>Ga0126336_10001228_pt1 | contig 12890 bp, 10 predicted proteins | sample SidCmetagenome_FD_92530 | JGI IMG/M metagenome (GOLD analysis project Ga0126336, IMG submission 92530) | Coral microbial communities from El Islote,Puerto Morelos, Mexico - Siderastrea C C metagenome | ecosystem: Host-associated > Invertebrates > Cnidaria > Coral | place: El Islote,Puerto... | reverse complement strand
GGGATATTTTTACTCGTCTCTTGTATTTTGACTCGCCCTACGGGCTCGCCAAAATACGGCGCGACTCGTAAAAATATCCCACGATACTACACACTAAACCGTCTAATAAGATATATGTATCACTATTAAAGGTCATTGCGTGTATTCTCCCGGGATATTCTGAACAGGAACACACAGGATAACCAAGCACATGTTGCACGATACACACCAGTGTTGCTTGAACCTTGGTCCAACATTGGGGGGACATTGGGGTTTGCGGTATTGCGGTAATGGCCAATTTTTCATGCGGTATTTCGGTAATTGTGATCTAAAATTGCGATATTGTGATATTCTCAAAACCTGCGGGATTCGGTTTTTAGCGTTTTGGTCGGTATTTAAAATTATCTTCCCGTAATTTTCGACCCTCTCGGATCGTTTTCCAGTTTCTTGTCGTTTCGGAAACAGCTGCGGAAACGTTTCGAAACAGCTCTAAGGTCCTCTGATCCGTCACGCGTGTTTATATTAGTCATACTAGAAATAGTTCTAACTATATGTGCCCCCGCCTTTTGATTATATTAATTCTTGTTCATAGAGATTTTTCTAACATCTTTGAAGTAAATTTTGTGATGCAGCTTATAATACTCACAACACATAATTTTTTATTCATGTTTCTCGTTCACCAAAGTTTTTTTTTTCAGTAATGAATTAAACTCAGTGATGGAATGTAATGTAAAAGACTGTGTGCAACAACAAAACAGTTTTTCAGGTGGTGCTGGGTTAAATGTTGGCAACTATGAGATTGGTTCGCTTGGGAGCTCGTACAAACAACCAAAACTGTCTTGCTCGTCTGCAGAAATTTTGCAATTCAAGGGTGAGTATCTTGCATTACAGTTGATTTCTTTGAATGCAAAGGCCATTCAACAGTACAGGGTAGAATCTAAATCAGTACAGAACTTGATTTGTCAGACACATATCAACAAAGGGCCGGTTGACAGACTCGATCCAAAAATCTCCTACACGCAAACAGATCAGAGGCTCAAATCAAAATAAATAAATAAATAAATAAACCCAGTCAAAAGGATCATCATCTTTTTAACGAACTTTATTATTTAGTATAAATAAACCCAGATCGTCTCTATTTTAGTACTTATCTGAATAACTGAGTTTTTCCATATTGTGTTATTTCAAGGATTGAATGATCAGCAAGTTGGAGAAGTACATTGCAAAACTGTTTGTCTTTTAAATTACAAACCAAATTCTGTACCGAATAATTCTATCCAGTACTGCTGAATGACTTTTGTACTCAAAGAAATCACTGTAGTGAAAGAAACTCACCTTCGTAAATTCTCTCAGCTGTCTGAGGTTCGAGCTGCGAAGCGCTTACCCATAACGCCTTGCGTCCCTAATGAAAAATTACCCGATTTGACTAAGCGCGCCTAGTCTATTCAACTCGAGATGATTTCGCCTACTATACCAACATATTTATTTTTCTTTATTTTTTCTTCAATTCCATATGAATATACACGCGGGGACTACTAGGGTGCCCCCTCGGGTTTCTGGCCTCTGGGCCATCGCAGGGTTTCTGGCCAGAAACCCTGGGAGGGCAATTAGCGGAGCTCGCGGAGCACCATGGGTAAGCAAATTTGGTAACCTGTTGATCCGAAAATTTTGGTTCTGACGTCAGCGTACGTCCGTCCGTACAGACTCTGGGGAAGGGAGAGGGGAGTCCCACCCGACCGGGGGAGGCGGAATGCCATCTTTTCTCGCAGCTGAAGTAAACAACATGGCAGCTGGTTCCTCGTACGCTCGATTTTCAATACGATAATTGTAATACATTCTTGGAATGAAGACTTGTAACAGTTCATCATGAAAAGGAAAAGGATTGCTTCAATCTCGATGGCACATATAGAAGATATTGGAGAGCTTGAAGGCAAGAAATCCTTGTTCGAGAACATACTTGGTTTTTTTCAAAGCTAAGGAGATGTGGAAAGAACCCGGCGACTTTCGTTTAGATTTCAAGTCCTTTTTTCAATTCAGTGGTAAAGTAAATTACAGATTTGATTGTGGATTTACATTGTAAAAATTGTTTAATTGAGCGACTTTACATGTTTAGTAAATTACGGTAATTTTCTTGAAATGTTTTACTTAAACTTGTTTAAAATGGCTGTGAAATTACCTTGTAGCCGGTGCCCGTTTGCCGGCTTGCGAGTAACTTCACTCAAGGGGAAAATTGAATGCAGTTTGCTCTCCTAGGCAACCAAGTGCTTCGTATGTGAATGACATTTCATGTTTTTGAAGGTTTCTCGTCCCTTTTTCTGTGTTTATTCATTAAAGGAATTTTCATTAGTGAACAATCGTGAACTTTAGTGCGTAATTTTCAATATTTTTCTTAGGGCAATTCTAGTGTATTTTATTCGAAAAGTGGAAATCGTGACTAGGGTTGTCCACATTATGCTCAGTGTTTCACACTATGCTAATTATTCATGGACAACAAATGTCACTATTATACTCAAGTAGCATCACTATTATGCTTCATTGCAATTAACATAAAGATAAATAAAAGACCAGAGAAGGCAGGTTTATGTTGTTTACAAGTGTAAATGGAAACAGTTCGAGGAGGCAGCTGACAATGTTGTAGAACTAGAACTGCTGAAGGCCATGTTTTTCCTAAGTTGTAACCAGGCCTGATCTTAAAATTTGGTACCTGGGTTGGTTTCTTGCATGGGAATCCCATGGTTTTGGCAAAGTTTTTATAAAGCACAACAAGTCCAAGAAACTTTGCACTATTATTCCGGCATAATGCTCGATTCTTTTGCCTCACTATTATGCTCAAAATTATGCCGGCATAATGTGGACAACTCTAATCGTGACCATTCTAGACTGAGTCTGTGTTGTTTTTTTCAATGTAGGTTGTTTTTCTTCGGCAACGCATATTGGGCTGTTTTGACTAATTCGTAATTTAGTATTCAACACCTGAAGAGTCGTCTGTCGTCATTTTTGAGTTTATAGTCTTAGTGTAAAGCTCCTTATGTTTTTTGTTCAGTTGTGGAATATTTTATCTTCCTTACATTGTTATATTTTTTGGTTTCTTCATTTGAAGTGAATGACATTTCTGTCCCAATTCAGCGACTAAACTTAGAACCGCCGTTTCAGTGAGTGAGTTCAGTGTGGCATGTTTTCGTGTTCGTTTTGTTTTTAACCGCTAAGCCATTTCAGTGTGTCTTTAGTGACAGATCGAAAGGAAATATTTATTTAAGTAACTATAATCAAAGCATTTCTCGGTTTAAGTCTATTTTGTCTAAAATGAGTCTCTAAAACCTTCCTAAAATTAGTTCAGGGTGTGTTCTTGAAAGCGCCCGATTAACTGGCTTCGAAGTTGAAAAGCTTGTACCATTTTCTCTTGATAATTATAAGTGTGCTTGAAAGTTTCGGAAAATATTTTTTGGTAATTTTCGTCAGTTATTCTAGCAAAATAGATTTCGAGAAATGTTTCATGAGCTGTCGGTGAAAGTCGTGCTGAAGTCTTCTCTTTGAAGAAAAATAAGCCAACTCACAATTTCCTCAGCGGTCCGCATGTTTTTCCTTGCTGTTTTTCACCTCTTGGGGAATAACTGCACAACTAAAATTTGCTGTATTTTACAGGCCAATAAGCATGAAAGAGAGGTGTGGAGCTCCGCTTTTAGGCTTGGCTAAATCAATATATTACACGAAACGTGATTACAATTTGATCGCTTGGACAATCAATTAAAAGTCACGGCAATGACGTATGTCACGCACCGTTTTTTAATATTTTTAAATATTAAAATATTAAAGTATCGATCGACCTTTGTTGACCCCCACCAGATCATGTCCAAACCACGCGCTTTGCCAGACAGACCAGGCATTATTCAACATGGCTGTGGCAGCAGCATTCGAGATCACGACGAGGGAAGTCGAAGTGGCTGTCATCGATTGTGTGGCTCTGTTTTACGAAGAGGGAAAAGGCGGCGAGAATTACCGGAAAAAAAACAAGTTCAGGTGTCGGGTGAACAAAGACGAAAAACGGCTCGCCAAGTTTAGGGAGAGCATTAGGTAAGTTTAGTTTGGATTGTTTCCTTCAGTGCACATCACCAGGCACATCAAAACGGAACCTGACCTGATTTGACATTATTCTGGCAACAAGCGGTCATTAAGTGACTAGGAGTTTTTCCATTCCCTTCTAAATGGACGTTAGGCCATCGTAGGATTACACCCAGCATTATTTTGTCGGTAGCAATTTATACAACTGGCTGAAGAGAGACACCATGAGAGTAGTGTCCTGCCCAAGATCATAACACACTGGACCCGACCAGGGCTCGAACCAGGGCCGTTCGATCCGGAGTCCAGCACGCTAACCACAAGGCCACCGCGTCTTTCATATCTCCGATAACCTTAGCATGGGGTGATTACGAGTATGTGTGCACCTCCTTCCCCTGGATGGGAAGCTACTCCTTCGCAAGGTTACCTACCAGCATCAAATTTGTGGTTGCCTATCTGTACACTTGGGTGGAGAAAGCCAGTGCATATACTGATGGGTCGTTTGGCTGGAGTAAAGCGGCTTGCTCAAGAACACAGCACAATATTCGACTAGTACTCGAACAGGGCCATTCACTCCGGAGTCTAGAGCCCTAATCGACTCCTAATCGTAAGGCCATACTTATACACTGCGTCTCTCTAGAATGTAAATTCCTGGTGAACGTTAAGCACTAACTTTGGAAGCGAAGAATTTCATTCCCTTCTGTTGCAATCAGAAAAGTTTATCTTTGTTCGGCATTAACTACAAACTACTGGACGTAAAGTACACGTACCTCATTTTCCTAAAACCAACCTAGCATGCCTTAATATTCGAAAAAACAATTAAGTTAATATTTGCCCGTAATTTTAAGATTATACAAGGCAACAATTTCGTTATTTCATTGATTTTTGACAAGGTTTTGGACGTCTTGCGGTATTGCGGTATTTGGCGATTTTTTTTGGGATAATGCGGTATCTGTCATTTTTTTTTTTGCAGTATTGCGGTATTCAGAACCTCCCAATGTAAAAAAAAGAGTCCGACGACTCTTGACGACATATTTGTACCAAGGAAAACAATAGGAACTAATGAGTCCTCTTGTTTCGAAAGTCTGGGGTGATGTTTCGCGAAAGAAATTTCTAGCTTTCACTGCAACTGAATCCGAATATCGGCCACGAATGCCTACGAGCTCGAGTCAGAATTCAAAAGCCTACGGCTCCTCTACCATTCTCCTCGTAGTCGTACTTTTTGTTATCACTCGTTTGCATCTCTCACAAAACCATCACTTCCCTGCCGTGGCAAGAAACCTCGGGAATTTTATATTCAACACTTGCCACCGCCAGAGAGTACACACAATGCACCTTGCTAAAAAGTAAATTAAGCGTGCGAAGAGTGGGAAATAATATTTTCTATCCCCTAGATTTCCAAAACGGTTTTTTAATAATTAACACTGACCTCATTTTCTTCTCATTTCTCATCTCCCATTTTTAATTTTCCATTTTCAATTCTCCATTCCCCATTCCTGATTCCCCATTCCTCGTTTTAGTAACATCCTGCTAGCTGACCTCATTTTGCACTCTAAACGTCATATTTGTCCCTCCGAAAACAATAGGAACTAATAAGTCCTCTTGTTACGAAAGTCCGACGTGACGTTTCGCCCAAGATATACCTAGCTTTCACTGCAATTGAATCCAAACATCTTAGGCGATTTTAGGCCTTCCGAACCGACATTGCCCGAATCAAACTGTTAAAATATGCTATAATATGTGCTTTGTATTTAGTTCATTAGGGCTAGGTTTATTGTCTATTGTTAAGTATTTCCCAGTGGCCTAGCTGGAATGTAATTAATATTCTGATAAGTTTAAAAGTTAGCGTCAGTTTTCATCTTGTCGTTGTACATTAAAGAAGTACAGTTTTAAATCTCTTCGTTTCGTTCTCTTCGCTGTTATTACATGGTGGCAGCGACTTTCTAGTCGTCTTCGTCGTCAACAAGGTAAACCGTCTACGATGCCTGAAACCGGGTCAGAAACAGAAGAAAGTGCCGCTCCGTCGCAAGCTCAATCGCAGTCAAATACCCCCGCCACAACCGCTTGACCTCAAACGCAGCAGCGAAATTGCAGAGAACTGGAAACTGCGGAAGGAAAAATACAACAATTATTTAATTATTTCTAGGCTGGAGCAAGACAGTTCTCAGTACCAACTCGCCATGTTCAAGCATGCCATTGGTGATGTCAGTTGACAGTTTCGTCGCCGAATTGAAAACGCTGGCCAAGTCTTGTAATTTCTGCGATTGTCTCCGTGATAGTCTCATCCGTGATCGTATCGTCCTTAGAATTAAAAACGAGCAGACTACCAAGAAACTCCTTAGGATGAGATATCTCACTTTGAATCGTTGCATAGATGTTTGCCACAGTGAAGAGGTTGCTGAAATGCAGATGAAGTCGTTATCATAGCCTTTGGACAAAATTAACCAAATGAAGTCCAAGACAAAGAAACCTCAAATTTCGCAAGCAAAATTGACTTCGCAAGCCGGAAAGAAAATTTCCTGCAAGTTCTGCGGTTATGAACTTGTTGTGGATAGGAAGAAGTGCCCTGCGTGGGGTAAGACTTGCAAAAGAAAGCTTCTGTTTACAGCGTTGAGATCGAAGAAGAACTTGAAGAGATTAATGTTGTGAGGGTTCAAGCTATGAAAGACAAAGCTGTGTTTGCCAAGATGCTGGTCAGGCAAGAACAGGCCAAGTTTCAAGCAGACTGAGGAGCAAGTGCGAACATTTTACCGCTCAAGTACGCAAAAGGTGAAGAGCTCCCCCCGTGTTCGCAAACATTGGTGATGTGGAATGGCACCAAGGTGAAACTTGGTGGAACTTGTGCACTCCCTGCGGCGAACCCCAAGAATAACGAGGGGTACAAGATTAGATTTCTGGTCGTTAAAGAGGATCTCACTCCTTTGCTTGGTCTGAATGCAACACAGAAGATGAAGCTGTTAACTGTCCACAAGGAGAATTTTGTGCGGAATGTCGTTGAGAACGCGAATGACTACCTGACAGTCAAGTACGCAGATGTTTTCAACAAAGCCCTGGGAACACTTCCTGGAAAAGTGAATCTTCATGGACATCTACTAACCACTGAAGGACTAAAACCCGATCCAGCGCAGAGATCACGTAGATGACACGCCCAGAGAACAAAGACGACATCTTACGTCTAAATGGTTACTCATCTTAGCCGTTTTCTGCCCCATTTGTCCGATGTTATGAAACCTCTCCAGGAGCTCACACATAAGGAGGTGGAATGGTGTTGGGACGACGCGCAAGAAAATTCTGGGAACGATGTTGAGACTCTTATTGCATCTGCACCCGTTGTGACGTACTACAAGTCCAATGAAGTGCTCGAAATCCAGTGTGATAGCAGTCAGAGTGGTCTTGGTGCAGCCTAGATACAAAATGGGCACCCCATCGCGTACGCCAACGTAGCTCTAACGGAAACTGAGTCACGTTATGCTCAAATCGAGAATTGTTTTCTCTGTGGAAAACCTCAATGATTACACGTTTGGAAGAAGAACTGTCTTCCACAGTGACCACAAACCTTGATGACAATCCGTCTGCAAAAGTATGACTTGAAAGTTAGGTAAGAAAAAGGAAACAAAATGTTTCTGGCAGACACTCTGTCCAGGGCGTACCTCCCTTCATCCAAGCAGGACGAGTCAGAAACCATCAACATGATAAAGTTTCTACCTGTGTCTGAAGCGAGACTCCTGCAGATACAACGTGCGACTGAGATGGACGAGTCTCTTCAGATTCTTAAGGCCGCAATTCAGCAGGGCTGGCCTGAAGACAAGAGTGCCCTGCGAGCGATCATCTCTCCGTACTTCAACGTGAGAAACGAAATGTCCGTACAAGATGGACTTATCTTTAAGGGGGAGAGAGTAGTTGTTACTCAATCTTGCAGAGGAGAGCTACTCAGAAGAATTCACAACTCACACCTCGGAGGTAATGGCTGTCTCAGTAGAGCGCGCAAGTGTTTGTATTGGCCTGGTAAGACAGGAGACATCAAGAATCAAGTATCTACTTGTGAAGCCCACAGGGAGTACGAGCGCGGCCAGACCAAAGAAACACTTATGAGTCATGAGACACTTAGTCTACCGTGGCAATATGTCGCAGCAGACCTGTTCGCGTCTGACGGAAAGAGTTATTTTGTGACTTCCGACTAGCTCAAAGCCTATTTGGCGAGCCATGGCATACCAGAATAACTCGTCAGTGATAACGGTTCACAATTTGTGTCACGTAACTTTATGAAATTGTCCAAAGAATAGGACTTTGAACACCGCACCAGTAGCACCCATCACCATCAAGCAAATGGCAAATCATAAAGTGCTGTGAAGGAGGTGACGAAGATCTTGGCAAAGTGCAAGAGGTCCGGTTCTGACACTTTCCTGGCACTTCTTGACCACACCGGTATCCAAATAAGCCCTGTTCAGCGTCTTCTGAACAGGAGGACAAGAAGTCTTCTACCAATGACGGCTGGATAACTGAAACCGAGTGTTGCTGATGAAGATCTAACGCGCAACAACAACAGCAAACTCGGTACTACAATAGAAACGCGGGAGACTTAACGCCTTTAGAGAACGGTGACTCGGTTAGAGTTAAGCCTTGGCAAGTTAGAAAGAAGAAGTGGGACATAGGTGTCATAAGGAAACGTTTAGACGACAGGTCTTACGAAGTGGAACTTCCCACTGGTGTTCTGAGGAGAAATAGAGTTTTTCTTAGAAAGACGAGTGAACCCTGGTTAAAAATTGTATAAAAATCTACAAGCTTTCGACAACCATCCTGTTGTCTTCAACGGATAGGAAAAGCGACTGTGTAAAATGAATATTCAAAATGTAGAGAAATAATAAATGTGAAAGAATGTAAAGTAAGAATGCTGAAAGTGTGAAAGCTAATGAGACACTGATTGGGGAGCGGGCATGAGTTACTGTCAGCATCAACAGTTTTTGCAGTATGCCAAGACTCAAGGGTCTTAAGGTGGCGATAATCAGCTTTGTCGATAATTAAGGCATTACCAAAGTCAATCTGGTGGTTCTTGGACCAGGCATGGTTTGCCACATTGGAGCCTTTAGTGTGCATTTTCACGTTTCTACTGTGCTCTTTCTTTCTGGTGTTAAATGACCTTCCGGCTTCGCCAATATAACTCCACGAACATGTGCTGCAGGCAGTTTTGGAGACAACATTGCATTGGTCTTCTTTTTCCGGACGGAAGTTAGGAGCCGGGAATTCTTGTTGGAGTGTATTTACTGGTTTATTAGTGACTAGTCCGTCATGACGTCTGAGCAACCGTGTTAGTGGTTCTGTGAGGCCTTTGATGCACGGAAGGGTCGTGAATGTAAGTGTATGCTGTGGGTCACCCGAGCATTTTCATGAGAAATCAAGCGAGCAGTCCCATCAACAGTCCCGTCATCAGTCCCACTGGTAAACTCGCGAGCAGTCCCGCGACCGGTCCTGCGAGCAGTCCCATGAGCCACCTTCCCAAGTTGAAGTTCCGCTGAGAAGATCTGAGCGCATCTGCAAGTTGCCAGCGCACCTGAGAGACTATGTTTTAACTTAAGGACTGTGAACTGAGTGACACTTTACTTTAAGAGCTCTACAAGTTAACATCTATCCTACTCGTGTATTTATTTTTGTCATTAGTTTATTTTTTCTAAGCTTAGTTTTTCATAAAAAGGGAAGGTGTTATAATATGTTATAATATGTGCTGTGTATTTAGCTCATTAGGGTTCGGTTGTTGTCTATCGTTAAGTATTTCCCAGTGGCCTAGCTGGAATGTGATTAATATTCTGATAATTTTAAAAGTTAGCGTCAGTTTTCACCTTGTCGTTGTACATTAAAGAAGCACAGTTTTAAATCTCTTCGTTTCGTTCTCTTCGCTGTTATTACACAAATCGTTGGGTGCCCCTGGCGTACCTGGCTATGCACAACAAGACAGAGGAAACACTCCTTTGTAAGGAGTGTCCTTAGTTATTAACCCTAAGAACGACAGGAGATGCAGTGTCAATGAAGTTCATTTTAGCTAGAAGTAACTGCAAACCTTTTAAATAAATTGATAGATGCTCGATTTATTTACTGTGAAATTTCTAGAACCTTTTGGCCTTCAGTAACAAAATGGTTAAAAGACTTCTTTAAGGATCTTGACGTCTTAAATGCCACTAAGATAATTTTTGGTTTCTTTAGAGAGAATTATCTTCTGTTAAATCATATTATAATTATTTGTAAGCAGGTAATCTTTCAATGCAGAAATCGCAATATAAAACCTTCACTCTCTTTACTGAAAGTTAAATTAAAATATGTCTGTCAGTTGGAATGCTCCATAGTTAAGCAAAAAGCTTCTTTAGAAACTCACCAGAAAAGATGGCAAGAACTGCTTCTTATCCTTAATTGAAAAAATTCCAGTTTTTTTTTCACATATTATTGTAATATATAGCAATCAGTTATATCTCCTCTCCTTCTTCTTCCCCTTTTTGTCCTTTAAAGTTTCTTTCTATTTTTGTACTGTCGGTGTATATACTTTCTGCGTCTGTGTCAATAAACGTCATTTTAAAAAAAATTGCAAACCTTTTCGTGGATCGAGCTCGCAGATGCATCTTATTTCAGTGCTTAAGGAGCACGTACAGTTGACTCCCTGTACCTCAAGCCCTCAGTAACTCGAAGCTCGCGCTAACTCGAACCAAAATTGATTTCCCCTAAATTTGCTCCATACATTTACTGCAATTTTAAATTTTACCTTCAATAACTCGAACCCTTGATAACTCGAACCTCCCGCTATCCCCTTCAAGTCATTTTCTTTGTAATTTTACCCTCGATAATTCGAACCTCGTTTGTCAATGTGTAATGAGACAAAACATACTTCAGAACGCTGAATTAATTTGAATCAATTTTCGAAGCATTGTAGTTTGAAGTGTCTAATTGCCGTTTGTGTAAATTTCTTTAGTTTTGTGGTGTTTTGGTACACAAAACTTGTCAGTTCTTCCTGTGAGAATACATGCGATAAGTGGTGTCAGCAGGAATCCGATCCCTCGTTAACTCGAACTCCTGATTACTCGAACCTTTTTTGATTTCCCTTGAAGGTTCGAGTTATCGGGAGTCAACTGTGTTAGATGTGGAAGTGGCTGAAGGAAAATGACACCGTTCTTACAAAAGGGTATGTGTTGGAAAAGTTCTCAGAAGTTGTTTACTGGAGAGGGAAACTTATTAAACGCTCTCCGCGTCGAAACTGACCTATCCTACCCGCTAGTCCAGCTCAGAGCGAGACACGTACTCTTAGTAGTAAAAGAGAAGTTAAGAAAGGAGCAGCGACGTCTAAAAGACCTTAACGTCATCACCCCAGTGAATTTCCCGACGAAGTGGATATCAGCTACGGTTGTTACATTGAAAAAACACGTTCTTGAACAAAACATCCAAACTGAAGTCATTTAACAAGTTAAAAAGTCATATGTCTGGGCACGGAATCTCGGACCGTTTGATTAGTACTAATGACCCCCCAGTTCAGCTCAGAAGAGTTCCAAAGATTCCCAAGACAGTTATATTGAACATCCCTGGGCCGGGGGATACTCGCCAAAGTTTTATACGGGGGAGGCACCGTCGCGAGGTCCAACCCCTTACCCTTTTATATACCATTTTTGAAAGAAAAGGTACCCCTTTTGTATCCCTTCCATTGAAAAATGGTACCTCTTTCACATACCTACTTAACAACACTGCTTCCCTTTTCTAAACCTTTGGAATGAAGTTAATGAACGATCTTATGGGAGAGTAGTATTACCGGAAGAAACAATATTATTATCTACTCGAAATATTTTAACTAAGGGCCCTTTCAAATACCGAAATGACAGATTCCCCTACCCTTTCAGCTCGTGAAATTCCTACCCTTTGATATACCTGAAGCCTGAAAAGGTATCCCTTTCGGGTGGAGCCTCCCCGTATAGGCCATTATATTGAGTCTCCCTCCCTGGGTATTGAACATGTCACCAGCTTCCCTGGATAGATATCCTCAATCAAATGGCAAGTCTGAAAATGTAGTCAAGTTAGTACAGCGCATCGTGCGCAAAGCTCTCGAGTTCTGGATCATATCCCTATCTTGGCTTTCTGGACTTAAGAAATACACCTACGGGAGGGATGAACACCTCACTCGTCCAGCGGCTGTTCGGACAGCGAACAAAGACCATCATCAAGCAGACTCATCAAGCCCAGTTGTACAGACTACACAGCTCAACTACTACTACAGAATAGGAAGGACAAACAGAACAGACTCAGTGACCACTACAGCAGAAGTGTCAAGGAGCTCAAAATACTACGAAAGGGAGATACTGTAGGTATCAAATCAGTCCCACATGAAAATATATGGATCAAAGCCACTGTTGACGCAGAGGCCGGCGTGCGGTCTTACAAAGTGTCAGCCGAGGATGGCAGAGTATTTCGTAGAAAACGACGTCACCTGCGCTTGGCATCTTAAGACCAGACACCTACTGTAAATATACCCAGCCCACTGTTGCCGAGTGTCACAGAGAAACCCGAACCTGAGACACACAGTGCAGAATCACCCCAAGATACAGAGTCACTAAGAAAGCCCGCACACACTCAAGCGACGGCAGACGAGCCAGGCCAGTTACCCCAACCCTCATGCGAGTTGAGTCCAGTGAAGTACAACTCAAGAGGGAGAGCCACCCAAGGGGTGAAATCCTGGGTGACGCTTGTTGAGTCACAAAAGTCCAGGGGTGGGGGAAGTTGTGCATGTGATGGCGCAGGGATGGCGCAGGGATGGCGCAGGGATGGCGCAGGGATGGCGCAGGGATGGCGCAGGGATGGCGCAGGGATGGCGCAGGGATGGCGCAGGGATG
>Ga0126336_10001227_pt1 | contig 12894 bp, 3 predicted proteins | sample SidCmetagenome_FD_92530 | JGI IMG/M metagenome (GOLD analysis project Ga0126336, IMG submission 92530) | Coral microbial communities from El Islote,Puerto Morelos, Mexico - Siderastrea C C metagenome | ecosystem: Host-associated > Invertebrates > Cnidaria > Coral | place: El Islote,Puerto... | reverse complement strand
TAATAATAATAATAATAATAATAATAATAATAATAATAATAATAATAATAATAATAATAATTAAACGTTCTTTTGTGTGTGATACTCAACCCGCTTACATCTACAAACAAGTTATGGCAATGTACATGACAGTAATAATAGGAAGCTCAAGGTTAGTTAGACTGGGCAGATTTCATGTAAATTTGATTTATTACCAAGGTTGTACTACAGGCTGACAAATTACTGGGTCACGAACACTGTTATTATGATGTAACAACTGTATAACAGAGCTAAGCATTGGAACACTACATTCCATATTTGGCAGGTCATTTCGATCACAAATTTGGTAGAGAAACCTGAGGAGTTTCAATTATCTGCGCAAGTATCTTGGCGGCAAGACTGCGATTTGCGAGCCGGCTCCACCGCCAAGATACTCGTGCACACTAAGTGAGCCTGCGAGCAGGCAAAATTCCAGTGAAATTCTCCGTCTGACTCGCAAACAAAACAGTGGGTATAGGGAGAAACGTATGTGAGTGGTTCTACCAAGCCGAAAAGGTTTTGGTGTCTGAAAACGAGACTTACAGCAAAAGTGATTTGAAAAGTTCCGCTCGTTTTCTGAAATATTAAAGGGTTGTGTCCGATTTCACTAGAGACAATCTCGTCCTTTAAGTTAACTTCGTATTTCAAACAGTAAAACCATCAAAACCACTGGAAAGAGCACCTTATAATCAGTTAATCCTGTGAGCGTTATTATATCTTGTCAGTCTAGATGCAAAGATAAAAGTCAGTGAGTTTTGAGGCGTTTGTATGGTGGGAGCGATATCTTGCTTGCATACTGGATGCAAAATCGACATTCACCGACCTATTTGAATCAAAATACGAGGCTCAAATTCATAGGATTTGCTTATTCTGAGGTTCTCTGTCCTGTGGTATTGCGAGGTTGTCTATTGCATGCCTTTTCTTTCATCCTACCTTGACGGACATGGAGTTCTAGAGTTGCGTTTATTTTGCCGAGAGCACTGTGTGCAATACAGGTGTAGTTTCCCTGGTCCTGTAGTCTGGCGTCCTTGATCTTTACAGTTCGGTTGTTGTTCAAATTCCTTATTCTAGAGGACAGCTGCAAAGGCTTGTCGTCTTTGACCCATGATATGGTGGGAGCTGGATTTCCCGTCACCATACATCGCAATCGAATGACGTTTCCTGTCTTAGCAGTATAATGAAGTGTAGGAGTTTGTTCAAAGCGAGGTGGATAGTTTTCTGCAAGGAACAACAATTATTTGGCTTAGGATCTTTTGAGCAGTACCCCAAATACACGCCACTGTGTCAGACCATATTAGTGGTGTACTAAACGTCTACCCAGATGTGACGTAAGGAAAACCAACCCACTGACTATTCCGCTAATTTGAAACGAAGATTTAAAGGACCTCGACGCTACAATTTGGAACGCCTCCCACCCGAATGCGCCAGAAAGCACGATTGCTGCCTTCAACAAGACCATTTTAAGGTCTAACCATAACTTAAGCTCCCTCTTTAAGTTTATGGGACCTAAAATGAATAAGCCCCCAAAGAGGAATTACAGTTTGTTAACTTTAATTTGCAAGAGAAATTGAGGCAGTACTAATGTTTCATACCTGTTGGTATACACACTGTAACGATAAAACAAAAACCAAGTTTCTTAAATTATTAACCCAGAACTGAATCCGTTTCATGGTAGGGATGTCAGTTATTCATCACCGTCAGGTCTTTATCTGATATTAATGTATTGCCCATCAAGATGACTACAATAAACTCAATACTGCACGCAAGAGTTTACAGTCCCTTGAAACTCCAAGAGAGCTAGAGAACCAGTTTTCCTATTGTTCTCTCTTGAGAAACGTACTACAGTAACAAGTTTAAGTGAATTCCAAACGGACTCTTGAGAGGGAGAGCATTGATATTTTATGAAGAAATTGAAACGCGTTATCATTCTGTTGGCGAACCTTGACATCTGTATTTTTGCCAAAGGGGTGCTTACTTAACTGCTCGTGCATGTATAGTTAATTTGTCTGGTTAAATATGCTATTTCTGTACTCAATGCAATATCTAACCTTTCTCTTTTTAATCACATCCCGTTGTGCAAAGAGTCGTATAAAATTACAAAACAAAATGTTTATTCAGTATACGTTTGCGATAGAGAATCAATTAAACCATGTCAGTTATATGCTCCACAGCTACACTTATTTGTTGATTGCGCCGGAAATTCTCGTCATTTACTTTTATTGAAAACACGCAATTTTTAAGATTGTGTGCAAACTAGTATCTTCTTTGTTTGCATTCTCTTTATTGTTTTTAGTTTTGTTTTCGCCAATCCAATCTATTTGATCTTAACTGAGTAGACTAGCCTAAATTAGGATGTCAAGGGATACCAGAGGACACAAAACATAGTTTTCAAGACCAAAGATTATCGCTCAAAAAGGTTGTCATAAAGAGAGATGAACTCTTGACACCCAGCTTATGGCGACAGAGCTATCTCGCATTGGCTACATATTTTAAAAGGCAAAAGCAAGTAGTGACATTGGCTAATAGGCTCAGTTAAAAACATGTGTTTTTCCCAACATCGTGTGCATTAAAGATCTCTGAAACTTGTCGCAATGAAGAAGCACAACTATTTAGGACGTCCTTGAGAAGCAATTTTGTAAGGATTGTATTTCAAAGTGAATTGTTTCGTTTCACTTTCTGTCATACGATTCATTCATCTTGTCCAAAGTCTGTGGGAAAAGTGAACATTCTCCAGATACTGGGTCATCGTTGTTTCGCGTATTTGCACTCGGTTCTTTATCGTAATTGTATTTCTTGCAACAAAAGTGGAGAGTGTAAACAACGAGTGCCAAATATTTTCTTTTGTAGGCGGTTTGACTACCATTTCCACTGTGAGCTACTGTGCGCTAAACATCTTGTTGACCGGACGCATAAAGTTCTATTCCTTTAATTTTATAACTGCCATAAAAACTTCATTAGCCGAAAACCAAGGTCATAGAAAGCATTTACTAAAGAAGGTCTGAATGCTCCGCCGCAAATCGCCAAGACTTGCCCTTTTTGTGCGTGAGAAGATACCCCTTTTCCCTTTCACATTTATAGTCTCTGTTTGTAACGGAAATTATAACAGAGTTAAGTTTTCGTCTTAAGGTAAGCAATTTTAAAGAAATACGAAACAGGAAACTACACGTACTTGATTGTTTTGCCGGCAAACTTTTGATTCGGGTTTCTCAAGATTACTCCTTGTGGAAAGGCTAATTCAGGAATTAGTTAAGAGTTTCCTATTCCTTGGTGGTTTTTTAGACATTGTTGACAAGAGCTTGCATCCGATATACAAGAAGAAGGAAACGCGTGCCCGGTGAGTTCTGGGCATTTATTCACAGCACTGAAACAACTTAGCGCATTGGTGGCGCCGAGTGCGATCCATTTGTTAATCTTGAACTTGCTTGTAAGTTAACACACCGTTTCTCTATAGAAACCACGGAAAGGGCAGCTAAAAGCTTCAACATCTGGGTCAAAGGTAGCATATGTTGAATATTTGTTTTAAAATATGATTACAGTATGTTCCATATCAGTTCATAATTTAAGATACTGGCATCTTCTCAGCGATGAAAACAAGGTGGTATGAACGATCACGAAATGATCAACTGAACTCTGGACATTAAGCTTTTCCTTTCCAGTGGCTTCAGCTCAGTAATGAATAAAACGTCTGCCTAGGAACGCAGACAACAGCAGAGCGTGCGTTGTTTTGTGAATGAAAGATAAACGCGAGCGTGTATAAAACAGCTGGATAGAATGGAAATATCACAAGGCACAATGGCGAGCGCACAAAAGAAATGATAAACAGAAGCTTAGAGTGATTTCAACTTCTTCTTTACTTTCCACTTCGACAATTTTAAGAGTTGAACAAACATTTCAGACTATATGTCAAACTAATAGATGAGATTGCGTTTGTCTTTGCTCTCCAGTAACAAGTTTTCGTTGCATGATTCAAATGAATAGAGCCATTGATCTTGACATACTGAAAATTGATTTTTGGAGCGTGACGAGATCTCGTACATGACTTTGCGTCGCCACAGAACAAGCGGAAACCGTTTTCGTCTTGTGGTAATTCAAACAAAGATCAATCTCTGTTAAACAGTTTGGCTAGTTAAACAAGAGATAAAAAGGCTAAGGAACAGGTAGACTCAAGAATTTGATTGTTGCAAAACAACAAGTATGAAGATATCCACTTACCGAGTTGAACAGACCGCGTATTGATAATAAGGTTAACCAACAATATCCACCAACACCGCTTTGCCTGCATGCTCACATCAACCAAGGCTTTTCTTTACGTGGTAACATTCTGTTCACCGCTGAAATCCGGCGATCGATCGAGCGATAACTATGGAAAGAAGTGATTTACGTGGTGAGTTAATGTTGTGCTCTCACGGTCGTCTCAAGTTGCCTGGCTTGTTTAGGGCTGCGCAGACAATCATTCATATGGTTGTTGAGGGCACAATACTGACGTAGTGCCAAATAGCAAAATACCTCAATTGATGTCAGCGTGACAGATCCACCGATTTCACGAGATTGATAGCCGACTAATCTCGTCCGAAAAGTTCCGATAGTACAGTTGTGTTAGTACCACGACGTAACCACCGTTAAACAGCCACACGAATTCATCTATAAGGGAATTTTGATTATCTTAGTATTATTTCGCTGGTCTCTGTATGTTGGCTTTGGTTGAATTCTGTGTGAAATTTCAATGGTTTCAAGTGACAATTTGCCACGCCTCTATCAATCATGTCAAAAATACAAAGATGTCAAGTACACACGCGTTTCCGGTTGAATGGGGTTTTTGTACCCTTGGGGTAAATTTGTTATTCAAGTTCTAATTAGTTCATCTTCTTCAGAAGCACATTAGTAGAGTCCTAACAAATTCACTTGTTTCGGGTAGACTTCACAAAACCTCACGGCCAAAGGAATTTTAAGTGTAAGACGTTAGAATTCTGCATCGGTCACAAGCGACATATGCTAATATAAACTGTGGGCTGTACATTTTTCCTCTTGACATGCTTGGTTTATTTGGCTAACAAAACTTTTCCTGCTCTACACAGTATTTTATCAACATTCCACCATCCTCTTGGGGTTTTTCTCTCAATAGCAAATAGGTGTGATAACAAACTATTTACTCGAAGTAAACAATCGTGCCCGTATTTACATGAGTACAGCCACTTGAAGACAAAGGCTGTTGGCAAACTCGTGTCAACTATTTCAGCTACTGAACACAGTTGCATCTGCTTTGTGCATAAGACAAACAAGCTTACCTGAAACTTGTGCTATTTTGCTGTGTACAGCTCACGACTGGCTCGTTCTGGGTGCTGTAGAGTGAAAAGTCTTCGTCAGTACTATTTCAACTCATACGAACTGTTTTTCTCTCTATCTGGCGACTAGTTGTTAGGCCAGCTGAAGCACCGCTATAGTATCAAATTAGACCAACGTTTGCTGACGAGTGTTTTAAATTAACTGCGCCGCACACGGAATGCCCGCTTATCTTTTCCAATACTCGATCGTCGGAATTGTCCGGATATCTATTTCATCGACATTGTTTTAAGATTTTGCTTGTTACCTGGTGTTACTCTCAAAGAATTACTTCCTTGCTGTTGTCTTGTTATCTTTGTTTTGAAGCTCTTTAAGTGTGCGACGACTGGTCTGGTCGTTTGATGTGTTTAACTTTGCAAGCAGGAGGGCCGCGAGAAAAGTTAAACTGTGTGTAGACAAAAATAGTTGCCTGACTGAATTCCTGTGAGAAACACGAGATGCAACACCCCTCTTTGTGTCGATTTTGTGGGTGCTTAGCGCTCTCATCTTTCAGCAATTCAGCCTTGCATTGATGTTGTGTCACTATTACTATGCCATATCTTGTAATTATCCGATATTTTGAATTTGGTTTACTCGTCACGAAATCATAGCTATTACCTTTTGATGGTAACCGATTACTTGCTCTCCTGTTTCCAGGAGCTTAGTTTACTTTTTTGCCTGCTGTGAGATATTCACTTAACCCTGTTACGATACTCTCAAGTCTAGTGTGCAGCACTGCTTAGATCGTCACTTGTGCTATAAATAAGTTCTCACTTCAGTTTGAATGTTGCCGCATTTGCCGCTAAACATGTGAATGGAATTCTCATAATGAGAAAATTGGAAGCTAGATGTCGTGGAAGCTGACAAATTAAGACAATCGAAATGTGCCGTGAACTTTTGAAAGGTGTTTTCTCGAGGAGGCCATCATCGGGCAGATTTCCAGTGTTAATATTTTCCATAAATAAACAACTTTCTATTAGGAAGACTTAATTGGCCTTTATCGTTTCGAGATCTGCATTTCAAATGAAACTCTGAACAAGATATCGAGGCGTTAAAGACAAAACTGTGATTAGTTTTACTCGGGTTCGTTTACTTTGGTTCAAACAAGGCTTGTTTTTGTCAGGAGGCGGGTTTGTCATTCTGTGGAATTCTTGTTTCGTGTTACAAAAAGCCACCTGTCTTAGCTCAAAACATAAAGTGTAAAAAGGACTTCAGATAATTGTTGCGTGTTGACGGGATAGAAGGAAGTACTTGAACAAGACTATGTTTTGAAACAGATATTGCGAACAAATGACATAAAGTTGCAGTCCATTCTCAACTGAAATGACCGCCACAGTTTGCTGTGAATAAGACATGTTTTAATCATGTAAGAGATTGCTCAACATTTTTATATCTGGAGAGGGTTGTTAGGCAGGTTCGGAATGCGGTTCAAAGAGCCAGTGTTGATGGATGGCGTTTCAGAATTCATAGCCGATCAGTTAGTAATCACCTGGCTGGCGCCAGCGGCAAGTTGAGACCACATTTTGCTATCTTTGGATAAACTTCGTTTGAAACAAAAGTAATTGTTTATATCTGAACGATCGTTTCATGTTTGTCTACAAATCCCTCATGTGCCAGAATTCTAAATCGCAACTAGTGCTCCTTGTACGCTCTGTTTTGATGCTTATAAAAACAAAACTGTTTAAAAAAACACAAACGCACGCACGCACGCACACACACACACACACACACACACACGCACGCACACGCACACACACACACACACACACACACACGCACACACACACACACACACACACACACACACACACATGGAAGGAGTATTAAATTCAGGTGAATGTCGGTGAAATTTAGTTCAGCACACTCCTACAACATATTCGCCTTTACTTTTCACCTTTTAGTTGTGAACATTCCAGACCAGTTGATAGTTAAAAAGAGAATGGATGTCAAATTCGAAGCTGGCAATCTCCCGAAAATAGCGCTAGTCCACCGCACTAATTTAGGCCGCTGAGTAAGTGCCCCGGGCCGGTAAGTGTTGAGACTAATATTTGCTTCACTCTTGCGTGCAGCACGATGATACAGACTGAGATCAGGTGCATTAACTGAGCCTTAGAGCTTTTAATGTCCGCTGCACACGCTACTGAACAAAACATGTCCTCTTCCAGCATTTCCTTTGGTGAACTTTGTTATTGCCTAGAAGAAGGCTATTGCGGCCCTTCCGGTTGTTCCACCGTAGGTGTACTTAGTACATAATTTCAATGAAAGTTGTACATATGTACGGTCAAAAGTTTAAATCACAGCTGGGAAGCTATTGATGTGGGTAGATGCATTCAGAGCTTTCCTTGCTGCAAGCTGATTAAGGGTGTTAATCCAAATGTCATGAGCGTTTCAAAGATTTAATAAATCCCTATCTAAATTGTCAACTTGGCTTAGATCTGCACTCTAAAAGCTGGATTGTATCCAAAGCACATTGGCAAACGAACAGGAAGTGCTTGCTTCCTTTGAAACTCTGGAGTGATCAAAGCTGTTGATTAGTACTTTACTTTCATTCTGTTTATTAATTAATTCATTAATTTATTTATTTCAATTGAAAATTGTACTCTTCCGCATGCTTTATTTGCGAAACCATGACGTTTTTACTTAGCGGATAACTATTAGTTCAGTCAGTTGCCTTGTGTAGTTCAAAAATGTTGAGCATTATCGTTTCAACCCCTAGAGTTATAATTCAGGGGCGTAGCTACCACCATTATACGCACGCTGTACCTGAAAAAATGTCGGAGGTGAAAAAAAAACAGAAGAAACGAAACGAAACAACAAATATAAAACAGAGGAATAAGCGATGGCTGAAAAAAGCACAATTGTGCATCAACTTCCCTCATTTCTTTGAAATATTAATTTTTCAAAACAAAAGACACCGTTTTTCGCAAATTCCAGAGAAGCCACGTGATTGGTGGACTCAATGTTGATGCTAGTGTAGGCAAAAGTGGAAAATTAGGAGGCTGAGGATGACTAAGGCTCGGTTCAGACGCTCTTAATTCGAATTTAGGCTCCCCTAATTAGATTTTCAACATCTATTATTCATCTGTTCTTGGGATCACCATTTCTCTGCATGGTTGGTTTTGTTGTGCACGAAACAAAAGAGAAATTTTCGCACTGAAAAGCCATGATGTACTGGAGATGGCGGCTCTTCTGTATCAATGCTGCTTATTGCCATATGTTTGAAAGGGAGAATTATGAAAGCTATTATTGCAATTGTGCTCTCACAAAGACAAAGAAGCATATATGATCAAGGAGGCTGCTGGCCATGGCAAGGAAAAACAAGGGCAAAAGTCTCAAAATTTTTTTCAAAACAGCACTATGTTGCAGAGTTGAGCCTTTGATGTATTTCACCTTTAGGATAATACCCTGAGTTTCGGAGTTTTCACTTAAATTAAACTCGTGTTTGAAACTCAAGCGGCAAAACTGTGACGACGAGGAGTAGTGGGTCGAGGGAAAAAATGTCTCGGGGCCTTATTTAAAACATGGATGCAGTTTTTTTCATTCTATTGTGTATTATGAGGAAGGACCTATGAAGCCAGGGCTAATGACATCCAGATAACAAAACCAACCAATGTTAACTTTCCCAAGCAAAATTATAAATGAGATTCTGATCTGCGTGCTGTAAAAATAAAGAACGGACACAATAACATGGACTATCAATTTGGAAAAGAGTTTTGATACGATTCAAGGAGCAACAACTGTCTGATTTTCATACACTTTAGTCCTTAAAATAACTAAAAATGTACCGCGGAACAGTGTGTTTGAAGGATACTAATTTTAGACGCATCTCCAGCCATTTGAGAAGACCCAAATTTCAAATTTTCCCTGGGAAGCAATGCCTTCTTACCCTCCTAGTATGCTCATGGTTTACGGCCTAGTTGCCATTTCATCCATTCATGTATAACCTTACCATACTGCTAAGAAAAGCATATGCAACCAAGGAATGTGGAAAAGATGTGACAGAACTGAGGTGTTGGGGTGGATTGGAAAATTGTGCGTACCTCTGGAAAAATCCTGGCTACGCCCCTGTCATTAACAAATACCTCTTTACAGTATTACTGCATGGCACACAGATGAAGTAAAGGAAAACGAAAGGAACCAACTACCCGATGTGCCTTGATCTTGCCAACGTATTTGCCAACTGTTTTCGTATCATATTTGGCCGCGTAAACAAATCTTAAACTTAACTAACCGTGGTCGCTTTCTTAGCAAGTTAAATAATGATGACGAGTCAAATTGAAACCACTTTACAAAGACAGTTGACCTTTCGTTTTTATGGCTGAACTAGTCCACGATGAAAAGCCTGAGCATTCTCCAAGGGCACCCAACAGTTTGTTTCGGGGAATATCTGTTCGGACTTAATTGCAGCGAAAACTAGAGATTTCTTTGGCGAAGAAGAAGACTTATTAATTCCTGTTGTTTTCGGATGGACAATTATGCCGTTTAGAGTATAAAATAAGGTCAGCTAGCATTTTCGGAGAGCCATCAGCAGCTCGGAAATTCGGTGGATAGGATTCTGATCCCTAAAATTTTCTGCGGCCTAAATGTTTAGCTAAGAATGCCGAACAGATCAACCTGTATTAGCTTACAGAAATAATATGCCAATAAAAAGCTCTAAAACAATCTGAGAAAGCAGAAAATGACAATTCAAGTATTTTGCTAAAATTTTCTCGTTAGGCTGGGGCCCCTGATTCTCGGATTTGTTCCCGTTAACGTAAAGCTGCCACAAAATAATTTCACAAATTTGTGTCAAACCTGCTTAGTGACCGATTATATGGCGAATTTCAGCCCAGGCTGAAATTTCGGTCCTCCCACCGGGCTGAAATTTTCTTGCGATTACATGGCGAATTTCAGCCCGGGCGCAATGTTTAAAATTGGTCGGGAAAAGTCTGCAGGATAACGTTTGACATTCACAACTCAAGCGGTGAGCATGCCCATGCAGGCTCGTATTTTAGCCTGGGCTAAAATTTGAACGCTACCGACCCCGTTTGACCAGCTGACAGCTGAAACTCTCTTCATGTAACCGCAAACGTCCTTTTAAGAAGATTTGTTCACAAAGCCGAGCTGAAATCTCAAGGCTGAAATTCGTCATGTAATCGGCTCCTTAGTTGACGGAATTGTACTTCCAACGGCAGAGCCGCGGGTGGAGTAGGGAGGAAGCGAGTTTTCGCCACCCTCGATTCTGCCGAATAAGAGCTATTTCCCCGCAGAGATATTTCAATGCTATGAAATAGCGAGCGATTCAGAATCGATCGATCGTGTTCCCAAGATGTCCTTTCTTAATTTATTTCAAAATTTTATCGCCGGTTCTTAAAATTTCCCGTGTTTTAACACACCTCGCTGCTTGCAGTTAATGGTTTGAATCTTCGGAGTTTTGCGAGCAAAAATAGCCGCAACAGTCCACCTAAAATCAAAATGTAAGCCACCGACGTTGCTGGGAACCAAGCTATTTAAAAACTTAACTAAACAAAGGGGTTTTTATCGCATGGCATGAAAATTCTGCGGAAACTGGTGGTCATTTTGAACTTGCATCTCAACTTTTGACAGCCTATAAAACACTATGTTCGTTTTTTATTTATGAATTCTCGGGCTGGAATTCATTAACTCAGAGTTCTTGATTAGTTGTTTTGTAAATACACTCAATTTTTATCGATCTGTGCTTGTACCAAAACACCCAAGAGTGAACTATGGGGCGTAAGTAAAACTTTTCAATGTTGCCTGGAAAATTGTGCAATAACACCTTTTAAAAGGAAATATATAGATTTAGCGAAGCCTAAAAGCGGAGCCCCCACCGCCCTTTTCAGTTTTGTTTTTGTTTTTGTTTTTTGTTTTTTGGCTGGCACTTATTAAGTTGTGAAAATACTCTCATTCAAGTCGTTAAAGTAAAAAAATAAATAAATAAATAAATAAATAAAAATAAAAAATTCATGTCCTCGTTGAGAGCCAACCCGGGACGGCGGCGTCATAATCCAGCGCCTAGTCCACTAGGCCATGAGCATTTATGGATGTTAACCAATGTTATTTTTACTACTTATTTCTTCTTTCGTGACAAGCTGCCTATCAACATGAAAATGCTGGTGTTTTTCCCGGAAAAATGTGCTCGGACCGCCGTAAAAACCATGATTGTGTTACAGAAAAAACCATAAAAGCACTAGCTCTGCTATATTTGGCGTCGAAACCGCTGCGAAAAGCTGCGAACTCAAGCGGTGTGCCGACCGAGTTCGCAACAGAACCGACAAGACAAAGTTGAACTTTTCGCCTGAACTTCATCGCCTAATTTCTTTCGCCTAAATTGAACTTTTCGCCTTCCACCAAAAAGACAACTGAGTATTCTTTTGAACTTTTTTTTCCATTGACAAATTTGTTTTGACTTCTGTTGTCTTTGCTTGTTTTGCTACAACGCGGGTCAACATGCGATTTCGCGCCAAAAACACGGGATTCAGCACAGGGTTATATCCAGTATATGCCACTTTATATTGGTGACCCTGTAATGGAGACCGACGGACGGACGGACAGACGGTCACGTGACTATTACGTCACTACCAAAATTTCTTGGCTTGATAGGTTACCAAATTTCCTTAGCAATGGTGCTCCACTGACGCGCTTGCGCGCGGGCTCCGCTATAAATACAACAGTTGCTGCTAATTAATTCTAACAACTGGTTTTCATCGATTAAAATTCTAAAACGTGTACTTAAACAGCGTGTCCATGACTAGGAGCTAATAGCTTTCGATAGATCAGTCATTTACACAAATTATTATTGATCACCTTGAAAGAATACTGCGTTGTTTAGAATATTTGTTCTCCATTTTCTTGCAGTGGTATTCAGGTATTCTCTGTAGAGTACGCTCTTTTATCAGTCAGCCACACTTGAAAATGTTGTATAATGCCTTAATTTATCCATATTCCAACTATGGCAATTATTCAATATTATTCAAATTACAAAACAAAGTACTGAGGTTCATCAAGTTTTCAAGTTACATGTATACTACACCATCTGTGCCACTTTTTAAAAAGTTACGACTTTAAAACGCCCATCAATTAATAGGCTCTTTCACTTATACCTTGGTCAACAAATCACTGCCTTCTTACTTCTTCAGTAACTTCTGCATAGATAATACCCAGGTTCATGATCAGTTGATCACAACACAAGGAATTCTACTAAACTTCACAAATTATAGTATCTATTCAACAAGAACTAAGATAATTAATATCTGGAATTTAAAAAGAAATATGAAGAAATATTGTAATAACTTTCTTTCTTGGGATATTTGTAATTAATCCATTTTCACGGATTAAGTCATACTTGTAATCGGAAAACATTTGATACTTACTACCAGTTAATCATGAATGCTATTAATCAAAAGGTGGACTACTTTGTAAAAGCCCGTAAGGGTTTCTTTAGTCTTCCTCCCAGGTATATTTTGATATAGATAAAATTGTGTAATTATAGAAATTTATCAATCAATCAATCAATCAATCAATCAATCAATCAATCAATCAATCAATCAATCAATC
>Ga0126336_10001226_pt1 | contig 12895 bp, 10 predicted proteins | sample SidCmetagenome_FD_92530 | JGI IMG/M metagenome (GOLD analysis project Ga0126336, IMG submission 92530) | Coral microbial communities from El Islote,Puerto Morelos, Mexico - Siderastrea C C metagenome | ecosystem: Host-associated > Invertebrates > Cnidaria > Coral | place: El Islote,Puerto... | reverse complement strand
ATGACGAAAATAACCCAAAATAAGTAATGTTTGAATAGCTGTAGCAGGCAACGGTTTCCTTTGCAATTTGAGCTGCTGATTTGGGACTGTTTGTCGACTAATTCGAACTAATAATTATTCGTTCCCTTAACAGTTATGGGAAGTGTAACGATTCAATTTGTTAAGTTTATTTGACCACAGGGCACCCAGGCAAGTGAAAAGGGAGCGGAAAATACAAGGATATGCGGCTCAGCAAGCTTAAACGGCTGTTTATTGTCATTTTCTGTCGTTCGCTGACAAGGCCAGTTAAAGAAGCCCATCAAATCCTTTTCAGTTTGCCAGTGAGTGGTCTGTTCATGAGCGTGAGAGTCCTGTGACCATGAATGAAAATTTTATGTGCTTTCGTTGTGCGAAAAAGCACTTTTCTTTGTCAAACACATTTTTTCCTTATTTGTGTTTATTTTGGTAATGCATTCCTTGTCATCCTCACAGAAAAAGTTTAAGCCTGTGATATTAGTTGTCGTGTCATTCACCAATTGTCAGAAAGAGCTTCATATAAGCTTATGTACTGCACTCGAAGGGATAATAATCTCGGAAATTACATGTATGAGATGTCTTAAGCAAAATAAATGAAGGTTCGCGGCAGTAAAGAATATTAGGGCTTTGATAAGACTTTTCGTTTCGGAGAAAAACCGACTGTTGTGTTTGCATGCCTTTTAATATGTCCGTGTTACTGCAGCGTGTATGCAAACAGTATTTATGCGAACTGTTGTCGCTGCTATACAATAATGTTGCTTCTCTTTCAACATTGTATCTTTTCAGTTGGTAAGCCAGTGTAACGGAACTGGCTACAAGCCAAACTGGAGACTTGAATATTCTTCGACTTAGTGCAGTCCGATTGACAATGTGCGAGAGATCTACGGCAGCCATCACCATTCGATGGACGACGCAACGTGATGAAATGGTGTCCCTTCACTCTTTTCTCCGATACACTAAAAGTCACACTGATGGTCACGTGAAAAGTTAACGAAGCGCTTAAGCTCTTTGTTTCCCATCTCGAAACTTGAAGTTCTCGACTTGAAACTCGAAGTCCTTGACTTGAAACTCGAAGTTCTTGACTCGAGACTCGATCCTCGAAGTTTTCGAGTTTCAAGGATCGAGTCGAGTTGTTCGAGTTTCGAGGGACTGTCAACTTACTTTTGCCCAGTACTGTACACATCTGAGCTCAAGTGCTCGAAGGCCAGTACAGCACAATATGCGAAAAGATGTGGTATAATATGCAAAAAGTCCGGCAACTGTGCCAGCCAAATGCTAGAAACTGTCAAAACTGTTTCAAAACAAAAACACAAGCACGCAAAGCACTTTGGGTGACACTGGCTCTTTCAATGTGTAGAACTGAACGGTTTTCTATAATCAAACTTGTTGTTGTAAAAATAGAGCACAAACATCAAAAAATAAATAAATAACAATTTCAACAAATTATAATAATTATAACAATTTCTATCACAAGTTTTTAAACCAAAATTCTAGAGAAAAACATTAAATTTGTAATTTTTTGAGTACTATCAAAATTACTGACTGTCTGATGTTGAAAATAAACTGCACCTGTACCGTCTGTTGGCATTTTTGCAAAAACTTGGTGGAGGGAGACGATAAAGAACACCGTTGCCAAGAGGTACCAATTCATGCAAAATTTTAGTCTACTTTTTGGACTACTGACATGGACTGTTTTTTTGCCGAAAAAGTCCCCAGAACTGATTTAACACAACCAGACAAATGCTATTTTAAAATCCCGAATTACAAATGTCAAATAGAAACACTTGAGTAGAACTTTCTAGAAAATGTTCTTACATGTATCTTAAATGAAGAGGCCATAATTTTCCAAATTGTCTTGTGCCTCTTTTTCAAAGCAAGGCTTCGTGCAAAACTTTTTATATGAAAATGAGTTTGATCTGCATGTGAATGAAAACTCATTTTCATATGAAACGCTATGCTCCGAGACTCACTTTGAAAAAGAGGTACATGTGTACAAGACAACTCAGAAATGGCCTTTTGCATTACATAACAACTTCAACCTAGTTAGCTAGGAATGATCTTTCCACAAGAAGGTGGTCACATAAAACAGGTAACACAATTCTACAAAATGGATTCCATTTTTGATATTGATAATATGAGAGCAGTAGGAAAGTTCAGTTCTGTAGGTTTAATTCTAGTGTCTCACTAATTAACTTCAGTGTGTAAGGGCCATCTTTGATAAACCAAAGGTTTTCTTGTTTAAAATAAATCTTGAGTAAAGAATTTAGATGAATAAAGTTAAACACAAAATTATTGACAAAAAGTTTGTTTAAATAGATAACTAAAGTTTTTAAAAGACATTTAAAGCAATTCACATTTTCTAATTTCTTCTGGAATCAAGCTCCACAAGATTGGAGCAGAGAAAAAAATTAATGTAGTACTACTTCAAAACACTCACCTGGAGTATCTTGGAACATACAGTTGAACTCCATTGATCCTTTGTATCTCTAGGAACACAATTTTACCCTCTGATGTCTGCAAAAACAAGTAAATATAAGCAGTATTCAGCATTTGATGATGGATGTCGGGTTTCAATAAAAAAATAATATGCTATCTAGTAGACGCACTTTTAGGTATAGCACATGATTTGTCATATAATAGCAGATATTTGACAGAATGCTGAATTTGAACCAAAAAGCCATGCATACAATTCTTGTCAAGCCATTGTCAAGTGACTAGACTGCCATAACAGTATTACTGGTATTACATTTTTCCATTTCACAAGGCATAAGTTAAGGCTTTTTCTCTCTTTTTCCATTCACTTTGATTTGCTGCAAGGGTTCCTACCCAGCTGTCCAACATACACTTCCATGTTGTTTTTGGTTTTCCAACTCAGTTCTTCTCCTTTCAGGCTTCCACTCCAATACTGTAATGCAGTGCTACTACCCTAGACTAGTCATGAATTTTGGATTCAGGATCAAACTTCAGGATCAAACTTGCTGGCCTTTGGGTGTCCTATCAGGTTTGACCCAGATGCTGTCATGACAACTTAACTGGGAGCTAACCACCTTTTGAATTCCTGCTTAACCTTAAATGATGTAAAGAAGTACTCAGCCATCAATTCTGACTACCAATCAGCGTAACCTTCTATATTTCCGCAAAAACTCCTTGTGAGTCAAGGGAAGAATTACTTGTACATACCTGTTAAAGAAAGGTTAGGTAGAATGATTTAATATATAAAGAAACTTTGTCATTATACTTACAGTGACTGCCACGGCAGTTGAATCTGGTTTCCAGACAACAGTAAGATTTCTTCCAACATCTTTGATGGCATCATATGAGCGGCGATAAGCAACTACCAATACTCTTGGCTTGAAAGGGAAAAAGAAAACAACTGGAGTATAAGAACAAAATAAATATAAATAAATAAAAATTAAAATAAAGTACATGTAGTATTAAACTTAGGTTAGTGTTCACAAACTGAGTGACCCACAATTGCTGGTGTTCAACCTGGTATTTATAGCATGGTGTCCCCAAGAGATGTACTAAATACCATTGAGTTGAAGGCTTTTCTGTCACAGCATTATTACCCTGGAATGGACCGCATTCCATTCAGGGCACAGTTGTTCAAACCATGGTTTAAAGCTTACTCAGGAATAGTTATGTGTGCTGTATCAATTTGGAATTTTGGTTTCAGTTTTTACAGTCAAGCCAGGTGAAGTGTATCCCCATAGAACAAAAATTTGAATTGATTATTGTAATATTGATTTCATTATTCGATTCAACAATCCACTTTTCAAACGAAGAACGAAATATTCAAAATGAAACTCAATTCATTAGCCGAATATTGATTGGATGAATGTATGACATCATGCCTCAGGCACGTAGGAATTTGACAGCTTTTCCTGAACTGTATTCCAACGGTCATCTGATTTTAAAATTTTTCTCTTCTTTTCTCTCCACTACCAGCTTTTGAAAGAAATTAGAACATGGAAAAAAGCTTTGAGAATTTTGATGGGACTGAAAGGAAGTGATTGTGTTAGGAAAGCAGAAGAAAAAATTAAACAAATGTGAGAATCCGTTGGGTGCAGTTTATGCAAATCGGGAAATCTGTCAAATTCCAACATGCCTGTTGCATGAATAATCGAATCAAAAATCGGGTATGGGATCGAGTTTCAGATTGAATATTTCATTCTCCATTTGAAAAGCGGATTATTGAAACGAAAAATGAAAACAATATTGCAATAATCAATTCAAGTTTTCATCCTATGGGGGTATGCTTGACCTAGCTTGACTAGAAGTCCCTATGATCTAATGATAGAAGGGTTTACCATGTGGCTACACCAACCATGGCCAACCAAACAGAAGACAAGCTCAGAACAATGAAATGGCTGCAAATTCTCCTTGATCAGTTCATATTCTGAAATCTGCAACGTGTTTGGAACCTTCAATATCCATAACAATTTGCCTCAAAATTTTGTTAGTGTGACCTTCAAAGAGTCACAGGGTAGCGTCATGTAGTAGCATAAATTTAGGAGCATGAATGAATGCACAATACCCACGTGTAGTACTAAACTTAACGCAAACAGTTAGCCAGGACTCAATTAATCCAACTATGTTTATTCCATAGATTTCTTAAAGGTACACAAAGGTAGCGATGCGATTACCAGGTAGCGATACGTAGCGGCAGTTATGCGGTAGTAAAGACAGCGATTTGCGTGGTTGTGTTGTGGTTCGAACTAAAACTAAAAAGGCAATCACAAAGATTCCTTACGTAAAGCAATAAAAACACTAACTGAGAAAATCTTGAAATCACCTTGAAATAATACTAAATACAACTAAACAGAATGAGTAAATAAAACTTATAACATAACAAATAACTGGAAAACGACTTACTTTGGTCAAGCTCCTAAAATACTTGAAAATAGCGTAGCGTAGCGTGAACTCGTGTAGGACAGGATCTCTCCCTCGCAATTAACTAATGACTTAGCAAGCTTGAAGTAAGCGTGTAATCCAAGAGCAAATAACGACTGGATTATATAACAATTTCACAATAATTACGGTAACCAAAAAAACGTGATCTTAAGTAAACAGTAACTAAAACGTAAACGATAAGGCATGCTGATCAATGAACTTAAGTACAAACAATAAAATGGCATTTCAAACTAACAGTTAGTGCTGCAGGAATCATGACTGACATAAAGGCCGAGAAGAGAGATGGACAGTGTTTTTGTTAATGTGTAGCTATTGGCCCTAATTAATCGTACTAGCTGTAGAAATTCTTTAATGTCACTGTTCCTGAAGAACGTAATGCAACTGTGACATGTTATAAATAAGCAGTGCAGCAAAATAGCAGGCATCAAAACTCACATCAGCATTTTAGGTACCCCATTCAACCTACCCTAACCCTAGAACCAATTATAAAAAGTACTCTTTCTTCCTGCTTACTATCAGGAAAAATGTATGGAACATTTTGCACTGTTCGCTTGCTGAGAGAAACGTGCGACTTTTCTGCAAATTCTCCAAAGTGGATCTTTTCGATATAAAAACCAAATTGCGCACATCCTTGCCAGGAAAGTATAGAAGTGGAGTGGTTTTGGCTTTTTGTAACTTCACCGTTTTTCCGTGATGGGTGGACAACAGTTAGGTCGTCGTGACCTATATGATAACAAGCATGAACGAGAACATAGGGAAGTCGGTTACTAGCTAGGTTAGCGTGCTCATAAATTAAAACCTCTAATTATCTTATCAGTTGTTTTATCCAACCGTTCCAAGGGAACTAAGTCTGACTCTTAAGGTATGAAAGGTTTCACGTATTAACTAAGCTTCAGCACAAAATTAAAATCAATAAATCGAGATTAGGTAAAATAATGATGGAATGAAACTTTAAACACGTCTTTCGTACTTTCCCTAGCTGCGGGTACTGCAAATTATGGACGGCTCAGTTACATTTGAAACGATCCTAAAAGTAGTTCTAGGGTAAGGGTAAGGTAAGGTAAGGTAAGCTTAACTTTATTTAAACACGGTATTTCCTTCAGGTATACATTTACATTGAAGTATAGAAAAAAACTAACTTCCTAACTAATCTAAAAACTTCAAAGAAAGAAGCAATGTATTATTGAAGCAGACCCTCCATAATAGCCTCGGGTAGACGAGATTAGTTTGAAGGGATGAACTGTAAAAAGACGCTGACTGAAAACGTAAAGTAAGCATACCCGGTTATTCCATATGCAGACACTGTGATCCGACACCACGGCCAACAGTGACCTATCTCTGTTGTATTTCAGGGATTTTAATTCACCGCAATGGACATCTTTTGAACTGAAGTACTTCGGCCAACCGATTGGGAAGTACATACCAACATATAATGCCGACTTTACTTTCGGCGCGAAGCAAAGAAAATATCGTCCGCCATGTTGTTGTTCTAGCCTCGGTTTCGAGTGTTAAAAAATATGGGGCTCTGGGGGTAGAGGTAGACATTATCAAATTTACTTCATTTGGATTGCAGCGCTTCAGATTAGCGCAAAAGGCATGAAATGAAATCTCAACCGTTCAAGTTTTAGAAAAACATTTATCAAACTTTATTTATTCATTGGCCTTGAACATTGCCCAAACTTTAGAAATTCAGCGGCAGTTTAAGCATTTCCTTCAATACCACCCGCTGTCCTCCCCGCTGAGGAAGGTTTTTCTTACAATTCATGTAGACAGCGGAATGACCCAATCGACGTAGGAATCATTTCCAAGGAGTAAACCACTTTATTCAGCCAGAGTCATTTGGATGTTACACATCTCTTCTCTTTTGGGGAGGATCGCTTATTCTGTTCACAGAGCCATGTCTTCAGTTGCCAAGCCTATTGTAATCTTTGTTCTAGGTGGACCGGGCGCTGGGAAGGGGACACAATGCGAGAAGATTGTGAAGGTAAATAAAAATTTATTTAAAAAGCAAAATGGGGAGATGTTAGTAAGTAAACGTGGCTTTAGTCTCCAGTCTCCATGCAACAGTTTGATTGTTCATATTCCAACTGAGTTTAGACAAGAACCTTTACAGCTTATTTTCAAACTTGTAATGAGTTAATTGGTACTTTTTTGTTGCCCTTGTAGGCTAAACAGTTTTTAAGGCAGTCTTTAACAACGGACGTGGGCGCACAAATTTTATTTTAAGCTTCTGTAACATTCCCTCGTTATTATTTAATATTCAGTGTTTGGTACTTAACGTATTTTTAAAGTAATAAATAATATTATAACTTTAAATACATCTATAAAGGATGTCACATTCAGTCTCCTGCATGCAGATCTCATTCGAATTCTAAGTCCTTTCGAGTAGAAGTTAAGCTTAAGTAAGCTTTTCTCCGCAAAATCATACATGCACTCAATTTTGCGGTAAACCAATATTTAACAGGTTTATTTGATTAATAAAGTTGAACAGATAGGACTGAGTGCAGTGATTGAGAAAAATACCAGAATGAAATATTACTAGCTGGAGAAATGTGTAACATGAGAAGCTGAAGAAATCAAGCCTTATAATATAGGGAGACTGATTTGTGATCCCCTCCCCCTCTCAGTGCTGTTGCTTGTTAGTTTGAATGCATTACTAAAATCCATACAACACTGATAATGGCAGAAATGACCCTCAATATAGCAAGTGTCACACGACAAGTGTTTTTGTGCATATTAAATTTATTCAGCTTCCATTCAAGGGATTACAACTGAACCTCCTGAAAATAACCACCCAAAATTTCAAGCTTAACTGGTTAGTTGTATGCGAGAGGTCAGACCACAGGGCGTTAAACTTTTGATTTCTTAGTTTACCTGCAGTTTCAGGCTGGGTGTTTTTAAACCACACACACAAATAGAGACAACCCAAAAAATTCAGTTGAATACCTTTTTAGAGATCAAAAATGATCTGTTCACTGCACTGGCCTTTAGCGAAGACTGTGTGCCACAAGTACATGTACTTTACTCTTATAAGTAAGTCACATTAAACAGGGTTGTACAATGCCTAGATCTATATTATTTTCACCCAGTGAGATGGGATCATGTGCCAGATGGCTGCCTACCAGAGGTTAAAAACAATTGGAAATTTTACACTGTCTATCCATACTATCTGCCTAGATTAGCTTCGCTATTTGCAGGTAGTCTGCATTTGTAATATATTGATTTTCTCTTGTAAATAAAGTTCTGTTGTTCTGTTGTTCTCTTGTTCTCTTGTTCTGTTGTCTGCATCCCAAAAAATGGTTGTTGTAGTTCATGAGAGATCATCTCCTGTAAAAGGTTTCAGCTATACTGATTTGACTGAGAAATTTTTTCTGATATTTTGAAAAGTGGTTGCTTATGGGAGGTGGTCATTTATGAGGGTGGGTGGTACAGGAAGGTTCAACTGTAGTTGCATACAGTGTATATTCCCATTTTTGGTGCCTTATATTGCCTGATGACAGATATAATATCTACATGTATCACTGACAACTGATTCTAACTAATAATTTGTTATTTGTTCCCAGTTCTCTATTTGTTTTTTTCGTCATCAATTTACAATGAGATTTCTTCATCCTGGCTAACAATGTTACCGCTGCAAAACATTTTTAGGAATTTGGGTATATTCACCTATCAGCAGGAGAGTTGTTGAGAGAAGAGAGAGCAAGTGGCTCAGAGAATGGAGACCTCATTGAGTCTTACATCAGGGACGGAAAGATTGTTCCTGTGGAAATTACAATAAGCTTGATTGAAAAGGTATTGCCATAATTTATTACGCACAAATTCAGTAGCTTCCAAATGGTATATAGAGAGCCATGTACCTGTAGGTTGGTACACCAGGGAGCTTGTCTCCGGGACTCATCCCTGCACCTGAAGTCAGCTGGTGTCATGCTGAAATCAGGTTACTTCTTGTGAAGCACCCAAGTCTAGATGCAGGGATTTAATAAATATAATTATGATTGTGTAGCTCCCAGGGAAGAGGCAACTTGCTTGGTGCTTGGTTTGAATGATGGCTCTCGAGTGAGGAGCATAGCTATTGAAAACATTACAATTATCTGAGTTTGAAAATCTCAACTAGCAGTGATAAGCACTGGTCAATCTGAGACTAGGTTGTCAATTTATCTAAAAGTAAAAATTAATGTCAGTCTGTGAAGGCATGTTTTTGCCGGGACAGTTTTCAAATGCAGCTTTATTGACTTTGGTTTATAGTGTGCTAACAGCCTTCAAATCTATGTTGTTTAAAAAACATACATCAAAGTATGCTTTAAACCGTTCTATGTTTTAATGTCAGCTGTCAATAAAGAGATTATATTCCTGAAAAGTGTGTGAAGGTAGAGTTGCCTGGGTTAGTTTATGCCTTGTTGCCTTTACAAAAAAAATGTAGCTGAAGCTGTTTTCTTGCTGCCTAATTTAATTTTCTCATATTTTAATGTTTTTGTGTAACTACATGTATTATCTTCATTACTAGGCAATGAATAAAAACAGTGTGAAAAAATTCCTAATAGATGGATTTCCAAGAAATGATAATAACTTACAAGGCTGGAATAAAGTGATGGAAGGGAAAGTGGATGTCAAATGTGTTCTGTTCTTTGAGTGCACTGAAGATGTGAGTACATTTGTCTCTTAATTGGGAAAATAATGCAATCCAGTGAAATTCAGCAAACCAAGCTTGTACAACAGGCACATATATTTTTTGAAATATTGCAAAATTGATTTGCTAAAAGAAAAACTGAAGAAGCTTAGCAGTAAATTTATCCAAAACATGCATGTTCTTTTGGTACATGGCAGTTTGTTGCATATGAAATAATAAGTAGTGTATGATTAATATGAACTCATTGTTGTATAAAAATGTGTAACTTCATTGAATTCATAATCTTTACTATTTGGATATTAAGTGTCTTCACTGAAATTTCAAAAGTAGACTATTTTCAGTGGGAAACTCTTCTTCATATTCCATCGTTTTTAAGCAAATTTATATGCACCATGAAATTCTGTGGTTTTAACTGAAGGTGCTGAGAAAAAGAGAAAATGGATACACTATTTGCCAGAAGATTGTTAAAATTATTCAATTTTCATTAAATACATTTTTCTAGGAATGTATTAGAAGAATAATGGAAAGAGGAAAGTCTAGTGGAAGATCTGATGATAACATTGAAAGCCTTAGGAAGAGGTAATTGTTTCCCTCTGCACTGTATTTATCTTCAGTTAGATTCTTTAAAGCCACAGGAAGAGTTACGTTTGCCTTACAAAGGGAGGGGGTACTATAATTATGTCAGGGATTCTTGAATGCCTTTAGGGTTATGTCTCCCTGGCAAAGGGAGGATTTCCTATATGCCAGGGATTCTTGAAAGCCTTAGGAACAGTTTTGTTTCCCTGGTGAGTAAAGGGGGACCTACACTGTATATAGTAGGGATTCTTTCCTTGGTGTGGAGGTGGGGTCCTGTATGGCATAGATTCCTTAGAAACCTTAGGACTTCAGAGTTTTGTCTCCCTGGTGAGGAGAGGGGTTCTGCCATTATGTTCTTCTGGGATTCTTTAGAACCTTAGGAAGAGTTATGTCTCCCTGGCAAAAGGAGGGAGTCCTGTATGCCAGGGATTCTTGAAAGCCTTGGGAAGAGTTATGTCTTCCTGGTGAAGGGAGGGAGTCTTATAAGTCATGGATTCTTGAAAGCCTTGAGAAGAGTTATGTTTCCCTGGTGAGGAGGTAGACTGCAAGTAGTCTCTAATTTTGGCTATGGAGATTGTGGGCGTGCCAAATTCACGCGCGTGCGCGAAATTTTGAGGCGATGCGACACGAAGGGATTTTCGGCGCTCCCTTCGCATCGCGTCGCCTCGAAATTTCGCGCGTGTGCGTGTGTGTATTTCGCCCGCCCCACAATCGCCATTGCCAAAATTAGAGATTACTCGCAGTCTAGTGAGGAGGGGAAGGGCCTATATAGCAGGGATTCTTTGAGTTATGTTTCCTTGGTGAGGAGAAGGGGACCTATATAGCATGAATTTCTTGAAACACTTAGGACTTCAGAGTTACCGGTATGTCTTCCTGGTGAGGGGAGGGGTTCCACCATAATGTATTTGTGGGATTTTTAAAAGCCTTAGGAAGGTATTTGTTTCCATGATGAGTGGGTGAAGGGGTTCTACACAGGAACATTTTTCAAAAGTTTGAAGGTCATTGAAAACCATTAACTGTCAATACATTCTGGAGCAGTTTGTTGATTGATAGGACAGTCACCAAAAGGACTGCTCTCCCCTGGACACGCATAGAGCACATCTACTTATACTGATTTTGGTCTCATTTGATGAAATTTGGTTTTGAAACATTATTATCTCTCAGCTGGTTTTGTTAACTGCATCCCTGAAGTTACATTGAAAAAAAAAAGGCTGAAGGGTCCTTACTTCAAACTTTTTTATGAAATCAGGATCCAGTATTGCTGCTTTTAGAATTTTGTGAAGATCATCGCAGTGAAGGTGTTTCAACCTAATCGGCTGAAAAGAAGAAACCTGAAGACAATTCAGGCTTGAACGGGAATCGAACCCATGAGCTCTACGATACCAGTGCAGCGCTCTAACCAGCTGAGCTATCAAGCCAACTGGGAGCTGGTCAATTGAGAGTTCGTATTTAATTCTATCTTTATCCGCAGTTCAAATATATGAATTTCATATATTAATGTTCAATGCTGCTTTTATCAAATTGCTCATACACAAGAAAAGAAAAAACATTGAAGAACTACTTGGAAGATGTATAGTCGAAATACTCAGCGCGTTCCGCTTATTATTTCGGAATGACTTTCATTAATCGGAAACGGATTGCATTACTGGAATCAAAATTCCACTTTCAAATTGAATATTGTAATGTTCCAACGGTAGCCTTGTTCCAAATAAGGAATGCTAATTGGTTTATTATTGACATCTGGGGAATGTTCACGTGCAAGTAGCAGACTGTTGGCGGCTTGAAGTCTCTGACCTGATTGTGTTCGCTCAACAAAATATTAATCACAAGTACTTTTATCCGTGAAAAAATAGTCTGCTGTTATAAAACTGTGAAGAATAGTAAAACATACTCACTGATATGATGACCACTCATTGTCCCGGGTAGAGGATTAAGATATGGGAGCCGCTATTCCGGAGACAAGAGTGGTGAATGTGGTGAATGGTAGATGAGGTAGTGAGATGTGTTGACGAAGGGAAGGCGGGAGGGGACGCCGTACAATAGCTTTTGCCCACCGGCTTAATTGCGAGAATGGCAATGAAACGACCCTGGCAAAGGTTTAAGAACCTTCCGAAAGTCCCTGGGGATGACATTACATGTCCTCGTGCATAAACAACCTCAAACAAGGTTGTTCATTTGACGCAGGAGTGAGAAATCGTGGTCATCTCATCAGTGAGAATAGTAAAACATGCTCACTGATACGATGGCCACTCATTGTCCCGGTAAGAGGATTAAGATATGGGAGCCGTGATTCGCTCCGACACGCAGCTTTGCCCGTTACTGTCCCCGCAAACCTGCTTGACTTTACGCTGGGACACGTCACCTTGCGATGGCTTTAATGAACGTTTCTCTCCATAACTTAATTAAACAAAAAAAAACCCTTCCCCAACCCCTGGTTTATCTACTTGAAAGCAAGTTCCCAGTTTTTATTAAGTTCATTGTTCGCCTGGAAGGCCTGAGGTAGTAAGACGGCTGCATTGAGAGTAGTATTCTGCTGTGGCGAGTGATTTCCACCCCACGTGCCTTGCAACGTCTTCTTGTGACACGCCCAAAAGAGCGAGGGTTATGGCGCAGCCACTTCGAAAGCTATGGGCGGACTCACCCTGGTAGAGGTTGAGGGATTTCAAGTGTAGAGTCAAACGGTTGCTGACAGCCGAACCCATGAAAGGCGATTCAGTGACTAGTCCTTTCCTATCTGTGACTCTAAACAGATAGCCATCTCTT
>Ga0126336_10001225_pt1 | contig 12895 bp, 8 predicted proteins | sample SidCmetagenome_FD_92530 | JGI IMG/M metagenome (GOLD analysis project Ga0126336, IMG submission 92530) | Coral microbial communities from El Islote,Puerto Morelos, Mexico - Siderastrea C C metagenome | ecosystem: Host-associated > Invertebrates > Cnidaria > Coral | place: El Islote,Puerto... | reverse complement strand
TTAACCGTTGGAAAGAATAGTCAACATTCAAGTTCTTCACTCTTGAGATTACATAGAGGCATGTTTACAGTACTTAACTCGGCTAAAAATTAGACATATTGAACACAGTATGAGATTATGCAAGAAAAGTCTGGCTACTGAAAATTTATTTTGGCTCGTGAAATCAAACCTCTCACTAGCCACTTGGCTACTAAGCTGAAAAGTTAGTCTCGAGCACTGGTGAAGCATCCATACACAGTCGAACTGAAGAGCCAATTCAAAGCATTTTCACCAGTTATAGTTGAAACAGACACTGGAGAGGTGTCATGTAGAACTGAACAGGATGCAGCTGACAAAACACTCCCATAACTTAAAGAGCGCAAAAGGCAACATGTGCCTTGGGAGAAAAGAGACATCATGGAAAAGAGAGCTAACCTCAAGAAAGTTTTAAAACGGAAAAGTCCTTTACCTGCAACCACTGAAAAACAGGAGAGGCTAAAACATGCCAAGGAGCATTTACAGACAGCTAATGACAGCAAACAAGCAGAATAAATAAGTGGTAAAAGTCACTGCAACCCAGAAAGACTTAGGAAATAGTGAAAGAAATCCCTCAACACTATGGTCAGGTGTTGGAAGATGTGGAGAAGTTTACTTACCTAGGATCCACAATATATATGTGAGCAAGGAGGAGAAGAGGAAGACATTAAGGCCAGGAAAGGGAAAGCGAGTAGAGCATTTGTGAAGTTAAACAGAGTGTGGAGTTCTATCAGTGTGACGAGGAAGACAAAGATCAGACTATACAAGATGCTGGTCAAGACATTTTTACTGTATGGTTGTGAAACATGGAGAAGGAATTAAGGTGATGCTAACAAAATCGACGTGTTTCAGAATCAATGCCTGAGAAGGATAATGAAGGTTAAATGGCAAGACAAGGTTAGCACTAGAGAGTTACTTGAAAGAGCTAGCATGGAGAGCTTGAATGACAATGTAAGAAGACGACACATCCTCAGACAAGAACCTGACAATGACTGTATTAGAGCCCTGACATGGGCCCTAGAAGGAAAAAGAAAGCTGGGTAAGCCAATAACAACGTGGCGACATACAGTGGAAAAGGAGCTGAGGTCCAGAGCATGGTGACAGTCCTGGAGTGAGGTGCATACTGCAGCACAAGACAAGAGTCATTAGAGCACGAGTGTGGAGGCCTTATTTGCCAGCTTGGATAAAAGTAGATATTAGGTACAGATCAGGTACGGGTACAGGACAACTCACTAGGTTTCTTGCCCCTATAATTATTTAAACCCTAGATTTTCATGTAGGGTTTTCTTACTCCATGAAAAACTGTCCCTCATTTAGGCCAGTATACTATATCTAATGGCCACTGGTTTGGTCTGAAATTAAACAAAGAGCTCTAGCCCCTTATGTTTCTTATACTTTAATATCATGTTAATTCACAAATACCTACAAACTGTTGGTGCAGCCACATTTTGGTGGCTGGTTGGTTATAGGATTAATGGGGTCAGTTATCTACCTGCATGCTGGTTGCCAGTGGATGCCTCTTCAGGGCTATGTTCTGAGGTTATACTGCCACTGCAAATCTGTTTTTCTGAAGTTGCTGAACCAGAAACTGCTTGCTGGTCTGCTGGCCTCTTTTCAAGAGCAAGGTTCTCTAATGCACTTGCCGTAGCATCAGTAGCCCCAGGTGGAACAGGCACCTTGTCAGTACCCAAGGATTGCCGTTTTGCTGGTTTTTTCTCTTCGCCTTCTTCACCTTTCCTTTTCCTTTGGATTTCTCCTTCATCTGTTAGAAAGCAGTAACACCAAGTGAATTTTGTCATTTAATACAGAGCTCTACTTTTTTCAGCCCACAGAAAGTCAATAGCAGTCATTCCCTTCTTTGAAAACCCTAGCTGTTAATCCAACAACCCTCTAGGATAGTACTGGAAATGTCAGGTTTTGGTTACTGCTCCACAGCCCCACTAACCAGGAGAACCAGAATATTACTGTTTGTCTGAACTCTTCTTGCAGAACCATCCGGCATGGTTGAAGCTGCAATGAGGGTAATAATACCCAGTCGGCTCCTGGTAAATTTAGACAGGGACACTTCAAATCTGCCAGAAACATGTTTGCATGGCTCAAAGTCATTTTTGTACCCGTGAAAAGAGGTACAAATTGTGACATTTAAAGCAGCTACTTTTGGAGGCAACAGAGGCAATGTGGCCATGTGATAAGGGCACTAGATTTGTGCTCCAAGTTCAAGTCCTGCCTTGACCTCTAGCTATAGTTGTTTCTCAGCAACCCTAAGATCAACTCTAAGCCATGCTTGTAAATAGCCAACAGGTATGCCTCTGGCCAGTTGAGAATCTTAACTAATAAATTGTTTTGTTCAATTTGTAGTATTTGTTTCATTGTCCCTAATGAGTACCACACAGGGAGTGGTCAATTAACTAATTATTTATAATAACTTAATTACTATTCATTCATACTTTATCTAATTTTCAAATTTTTCAAGCTTCTACCCTAACAGTTACCATGATAACTCTGAAATGGTTTTTACTTAATTTAACAGCCAAAAGCAGTACCAAGCCATACGGTTTAACTCCTAAAAATGTTTAAGTTACACATCTTGGCATGCACTCCCATAACTTTTATATGGAAATCCCTAGGTTCAAATTACACCCGATCAATTACAGCTATATGGCATTGGACAGTTTTCTGACAAAGAGCAGACAAAGAAACCACACTCGTGTCAAAAAAATATAATGAGGGTCCACAGTAGGTTTGGCAGGATGCGGGATTTGACTTATTTTGGGGGGTGATATTCGGGATGTGAATCAAAAATAGGAGCGGGAAGCGGGAATTTCAGCTCAGAAGCCAGAAACGGCGGGAAACGGGATTTACCTATAAATTCACCATGTAGATTCCATGAAGCCTGCGTAGCAGGCACTAGATCATGTATCCACATAGCGGCTTTCAAGTAAATACAATAGCAAAGGGGTGGACCCTGTCAAGAAGTCCTATTGTGTTCGCTTTTGACACAGGAAAGGTGTATCAGGGGGACCCTCAAAACTTGTTTACTCATCTGCTTCCCATTGCACAAAGATAAGTCTGTCATGTTATATTTACATTAATAACTAACACAGAAAATGTATTAAATTCTTGCCGGGATCGGGATTTTCACGCAAAGAAGGGCGGGATGGTGGGATTATCAGCAAAACAAGGGCAGAATAATTGGATCTGTGAACCCTATTGTGGACCCACAATAAATTACCGAACAATAATTTCATTCCTTGCCTAAAATTGCTTATCAACCAAATTACAACTTCTTAATTCCTACATCTGTAAGTTTTCACCTAATCCAAATGATTTAACTATTTTAAAATGTGGACACCTTCATAGATACTCTTTTCTCAGTTAAAAAAACTTAACTGTTCAAGTTACTAACTTAAAAGATTGTCCTCAGCCGATGAAATGTGTAACAACAAAAGCATGAAAATTTAACCAAATGGGACTCAACATGTATCCACAGCATGCAGCTGCGTGAACGTTTCAGAAGAAAAGTGTAAGTTACAGCCAAAAGATTATCAGGGTATGAGCCTTTTGTTCGAGTTATTTGACCAGCATTTTCTCCATAAAATGGAACAAATGAGCACTAACAGGCTTGCAAACAAATACAAAGAGGATTTCAAGTGGGCTTGTGGAAAGAAAGATTTCTGGCAGGTTGTTGGATTTAGAATTTAGTGAGCTGGACTTGGATTGGGAACTCAGGACATTTGTCTGTGAATTGTGGATTGCTAATTTAGACTGTGGACTGGAATATAGAATGGACTGTATATTGTGAACTGCTGAGTTCAGGCTGTTAATACTCAAATTCAAAACTGTCCCTTCAAAATTCAAAATTCAAATTCAGTTCAAATTCAAAATTGTGTCTTCAGCTGATACAACTTAAGTCCACGTTCTGTGAGATAATTTCTGAGAAATAAGTTATTTCTCTGCAAAGACGTTCTCCATGAGGATGAGTAGCAACACACTGATTGTTAGTGTAAGATGTTCTTATGTTAATTTATTTGACATTTTTAACACTGATTCATAAAAATTCTTGTAACACTACTCACTGCTTGTTGTTTATGTAGGTTAATTGTTGACCTTGATTTTCCATGGTATTATGTTCGCGTCTCCACGCGATATTTTAGGTATTGTGCAATCTTGTCTTGACACTCACTCTACTGAGATAGAGGATACTACATGGTTGCACAGAGACATGTCACATTTTATCTTCGAGTGTTGAAAAATATTTCACGAGTGAGCGCAGCAAACGAGTGAAATATTTTTCAACACGAGAAGATAAATGTCGTATTTTCAAGTGGCCACGTAATTTTCTGTTTATTACATAGACACCAATGAAACACCAGGATAATAATTTCTTGGACTAATCCTTTATTTGCTGAATTAATCTAATAAAATAATTAGATCTTATGCAATTCGAATTTTGGTCGAAAAATAGTGAAAACAAGTACCGTTTATATGTATTCTGAATGTTATAGCAATAACGCATATAATTATAACTTCTCCAAATATCATTGGCTGAGACTGAAGTAGCCATGACAACCGTGACATTTTCACATGTGAAAGATAAACTTGTATCTTCACTGGATACAAAATTTTCACCACTGAAAAAATCCTGGTATTTCATGTGTGTCTATATGATAATATACTTTTTCCAATTTTTCCTCTTACCTTTTATCTTGACACATTTGGGCCAATTCTCTCAACCAACCAAATCTTTTGGGGGCGAGAACACTGTTATCTTTGGTTTAATGTAATAAATGCATTTCAGGCCCAAATGTGTCTTCAATTCATTGCGTGTTACCCCCACTCTTCACTGTCATTCAATGGTCTTGATGCTTTTTGCAAGAACAAAATAGTCAGGAGACACCAAAAAAATGACCTGTTAGCCACTGACAATTGCTGGGTACCAAACCCTTAGGGCAGGGTTTGACATCTCCACTTGCCCAGTCGGCAGGACTTTTCCGCGGGTAACGGGTAGCGGGTGACGGGTACCGGGTAGCGGGTGACGGGTAGCGGGTAGCGGGTGCGGGTAGCGGGTAGCGGGTGACGGGTAGCGGGTAGCGGGTGACGGGTAGCGGGTGACGGGTAGCGGGTAGCGGGTAGCGGGTAGCGGGTAGCGGGTGACGGGTAGCGGGTAGCGGGTGATGGGTAGCGGGGCGGGTGACGGGTAGCAGGTGAGAAACAGACCCCCTTTTTAATCATTATTTCTCTGTCTGAGCTGCATTTCACTTTCATCGTGGAAGGTGTGAGACTCAAAGAATATTCGCGCATCATTGTGTTTACAAACACAGTGTTGGCTGATAGTCGGTCGAAGCTCAATTCGTAGCTGTCATTTGAGGAAGTCCCATCTTCAATTTTATTAGCCTCCTTTTGGCTCCTCATGCAATATCCTCCATTGGGGAGGGGATTACGTCACTAGCCAAAAAAAGGTCTGCATAGTAGGCTACGATTCTGAAGACTTCCAGTTAGAATAATCCCAGGTTACTCTCCGGGTTTTACACAGTGTGGTAGATTTAAAAAATATTCAGCTTCTTATATTTGTTCAAATTTTCCTCCAATTAAGGCCGTCGGTATTAACGGGTTTCTGTATTGACGAGTTGTATTAACAGTGTACTTTAACATGAGTGCAATAAAGAGACTAAAATAGTAGGGAAGTCTAACAAAGAATGCCGAGGTTCTTACGGCGTTGGTATTATCCTCGATATAGTCTCCTTATCAAATAATTTATTTAGTAAAGTGTGGATGACTAGCTTACCTCGTAACAGAAGCTCATGACAGGGATCTCCAAGTTGGTCAATGCCTTTTAAGAAACCATGTGCCAAACAACAAGAGCAAGAAATGCAGCACAATGTACAACAAATCTGTTCCTGAAATAGTACTTTGCCTGGAATTTCCTCGGATTTCTGTAACAAGATACCGGACATGTGCACGTGTTTCTTTGCTGAAACTATATATTCTCCTGGCAATATTTCGCAAGACGTAATTCAACACACATTTCCTATGATTTAAAAACGGTTTATTCTCCAAGTATATTTCGAAATAAGTATCTGCAGGAGAGCAGACACCTTAGACCTTCGATTCTCAATTTTAATTTTGTAATAATTTTCATTTTTTGTAATATACCCGCTACCCGTTACCTGTCACCCGCTACCCGCTATCCGCTACCAACTACCAGTCACCCACTACCCGTCCACCACTACCCGCTACCCGTCACCCGTTACCCACGGAAAAGTCCTGCCGTCGCCCAGTCGCCCAAGGCAAGTAAAAATCAAGTGTGGCTAGTACATATTCTGCATTCCGTAGATGGGCAAGCAGAATTATATCTTGTTGATGTTTTTTATGTACGAAATAAAACATTCATTCCACTGAAACTCCATTGTGCAGTTGTTATTATTCTTGTTAAGAGATGTTCTAAAACAAAACAACCACAAAACCGTGATGTATTTCACTCAGACTTTAACACGTCTATCGTGAGTGTTTCAGTGCATGGTGCCAAACTTGACTTGGTAACCACACAACTTCCAGTTTTTATAATTTATTACCTTTAAGGATCCCTAAAGTTACAAGGTTTGCTAAAATAGAAACTTTTCAACAGCTAAGCTACAAATTTCGGACCTGTTTCACCTAACTCTCGTAAACGCTTACGTAACGTTTGTCACTCGATCGGTTAGATAAATATGATTTTGTTCCTTAGACTTGTTTTACAACTGCAATGAGCTTAAAGCTTGCAGCAAATACACAGTGGTCGCTCAGCTATTACAGTCGAAATACTCAGCGTGTTCCGCTTGTTATTTATGACTTTCTTTAATCGGGAACGGATTGCATTACTGGAATCAAAATTATTCCACTTTCAATTTGAATATTGTAATGTTCCAACAGTAGTCCTAATGTTCCAAATAAGGAGTGCTGATTGGTTTATTATTGACATCTGGCGAATGTTCATGTGCAAGTAGCAGACTGTTGGCTGCTTGACATATATGACCTGATCTGCGTTCGCTCAACAAAATATTAATCGCAAGTACTTTTATCCGTGAAGAAATAGTCTGCTGTTATAAAACTGTGAAGAATAATTTCATAAAAACAAGTGTCAGTGCTGTAAATGCACAAGAAACATTCCTGAAAATTGAGAAAAATTCCCTGTAATAACAAACTGACTGAAACCAACAGCTGCCAACGGTTTCGTATTTCGCGCGTGAACCTTTGTCTTATGTAAGTAACAACCCAATCAACATTCGTTACTTCGAATGAGTCCACCATTAGAAGATTTCAATCTTCAATTCAAAAATGGAATTTTGATTCCAGTAATGCAATCCATTCCTAAGTAATGAACAACATTCCGAAATAATGAGCAGAACTTGCTGAGTATTTTGACTATACTAAAGTATTTAGCTCTACTGCCAACAGGGCCAGGGTCATATGGGTGAAGAAAGACATTGGAAGGAACTTGGGCGACTAAAATGTGCCGTGGGCTGGTAGATCTTTGATGCCCACTTGCTCAGTGGCTAGTAACTCAACTCAACAGATGCCGAACCCTGCAGGGGGTACTCTCTTATATGGCCTATACTGAGATGTGCCGCTGAGCAACATGAGATTTTCGGCCTCTCTGTCCTGAACAAGGTAAATAATTTTATGCAAGTCTGTCCTAAACAGGGTCCGAATTTGTACTAAACAGGGTGTGGTCAGTGTCATTGTAGTCATAAGATATGGCTTATACAGTATTCTGCTATCCTAAACATTTGTCCTAAACAGGGACCTAAAATGGAGGGTGTTGCCCTACACAGAGTGGGTATTTTTGGGTTTCTTTGTCCTAAACAGGGTCAGGGTTTAAAACCCTCAGTGACACCCCTATATCCAAATATGGGTCAAGTGCATTCCCCCCCTCCAGGACCACACCCATAAGAGAAATAAATTTAGTCTGTGGAACTAAACTAATACTAACAATGGACTGTGAAAAATACTTTGGTAAGTAGAATAAAACTTTGAAGTGTGGGTGGTAACAATCCCATCAGAGAACAAACTTGAGACATGACTGTGAAATGTGTAACACTGTGAACTGTGGACTAAGCTGTAGATTTGAGATTGTGGTCTTAAGACTAAGAGTTTCTAGACTAAGTTGAACTGGGGAGTGTGATGTGGAAACTGGCCTTTGGTCTGTTCACTGTAAATTGTACACTGCTGACTTTGATCTGTAAAATTTGGATTGTGTCTGGACTTGCTAATTTCAAACCTTCAGTCTGTGGACTGTAAATGAGACTATGGACTCAGTGGTTTGTGGATTGACATGCTGAAGTGTTGACTGTGGATTGTGCACTGTGAACTGCAGTGGACTCACAGCCACATCTCAAGTCATGCTATTTAAGAGTTTATTGAGGGGGGTATAGGGCAGTAGAGATCACGTTTCACAGGAACTAGATCAGGCTTTTTGTGTTTTGCGTGCTAAGAAACCGCATTTTCAAGAGTAATCAATGGAAATTTGTCCATTTCACAGACTTCAGAACAGTATGACTAACTAATTGGGGTCTTAGACTTATACCTCTTATGGCCACAAAACAGCTCTATTTGATGTTCGAATGGTATGTCCCAATCCTGTTCTGACAGAGCCATAAAAGGAAACTTCAATTCTCTGTCTCTCCCGGTAACTTCTTGACCCGATTCATGGATATTACCGTTTCCATCCTCCTCTGGTTCTTCATCAGACTGCGTGTCATACTCGGATGCCTGAACCACATCAGCTTTGATGGGTTAATCTTCCACATTTCCATCCTGCTCTTCATCAAATTTGATTGGCTAGATAATTCTCTCATCTACAGACTGGAGAGTGTCAGGTTTCTTGTACATGTTTAAAGAAAGAGCCCCGCCCTATATTTTGTTATTTCCTCTGTCACCATGTGCTTTCTATCACATTTTTCATGATCCCTGGTCCATTTCCTCATCAGATCCTTGTCCTCTTGACTCATCAATGGATTTTCTAAACGCTCTATGTGAGGAAGATCTTTCCAATTGATCCGCGAGGATGGCACTGGGTAATAGGAAGATGGTGAAGAAGTAGGCAGACCACCATTCTCTTGGCTTATTCTAACATGTGTATACTGTAATGGTACTGACATGTAGAGTGCTTGCCAGAGGTTTTCTCTTTGTGAATTTGAACCTTTTGTTTGGTTTGCTTATCCAAACCGTTGAAACCGAATGTGATCGTCACTGGAAATGTGACTTCTGTGACCTCTGCTATATTGAAACTGTTCCCTGAAGACCCAGGCGATAGCTTAAACAGGAAGTTCTCCTATAAAAGGACAAACCCCACCCTATTTCATGTCTCTGTTGCACTCACAATTTTATTGGTCATCGGCCAGTTTAATATGAAGATGTATGAGGTACACTAAACCAGTTAAATAAAGGAAATTACACCTTTTTTATACCTATCGTCTCTTCAAATAGTAATGAAACATTTTAATTTTAATGCATTCGGCAAGAAATGTGTGCATGAAACACTAAATTTCCTGAGTGAAAGGAACTGATAGCAGCAAAATTGCCACCAGGAGCATCCTCCTTCATCAGTTCATTACTCTAGGCATGTGATCAGAAGTTCTAAAGACTCTCCCTAAACTTTCTGTGGTTTCTCCATTCCAGACATTGTCCTTCTGACTGCATATAAATTATTCAAAATGGCTGCCATGTGATAAAGACACCGAACAACAATTTGATGGAATATTTAATTAAATTCAATTTATCGCAATTAATGCATACGCAATATGCTTCACAAGCATCTTTTTCTCCGGTGTTATCACTCAACAATTGTATTTTGTGTTTAATTACAACCAGGAAAAATTTTCAAATGCGATAGCACGTTCCATTTAATTTGCAACTTACGTCTCTTGATCACTGTTATCTTTCATGGGCTGATTCATTTCCCTCTCCAGTCCGTTAGCTTTTAAAACCTTTATTTTCCAATCAATGAAGTGACAAAAGGGGAAAGAACTTTAATTTAAACTTTGGCTTGAAGGTGATGAAAACACACAACTGCCTTAAATATTTGATAGATGTTTAAAATTTTCACTAACTCGTCGATACAAGAAACCAAACATGAAAACAACATGCAGTCAAGAAACCGAAAGCAAGCCGACCGACAGCCCGGAACTATTTTTCCCTCACCCAAGACCTCTAAAATAAATATAATTGATTTCATTATAATTGATTTTAAGCTCTTACCATGTAAAGTCTCTGTACTGTCGCTTGTATTAACATCGGAGTCCTGTTCTGTTTGGTCGGGCTCTTTCGACGCTGTCTTAACATCAAGTCGTAAAAGTGGAGGTGATGTCGTTCGTTCCACTGGGCATAATGTTAAGCCACACGAACCACATTCATAGTAAAATGCTTCCTTTTCTTCAAGGACACCCTTTTCGCAGCGTGGACATATCATTTTCCACGTCTCAGGGTAATTATCCTCTTCACGGAGACGCTGATAAACAGCAGAGGCTACAGCCCTTCTTCATACTGGATTCATCCATTCGGTGCGAGTTCTTGGAAAGGCGGAAGTGGCTTCCAGGAAGAGAACGCCTGGGAATTTTCGTTCCTATGGGAGTGGGCATGAAAGTCACGCATATGAGAGCTCCAGGGGGGTGCAAGTTAGGGGGAAGGAGAGGATTGTTAGTTGAGAAAAAAGCGGAATGCGCCATTTATTTAAGCTTACTATGCTTACCATTTTTGCCCTTGCCTGAATTAGGCATAACTAATCCTTGAAAAACAAGAATTATAGTCGCTTAGTGATGGAACCCCGTCTTTGGACTATTTTAACCGCACTTGTTAAGATTTGGATTCCAAACGGCTATCTCCTTCATCAACTTAACCTGTTTTACGCTACCACAAGGGAAGCCTGATCCCTTACGTTACAACAGCAAGAAAAAATAGACTAAGAAAAAGTCGAAACTATTGTGCCAAAGTGCGTTTGTCAACCGTTTTCGTTATTCGCTCTCTTTTTTCGACTTTTTGATCATGCCTTCTCTTGCTCCTTCTTTCTTTCTGTAGGCTATCAGAATTTGGAAAAAAACCCAACTACCCCTGAATCATTTTCCTAATTCCATTAAGATACAAATCAGAAAGTTCGAGGTTTGTTTTGCTTATTCCCCAGGCATAATAAGGTATCAGGAACACCACAGTGTGACGAAAACGAATATGAACGAACTGCTGTAGGGCCCAATTTGCGCTTGCCATCCCTATCTACAATTTCTGCTCATCCCTTTTATATGCGTAAAAGTTTGTAACAGTACAACTGTGTGGAAAGTAAAGAGCCTTCCCTCCCATGTCCCAGATATAAAACTGACAAAATACCGTGCCATTGTTTATTATTATTATTATTATTATTATTATTATTATTATTATTATTATCATTATTATTACTATTTATATAGTTATTAATTATTATTATTTAAATAGTTATTACACCGTTGCGATGAACTCTCACATATTATTTCTCTCTGGATGCAAGCCTGTCTTCTCCCACTTTCCTATCACAATTATGAAGTGAAATTCAAACAAAGATGTTCTACCTATCTGCAATGCTACAGAGATCAAATTAAAGTTGGAGGGCTTCTGATCAAAGAGTAGTTTTTCGTCTTTTTTCGCAGAGCGCTTTGAGTGAACAAACCATGACAACCATCTGACCGAGTGAGTGTCACACATCCTCATCACAGCTTCTGATGTTATTGTTTGAAGATGTCACGTGATTGATGCGGTCGCCTAACTTCACAAGATTTGTTTGGGCTGGGAAAACATACGAACTGTAAAGAAAGGAGGTGCGTATCGTATATTATTAGCACGATCGTACAAGATCTGGGGCAGGATGGCATAAATATAAACTGAAATCATTCACGAGAGTTTTGGACAATGGGAGATATTTCAGTGGAACGAACGCCACGTCGAACACCGAGGAAGATTTCAGAGAACGTTCGCGAACTACACACTGCTCTAACCAAAGTACTCAACAACGAAGAGCGAACGTTTTTAATTCAATCACTGAACCAATATCAGCGAGAAAAGAATGTCAACAGCCTTGTTTTGACTCTTAAGTCGGTACTCAACACTCCAAAGAAGAGAGAAGTCTACCCGTTATTGTGGCAAATAATTCCTCATAATGACCAGGAGATTTTTCATCACCTTTGGCATGGCGGTTTCGAAGCCCCACGTCAGCGTACAAATTCGAAATCACCCGCTCGTTCGCCAAAAAATCTTCGCCGGATACCAACCTCGTCCAGTCTACCGGATAATCTCAACAGACATGCATCGGATTCGGGGATAGATCTTCCTAACATGACACAGTTTCACTCTTCGCACGATGCAAAGTATCCTGTCAAACGACTAACTTTGAAGCGACATGCAAACTCCGGCTTTGGCTTTTGCATTCGCGGAGGAGCGGAACATGGCGTTGGTTTGTATGTCTCCTCCGTGGATGAAAGCTCGGTGTCTGAAAAAGAGGGCCTTTTACCCGGAGATCATATTATTCAAGTTAATGGCACCAAATTTGATGGACTTACTCACGCGCAAGCTGTCAAGGTAACCGAAAATTTATTTCTATATTTCACTAATTTAACAATGTTTCGAAATTGTAAGATGTAGATTTGTTTTTTTGGCGTAATTTCTAGCTTTCACGCGCTTGTATCCCGCCACCTGTAACGCGTTCATATACCTGATTTATTTACGTCTAGAAATCTCTTTGCTTAGTTTTAAAAGATGTTGAAAGTATACAGATATTCAACCTAAAAACTCATGTGGTGACCCTTTTGTTGAAAGCCCGCAGGCGGTTTTGTGATTACGTACTAGAAAGTCATCAAGAATTTAAGTGAAATGGCTCGGAAAT
>Ga0126336_10001224_pt1 | contig 12905 bp, 6 predicted proteins | sample SidCmetagenome_FD_92530 | JGI IMG/M metagenome (GOLD analysis project Ga0126336, IMG submission 92530) | Coral microbial communities from El Islote,Puerto Morelos, Mexico - Siderastrea C C metagenome | ecosystem: Host-associated > Invertebrates > Cnidaria > Coral | place: El Islote,Puerto... | reverse complement strand
GTAAGCAATGTTTTATTTACAAGTTTCTTTATTTGTGTTTTCATTTCAACTTGTTCGTTTATTATATTTAGACTATCAATGAAATATTCTAGTACCCATACTGCCAATTTGGGCTGCCTGTGAGACAATAAGCTTATATTCATCCCGAATTTGACTCGAATTTGCTGCCTTATTTCTGAAAAGCGTATTGTCAGAATACGGCAAAATCTGGTCAGGAGCTTTGTTATCGACTGTTTTATGGTTGCTCGCGACGGTTTTACGAAATAAGACAAAAAGAGCATAAAACTGAGCGAAACCTGGAAAACAACATGGTTGCCATGATTTTTATCAGCAAGGCGTGCTCTCGTTTCACCGTATAATGTCGACAAATCTGTTCCTTATCGCTTTGACTCTGATACATAAGTTACAAGACATATTTACCTTTGCTCTAGTAAGTGCAATTCATTGTTGCTTTAATCCTTTGCGCGTGCCTAGTAATTATGGCTAAATGCGGGTACATAATATTCTGCTATTTTAATCTCCGTTCGCTATAAAGGTTGTGTGGAGCCGATTCATCTGAAACTTGGTCCCTGAAATCTTCGAGGTTCCAGCACTTGTTCAGAGTAATATGAAGGAAAAACGTCTTTTTATTTTTCCGATAATACGCATTTTCTTTGAAAACCACGGTCAAGAAAATTGCTGAAAATTTTCATATATTCGTATCTAACTCAATAAAAGTGCGCTTTTGATAAACTTCAAGCATTCCTTTTTCAGCTTCTAAAATATCTCAGCAATCGAATGCTGTTGAGCAGCCAAAAATCTGACTTCAAAACAGTTGCCCCTCACGCAAATAAATAGTATGGGGCTACCTTAAATCTTCTTCATCCAACTGGGGAGACTGAGAATTTGGCTGTTCATCGGCCATCTTTCTTTTTTTCACAAACACAAGAGCTCCGACGAAGCGAGTGAAGTAAACAGAACTGACAGAAAAAACAACGAGAACATTTGCTGGAATGGTTTCCAGCTTTCTGATTGGCTAGTAGCTAAAGTTTCGCGCTCCTGATTGGTGATCTGAGCGGGCTAAAATATATTTTAGCCCGCTGACTTCCCTATTATAGCCCGCAAAATACGCCACAATGCCGAATGAAATGATTATAATACGACATAATTAAGCATTTTGCTTCTTTTTGTCAACATTTTGTGTTTCTTTTCTCACTTAAGAAAAGCGAAAAACACGCATTTTATTAAAAAAAAGTCTTAACCACCTGCTACTTTAACGTCATATCTCGTGACTGTAGTAACCGATTCTTACGAAACTTGTGTCAAGATGTGTACAGCTACTGGAAAAGGCAGGTGCTGATGAAAAATCATCTTGGAAAATTTCAAGAAAAACCTCATGGTAGAGAGGGGGGGGGAGAGACAAGAGAACTATCGGACTCATGAGTTAAATAAGTTCCGGTAACACTTCCTTGCGTTGTACCCCTGTTTACATAAATTCAGTAACAAATAGTACCGCTGCAAAAGACCCGCTGTCTCCTATCGCTTAAAAACCTTTATAACATAGAGGGCAAAATTACTGACTCCTGATTGGCTAAGCGCCAAAATACTGGCATTTGATTGGCTGAGCGCAAGAGCGCGCGTCATTTGCATTTTGTAAGCGTCTTGAAACGAAAACCTGATTTGAATTGGATAGTGATAGCTTGAAGAGAAATTCCAGAAAGTCAGAACCTGAATGTTTTACGGAAACAGCAAATGGTTATTTGACTGTTTTAAAACTATGGAAAACTTTGGTTAATTCAGCGAGCGACAGGAAGCTTGCAACTCAGGTAACTTAAATTAATTTACTTAGTTTGAATTTTAAGTGTGTTTTGTCAATGAACTAGAATTGTACTTATCTCATAAGATGAACATACATAGTATGCACAATAGACAGTTTCTTTTTCAGTTGTCTTTTGTTCTGTACGCTGAGCAGCAGTTTAATTAACTGCTTATGTGGAGAATTGTTTATTCCAAGGGCTGGCTGATTGTGTTTCGACGTGCATGGAAAATTTTCAGAAAATTTTACCCTCTGTGTTATAAACAAGTAATTGCATTGAGTCCTCGTAGAATTAAGGATAAATTTTCACTTGTATGTTCAAAGTTTTCGCAAATTTTGCGAAAACTTTGAAAATACGCGTGAAAATTTATCCTTAATTCTACTCGGCCTCATGCGATTACATATACTAATTGCTCTGCTCATTTTATTTGCAACTTGCTGAGCTTTCCCAGCTTCGAGCATATATTTACGTCCGAAGCTTGATGATGATAGATCTAGGTATGAGAAATGCGTTCAGCATCCCAGCTTTCACGTTGTGGGTTTTGCGGCATGTCGTTCTCAAAATGGAATTTGTCCTGGTTGATCCAGGAATGGCTAAGTAATGTGGTTTCCACTGGATTTCTCTGTAAAGGGTAGATGTGATATTACGAAAGTAGAAAGAGAAAGAGAAAGTGAGAATTACCGGGAACAAAACCCGTGAAGAATATTTCCCGGATCAAGAAACGCAAAGTAGTTCAAGCAGTAAGACGTAAATTAGTTAATGTACTTAGTAAAATAAATTAACTGAAGTAATTTTTTTATTATCATTGTCATCAGCATCATCATCATCATCATCATCATTGTTATGATCACGATGATGAAGAAATGACTTTTGCAATAAGAATGCATGGCATTGGCTCTTTGTTTGTGCTTTTTTGAATTGTCTTCCTGGTCGTGCTGGAGCCGATCGCGATTGAACTGAGCTGATTTGTCAGGAGATCTATCCTCTGATTGTTGACACGAAAGGGTCTTACAGCTGTTGCGACATTTCTGCCATATCTACACTTGTTTTCTTCTCTCTGGCTACTAATGCTACAAGAAAAAAAATATGAAAAATGGCGCTTACTTGCGTAGAGAGTGCTGCAAGCATGAGAGGATAACGATAACTCTTTTTTTCAAATACAGGTGTCCATAAAGGCTTTCTTATGCGGAAAATTAAAAGCAGTTGCGTAATGAGAGACAAAAGTGTTGAAACACACTTATTTCAAAAAGTACAATAATTTAATGGCATGGACGGATAAGTTGTAAAATATGTTTCGAGTTACAAAATCCTCGAAAAAACGAGATTTTAGCGATTTGATACTTACGTGACTAAAATTCTGCTCTTGCAGTCGTGTGATTGACTAAGCCAATACACGGTTAATTAGTTAGAACTAACTTGTTTCGCAATGTTTGCAAGAAGCATACAAAATGTTTGCTAAACCCATATGGCAATTAAACTGTTTTCTAATTATTTTGGGGGGGTTTTCTTTCTTTTTCTGATTGAAAAGGAAGGGGAAAAAGGTAAATTTCTGTAAACTAAGCTAGGTTCTGCAATCAGCTTGGAAGAAGTTTGAGCTAAACGTATTTTAATTTTTTCCTCATGATCATATGTTATCATAAGAGGTCAAAACAAAAAGGTTGTTGGGTAATTTTTACGACTACCAGAAGGCTCATTTCATTTGGCATTACACGGCCGTGAGCCGAATTTAAAGCTTTGGGTGCGATAACGAACATGCAGTATGGGTGCGAGGTTGTCCAGAATCTGTAAAGTGAAATTCTCAGCAAAACAAATTAATGTCAAAAAGAAACTTGTTTGGATAACCAGATCACACCAATTGGTTGCGATTGATCAGGTAAAAATATTGTAATTGAAAAACACGAAACACTAGACTTTTGATTGTCAGCACAAAGTTTGCTGCAAAATAGCTTTATTTTGCGGAATTATACAGTGGATTCAGCTTGGGTTATCCAAATACCAAAAAAGCTAAGAAAAGCAGATTAGTGTTAACAATTGTGCCAGGGGAATTAGATTGTGTCAGGATGGCTCGAAGTGTACATCTTCCCTTCTGCGACCGGCTACTCTTTTTTCTGGGTTTAATCTTGCTTCTTGTGGCAAACACCACACAACAAGAAAACGTGAGTACTCCGTCCTTGCGTACCTGGGACTAAAATGAATTTCACTACCAAGATTCAAAATTGATATATCATTAAATTTTATTTTTCTATTAATAATTACGGATACACCTATGATCAGTTTTGTTTTTTAAAATTCTGCCCGTGCTTCGTTGTTTGTTGCTCTTTGTGTACTACTCCAGGGAACGGGTAAAAACGTAGAAACTGTTAAATTACCCACGGCAGCTACCAAGCTGGTCTTGTAGCTTAGTTTTTAGAGTAATTACTTAACAATTATACTACGAAATCAAGCGGAATATCCCCTGATACTTAGCCGACGAGGCCGTAGGCCGAGTGGGCTAAATCAGGGGATATTCTGCAAGATTGAGCAGGATAGTTGTTTAATTATTCAACAAATTCTCATCGTCTACCATTTTCACAACAAGAGAAACTTCAGTTGCGTGACAAAAACACCTAAAGCTAGTAGCAGACGATAAACACAAAAGCAAAAATCAAGAAACCAAAGTTTACTACCGTTCACTTCAAGTAGACTCATTTCCAAACTCATGCATGTTTGGTAATGACAAGTTTAAAGTAGAAAAAAAATATTGCTTCCTTACCGAGAATAAGTCCTCTCCATGTGAATTAAAATCTTTTTAACTTTACAACTTTCCGTGAGCAAGTGAGTTTGAAGTTTCTCCTTCGCTAGAGATAGCATTTTCTTGGTTGAGTTCTCACTTTAAAAATTCCAAATCAACCGCTGGATATCCTCGTAAGATGAAGCAAACACTCTTCGACTTCCTCCGAACATTAAATGTTGGCAAATTTTTTTCAGGGTGTTTTTAAATTTCTGGAAAACACCACAAAATTTCGCTCGCTTTTCAGAATGGCCGCACCAACAAGCCCTGCAGTGCACTTTCAAATATGGTCATCTACGTATATCGCTGGATGTCTATCATGTACGGATGACAGATATTGAGGGTGTCCTGACCAAATCGGGGCATAGTGACAATTTGTTGAATAATAATGTAGGATATCTGGATGATTACACAGAATTACACGGCAGCCACCAAGCTGGTCTTATAGCTTAGCTGTTAGAGTCATTACTGTAGGATATCTGGATGATTACACAGAACAAATTTTCTTATAAACCTCTGATACACCTGATAAAGACCGGCACGGAGAAAGAGAAAAAAAATATCTGACATCGGTGTTGCTGTTTTTCTGTGTTCTGAGGAGGCAGAACAGTCTCCGTGCACAGGACTTCAGTTTCAGTGACGTCTGTCGTGAAAATATGATGGGATCGGGAATTTTCGAGATCCAATATATCTATTTTGGGAATGTGTGATCTCTTGTTCCACTAGTTCCCAGGAATGAAGAGTAATTTGTCATTAATTTTTCAGAACTCTTCCAACGAAGGTTGCTGCAATGCATGCCATGTGCAAGGTCCCTCCGGCCCTGCAGGTATTCCAGGCACTCCGGGAATCCCTGGAAATCCGGCTCCTGCGGGATTACCGGGACGGGATGGATTAAACGGACCTAAAGGAGAGAGGGGGCCACCAGGACCAAAAGGCGAAAAGGGAGATCCTGGATTCCAGAGAAGATGGAAACAGTGCATTTGGCAGGACAAAAATGACGAGACTGATAATGGGCGGCTTCTTGTAAGAGTTTTGCTTGATAATTATTCGAGACTACACCAAATCATATCGAGAGAACTGAGCAGGCACTTTAATCATGATTATTTTAAATATATTCAATTCAACATCCTCCATTCATCAAGTTAAAAGATTAGTAATCAAAGCATGTGTCAGTATCTTCATTATGCCGGAATTCATGTCTCGTGGAATCCAAAAATATCACTTATGTCCTTTGTTCGTTTGGAATGTTTCTCCAAAAGGTTCAGCAATTTGTGTTTCAAGTATTGGTTTCAAGTACTGCACACTACCGAAAAAGTTACCCCTGCAATTCATCACCGCTTAAGATTGTTAATTGTTATCCCGGTATCCATTAGCATGAGTAGTAATGCTAGAACGGGACACTATGTAAAATTTACGATACCAACACAGAAAAGCTACCTTTAGTAAATAACATGACCTGTGTGTGGTTTTTCTCTCCCCTCCTCCTCCGTCCCCTTCCCTTCACATTACTTTGCTCCCAGTGAGGTTTTTCTCGATCTTTTCGAAGGAGATTTTCCATCTGCACCTGCTGTTTTCAGTAGTTCTAACCATTTTCCTTAGACACATTTTGACACAAGTCTGATGACAGTTTGTTGCTATGGTTATGAGATATGACGTCATAAGTAGCAGGCGGTCAAACCGTTTTTGAATAAAAATACATGTTTTCACTTTTTTAGGTAAATAAAGCACAAAATGTTGACAAAAAGTAGCAAAGTGTTTAATTATGTCATATTCTACATGTCTAGCCAATTTTTCCCCCAATTCCTTCGTTTTTTAATAATTTCCACTTCCAGTAAAGTTTAAAATGACGGCTAAGATAGTGGCCATCTTGGATGATGCCACAGGCCCCCAGAAAAGCTTCAACACATAATACATCCGTCATCGTATAGTGCACATCACAGCCTTTTTACTAAAGGTAAAATATTTTAACAAAAAAACCAAGAGGGTTCCATCAACCCCTCTCCCCCCCCCCCTCCTTGTACTACGGTTCGGGTGTGACTTTACCTGTACGTCTGAGGAGTAAGACTTGTCTACCATTCCTTCTGCCTTCCGCTTAGTTAAATTACGTACCAGCAATCATACGAAACTCTGAGTAAGACGTAAGGAAATTCCTACCGAAAAAAATACCTCTTGATTGGTATCTGTGTCACCTCAAATATAAAGAAAAAACCAACAGGTCATAGCAAACAGTTTACAGGTTAACTCTGATACAATTCTCTCTAATAACGACTCACTACGAATCACTATTGTTCGTCTTGTTTTAAGGAATGTGTGTTCACCAAAGCAGCCAAGAATTCCTATCTCCGTGTGGTTTACATGGGCAACATTCGCATAACTAATTGCAAACTCTGTTGCATGCGATGGTTCTTTACCTTCAACGACAAGGAATGCGATGCACCAGCACCTATTGACGGTGTTGTGTACCAGAGCATCGACATCAACATCCACCGAGCGACCAACATTGAAGGCTACTGTACTGGAATCGATAAGGGACTGGTGCGAGTTGGTTTCAACGTCGGTCGCTGCAAAGGATTTGGGGAATCAATCTTCAACGCGTACACTGGATGGAATTCTGTAAGCAAAATCATCATCGAGGAAGTTGAGCCTCCAGTTGCCTGATCGTCTCTAGTTTGTCCTGGTCATTAGAACTAAAAAAAAAGAGTAGGAAGATTAGAAACAGTAAGATTGAGGAATGACCTTAAGATATAAGTTAAAGAGCATTTAAAAATAATAAACACATTTGCTCATTTTCCTTTCACGTTTTCGCTTGGTAAATATCACGGAGGTGAAATCCCCTGAGATGGTGGACTAGCCCAGAAAATGTACAAAGGTGAGGAACTATTCTTCTAAAAAAATCGAATAATTACAACACATACATTTAATTGCATACCTGCTTAACAGCAAGTCCTTGTCCATCAAATTTGACATTACCATGGCAACAACGTTTTGACAGGCCGTTCAGTTTTCAGAATTTAGATTTTTTACCTTTTTAATGAAAAACTATATTTTTCTTGTGGTACGTTTTACAGTTTTAGGTCATTTTTGTGTTCTCTTATTTTTTTTGTATACTTTCTGGTCAATTTTGGCGCGCTTTTCAAAGGTTCTGAAAAAATCAAAAAATCCAAGATTGCGGATCCAAGATGACCGCCGCTTAAGAACATGACGCAATTCTTACGTCATATGACGTCACAAACTCATGTTCCGAGACTCAAAGAAAAGAGTTCTGGATGTACTATCTGCCGTCTAAGTTTCGTTGTCGCAGCTTTAATATTCTAGGAGTTAAGGAGGGGCGGAATCCCCCCCCGGTCCCAAAAGACCAAAGCTGGCTGAATAGGGTTAAGGTTAATTTCTCATTAACCCAGTGGAAAACACAACGATTTCTAACGTTCTCGAAGTTTCAATATAAAAAATGCCCGTTCCAAGAACCAAAAGTGTTCCACACAACCCGGCACACTTTTAGGGGAATCACTTTACCTATGTTTATGTTTTAGGGAAGCATCCCTACCTCACTACCACCCCAAGGGTTTGGCCGTTTTAATGTGTTGTAGATTAGAGCTCGTTTGCTCATTTTCTCATTAAATCTTTACTTTTGCTAATAACCAGAAAAGTAGTTGCCTACATTTCTGGTTTTAACCTTATAAAAGGAATTAAGATTTAGAGCAGGGTAAGCATCATAGTAAAAAAATTAGTTAACACTAACGTTTCCGGCTTAGTCCTTCTTCAGTGTGATAGGATAGGCGAGGTACGCCATACACAAAACTAACCGAAACAGCACGCGTTTAAAAACACATTACGAGAAAACTAAAATTGGTGATAAAAAAGCGAGCTGCGGCTGCTGCGCCAAGCGAAAAGCTAATGGTAGGCGGGTGCACCTGAATACGTCCGAGAAACAGTTATAGAAACAAGGCACCACAGTTATCAGCAAGGTTAGCTTTTACTGTTAAACGCTATTAAGATCTATTGGGCCGTTATCTGAACGAGGGCTTATCTGATCCGTAGGCGGATTACCCGACCTATATCATGGTGACGGATCAGGGTATTAATATTAATCATTATAGCACTCCAACTGTATCCTTTTCCAAAACATTTTACCTCAGGCAGACTGCTCATTAAAAGCACGAGAGAAAAGGGTACTCTTGCACCCAGTGTTCTCAACTTTGACTCCCTGCACTGTTGATACACTGCAATTGCACTGTGTTTGTAGCCAGAATTATTTGCACTTTTCGTTCATCATGTTTGTACATTAGGCTTGGTTTGTCGAGTATCACCGATGTTTTTCTTTCGTGTGCTGAATTATAAATGTCATCCCCATTCTGGGTTTTTTTTCCTCGGCTGTTATCCATCTATTTCTTCTCAAAGGCTAATTTCCTTCCCGCGTCTATTTGGTGGGTTAATTTGTCACCGATATACAGTTACCATTAAAACGAATGCACTGTATTTGTCGCCAGAACTATTTATACATCTCTGTTAGAACTTAAGCACGTTTTGCTTCATTTTCGGAGTATGAGTGTTTTTTTTTTTTCGTGCGTTGAATTATTTATTGCACCCCATCCTGTTTTTCCACAGCTGTTATACATTTGTTTCGCATCAAAGATTTACTACCTTTCAGCGTCTATTTAGCACACTAATGTTTTTTCAGTAGTATTCCTTTCTAGGGAAGATAAGGCTATCGAGATCCTAATGTTCTTAATGCCCTGATTCGTTGTTGTTGATTGTTGCTTTTTGCAAGTCCTCAGGAGGCCAGTTATTAATAATCGAATGTGAGCCGCAAGGTCTATGAAAATTAGACTATTTTGAAAAATGTTCACCAACGACAAGAAAAATAACTGAACAAAACAACGCTAGCAGTCATAAAAAAATGACAATAGCTTAATCGATAACCTCCAGAAAGACGTAAGATGAAAACTTGTTTCTAAAATATGTCTAAAATGAGACTGAATAGCTTTCGTCAGGTGAAGGTAAAACTGCACTTGTATATCGTGTTTAACGGTCGTTTTATGACGCCGGGTGAAGTTTTAATTTCTGCGTTTCTCGATTTTATCTTGTATTTTGCGATCCGTAAAAACTAAAAAAAAAAAATGTTATGAAAAGCATATATTTCATTTCTCCACTGAAAAATTTAAGTTCTAATAGGCTCTTATTGTTAAGGAGATAAATGGAAAGAATTGGTTTATTCCAGACAATAATAAATGTGTAGTCAATTCCAAATCTCGTACTTTCAAACAATACATTTGTGCGCATTTACGGTGTTTAAAAAATATATATAAGAAGGAGAAATTCCAGTGTGTTTTTTTTCTCCTGAATTTGCAAAAATATCCCAAGAAAAGAGGCGTTCGAACTACGAACAGCATTTTCCAAAAATGTCTGGCACTTTCATTATTTCCTTATCGGATTCATTTGGTTTAACAAAAGTAATTAAGATTCCGCTGTTATACCCTGTATATTGCACGACCCCACAAGCGTTTTGCTTTAAAATTTTTATCCTGTTTAAATAAAGGATGTGATAATGATGATAATGATGATGATGATGATGATTTTGATGATGGTGATGACGATGACGACGACGACGACGATGATGAAGATCAGTGATGATGATGATGATGATTCCGGAATGAGGTGATCTTAAGGCAGAAGGAGAAGAATGTTGTCAATTAATACATGTTTTTTGTGTGTGAAAAACACAAATTAAAATGTATTATTAGGCAACACCCTAAAAATAAGGAACAGGAAGGAATCGCGATTTCTGTTGTAATTCGCTCTTTTAAAAACTGGGTGGATCGCCCGCAGATAAACGAATTATTTCAATAATGGCATAAGGAAAAGACAAAGTTGCACAAACCACAGAACGCATACGCTAGCGTGTAATTAAATCGTGAAGTTGCCGTTGGGCACTGTATTATAAATTTTTCTAACACGCGACAAAATCCTTTAAAAAAATTAGAATTGAGTAAAATAAATCATTATAATCACTTCTAAAGTTTTAAACACAACTTATGGATACAATGACCTTCCGCACGAGAAAAGAAGTTCATATATGCTGCTATTACAGTTTTCCTTTTCTTTAATTATCCTATTTCCTTCGGTCTCTTATTTGCTGATTTTTATTTGCCGCAGATGTTATTTTTTTATGTAGATTTTAATGTTATTTGAATGTTTTAACCACCCACGACGAATATTATCAGAGCCGAGAACATTTGGTGATTAAAACGTCTCAAAATTATTATCCTAAAGGGTATTTTTTTTCAGTTTTTCGTTGCGTGAGCAGTTTAACACTTCCGTCAAAAGCAGTACAATAAATGCCCCGCAGTAATTTGCTTAATTATCAGGCCAATTAGTTTATCCAGGGGGCTATGTGTTTGTAAAAGCTTCTCACACTTTTTTTCGTCTGGGTTACCATGCCCGTTGATTAAAAAAAGGATGCCATGAAAAAGCTTCTATTATAGCATAGCATGCCCATATGAGGATTTGATTGCCTTGTTTCTCGTAAAGGAACCCTGTTGCAGTGTTGACGCTTGAAAAAAATAAAGAGACCTTAACGCAAATCACTACAACTTGATACCGTGCAAAGCCAGTAAAGCGAGTCAACTTTCATCAACTTTCCCGACGCAAATATCAATAAAAAGGTAAAACTAGTGGAACTCGTCTACCGTGTTGCCATAGATACACCCATAATATACTTGGTGACGGATAGGTATCGCTTTTTGAGGCCAAAATATCCTAGCCTGTAAGCATGTCAAATGAGATAGGGCGAAAGCTAGTTAAGGCTAGCCCTGTTTAAAGTCCTAGGACAAATAAATGCCGACGTTTCCGAACAAGGCGCCTCGTTGAGTAGGCCGGTATAAGAAACACTGTCTTCATTCGGAACCGAGATAAAAGTACCTTTATGCAGCAACCTTCGTTAATTTTGATTCAAGTTTGATATTAAATACATTTCTTGTTGTAACGAAAGTAATTTAAACAAGCTGCGATTGGTCAATAAAACTAATAAAAAGAGCGCAGCTGATGAATCTATATAAAAGTAAGGCAAGAGCGACTTTCTGTGAAGGGAAGATTTGGTATTTGGTAAGTAAACGGATTATGTTTCAATGTTATCCTTTTTAAGTGAACAGGGAAACTGGATCATACCAATTCGTGGCTGCAAAAGTAACTCGTTTTGACTTAATTCTAGTTAACACCGTTTGAACTATGCCGGCCACTTGTAGAATGTGTGGCATCACGAAACCGTTACGGAAATTGGTCGTGTGAAGTGACATAATTTCCAATACAAGTTGAAGCAACCTACTTTCTCCATATAAGAAAATATTATGATTATGAATAATGAAACTCACCAAGAAGGTCAAAACTTCATGAGATGCTGTGACAGCATATACTTTTGTAAACGGGAGAAGGCCCCTTAAACAACCAATCCCGCAGTAACATGTTTAAGTGGAGTAATCTTAATTCCCTGCCCTCCTCAAACGGTTAGTTCTTCGGAAAGGGAGTTGAGTTTGCTGGTACTTAATTTGTAGAATGCCTATGAGCCTTACCCTAGCAAGTTGGTCCGCTGCATTTGTAACTCTAAGAGCATTAAAGTTAGGACAATAAAACTTGGACGGTACATAGTATGTCAAAATTTTTTACCTTTGAATCCCCCGTAGCCTTAATCAGCCTGAGCTTTTTTCGTTCCTGACCCCAGTGGACAACAACGTGTCCCCTCCCCAAGAGTTTTAACGCTATGACAACGAAACTTTGAAGGTAGATATTATGTCCAAAAATGTTCCTGTAGTGGTCCGCAACATCAACTGATTGAAAGATACGTCAGGTTTTCTAATAGGGTGGCTATCTTGGATCCGCCATCTCATATTTCTTGCTTGTTTTTAAAACCTTTGAAAACCACTAAAATTGGTCGCAAAGTAATTAAGGAGGCTCGCAACAGTTTTTTGGCCTTGGAGTGTATCTTTTGAAGTCAAAATTTCGCATAGAAGGTAAACTTCGATTTCCTTGATACTACACCACCTTTTCACCAAATGATCAAAGTTCATTTTCTCACTGGTTTCCTAGCAACGGTAATGGACAACCCCTCATTTTAAATAATGTCGAATATCTCGAAAACTAGTCGGACACTTTATGACGAAACTTGAACTATTTGAACTACTCAACCTACAGAACTTGTATGCGAAATTAGGGAAAACTCTGTGAGAGCGTTTTCACGTAAATCATGATTCATTTTTTACGGGCTGATTTTGGTCATTCCTGCAATTTTCTCCAATATTTCAAGAAAGATAAAACTTAACACTTTCTCTTTTCAGTTGAAGGACCTT
>Ga0126336_10001223_pt1 | contig 12912 bp, 6 predicted proteins | sample SidCmetagenome_FD_92530 | JGI IMG/M metagenome (GOLD analysis project Ga0126336, IMG submission 92530) | Coral microbial communities from El Islote,Puerto Morelos, Mexico - Siderastrea C C metagenome | ecosystem: Host-associated > Invertebrates > Cnidaria > Coral | place: El Islote,Puerto... | reverse complement strand
TTTTCGTTCGGAGATGTTCTGGGAGTCCGTTCCATATTTTACATCCGATGCGTGAAAACGAGTGGCTCTGTTGTTTTAGTCTTGAATGTTTTATGTAGAATCTACCAGCTGATGCAGATCTAGGATTATAGGAATGAACAGAATCTGCGCGAGTAAAAAGATCTAACAATTTCGAAGGAGCAGTTTTACAGTTTATGTCATGCATTAAGATAGACATAGATTTATAACAAAGCATATCCACAGGAAGAATATTAGCACGTACGAATAATGGAATGGCATGCTGTCTCCGTCTACGAAAAAAATAAACGCAAAACTCGTTTCTGGTCAAATCTTTTCGAAATATTGTAACATAACGAAAAACTCAAGGGGGTCTCCATCAACCCTCTTTTGTGCCACGGTGGGGTGTGATTTTGCGTGTACGTTCGAGGGTTAAGGTTGTTGTCGAAAGGTTTTTTCACTGTCTCAATAGCGTCAGTAATGTACTCAGCATATTTGAATTTGTACCAAGATCAAACAAGCAAAGACTCGGGACGACATCATCTTGAGTAATCAAGCATTGAGACAGTTAAATGTTAAAAAATCTACACAATGAAAGTGTTTTCTGGAATCACTAGCAGCACCGAGTGTCAAAAAAATTATGTTGTTGCAAGAAGTCTACTACGAACCCGTGATGCTGTACATGTTAGTTGACCACGATTCTAAATGTCCAGTTGTATGTTACGTTAGGCAACATTAACACTCTGGCGCACTCTCACCATTTCTACGTGTGAACAATTTCCAAGGAGAGTAGTGTGACCATCAATCGATCTTCTATTTTTGTACAACACATTGTATCCTTTCCAGTTTACAGAATTACCTAAAAGGAATAAAGGCCAAGTGAGAATTGAAGATGACATGTAATTATTTTAATAATTCAACACAAAGAGTACCCCTATTCAGACCAGCGAGAAAGGGGCGGAGGGTGGGGGGATCTGCCCGTGCGGCCGTTAGATGGTTATAACGTTTTTAGTATAGGGTCTGGGGACTATTTGGTATATAGCAAGTATTTGTTCAACAAATTCTACTTTACCATCTTTAGAACATGTTAGCGTTCTTTAATGATTTTGAATACTTTTTGGCCAATTTGGTGCATTTCGGAGGTATCGGAAAACAAAAAATCAAGGAATCCAAGGGTGGCGGATCCAAGACGGCTGCTGTTTGAGAACATCAAGTAACTCTTACATCATATGATGCCATCATCTCATGTTGCAACCCCAAATGAAACACTTTCAGACATGCTTTCTGCCATTTAAGGACGTTCGCGCCAATTGTTTCTGCGCATCCCCTCTGCGCACGCAATTTACGTGGCAATGCCATGCCACGTCATGCATTGAGCATGCCCGCTGTTGAAGAAATGTAAAGATATATAGCGCTAGTGGGCATTTTAATATCTATGCAACGGTTTACGTCTTGACCCCAACCAACAGCCACTGAGGCCATATGTCGAGTTACGAGGACCTATTGGTCTATGCGCCTCATTTCGAAAACGAAGTCGGTGACCTCAATTTCAGGCACAGGTAACTCATTATCTGACTGCAGCAAAAGTATGAAAAAAACTCGTTGTTGGAGAAGGCTTTCGCGCTAACGTCCTTAAGTTTCGTTGGCATGGTTTTTATATTCTCCGAGTTTAAAGGAGGGGGAATCCCCCCAAAAAACAAACAAATAAACAAACAAACAAACAAACAAAACAAAACAAAAAAAGCCCGGTCTGAATAGGGTTATGGCATTGACCGTCGCTCGATCATTCATCATTGATGAAATATCTTCGTTTGCCTTTCTGATTGGGTAGACTCTGTTTCGTCACTGTTTGTTTTTCTCATGAAAGGCCCAGCTGAAAAGTGGAATTTTTTTTTATTTCATAAAACCCATGGATGAAGATAAAGCCAAAAAAAAACAATAATATAATAAAAAAAAGAAATTATGTATGTAAAAAATAAATAACTTAATAAATAAATAAATAAATAAACAAATAAATAAAAAATAAGAATTAGCAGATTTCTCTGATTGGTTGTTTCACACCACGTGAATGAGCGTTACGTTAACATAACGTGCGAAAACCCTTTAGTTAACTTCCTATTATGTAAGTTGTTTTTATGCTTGAAAATGATAAAAATAAACGTGAAAGTAGAATAATGAACATTAAAGAAATTAGAAATTAGAAAATTTATAAAGCTGTCTACCTTATTTACTTTTCATACACCGAAAGGTGGTTTAACAACTCAAGGCAACTTTTATCCAACAAATACTAAACAAATAAATCTGCACTGGCTTTGTCTATGTGTTAAAATGGTCTGTAAGAACAAATTGGTTTTACGAATCCGCGCGCATTATCGAGACAGGAATAAAAAAGCATCTTCTATTTAGTAGAACCGTGCATCTAACACTCTTTCCCACGAAGGCAAAATACAATGATGTAGATTCTCGGTGGAATTAAGCTATTGTTGCACTTCTTCAACATGCATATAGTACAAAAATAATCACCAAACGGTTTTAACATCTTCAGCGTACGCAAGACAGCAAGTCGAATGTAAAAGTCTTACTAAAAGTTGTTTTGCTTTTATGTCATTGCCAGATGCAATTACTTCTCAACTTTTATATAAACTCGACTATTTTTTCCATACTTGTCACCTAGAGCAGTATCAAAAATCCTTGCACACTATCAATTATGACTCGTTGTCTTGTGTCATGTATGGGTTTATTAATAACACAGGCAGGGTACACATTAACCAATAAAAATGAGATACCTTCACTCGTTTTGGCTACCTTTTCTTGCAGTAATCTCCCTAAATCAAACAAAACTACATACTAGGTAAACGATAAACTGCGTGCTACCTAATTCCTTTAACCCATTCACTCCCAATCTTTTTCAGAAAAACCGCCACGTTAAAGCAATGACGTTGTTATTTGGCGCCTGTGTGCTCAAATCCCGGTCAAAACGTCTATAACTTGTTCTGCAACATGGAAAATAAACTTCTCGTCCATTTCGAAGGTTGTCTGGCAAATTTGATTTCGGGCACGCGCACAATTCAAAATTTTGACACTGAACGAGAAGAAGAATGTACCAGGTCACCTTTTCGGGTCTTAGCGCTCAGTACCGTTGCCTTGAATCACGCAAGTTGCATTTAAATTCATATACAACGCAATGCTGGTTTACAAATGATGGTTTATTCTCTGTCACTCTCATATCTTGGGTGAGTTTCCTACTCGTGAAGATGGGTTGTACATTTTTGTTAATCTTCGCGGAAAGGTCACGTAAATCTCTTCGTACAATGTCAGCCGAGATTCGATCTTTGAAAGGTAAAATGATTCGAATCGGGTGTCCTTTGTCACTGCACTCACTGTCTGAGTTTGATCTTGAGCGAGAGAACGGTTGAACCTGCTGATTGTAAAATGAATATAAATATGATGTTATGTGATTCAAGTTATGTCGGATACACGCGCCGACACCTATTTCAACGCACTAATGAACATAGGTACTCAGCCTTTGGGAAACATCTCCGAGAAAGTCACAACCTCGACCGACCAAATATGCTCAAACAATTTAACATCCTGAAAAAATGCAGAAGCAAGTTGGAATGTCTGATTTATGAAATGCTATTGATCAAGGAAAGGAGACCAACTCTAAACATCCAAGCAGACGCCATCCTTGCGAAACTGTTTAATTAGCTGACAATGTTCTAATTAACTGACATTGTTCGTTTTCTTTTTCACACTTATACTGCTATATATTCTAAAATCAAAACTTCAAAATTTGTATTTGATAATGGCGACAGGATGACGCCGAAACGTCATGTTTTAGCATTAGTATTTCTTCTAAAATGTTTTTCGATTTCAGCTTTAATATTCTCGGAGATCAGGACGGGGGAATCTTGCATTCCCCTCCGCGGCCTCCAGTCCCAGATTACCAAAAAAACCCGGACTGATTAGGGCTAATAATATCTCGATTTTTGTTAGCCTGATACATCACCATAATTCTGGTATAGGTGGAAGATTTTTAGTCTGACTACGACAACTATTGTCAATTGATCGATCAAGGATGAGTATTGCAGTCTAAGAATCATAAACCCGACAAGATCAACAGTTTTCTTGTTAAAAGCAAATGTGCTGTAACATATCATTCTACCGCTCTACACTGAAACGTGTCATTGTAAAAAAATAAAAATAAAACAATATAAAACTTCAAAAAACCCTTGATATCATTTAGAGCACATATTTACTTACTTTCCAGAGGATCCCATGATATGTTCGCATAAAACCGTTCTGTGCCCTTTACTTTATGGAACGTTGCTTTTACGCCCGTAGGATATAACACCACTGTATCATTAGGGCATTTTGAGCATTTGCATCCTGTTGATTTAACAGATATGAAACAATAACTTCATCAGATATAGGGAAGTATCAGCAATGTCATATTATTTATTTATTTATTTATTTACAAAATATAATGTTCGAATTTTGGATTTAATGGATATACATTACACTGATTCGCTGATCTTGCAAACGCAGCGGGTTACGGATTAATCCGTGTTTGTCGAACTGGATTTCAGACTTTACTACCCCCCCCCCAAAAAAAAAAGTAGTGTTTTGGGGGTACTCCGCAAAGGCTGTTTCCATTAAATTTTAGCAGCTTCGCCTAAATGTACGTAAGCCTATTTCACTACTCGGTCGATGAAACGAATCTAAGGGTGTATACTGAAGGGTTTAAGAAAAAGGCTTCCAGGATTCTAATCTATGTGCACACATTCGTGCAACAATGAGGCCTTCCAAGGGGGGGGTGGCCTTGTCGCTTTGTCGCATTCTTTCTCAGGAACGATGTCGCTGCACTAACGGTTGTAAATGTCGCTGTCGTTTTATTAGCATGTGCAAATGTCGCTGTCGCTTTATAAATTCTCTGAAAGAACGGATTTGCTGGTTTTTTTCATAGTCGCTCTCCTCCTTTGCTACTTAAATGAGTTTTGTTTCGGAGTTTTTGGCACATCTCGGCAGATCGTCAAGAAGAGCATTGAAACATGCAATTAGTGTCTTCAATATCACGTGATCGTGAAGAGGAACTGATGGGATGACGAATATTCTTCTAACACTAAGAAACTCTAAAACACGATACCTTGTAGTATGTAGAGACAGTGAGTTTGAAAGGAAGAATTCGCCAAGAGATGACACCCGCCGGAGGCAGGAGTATCTAGGGGGGCCGAGGGCATGCTCCCCGGGAAATTTCGAAATTTTGTACTTCGGGGATGCGACTTTCAGCATTCTGAGGGGCAAGTCAAAGTGGTGTAATTGCTGTAAATTGAAGTCAATTTTTTGCGTCACAAAGAACAACTAAGTCTCTGCTGATGACGTAAGTACTGGTGGAGACCCTGAAAATCGGTCAATTGGTTGCTGTGAGCGACAGACCGTTAAATAAAGCTTCACATTCAAAAGATAAACAGAAAAAATCTGACCGTCTGCTCTCAGCCTGGATACAACGCATCAAAGGTCACCGATTTACGGAACCCTCGAAGTCATGCAAGCGGTTAAGGTGGTTAATATACTAGACTCTGATTATCATCTTTTTTTTGGTAAAATACACAATTTCCTGACGGCCTGCCATTCCTAGACAATGTACTGACGAAAAGGATCGCTGCCTCTGGTAACGAGAATACTACCTGAAGACTGTCGTTTACATAAACAAACAGAGATGACCCCTGATCTCGATTGGTTTTTCTCAGCGGCCTGTATGTTATTTTTTCTTCGGAAACAGACAACATTATATAAAAAAATTCAACACTTTTTTTTTAAATATTGATGCTCAGCTGTTCAAGCTATTCAACAAATGTTGAACAAACAGTGTGTCATGTAGGGTTGGTAATTTAAGGAATGTGAAGGTGTCCCAAAATTAAAGACGAAGATTGTAGTTTCTTCCGATTTCATATTTGCATTGCAATAAAACATATTCTTAACGGCATCATTAAGAATTTAGCGCTGTCTACTTCGCCTCTACTGTATTAGAAAGAATGTCACATGAATCGTTGCTTACTGTTTGAGTCGTCATAAATCGTCAAACTTTCTTCTTTCTTGGAAGCATCTTCTGCGTCTAAGACAATGTGGAAAGAAAAAAAAATCAAAGATTGAATGACAGAAATGCACGTAAAAGTTGCCTAACGACCACCCCCCCTCCCCAAAAAGAAAAGACGTGTAAGCGGGTTTTCACTTCACCCCACCATCTGATCATCTGGTACACTATAACCTGCGATCAGGCTGAATTTTAGCATCGCTGTCATATTCTCTTACGTTGGTCGCTCGCTAAAATAGGGCCTGATACAATTTCTCACAGAACCTTGTGCCGGCGGCTAAATTTTGGCCGCGGGAATCTCGCAATCTGGTTGGTCCTTTAACAATAGAGCTGTCAACGGAAGTAAATTTTTGCGAGACTAGCTCACAATTTCGATGCGACCGCCGTCGCCAAGGAACAAGTCTCCCGAGGTAAATATGTCGCTCCAAGATATTCTTGTCTTTCTAGGAGGATTGTCATCATTTCTTTCTCTCCTGAGAATGGTGTTCGGTTTGACGCAAGCTGTTTCTCACTTGGAGCAGAGAAGTACAGCAGCAGTGAAGTATGCATCCCGTTTTATCGCATCGTGTCTCGAAATTTTCATTTGAAGGCTTTCAGCTAGTATTCAAAAGGTAAACAAAGTAGTGGTTGTTCCGCTTTTTACGAAACAAAACGAACAGCAGAGGGACTAGTATCTTTCGCCAAGAGTGATCAACAAGTCAACCGATAATTCAGTTAAACATATATGGTTGGCCATTCGTTTCAAAATTATGGCATCTTGTACGTGGGTTTTTTTGCCGCGTACACTTGATTACATCCGTTACGTACGGGTTTTTACCCCATATATACAACCATTTCTATTGCGTATATACGCGTATATAAAGACACGCGTATAGACAAAACCGACACCGCGTCTATATGTCCCAAAAAACCCCGTATACATGTGTACCTGCATGCACAGGGTCCAGAGGAGCGAAGTTCGAGCAGAACGTTTAGTTTTCCTTGCGAAAGACAACCGACATAATATGCTGCGAACTTGCGTTACTCGCGTTACCTATATTTTTACCGCTGGGCAAATTACTGTGGGCTCTTAGGATTACTGAGATCGACTTACACTAAATAATACGACAAGTGTCCTTATTTTTACTCGGCACTTCGTGCCTCGTTCGGAAAGCTTTGCTTTCCGAAGAAAAGCCGTTGCCCTTGGGGCAACGTGTTAGGCGACCGCGGAAGAATGGTCTGCGGTTAATAGCAATTTTCAATATGGCGGACGATACTAAGCGAGATCGAGATCGAGAAATACAGCGTAGGGAAAGAGAAGAAAGCCGTTCAAATTGGATTCACAGGGTTGCATTGGGCATATTTATTGATCAAATGACTTGGTTATGTATTTTATATGGTAAGATGTACGAAGGATAATTCTTGCGTACAAATTTAACTCCTCTGGACCCTGTGGTATACGCGCGTCAAAATGTGCGTATGTGCGGGGTTAGGATCATCTCCGTATAAGCTAGCACAAAAAGTCCCTCTAACAGAATAGGCTGCATGTATGATGGTAACGAAAAGTTCTTTCATTAGTTTTCCCGCGCAAAATAATAAGGAACATGGCAGCTTGCCCATCGTCTTCCTCCTGTTCTCCTTCATTTGCTGTATCTCGCGTACTTGTTCGCCCAGTTTCTCAGAAATATGGCGGAAAGGTAAGTTAAAACCATTCTCTATGATTTCCAGTCGTCATTCTGCCTTTTAAAAGGTTATAGACTATCGACTCACATCAACATGCCATTTCTTGACATTTCGCTAGTATTATGCAGTACCTCAATCGCTGGAAGATCTTCGAAACGAGCTCAACATTCCTGAAGAGACGAAGCTTTTTAACGAGGATTTAGGGGAGCTTAAAGATGTAGCTTTGTTGCGGTAAGAATGAGCCTAAATGTCCTATTAAAATCTGAGAAATTCTTCACTCCATTTCTGAACTGTTTCTGAGGAATTTGCTGCTTTCAGTAGTGCTTTGGCGTGGGAACCAGCTTGGCTTAGATCTCTACATATCGATATCGCTTCGATTCTCTTAATGACTGTGGTGTGTCGTTGGTGGGCCAACGCGTCAGCCGACGCGTCGGCAGGATCGGATTCTCTACCTTTACCTCATCTTTGGTATTACGCGAAAACATCCTCATAATTTGGCTGCCACCTTATCTAGAAGACTCGGTACTGTTATAATCTATTGACCAAGCAATTTAATACCAAAAAAATTTACTTACACTAAAAGCACATGAAGGAAACAGAGGAAAGTGGAAGCCTTTTGTTAATCTTATGTTTACTTTAATAGTTGCATGCAGTTGTACTGCTGGAAATACTGCTGAATTGAAAATACTGCTGGAATTATGTTTCTTTTTTGTTTTTTTTTTCTCTTTGTTTTTTAAGATAGTGTAAATGTTTTGTAATGTACAGTATGATATGTAAAGTCAAAAAAATGTTTTGAATTTCAGAGATGGAGATAATTCTGTATTAGGGAGCAGTAGAACCCTCTGTGACCCCCCAGAATAAGGAACAGACAGGTAGGTACAGGTAGTGAACCATCATATTTTTTTTCTGGATAAGAGCTATTGTGCCTCCAAGTGTTTATGTGCTTATGTCTGTTTTTCGTTCTTGAAACGACAAAGAATTTTCAGAATTGTTTTTTATAAAGATCTATAAATAATGTGCAGTTCCAGAAAATATGCATACCCACCCCATGGAAGGTCATTGGAAATTCCGAGGGGGTTGGGGGAGGGGTCTTAAAAGCCAAAATTTTTAAAGGACAGTATGGGGCTTAACTGGAACTTCCAGGGGGGTGGGGGGATTCGAACCAAAAAAACCTTCCGTGGAAGGGGTATGGGTATTTTCTGGAACAACACAATAGATTTTTTTTTTCTTTTCTTTTCTAAACATTTTATGTTTTTTTGGGGGGCCAATGTCTTTTTTAGGGGCTCCTATTAGTGCTGAAATACCGCTCTAAATTTTTTGACACTCAATTCATTAATCAATTTATTGTCCATGAGGGCAAATCAGTTTAAGCTTATTTGAATTCAGATAAGGTAAAGGTTATGTCTGCGATCAACTCTGGGGTGAACAGTGTGTCAAAATAAGTTTACTCATAAAACTGGTTGTAAAGAGTGCATCCAAGAAAGCTTTAATCCAGCAATTTGCTGTGTCTGAGGTCTTTTCCATTTACAGCTTTTGAACACTTGGATTTTTCATTTCTTGAGTCCTGAAAAGGGATATTAATTTTGTCATTTACGGTAAGTGTACATTGCTTTAAATTGGCATAAATTGATTTCACCTTTTTACCTAAGCTTGTGGTGTTGCATTGTCCTTTTCTCCAAAAGTTTAGATTACATGCAAACATGACAGCATGGAATGTTTGATTAATTTTTATTCTGATGTCTTAGTCTGTGTGGTGAACAAAAAACTGCATGTAAATTGTACACCCGCATAACATATAACATCATTCAGGGAAAGTGATTGGAATGTTGAGAAGTGACAAGATTGGGGGGAGGGAAAGGTGGTACAAATCATGATCTCTGGGAGGAATGCATGGAAATTATCTAACACTTGTTTGTAGGGGTATCAGGTGTTATAAACTAGTTTCATGTCTGCCCCACCCCCACCCCCCACATCCCAAACCCCTTAAAAAATATTGTAATGACCATTCCATTTGAAACTCTTTTGTGTGTTGGGAAACCCCTGAATTGCTTAAAAGAGTTAGTTGCTTCAAAACTGCAAGGTGAAGATTTAGACATGATCACTGTATTCACCACTTTTAAGTTGTGATTACAGTTTGTGCATCATTTCTTTTGGCACATGTTAAATATTTGTAATTCGTTCCAATCTTTGTGTGTTTTTAACCCATATGAAGTGGGGATGTCATGTTTATCTACTTTGCTTCTTATACCAGAGGAAGTATCTAAAATGGGCTTATTTTGTGATCGACAGTATCTGATGCTTTACGTAACGTATTTGGCAGTGGCCAACAAGAGTCAGTAGTGAGTTATGGTGCAACAATATTGACAGTGCACTGGCCAATGTGAGCAATGTAATGAGGAGTTATGGGCAGAATAGACCAGTATCTAGAAGACAAAGAGCATCACAACGATCAAGATTTCCATACAGTCGGCACATGCCCACACCTCAGAAAAAACGTCGAGTAGTACAAGCACTTCTCTACAGCACAGCTGTGGAGAGAAGCAAAGATGAGCCTTGGAGCTAGAAATCTTTTAGAGCGATTTGGGGAGGCAACATTGAATACTCTGATCAAAGTTCTGAGTCAGAAATTCTGATTGCTATCTGTGATGCCTATAACTCATCTATAAACAAGCCAAATCCTGCCCCACTGAAGAAGGAACAGACACGTTTTGTTCATAGAAAAAATGGAAAAGTGACAACACAGAGCTCTGCTGTATATGAGGGGCCAGGCATTTCTTGTAACTACAGTCAAGGATGTATTTATGTTGGAATTGTGATGCCAACTACCTGTACAACTACCATGCATGTAAGTCCATGAGTAGATGTAAAATGCATGTATTTGGAAAAGGGATGGACATTTCTTTCTGTTTGTGCTGTGTACAATGCTAAAGATTTTAGAAACAAAAGCTTACAGATTTCATTCACATTGTACGGCTACCTAATCATGTCATAAAAGAAATGGACACGAGGAGGCTCGAGTACTTGAGAGAAATTGTTAGAAATTCCTTTTAAAAGAGACCAGTGTAACTTATTTTTTAAGACTATAAGGGGTTTTGGGAATATTATACCTGAGGGTTACAGCTCCCTGTAATTTTTTTCTGTGTCAGATGGGATTGAGATACCTTTTTAAAAACAAATCAGTATAGACTGTGTAAAATTTAACTCCAAGAGGAATTATAATATTTTTAAAACATTTTTTTATCTTGTTCTCAGGATGGAAATATAGGCAGTTCATCAGGATTTACTTCCATTGCAAGTACAGAAACACAGCCATCTCTCTGCAGTTATTTTGGTTCATCTACAGACCCTGGACCAAGGACATCAGAACTGGTCAGTGAGATGCAGGGTCTGCATTTTGCCTTTTTAGGGACCTTCTCCAGACATCACCTTACAAAAACCACTTAAAGTTAATTTTGTAATGTTCTGGGACTCTATTTTTGCAGGATCACAATGTAGACAGTGCATCTGCCATTTCTTGCATTGGAAGTTCAACGACACAGTCATCTCTCTGTAGTTAATTTGGTTCATCTACTGATGCTGGACCTGCAAGTACATCACGACTGGTCAGTGCTCATAAATTGCATTATTCCATGGATAAATTAGAGAGGTTTATCTTCTCCTGTGTCTCACCCAAAAGATTGAATTTTGTAAGCTGCTGCATTAAACATGTTTTTTTCAAAACTTTTGCAGGATGGCAATGTAGATAGTCCATGTGCCATTTCTTACATTGGAAGAACAGCAACACAGTCATCCCTCTACACCAATTTTGGTTCATCTACTGATCCTGGCCCAAGCACATCAAGGCTGGTTAGTGCTCAACATTAAGGGGCTGCATTATTCTATGGATTTATATTGTAAAAGTTTTTCTTCTCCTTTTTTTACCCATGAGACTGAAGTTTGCAAACTGCTGAATTGAACATGTTTTTTTGTTTTTGCAGGATGGCAATGTAGAAAGTGCATCTGCCATTTCTTGCATTGGAAGTACAGCAAGACAGTCCCTTCTCTGCACTAATTTTGATTTATCTACTGATGCTGGACCAAGCACAACAAGACCTGAGCAGACAAGGATTTCCCACCAAAATATAAGAATCAGTAAATCGTTGACCCATGAAAAGCAATAACCATCAACGATGGCACCAAAATGTTCACTACTGTAGATAACTAAAAAAAAATACTCACCTGTGGCAGGAAAAAATGAAACATTAAAATAAGACAGGTCACTTAAATGATGCTCCCTAGGCTCTCAGAGAGGATAGATATCGTGATAATTGTTAAAAGGAATATTCCTGAGCTTGCCAATGCGGTCTACCCATAATAACATTGAGTCATATCATTTAAAAATACCTTTCACATAGTCAACATTTCTTCAATAAGTTATATATATATATTTTTATCTCATTTAATTTCTTATTTCAACAAGTTAGTTTTTTTCCTAACTAGTTATTATGTCCCGGTGTTTAGCTGGCAAGTGGCTAAGAAAAGCAAAGGGGTGGGTGGGGTGAAGTTTGGCACACTGATTAAAGTGTATATGACACGAAATTTTTTCCTTCGGTTTTTGAGAGTCTGATGTGTATAAAAAATGATTCTAAACTTAAATCCTGTCTAAAATTTTTAAAAACCTCTTTTTCGCGGGCAAAAGACCCTCTTTTTCACTTAAAAACTGTCCCGGGGACTGGGCCCGAATTTACCGAATTGTGACGTCAATTGACTTGATTGCGTTCCCGCGAACGCAGTGTTTTTGATACAGATCGCCTCAAAATGTTGACATTGTTCAGCAGTATCGGGGATCTTTTCGAAACTTCCAAGACCTACAGTGAGAAAGAACAAGTAGGAGAAAAAATAGAGCTGTTTTGGGTGTTATTAAACCAGACGACGACGAACATTTGCGATGTCTTCTCTTCTTTCGTACTGTGATGAGGATGTTGATCTCAAAGTCGATGATTTATCCTTACTGTACATCAGTGGAAGCACCTCAGTTGTGAGATTTCTTTGTTGAATTCTTTTAGGGTTTATTAAGAACATCAAAGCCCTTGTGTTCACATAAACAGCTTACTGTTTCCATCAACCTAAGGAGAACCGAAAGTGCCGATTGTTTTGATGTTTTAATACCGCAAGAATGT
>Ga0126336_10001222_pt1 | contig 12914 bp, 8 predicted proteins | sample SidCmetagenome_FD_92530 | JGI IMG/M metagenome (GOLD analysis project Ga0126336, IMG submission 92530) | Coral microbial communities from El Islote,Puerto Morelos, Mexico - Siderastrea C C metagenome | ecosystem: Host-associated > Invertebrates > Cnidaria > Coral | place: El Islote,Puerto... | reverse complement strand
GGGACAGAAAAACCAAACATGGCGGCGGCCAGGCGTTCAGCTGCTAAAGGCCGACAGTTTTATTTGATTTCCAGTAACCACCCCGACCGAAATTTCTGCATGTAAACCAAACGAAAAGTTGTTTCGCCTTCTAGGATCTTCCTAGTGCTAGGATCTTCCTCCCTCCATGTAAACAGCCACAAGAACGCAAACCCGGGATAAACGTAGCTCGCAAGATGTGGCTCTGTGCATCTGTGCATGTGGCAGTGAGTGTATATTTCTACAATCAACTACCCTGGTGCATCATTAGACGCTGAGATCAAGAACTCTGTCTTGCTAACATTGGACACTTCGTAGCGACACACCTACCTTGTACGGCCATGGAGGAAAATTATCTGGGAAAACTAAGGACCGATCTCTTTTTAAACTTTAAAAGGGCGCTTAAGACGTTATCCTCTACAGATGTAACCTTTAAAGCCTCTTTAGGGATTCACAATAAAGCATATAAACGTGTAAAAAAAGAAATCAAGAAAAAGAAAACCTCAGCTTACCTCTCAGCATTTTGTATCCACGAACTCCCGGCAGATTCCTTGAGCAGGACCAAAAGGGCGAAGAAAATAAATTTCTTCATTGCTCTATCTGAACAGTTCACTGTTTTTGCCACAACTTATGTATCCATTCAATTGTGATATTTCTTTGGCTGCGTGGGCTCCTGTTAAAACAAGGAACGCCCCTCTGTGAGAAAAGAGAAACCAGAAAAAGTAGCATTCCGTTTGGTAAGTTACCTGTGACGAATTCTGGACAGTTTTTCCATTAAATTAATTTCTTTGTTGCTTGGTTAACGTTTCTAGATGTGTGAAAGACACTATAAATCAAGAAAAAGCAAAAGAAAAAAGAAAGAGAAAAACTCCTCCCTGGATGGGACCTTTGATAAGAAATGATCGCCTTTTGAGTACGTTCGCCTTCTTGTAGATTGTATATGAGTTGATTTTTGGTATGTGAAAATCTACACGATGTATTTTGAAGGGCTTGTGCTTTATCTTTGTGTTTCAGTCTTACTAAGCAAAAACAGAACAAAAGTGAAATAATATTTGCCTCAATATCGCACGGTGCTATTACCTAGCTTAAGTGTGTGAGAAGAAATATTGGTTGTTAACTTCATTTTATTTTCTAATATAGATCTCCTCTGCAGTAAAGAAAATTGAAGAGAGATAAAAGAAAGAAAAGAGCAATGTACTCAAATAATATTATACTAAACCGAATTTTAAAGAGGACTGATAGGAGACATACAACAGGTCATCTTATACACATGAAATACGGTCGGCTGTTTGCCTAACTGACTAACAGAAGACAGGGGGAATTCATTTGAATAAACACAAAATTTAAAGACGGACATTTGGCGAGGATAAGACAAAAACGACCGGTAAGGTGTTGTTAGCTGTTTTTAAACAACCTGTTAAAAGAGCATGCTTCCAAGCTTGGTTTCTTGTGTCTGCCATTGATCTTTGTCAAACGAGTAGCATCTATTTTTGTTAATGAAAAATCTCCTGAGATTTGTGCAGATTTAGTACTCCAAGCATTAAGTTTGTTAGGTTCTCTTTTCTAGTAAATTCAAGTGTAAAACTTTACGTTCCAGTGTCCAACAATAGACATATTCCAAAGACTAAGTCTGCTTGCTAAGGAACCAATGTAATACGTTAAAAAAATTGATGTAATAAGTTCAAAAATTGAAATTCCGTATTATGTTGTTAGGCACTTGAAAGAGAATCGATTTTGCTAAAAAAAATTTAATTAAATCTATGGAGATCTTCAGTGTATTTATTGCATTTGTCTAAGGTTCTTTGTTGCTTACGTAAATGAAGAAGTTTGTTCTGCCATTCTTAATGTTGGTTTTGGCTATATATGTTGAACGTCCGAAATAAGCTTCCTTTGAAAACAATCGTCCGTGCGAGTTTGGAGAGAATTAATTAAGACAGTCATAATCTAGTCGATTTTCGTTTGAGACGAAGATGAAGATAAGAGCGATTATCGTTTTGGCTGCACTTATTTTCCACTGTCAGGTGGAAGAGACTATTGAGACTTCAACAAAACACGCCAAAGAAGGGAGACATTTCATCGGTGGCATTTATTCCAAACCCGATCACGTTCTTCTTGGTCTTAACATGAGTTCCTTATCATCAAGAGGAATGATCCAGTGTGCACAGAAATGTCTGCCAACACACAACTGTGGCTCCATCAAATATCACATCACCCAAAGACGGTGCGAGTTGAACAAATACGGGCCTCAGGTACTGATGAAGGATTTTGCATTCAAGCAAAGCTCTGTGTTTGTGTTGCTGCAGTAAAACGTTTTAAAACTTTAATTTATATGGTGGCTTCTTCTACGTTCTCAAAGCTCAGCTGCTGATGAAGGATTTTGCGGTTAAGTCTGTGTTTGTGTTGGCTAGGGTAAAACGTTTTTAAAGTCAATTCCTTTAACTTAAAACTTTTATTTATATGGTGGCCTCTTCTACAGCTTGCCATAGAAAGACGGATCCAGACTCCAATGATGGCCCTCCGTGATTTATTCCTCGTTCAGTTTGTGGTACATCGGTGGTTGTAAATATCAATTAAGTGCAATACTGAATAAGAAATAAACCAGAGGAACAGGACTTCAAAACGACCGTTCTTTTTTCAAGAATTTCTCAAATGTCTATTTAAGGAGGTAATATCTGTGACAGATTTATTTGAGAGAGCTCCAGAGAGTGACAAAATCTCCTTTCAAATAGCAGTGAGCAAGAAAGCAGCGATTATGGCCAAGTTCGTGACCGTAAAAAAATTTGGGGAACGGACATCACCGCTGGTTGGTAAAAGAAAGCGACCAGTGGTACTGCTTTGGGATAGTAAGACTGATGTGTTCGAATGCTTTTCAAGCCGAAATGTTTTTTCAACCTTTCTTTGCACTTGCTGGAATTGTTAACATCAGTACATGGTCGATCGTTTACTCAAAAAATATTTCATCTGCAGTTTACGTACACGATTGCGTAATAAATTCACGATCATGCAAATTATTAGATAAAAGCAGCAAGAAGCTTCTCTATCTATCCGAAATAAGAAATTAGAGTTTTTGTACTAGGTTTGTTGATCTATAATCCAATCGTTTATCTATGCAACTAGACACCCCTTGTGTGACAACAGACCCAATTCATTGCTTTCCCATCATGTCGTATATTCAGGAAAGTTGTTTTATCATTTTTTTTTTAATTTCTTTATGGAAGCATCGGGGGATTCCATCAAGAGAAAGAATCAATAGGAATACTAAAGATAAAGAGTTAATGGAAATACTAAAATTTACCTGGAAGAACAATTACGAGTCCAGAAATCGGACAAAAGTTTGGGGAAATGAATTGAGTCTATGTCTATTTCCTATCGTTTTTACTGAAATTCGTTGCCTTAATCAGAGCTACATAAATTCTTACAATTGCGACCCTGGCATGTATGTAAAAATTTAATCATGTTTACAAACACAGCACTTCATTTTCTTCATTATTATTAAAACTCAGTGAAGCAGTTCAATTCGAAATTTCTGCAAAACTTTAGAATGTGATATTAAAAGTATTTGCCATGAATCTTTCATCCTTTTTTCTAATACGGGCAAAGCTAATATTCTTTACGTACTAAAAGTGCTTTTCATTTTGTCAGCAAAATTCATCATTTTCAATACGATAATGCAGAGGTAAAATTTTCAAAAATTTAAAGCTAATTGAGGTTAACTATGCAGACGATTAATTCTATTTGTAAGGGGTAATCCCTTTAAACAGTGTAAAAAGTTATAAGTAGCTGTGTTCCTTAACACTTGGCAGAGTTCTGGCTGAGCATGGCCTCTTCCTCTTTAGTAGAGCCTTGACGCATGAAGCTTAGTGGAAAGGCTTCCGAATCTTCTAGTAAGAGAGACACAATAAGAAACACAACAATTACGTGTACACGAAAAATGAATAGCAGTCGTTGGAGACAGGGGTTCGAAATGTCCCTGGTATGACAGTGGTAACCTTGTGGAGTCAAGGTCACAGGACGAAGGCCCCCAAACAACAGCCTATCCCTGGTTTCTATGCTATGCAAAAAACTGACAGCACCGTGTCGCTGGCTTGTCTTAAGCAGAGAGATTGTACATCGTAGGTGACATTCAGATTTGCAGTATCGTTCTACCGGGATGTTCCAGTCCGACTATGAGCCTGGTTAGTTAACTGTCCAGGGAATGCGTGATCGGGAAGCAAACCAGCCGCCAGCTTGAGAATCAGGTCCAACCGAACGTATGTCGCACGGACTATAAGCAGAAATATTCGGCTTGCTTGGATTGGACAACCAGAAACATTGGTATTATCTGATTAACAGATTTAACCTCCTGAGTGAGGTGGGTTATGGAGAGGGATCTAAATCTTCCCGATTCCCATTCCCTCCAAATACCGGTTTCCTCCCTATTTTAGACCACCCCCTCCCCTCTTTGTACTTTTTCGATTGTAAAATTTCGCACAATTGTAAATTTTTGCGTAATTTTTTGCCCATTTCTCCAACTTCCTGTCAACATTAGGGATCCTACTTCCCCCCTCCCCCTCCCCAGTTTTTTCTTGCTTCCCGTACATTCCTCGCTTCCCCCTTTCCCCCGGGTTCCAGCCCCCAAGTCCTCATCTCCCGATGAAGTCACTATCGGACAACAATGTCGGCCATTGAGAATTAGAATCATCTTTTGAGTATCTATCGCGTTTTGGAAGATGAAAATTTATCATTAAACTATTCGACGCGCCAGTTCATGTAAAAGCACTCAAATTCTCAATGGCTTATAACGTTATCCAATATCGCTTTCAGTAGTGGGTTCTCTTTGACTCACAACACTTACATTAAGGTTAAATGATTTGAAATGTCTGATGCGGCCTAATTTAGCTGATCCAAAAATATTTGGATGGATTATTATTGATATAGGAATTGTAGGAGGGATGGGCTATTTTACCACTATCTTACCTCAGTCCTGTGCGAAAAACCGCATACAATAAACTAAAACAAATTTAAGGGCTGCAGAAGAAAGAGACAGGAAAAGAAATACAGAAGCATGTACCTTGTCTCTTGCTTCTCTTTCCTCTCCTTCGGCAGCAGCAATCCCAGATAGCCCCAACAATGAAAACCAAAAAAAGGGTACCAGTCACAGCGCCTAGCGGTATAAGGTACTCCGACAGGCTTTTAAAGTAAACCCATTTGAACTGAAACTTGAGCTGGTCGTGTTCTTCCAATAGCTTATTGCAAGACGACTGTAGCTTCTTCGTTTTGTTCTTACTTCTGTATCCCCGGGTCATTGCTTTATGCATCTTCATGCATTTGATGTAATTTTGGTCAGCGTCAATTTCCATCAGCACATGATCTGATGACTCGGAATCATAATATATCTCCGCACCAACCTCGCAGGGTAGCATAAATTGGAGCACTTTCCAGGAATTCGTATCCTGTTTGTCTTCACAGTGGAACACCACTACAGAGTTCAAGTCATTGTCACTCAGGGCCTTTGTAGTCTTTATGGGGTATTTAAGGCCTAGTAGGCAATAGTGAAAAGTTTTGTTTTGTTTTGTCTTGTTTTTTTGAAATGATTTGTATGTAGGATTAGTAATACGGGATCGTATTCTAGATTACAGACATTCACGAACGGCAGTTATGGATTGATTTTTCATTACTCATGCTCAGAAGGATAATTTGCATTGAGTTTTAGCGCCATTGTGATATTTGGCTTGAAGATATACAAAGACGTATTTTCGCCCAGAACGATAGGGGAGGTACAGGGAAAGAATCACTTTTCTCATACAAATCTCTTAAAATTATACAATTAATCCTTTAAGCCCCAAGAGTGACAAGCATCTAATTTCTCCTCACAATATCACAACTTGATCAAACATACAGGTCATGAGAATCAAGGAAATGATCACCGAAGTAAATGTTCCTTGATGTTTAATCAAATTCTCCCAAGCAGTATCTGATATTATTGATTTCTTTTCAACTCGAGTCAAGAGACAAACGTTTTGTCAAAAACGGTTAGGCCGGGGGCAAGATCAGGGAAAAAAAATTTCATGCCGCGATGAATGAGCACGCAAATTCGAATGGATACCGTCATTAAATGAAACCTATCATCTTTATTTTTACTACCCAGAACGTTTAAGCCTTTAAAAGTAAAACACCCAAACTTTCCAGCTAAGCAGATTTTGTGATAGTTTGTCACATGAAATCATTGATTTCTTGGTAACTGAGCCAAAGAATGAAAGCTATAGCGGCCATTTTTGAATAATAGTATAAATATATATATTGAATACTAATAAATATACTACTAATACAACTGAATAATACTAATACTTTCCCCGATTAGTAAATTTTTATATGGTTAGCTCCTCCCCTGTCGTTCCGTTTATAAGAGACAGTGAAAGGTGAAAAGCTTTTAAACGTTCATGGCATCGTTTGCAGTAGGAAGGGTTTTTTGTTTTCACTTAAGACCCCCCCGCAAACGAGGAAACAATGTGCGGAAACATTGTTCGTCTGAATTTTTCTTTGGTGGACATAAGCGAATACATATTTTCGGACATTTTGTTTCTCCATGCTATTTTGTCTTTGCTTATGCTTATATTACGAAGTGCTGAATCCAGGCGACCCTGGAATCTAGTCAACATTTCTTTTCTCGCAGAGCCTTCGGGCTTAACTGCGCATTCCTCAGTTTTTTTCAAAAGAAAAAGAATTCTGGTTTTTTGGAAGAAAAAATTCTTTGCACAATAAAAGTTCCTCGTTTGCGCAAACGCGGGGAACCAATGGTTGTTCGTTTGTGAGGGCCTAAAAAAAGCTAAAATTTCAAAGCTAGTAACACCTTCCACAAAAGAGTACTTCATCCTGTAGTCAGCGTAGTCAGAGTCGTCATAGTAAAGGGCAGGAGGAACTCCAATCTGAATAACAACATAATGATGACAAGATACATTCTTACAGGGTCTCAATTTGTAGTAAAATACGCACAAATAACAGCAAGAAACTGCTGAGTTCTATAATAAAACAGTAAGCACGCAGAATTGTGAATAAACAAGGGGTTAGTTTCTAAATTAAAGAAACTGTGGTGCTGCGTCGGTGGGGACGTGAAACACAAAACTTTAAATTTATCAACTGAGTTGATAAGGTAAATTTGCCACCGTAAAGAGATTGAAAGCTGACGTTTCGAGCGTTAGTCCTTCGTCAGAGCGAATCAAGGAATTGTGGGTTGCACTTGGTTTATATGGAGAGTGTTAGAGCAACGCTATTGGTAGAATCATGGCAACGTGAAAAACAAGAACAAATTCGTTGAATGAAAAGCGTTCGTTGATACCGTGGGGATAAGTGTGCCGATTTGAAAAATGGATTTTTGTTCTAGATTTTTCCGGCTTTCTGTGTTACCCTAATGTAGGGAAAGGCCACAAATCGTCATGTGTTTACTAGAATGATCAGGGAGATTAAAATGTCGAGCGACTGGTTTGGATGCGTCCTTGTCATTTCTTTCAACGTCTCGCAAGTGTTCGCGGAAACGGTCGCCTAGTCTCCTCCCTGTTTCACCAATGTATATCTTTTTGCATAAAGTGCATGTTATGCAATAGGTAATATTTGCGGAGGTGCATGTAAAGCGATCGGTGATTTTAATCGATCGCTTGGCTGTTATTTTATCTGCATTGTGAATGAAAGGATAAGTGTTGCATCGTTTGCGCGCGCAATTAAAAGTCGCAAAGTTTTTTGCGACTTAAATTTTCTGCTAAAGAATCCGAACAGATCAACCTGTCTTAGCTCACTCAAATGTCCCTATAAGAAGGCCTGAGGAAACAGGAAACAACATTTGAAGTATTTTGCTCCAATTTTATTGTTGGGTACCCCTAAAGGAAGTACTTCACTGCTACTAATGTTCTCTTGTTTTACTAATCAATCAGACGCCTCAGGCTCAGTAAATATTGGCGAATATTTACCGAGCCGAAAGCTCGGTAAATATTCGTCAATATTTACTGAGCCTGAGGCAAATAATTGTTTTAGTATAATTTTGAGATGTGGACATCAAAAAGTTAAAAAAAAAACGAAAAAAGTAACTTAGCTTAGCAGCCGCGCCTTAAAATGATATATTCACCAGGTAGGGCGGTGAATATAGCATTAAAATTATACTAAAGCAAGATATGACTTAATCCTCGACCAATCAGAGGGCGCTTTTCTATAATCACCTGAGCAATTATACTAATGCTGCATAAAGAGAGTAATTTTACCTTTTTACCCAACAAATGATTGTCACTCTGAAGTTCCTGAGTTGTAAGACGAGAAGACACTTGGGCTGTGAACATGGACAGCAAAATGATCCCTGAGATCATCCACACGGTTGCAAAAAGTCGAGCCACGTTGGACTTCGGGGATTTGTCGCCATACCTTTAGGAGAAAAACTATGATAATTTTCTTGGGTCTAGAAATTTTACGAGGGCGTTTCTTCCCTTGAGCTTGTAAAAGAGGAGTAGAGACAGCGACTGTGTCTTTGAGTAAAAACGAGCGAAGCATGAGGCAAGTTCGTATTTAATAGGTGCGACAACTAACTGGATGGCCTACAATATTTGAAATTAGTGATTGATGCTGGATTTAAGGAAACTTCATGTTTCCAGTAGGTGTTTACTGTTTCAAAATACGTGCAACTAATAGAAGTCAGATGGAGAATGTTAACCAAGAACGTGCTACCTAAGCTTTTAAACAAGTTAAATTAAAAAATGCCCCAAACTCGATTCAGGCTTACGACTCAATAGTGCCTAAGAACGCCACTGTAAAACAAAATTTAAGTTATATAACCGACGTTGGCTCTGTTGGTTGGATCAGATTTTCCAAGACTACATAGATAGTTTCTGAAGTTCATTTTAGAACCAATGATGTAATTTATGCTGCCTCACTATACCAGTACCGAATAACAGCGAAACAAATGAAAAAAAAACTTTGCCAATGAACACATGAACCTCTTTTTCCAGGGTCTGGCTAACCTTTAAAAAAAAACGTTGCTGCAAAAGCATTGTACCGATTATTAAGGACGCAAATGTTTCCCAGTTTAGCAGCGCAAGAAACTATATCGCGGAAGCGAGAAAATATGTTTTTTTTTCAAAGAAGAAGTTAAAAACAATGTTGCTTTCCCGACGGAAAGTTTTCTTCGGGAACATGTTTCCCAGTTTAGTCACTAAGCAAACAAGTAGGAGAAACAGTTTTTCCACTGCAATGTCTCATAGTTTAGCCAGGCCCTCAGACTACCATAAAATGATGTCAAAAAATGTTCAAAACGGCTCAAGTGGAACAACGAGCCGTATGGGAGATACTGTTTGTTTGTTTGTTTGTTTGTTTGTTTGTTTGTTTGTTTGCTTTTTTTACTGCCAAGTTTTCAACATTTTATGGCATCATTTTTACGGTAGACAAGAGTTGCAGACAATGGAAAAATGAGGTCATTTTTATGCAATAACAAAGAAAATTACGAGCAAACAAGGTTATCAACTTTCAAGGTTGTTTTATAGTGTTGTAAAACCCTTTATTAAAGCCCCAAATAGTACAAAGCGTCTAACTTCTCTTTTCAATATCACTAATTGATCAAACATATAGGACATGAGAATAAAGAAGGTGATCACCAAAGGCAAAATGTCTTGATGTTTATGCAAATTCTCCCAACTAGTACCATGAGAAATATATGAAGAACAGTGAGGAGAATATGCATGCTGATATTGGGGCTTAATGGGTTAAGAAAACATGCGCAGATGAAAAGAAGACTCGGCATAAATTAAACACCAAACAAATGGAAAAATTTTGCAGGAAGTTTGTTTCAATGCATTGACGTTTTTGTGTATTTGTGGCCGACAACGAAATTTACCGAACGCTGGATTATTGAACTAAACACACCTGTAAACAGAACCAATAAACACCAAGCGGCAAAACTTTTATCAGCAAATTTAATGAATCAGGCATGGCTTTACATGGCTTGTTTTAGCTATCTATTCATTTAATTAACTGTTGCTGACGCAGCCAATAATCCTCAAAGTTGAGGGGTAGGCTCGACTAGATAAATGGTAAATGGTAAATCAAATACGCACAGCAAAGTTTTTTAAACTAAAGACGAACAAACAAACAAATGCGGAAGCAATTTTTATAGACCCCTGATTCCATTCAAAGAAAAGCTTAAATCCAAAATAAGTTCATTTGTTGAGTCCACTTTCATTTCCTTCGTGGCGGCGCTTGACTACTGATTCCTGCCATTAGGAAAATTTTCGCTGTCAAACTTCCACAATTTAATTGGCTGTCTTCCTAAGATCCTCATAACCCAAATTGGTCAGAAAATAGATTTCCTTCAAATCTTCTATGTGAGTTACATTTTGTCTGGGTATTTTAAAAACACTTTTCGTTCGGGCTCTAAATGCTTTCTTCGACAGTTTACAAGAGGGGTCCCCTGGTGGACAAAAATGGACATTTTCTTAGTACAAAAATGCCAATTTTCAATAACTTTGGTAACTCCTCACAACACTTAAAATTTAATGCAGGACAAAATTCTACTGTTGGTTGAGAAGTACAACTCTTCCTTATCCTAAAGTGTTACTGACATTTCCATGTAATTGTTTTGAGTAGTTAAAACAGTTCCTTTTATCAACCCTATTTCACAGCTTTTTAAAAAGTAGGGAAAATAGGTAAACAAAAATACATGTTAACAAAAAGTGAGACCTCGTATAGCAAATTCTTTGCAGTCGTGGAAAGTTAAGTTATAATAAAATAAAATCGTGCCGGGCAGACGGTTTAAAGAACGTGGCGCCGCTTTGAAACACCAGTATTTCTAAATTATGCAAATTACGAACCACAATCTATGCGTGGAATTTAAGAGCAAATGTGATGCGAGCAATGCTCCCTTACATCAGGAAAACACAAAAATAGTTTCGAACTACAGCAGGACACAAATGTGAACTGGTAATATTTCGCATATAGCTTTAATTAAATTGTACAGCATTCAAGTAGCTCATTAACTATGCACAGTTCACAAGATAAACAAGTTATAAAGTACATGCCACTCGATGATTGCTAATTGCGCTTAGCAAGTAACGTTACAAAACCATCTTAATCTAGAACTATCAATTTGAGAATAAATCAACAAAAGCAAGTCATATTGAGCATATCACGGCTTGTGTTTTGCAAACTAATTTAGCGAACACTTAATTCCCTGCAAAATAATGAAATCAAGGAAGGGCATCTTGTTCTGTTTTCATTTGCACCCATTACCTCGATTATTCTGTCATCTTCGATTAAAAACAGATTCGTGCGTTTCAGAGATCATCTTAGAAGCGTCAAAACAGTTGGTTTTGGGAAAATTCTTCGTTCAAAAGCCTTCGTTTAGACAAAGCTTTCCATGCATTACTTCTCTCGTGTTCTTCTCTCAGGCAGTAGCCGCTGACCAGTAACTAATGTCAACAAAAAGACCTGGTACCACTCCGTTTTGCACTCACGTTCCTGTTTGAATGCATGATCGCTCACCAATGAATCGAAGGGTGAATTCATTTGAAAATAAGGGTTGGAGCTCATGAGGGAAAATGCAAATTTTTGCCCTTAATTTAGAGCTGCAAGTACATATCCACAGTGTGTGACGTGGTTGCTGATTTTTTGTAGTTTTAGCAAGGTGAAATAACGCGATAATGCGCGTATTAGCGGCCATCCCGGGGGGTCGACCCCCGGGCACCCCGGGGCATTTGCAAAGACTGCCCTAACAAATGCTTGTTGAAGCCCCTGGGCTAGGGCTAAAATCTTGTAACAAATATCCCCACCGCCGGGGCTAAATGGGGCAATGCTGTGTTCCAACTACAAGCAGAGAAGGTCTCCAAAAGTTTAATATTTTCCTCTGAGCATCCTCTGAGAACAAAACACAGTACTCGGGAAGTCAGTAACAACCTCAAAATAAAGTTTAACTAGCAGTTTATTTCAACATTGCAATGTAAACACAGGGTTTTTTTTTCTGGAGTACGGCATTATAGGATTTCCGCCCCTAAAAACGTGGCAAACGAGGCGCACAAAATTTCGCAAATGAAGACAACATTCTTGTATGTGAAAACAATTTAAAGTACTTGACAATGTCGAAATGATGCTCAACAAATTACAAAGAGAAACAAGAGGCTTCTTTGAAAAATTCGATCCAATCCATGATCTGTGGAACAACGTTTACACACTTTATCAACTGCATGATATGCTGCTACAATTTGCTTAATTCTTTGGCTTTTTGAAAAGCACAATTTTAGAAAAGTTTTTATGTCAAATAGTTTTTAATAAATATTAATTTGTTTCCACCGCTTTCAGTGGAGGATGGCTTGATTATACCTGCAAATTTGAATGATAATAAATGCACTCTCGAGAGCAAAGATGAATTACCGCTGAACCTCGTGACAGCAGACGATGTGCAAATCCCGTGTGCAGATCCCCGCGGAGTTTTGCCACGTCGCCACGCCACGGATGTTAAAATAACCGCTGAACTTTGTGACAGCAGACCACTACCAAATCCCGTGGTTAGATCCCCTGGGAGGTTTGCCAAAAAACGCGAAAGAGCACTAATGCTCCTGTCTCTGAGGAACATTTTTGCTACAATTTTTATTTGCAATAACTTTTTCTCTGGTCACATTGATTAAGTGTTACAAGAATATGGCAACCTTAAAACGGAACTTACATCAATTTACGAGGATAAAGGAAAGCAAGCTATGTTCAGGGCAAAGTGTCGCTGGGTGGAGAATGGAGAACGACCGACAAAATATTTCTTTAATCTGGAAAAACGAAATTATAACACCTAAACCACATTGAAGCGTACTACAAAGACTTACTTACATCACAAAACACTTTTAGCGATGATGCGTATGACAATTTTATCCAAAATCTAGAGATCCCTAAGCTTTCAGACG
>Ga0126336_10001221_pt1 | contig 12918 bp, 8 predicted proteins | sample SidCmetagenome_FD_92530 | JGI IMG/M metagenome (GOLD analysis project Ga0126336, IMG submission 92530) | Coral microbial communities from El Islote,Puerto Morelos, Mexico - Siderastrea C C metagenome | ecosystem: Host-associated > Invertebrates > Cnidaria > Coral | place: El Islote,Puerto... | reverse complement strand
CAGGGGGGGCCCAAGTGGCCCCCCCCAGGGAAAAAAAGGTTTAAAATTTTAAATTTTTAAAAGTCGGGCGGGGCAAAATTGGCCCCCCCCCCCCCCCCCCCCACCCAGGCAGAATAGGGTTAATAGCCCGTGCTAAACGGAATAACTGGGTTCAACACATTCTTTCATCAAGGGGAGAAAAGTCTAAACGTAAAACTGCAAGAAAATAAAGGGCACAAAAACGATGAATATTTCATGGAATTCACAGAAGTAGACCCTGGGAAGCTATTGAATATTACACTGGGATCATTCATCGAAGTCGATTTCTTCTAGTGACAAAAAAAGAACGTATTTGCTACATCGTTTGGAACTTGACTTAAGGCATGTCCTAAATGTAACTTGACGCTTTAAATGTCTAAACCCAGATACCCTTAGTAAAGACGGCCCTTTTGAAATGTTGGGCCTGATAATTCTTTCGAGTGCACGAATATTTTTTGACACTGATTCCATTCCCAGTGAACAGTAAATTGGTATCGATATCAATATAAAACTAATAACGGCTTAAAGCAAATAAACTTATTTTGCACAAAATACTTCCACTTGTCAAAATAAATATTCTAAAAAAATTATTAGACCCGGAATGTCGTTGGAATTTTTGGACAAAAGTGGGCAAAGTTACCAAACAGCATCAAATATTCTAATTTATTTATATTTATGTAAAAAGATATTCCACTCTTTGCTTTTCTAGCATAAGAATGCTCTTACTGAGGGGAAAAATAGATATTCACTTTTTAGTGATTGGTTTTAAGTTGCTAAACGTGTTTACCATGATTAATTATTTATAATATTCAGTCAAATAAGTGAAATTAAGCTTAACAGTTAGCAAATAGCAGGTTATCTGAACTATCCCATGACACATCTGCCTAATTAATGTATCCCAGTTTGCTGATTGCACGAACAAGTTTTTGAATTGTGTTCGTTATTTTGGCAAACTAACACAACATTCTGAAATAACAATGATTTACTGTTTAAACTTGAATAAAAAATTCATGATGTGACAGCTGCTTTCTTTTAGAAAACTAACCTGCAGAAAAGGCTGCGATATGCTGTTGAGTTGAATTACAACGTGAAAAAAGGAACGAGTCCTGCCTAACACATCTGAAATGAAATGTAACAAGATTCAAGAAAAGATATGGCTGAACTTATTTATTGTAAGTATGTGCTCCTTCCACCAACAAAAAAAGAGCCTTGATCTATTCAAATGTTTCAACCTTAAACATCTTTCTTCAAAAGAAGCTCTGACAAAATAGCTTTCCTCTACTAAGAATTTATTTTTCGACAGTCACAAAATATAACGGAGGTGGGAGGGAAAGTTTAAAGAATAAACGGAAATAAGTGAGGTTGAAAACAAACTGAATATTATACTTTTAAATCAACAGATCATTGTCGTGGGAAATATTGGCGAGGCAATTCAACAAAATGTTGACGATGATACCTTTAACTTGTCGTGCATACCAAAAGGTAATTTTGTTTCGTCTTTCAATTTTTACGAGTCTTCATAGCATTCAGCATTTCACGTAGTCTTTTTCACATTGCTTTTTTAATTACACTTAAACCCATAGTTTTGAGCAGAACTTTTTTCCCTTTAATTTCTACGAATACGTGAAAACGGAGGATGGCATTGGAAAGCATCGTTTACAAAAATAACACCTCCAATACAAATTATTTTTATGGAAGCAGAGTTTAATGTCAAGCTCAGAATTCCGACCACGTTCAATAGATATTATGTACACCTGGTCGAGTGTGTATATAACTGATGCCGAAGTTAAGGGTGACATAATTATTAAAAAAACGTTGGTGGAATTATTCTAAAAGAACGCGGCGTGGATGAAATTTCCCGTGGGACTGGACATGCCGTCCTCCCCATGCCTTCCCAAGTTCATACTCTCTTAAGCAATTTAAAGTGAATGCTAAATATCTCGGCACATGCGAATTCACCTCCTCGCTTTGTATGTAGCCAGCTGGTGAGCTTCCCATCGGTTGGGAGTCTAACATGTTTTTTATATATTTATTCCTTACAATTTCCAGTGATCAACAAGCACAGCGCTGTTAAACTTTTGCTTTCATTATTCACATTTCAGCCATTATTTTAACCAGATTGTCTTATCTTTTAATTTTAGACATCAGAGGGGTTTTTCAAGAAGTGTGGAACAACGTTGTACAAGTAAACAACTTGAGCTCATTCATAGAACATCAGGATTTTCCAGAGAATCCTCATTGGACCGAAATGATAAAGAGTTTTAACGCAAGTTTAACTGAGCCTCGATACGGTCAGCGGCTTCGTGCCCACCTCGCAGTTCCTAAGAGTGGACTGTATGACATTCATGCATCCTGCAAGAACGCATGCGTACTCCGAGTGGAGACCCAACATGGCAATACTTTCATAAGATGTCAGAATATGTAAGATAACTGTTTTTTGCTTAAGAGTTGATTCTTAACCGAAACTCCTTGGAAACCGCTAAATAGCGTCACATATTAAAAGAAAAGAAACAAGGGCAAGTATAAATTTTTAAGATTTTAATAAGCAATGAATTTCAATGAAAAATAAGTGTTTTGAAAATCAGAATAATAGTCATCTCCCTTTATGAAAGACTCATCTTGACACTTCGTGTGGGGATTTTGAAAGCAGAAAAGGGGTATCTAATCCATGGGAGGGTAAAATTGATTGATTAGGAATCATGGTTGGACAATAGGAATCTCCATCTTTTGGTAAAATTTAATGGAGCCGTAATGTGGCCCTTTTACCTTTTCCTGTACATCCTCCTTTTCAGTAGCTGGATGTAAAAACATAGTTATAGTTCTGACGTTATACCGTGATATGATGTACAGTCAACTCGAACTTATAAGCGAAATCTCTTCAAAATGAGCACCGCAAGTTGATCTCCTTATTACTCAAGTACTCTTGAGGCTATTGTAGAGGACATGATGGTGTTATTTTAATGAGTTCTAATTACTGTAAGAACTCCAAATATTTTACTAACAATCTTTGTACTAACCGCTTTCTAGAACCACTGGTGTTAATCTAACAGCAGCACAATTCTACAAGATGACCGTTCTTCACATTGGTGGAAACGACAAACGAAGCCTGATGATCTCCCTTACTACTCCAAACGGAACAAAAAAAGATATCATTCCTGAAGAATACCTGGTTTCCTACAAAAAAGGTAAGTTCGAAGTTGTAGCCATGTTAAAGCTCTCTTAAGTGAAGATGGATTCCAAGTATTGTTTCTTGACAGTAAGCTTTTATTTTAAATTTCCAATAATAATATAGGACACGCCTTTGCCTATGAGATTTTCGTGAACTGAACCCGTCCATTGAGCCCTTAAGGTTTCAGTCCCTGTATGGACAAGGTAGGCCGAGCTCTGAAATATGGGACTACAAAAAATTGTAATCAATTAATTGTTATGATTAAAGTTTACTACCAAGATGATTTCTTATTATCACTATTTTTAACTTTTCATTAATTTTTTCCAACGGCCATGTGCTCCAGTATTTATAATTAAACAGTGAAAACTAGTCTACGTTACCTTACAGATCATGATCAGTTACCGGTAGGTGTTTTCTTTAAGCTTGGAACGCAACGAAGACTTCGAATTCTTTGTCTTGGCCGAGAAAAATCCTGGATTTTTTACCTTTATTGACTTCATCTGTCATTTTACTTTACTTAACATCAATTCAGAAACAGATGTCAGGAAAACGATTTGGCCTGGATTGCCTTCTCGCTAAATCGAATCCGGTTCTCCAAAGGACATTTATGGAATCAGCAACAAACGTACTAGAATTTCTGTACTTATCCAAACACTTTCTTTTTCTGTGACTGGTAGATGGCACCCTCGGAGAATTTACACCAGGAGGCTGGGCATCGTGGAGTTCGTGTGATATTCAGACCGGAAGGAAAACAAGACACCGAAATTGTCAAAGCTTTCCACCTTTGTATAGTCGTTTGAACTCATCCTTTCAAGTAAATGAAAGCAAAAGCTGTGGTAAGTTTTCAGGTGTTTAGTTATTAAAATAATGTTAGATTAAAATGAACCGGTTTTAAGAGGACAAAAAGACATATTCAGCCGAAGCTTAGTCTCGAAGTAACTGAAATGTAAACCGACATGAACCACTTACATGTAGTTTCAATCCATCAGATATCTAGTCTGTCGAAAGGAATAAAATCTAAAAAGAACTCTGTGAAATGTTTCGTTTTCCTCTTCTAAACGCAGGAGTATAGTAGATCTAAACTAGACAGTCAGGATTATTGAGTCACACACAGTTTGATAAATGCTACATTTCCTTTTGACTGCAGAAATGTGCCCTCAAGGTTGGTCTATCTTCAGTGACTTTTGTTATCATATAAACAACATCAGCCAGAAGAACTGGACCGACGCCAGGAAGATTTGCCTCAACATCAACAGCGACTTGGCTTCCATTGCAAGCAGGGATGAAAATGATTTTGTTTTATCCCTGCTTAAAGACTATAATGTTACGCAATTAGTTTGGATTGGGCTGAAACAAAATGAGACTCACCAATTCGTCTGGTCGGATGGCTCCAAAGTAACATATCCCAGCGAGGCAGTTTCATCATCTGGACAGTTTGGTGCATCACCATACTGCGGTTTAATGAACGCAAGTCAGTCAGTGGAATGGAAGATTGCATCTTGTTCCTTGTCGCAAGTAAAATATGCCATCTGCAAGAGAAAAGGTCAGTGGATGGAATAATAAGCAAATTCTGCACGATCTCGAACAAAATGTCACCATGTTATGACAGTCTCGTATCGAATCGGGTTATTTACAAATTCCAAAGGCAGATGCCCGTTATACGAAGTAACACGGGCCGGGTAAATCCAAGGATTGAAAGAAAGTACCTCAACGTGTACTTGAAATCCTTTCTCATTTTCTAAGTACGTGCACACTGAACTCCATAAAATTCACAGCTAAAACCATCGCTTATTTATTTTACAAAAAAGACACAAAACATAGCAGTGAACTTTTAAGTCATTATGTCAGGGGAAAATTATATTCGTTGTTATATTTGTTTTAGCATTTTTCAGCGAAAATCAAACATGCCTTGGCTTTCCTTTGGGTGTGGAAATGGGTGTGGTTGAGGACCAGCAGATGAAAGCATCTTCCGTTAGTAAGACGAATACACCTCACAAAGGCCGACTCGCTGGACCTAGTGCTTGGTGTTCGCAAGAGGCCCAAAATTACCTGAAAATTGAGTTAAAGATCCTTCATATCATTTGTGCTGTTGCCACTCAAGGGCTTTTTGGCCAAGGATACTTTACAAAACAGTACTTGCTTTTGCTGGGAACGGGTAATTTGACGGACTTGTACAAAGTGGCAGATAATGACAAGGTAATCTGCTTAGTTATATGCGTATAAAATTACATTGCACAGAGTGGGACCGCCAACTTAATATTTGAGAAGACTTTAGCGATTAACATACATAACGTAGTACCTAGGAATGAGGTTTGTGCAATCCACTTTCAAAAATGATCATCTGACTGGGGAACATTGTAATTAACAAACGAACGCAAAGGTAGCACTTAGGAAATTGCTTTTATATTAATTACCCGTTGTCTCACTTTAACAACAAACGACTTTTTTCAAGTCAGAATTTTGATAAACAAGAAAGCCAAATGGGCATTCTATCCACCCCACCCTCAGGTTAACAAATTTTAGTGCAACTAAACTTTCTACGAGCCCTGCATTTTACGTCGCTCCACACAAGAGCCGGCGTGACGAAAAGTGTGACTGTGTGACACAATATTTTGACTATAGCGTTATTAGATGACGTAAGGTTTAGACTGATGACTCAGTTACCTTTGTTATCGCTTGTTATTTATTTTTCTAAAAAAAAGCAAATTCAATTCAAACGTTGAACGTCAACATAAATTCGCCCAGAACTGAGAATATTTACACAGAGACAACGAAATATTTACTGTTGCGCCAAGACCGTGAACACAAACAGTAAGTATAGCAGTAAAATCAAAATATAATGCTTGATAAACACGGGCAGATCATCAGAGTCTGGGGAAAGCGAAATCATCATTCCACGCTCAAACACCTGAACACGTTAAAACATATCTCATGACATAAAGTTTAAATCCGGTTTGCTAACCCAGGAATCTCCTTTCAAAGTAAACAAGTTGACTCGGAATTCTTTCTAAAATCTTTTATAAAAACCAAAAATTTGGTTTGAAAATGAAAAAAAGGTAATACGAAATAAACTTAACATGTTACGAGAATTGGAGCTCCTTTCTCTATTTGTGGTTGACAATTCCGCCTTAATAAAGCCGAGGTGATATATTTATTAAAACAAATGCTATACGTGTGAGAATTAGCAAAATTAGTTATATAAACTCCTTTCTCGTCGGGTCACAATGTGACGAGTCCTTCTTTAACCCTTTGTTTGAAATATTTATTTATATTTTGTTTTAGGCAAAGTCAGTGAATGTATTCATAGCGATGAGTCGAACCTACTTGCGCATGCATTATTTGTAAGACATGTACCACAAGGTTAACAGCGGTTTGTCTGTGTCATATAAGTTTGGAACGTTGACATACTGGTGTTAACATTGTCAGTTTGATGTGACGAGACATGCTCTAGTTTCTTCACCTTGCGTGACGTAATCCTGACGTCACGACTGACTGACTTCATAACCGGATCCGGAAGTTTAAGGTAACCGTCAAGAGACAACCAAAAGTTTACGAAGACTTTGTTGGCCGAAACAAAACCGGATGACTAAGGCAAATGAGACAAAAAAACCAGCCCAATTTATAAACCGACGGTCGCCTTATGGCGACGCCGGGATAAAAAAGACAGCGAAACTTCAGACAATCGGTGGTCCTGCACGCATGACACGCATGACAGTACATTCCACTGGTCCGACTGACTTAAAGGGGCTCTGTCGTCCATTATTTTTTGCGAGTTGAAAACATTAGGCTAATCTTTTTCAAGTTTCTCCTTTGTTTCTTGGAAAAATCGCCAGAAACATTGTTTGTTTGTTCTTTGAGAAAATCATTCGATTTCTTTCTCTAAGAGCACTTCGTGTAAGAGAAAAGGTATTTAATTTGAAACTCGACACATTTGTCACACAAAACCTTAAAATCTCCGTGACAGATGCCCTTCAAGATCATATTACTTTCCTGATTTGAGAGCTATAGTTCTCAGACAGAGCTATAGCTGAGTTTAACGTTATCGGCCGAATGGGTCAAATACTATCCTTAAGGTGGTATGCGGACTCAAACATTAAGTTTTCGTCAGCCTTTTCATCAAGCAATCACTTTGATAAGTAACAGATTCAAAAGGAAGAGATGTTTGCATACATGCCACATTTTGAAAGTTTTAACTAATTTTGACAGAGTTACGTAAAAAATTAACATTTTCTTGCCAAATCGATAGCCAAAGAATTTAGCTGTTCATCTGGTCACTCTCTAGATAACACTGACAACTTTCTTGAAAAGTTAGCCAGACAACAAATAAAGGAAAGAAAAGAAAAAAGGGAAAGAGCAAAAAGTATGAATTGATAGAAGTTTGCAGAAAAGTTTAAAATTTTGAGTTCTACGCATGCGCCAAAAATACAAATCACCCAAAATTACCAGGTAGATTCACGTATTTACAACATACCCTATTTTAAATTATGAATATATGAAATTCATATATTTGAACTGCGGAATGAAGAAATAAGTAAAGAAGATCCTCGCAGTTATTAACGCAACTTATGCAGTTGCGAAAAGAAAGCCTGAAAAATCAGGCTTTCTTTTCGCAACTGCATAAGTTGCGTTAATAACTGCGAGGATCTTCTTTACTTATTTATACCTTATTTTACGAAGGTCAAATCCTAGATTAATCAAGCGGCGATATATCTTTTCTTATTTTAGTCTTTGCAAGCTGGAAACACCAATCCGTACGAGGTACACGTCAACTCACTGGATGATGGGGTCATGGCAGACTGGCTTAAATTCATCCCTTTGGAATATCATGGGTACCCTTGCCTGCGAGTGGAGATCTATGGAAAGCCGGTCCATCACCCAAATGGTTATAATGCGCCGATCAATTCGAAACTTCAACATCCTCCCCCGGGCAAACCCCGGGCATTTGACTGGGGAGGGGGAGATTTGAACGTTGCCTTCGAAGGGTCTTCAAACGAATTTTGAGAGTGTCCGGCATATCTCTCTGTGAAAAGTGTCAACAGTGTTTGATTGAAGACGAAATTTGTCTTGAGGAGAGGTATTTCAGTACTATAATTAATGGGGCATTTGAACAGCTTCTTTTCCCCGAGGGGAGGGAATTTGAACGATCCAACTTTCAAAAGTTCAAATGCCCGGGAGGTTGCCCCGGGGGATGGTGAAGTTTCGAATTGATCGGTGCATAATTAATCGCAATATATCTAAACTGTGTTGGATATGAGACACAAAATATCTAACAGCGAGTAGAATTTAAAAAAATAAAAAAAATCGACTTTCTTTTACGAGGGTGACACTTAACCGTTCTTCATTGACAAACCTATGGCCCTCGGATTCCAGATCGAATTGGAATTTGGAAATGTTGGATTTTTGAGGGGGGAGCTCGAGGGAAAAACCGGACGACCCGAAGAAAAACCCTCGAAGCAAGGACGAGAACCAACAACAAACTCAACCTAAATATGACACCGAGTCGGAGAACAGAACCCGGGCCACATTGGTGGGAGGCGAATGCTCTCACCACTGCGCCATCCCCGCCATCACCTTATTAGTTCTTAACTAACAACAAAAATTAGTAAATTACTGACCGCGAGTACGGCCAGATCAGAGTAAACAATACTTGTCAGTTTCTTTTTTTTTCCAACCGTGTTAATAGAAACTCAGGGTCCATTATTTTAAAGCTCTTGACGAATGTGATCCAATATTGAATTGCAATATTCTTGCACTACAGGCTTATGCAACAAAAATTCAAAACGTTGTAAGGGGGTTAATAATATCACATATAACAAAGAGGGGGTACAATTTTATGCTATAAATATATTTATCTTTTAAAGACCATTTGGTGAGAATATTTCATTTTAACTGACCAGATATTGACCATATTATAAAGAAGGACCTTCTATAGTGGGTACTGAAAGGGAAAACTATTTCATAAAAAAAAAACAAGAACAGATGTTCGTTGATGTAATCGAATCAGTTCAATAAACAATGATTTTCTGATCTTGATTTAGGTCCGACACGTTCACCACAAATTGAACAACTAACTCATCATAAAACAGTTCTCTACGCTGTTGCGGTAAAATGGCGCCCAATCGAAGGCTACTTTTTCGCCGGGATCCATAGGGGATACAAACTCGTGTTCTCTGTAGGAGGTGGAAAGTGGAATTTTTCGAGGGAATTTGGGCCAGAGGTCACGGCTGCAGCTATTGGGCCACTTAAGAAGAACACCACCTATTGCGTGACAGTGTTGGCTTTTGATGAACATGGAGATGGGCCTGCAGACAAGTGTATTAACATAACAACTCAAGATGGAGGTGGGTAAATATCACTTGTGATGATAAGCATTAGATTACACCCTCCTGTGCCACCCCTCCCCCTACTCCAAACCGAAACCTAATCCTTTACATTATAGGCTTAGGCCCATGAAATCTAACCTGGCGTTAGGGTTGCGTTTACCTAGCTTTTAAGGCAGGGGTTTAGGCAAAAGACTAACTAACACCGCACCGACCGGACCAACCGGACCGACCGGACCGACCGGACCGGAAAGCCCTACCGGACAAGCATTTTGTGCACATTTGGAACGTTAATTTTGAAATTAAAGGTTTTGTGACGTATTTGGACCTCAAAAGCTTAAAAGTGGAACACAGCGTATCGAGTTTGTGCTGCTCCAGGCGTAATATGAACAGCAGCGGCAAACAGATCGGCACACCATACAAAGTTCTTACGGAATTGCTCCAACACCAAGACCATCTGGCGTAGTGTGAACCACGTGTGCAGTTGTTGACATAAAAACTTTTTGGCATTCGTCTCTTCCGATCTAAATCACTTCTTTTTAGAAGTCGACTCGTGGCAAGTCTAGTTGACAGTCTACTGGATAGATTTCAGTGCCGACAAAAAAATCTATTCCAGTATAGTGTGAACAGATAGTTAAAAGTGTTACCTTTTGATTAGGGTTTCCTGGTGATGGTGGTCGTGGTGGTAGATACACGACGTTTCTTTTGAGAAAGAAGACTAATTTAAGGAACTTGTTAGTTGCTTTCGACAGTGCCAATGCTAGCAGTATGCAGGATGCGTGTCAATGAACCTAGTAAATACGACCTCGCTCGCCACGAGTCTCCCAGTAGCTCAGTGGTTAGAGCGTCCGATCGGTGCACGGGAGGTCATGGGTTCGATTCCTGTCGGGGACTCAAATTTTTTCTTTGTCCCACATTCGTGACAAACAGATTATTCCACATTTCTTATAGTTTGTTGTTGGACTGGCTACTTTCATGTGCACACAGAAGCAAAATAAATTAGAGGACGATTCTGGATTTCAAAAACGCTGAGAAATCTATATTTGCTTTGGACTATGAAAGATGAAAACGTAATCGGGTATGCAGAAACGTTGTTGTTTCTTTTCTTTGAACACATTTTTGAGCTAAGCAAAAGTCAAACAAAAGCAAGCATTTAAGGTTAAGTTAAAGGTTTATAGAGACGCAGTGATTTGTACCTAATTGGCCAGACCTCTCAGTGTTTTACCAGTGTCCTTCTCTGTACAGTAGTTCAGTTCCCAACTTTTTCCGCCGGGTTCAATCACAATTATTACAGTTTTTAATTTTCTGCAATACATATAACTCTTCGTGTTTCCACCTCAGCGTCTTTACAGGAAAAGCATGCAGCAGCCGATAAGCTATCAGACTAAACCTTTTGTCTTTCTAAGTGAAAATTGCTTGACTCATCGAGGGGTATCGGACTATTGGAAACCACCTTTGTTATTAGTTTTAAGTATTGCCCTCAACCCAGCTATGAATCCCCCTCTGAGGACCCTCAACTCTTTTAAAGTGTAGGAGAATGATACAGAAGCAGGGAATTAAAATGCTGGGGGAAAAACGCCACACAGCCTGTTTATACTAGACTGTGGAGGTAACTGAAGATGACCACACTGGGAGGTGCTGACTATTAAAGACTTTGCAGCTGAGAATGCAATGCTCTTGCCTTCTTTCAGCTTGTCAACTTCCTTGGTCAAGACATCAGGATTCATGCTATTCTTCCATAAATGAGCCAGCAAACTGGAAAAAGGCCAAAGAGGGATGCATCAGTCGAAATTCTCAACTAGTGACCATCGCAAGCAATGAGGAAAATAGCTTCGTTGCATCTGTTGCAAATAATTTATCCTGGATAGGTGCTCAGTGGAATGAATCCTTGTTAGATTACACGTGGGTGGATGGTTCAGGGATTACATTTATTGAAAGCTGGAAAAGTAAACAAAAGAAAAGAAGTTTGTGTGTGGGCGTCTGTGAAAGCTCGGCAAGCGAACTGTGTAACAGAAGTGAGGAGTGGCAACAAGAGGATTGCGCTCATCTTAAACCTTTTGTCTGCGAAAAGAAAAGTAAGTGTCAAACTTACAGGGAAAGAAATTACTCTTGAAACTGAAAAAAAAATTAATAGAATCATACGGTTTATGATTAATAAGATTTACTCCATCCATTTCAGTTTTCACTGACTTCCCACTTTTATTAGAGTGCTATAAACCTTGTTGGCGTTCGCGCTTATGGTTGTGCGTTAATTTGTCGGTGGCATCTTCATGTTTGATCTGGAAAAACGCTCTCAGGAGCAGGTCAAACGAGATTGAAAGACGAAGAAAGTTCAGAACCTTTGAGAGCGCACTGAAGAGAGTTAATGAGAGTGCATGAGAGTTAGAGAGCAAACAAGAGTGGGAGGTTGAACCTTTATCGATTCTAATTAAAAGTTGAGCAGATTCAGTCTCTTTAGAAGCGCTGAGAGTTGTCGAGAGCACTAGAGAGCTCAAACAGACAAGGAAGAGGGTTTTAACTCGCCTCTCATCAGTCTCGTTTTGTCCTGGACTTCAGGCGCAAACTTATATGGCAACTTATGGCAGTTTTGTTGGTGTTGCAGATGTTGTGATCACCAAATGATGTAAAACAAAAGATTGAAAAGACAATAAACGATAACAAGACTCCAACACAATAGCTAACCAACGATAGTTACCGTAACACCAAGGGACAACCCATTTTATCGGCCTAATCAGTATTCAGGTATTCTACTAACTCGCACCGTTCGTTTCACCTCCCGTCTGTTCTATCCTTGTACCTTGAAGGGTACCAGTCATTACAAGACTGCAAGTGCATGCGTTTAATAATCTCAATTAATTTGTTTAACAGTTTTTGAAGAGGATGATAACACCACGTGCAACAACACGGCACTCGGGTTTGAATCTAAACTTTTCCCTGATAACAATATAAACGCATCTTCATCATTCCATGAGAAGTACTCTCACAAAGCGCGGCTGGCTGGAGAAGAGGCCTGGTGCCCACAAACAAACTCCTCGGAGGAATACTTAGAAGTGAGGTTGGACTCTTTACACAGCATCTGCGCACTCGCCACGCAAGGCCTTCACGAGACTGGTGCATATACAATGACGTATCGTCTACAGTTATCCAAGGATGGCTCAATATGGGAATGGTACAACGACGGGAATGGCGAGGTGAATAACGAGCGTACATTAGTTTGTGCTTACATTTCATTCCTGGCATACGGTGCACGCGACTGAAATTGAAATTGACCAATCAGAGCTCGGTACGCGGGGCAAACTGAGTTTTCCTACGTCATAAGGAGAAAGGACCCCGGGAACGAGGTTGTCGCCTGTTCAGTCGAGCATCGTGTTTGTGTTCGTTTACCAGCAATGTCACACCAGCGATTCTAGT
>Ga0126336_10001220_pt1 | contig 12923 bp, 5 predicted proteins | sample SidCmetagenome_FD_92530 | JGI IMG/M metagenome (GOLD analysis project Ga0126336, IMG submission 92530) | Coral microbial communities from El Islote,Puerto Morelos, Mexico - Siderastrea C C metagenome | ecosystem: Host-associated > Invertebrates > Cnidaria > Coral | place: El Islote,Puerto... | reverse complement strand
GAATGGATGACTGACTGACTGACTGACTGGCCAGCCAGACAGCCAGTTGGTTAGTTGGTTGGTTTCTGATTGATTGATTGATTGATTGATTGACTGACTGACTGACTGACTGACTGACTGGCTGGCTGGCTGGATGGATGGCTGACTGATTGCCTGACTGACTGACTGACTGACTGACTGACTGACTGACTGGCGAGCCAGACAGCCAGTTGGTTAGTTGGTTGGTTTCTGATTGATTGATTGATTGATTGATTGATTGATTGATTGATTGATTGACTGATCGATGGACTGATCAATGATCATAGTTACTCTATTTGTATCTGCAGGTGTATTTGACCATTGTGAATCCTCTCATCTTCCAGGTTTGTTATCTAACAAGTTAAATATTCTTGAATATAAAACTGCATGGTCAGCAACTTGAATATCAGCATGTAAGTGATGTCCTTGATATGTCCTGACACTAGACTTGATGTGTTTTTCCTTGACAGTGGGCATATGGCATCCTTGTTACTGTTCTTGTTATAGGAGCATTCGTGGCTTGTAGGTGAGTAGAGTATTGAAATACGAAGATACTTGCAGAAAACTTATTATATTTGTGCTTAATATTGGTCATTTTTACTGTCTAGTAGTTGAAGCTATTTATCACCATGTCATGTAAACAACCCTATCCCATATTTCTGGCAATGTGTGTGCAGAATGGATCTTAGAATCATGGAAGGATGCAAGATATTGTGAATTTTCAGAGTGGAATACTTGCAAGATGAAATACCAGTTGGCAGAAAGCCGTATGTGCCCTGACTTCTGTAGGCAGGTTGCAGGAAAGTATTGAAATCTGCCGTATTTTCTCGAATAAACGGCTCGGGCATTTATTTAAAACTAGACCTCGTAGACCCGGCATTTATTCGCGGCCCAGCGTTTACTAAATAGGGGTATTTTCACCATTTTTGACAGCGTTCGTTTCTGTGGTCTTTACTGCTTAAGTGAACTAAATTTGTAGCAAAATGTAGGAAAAACGTAAGAAAAACAGGAACAAAATGTCACCGATTCCGTCTCTAGTTGAAAAAAATTCAAAAGACGGTGGGAGAATTGGGTGGTAAGTTGAGAGTAGAGTACATTACTCCAACTCCCTTTGGCTGGAATGAGCGAAAAAATTTGAACGCAACGTGCTGCAATTGCTATGACTGACTTTCAATGAGAATGAGTGACATAAAGGTTCAGTTTCAAATAAACGCTAGTACCACGAATAAACACCAGTGGCATTTATTTCAAATTTAACTGTGTAGACCCAGCGTATATTTAAATCCGACGTTTTTTCAAGGCCCGGCGTTTAATTGAGAAGATACGGTATCTTGGAAAGCAAGATCAAACTAAAGGAAAGAGCAAATTTTAAAAAAGGCTATCAAATCATCACTTCTCATAAACAGGGCCAAAGTAGACATATCAAAAACTGAGTCATCTTTAACTGCTTAAAACAGTCAAATCTGCGTGAATTTTTTTTTCAAAAGTCACTTACTATAAGCTAATAATATGCACCCAGACCTTCAATTTGTTAGTGAGGTTTTACCAGATGACTTTAACGTTTCCATTTTCTTTGCAGAAAACACAGAGGTTCATGGAAACTGCTAACCGTATCTCTTGTGAGGTAAATATTGCCACGATCAACTTTCAATTGAAATATTTTTTGTAACCACATTGTACTTCTTGTTTTGTTTGAAGTCCTCAAGAAATCATTTTCTTTTTGTAGCTATGGAATCGGATTTATCATTTGGAACATCGACAACAACTTTTGTTCATATGTGAGGTAACTGAAATGCTGATAAGGACTGTCAGTTCATCTTCATTAATAAAATTAGATAATATGGTAGACCGTTAACCCCAGGTGATAGTCGATTTGATTTGGAGGTGACAAGTATTTGGGGTTTAAAATTCGCAAATGTGGCATTTTTGGGAGGTGGAGTGGGGTGTTAGGGGGATGAAACTGGAGGATCCCAACAATAATTTTACTTCGACAATATCATGGTAAATTGTGCACCAATGAATCCCTGGGTATTTACACTTTTTGAATTCAACAACAGCAATAACAATTACGGCAAATGCCTCACAGTGTGTTAACACGAGCCGTTAAAATGCTCCATGTTACAGTAAAATATAAAAGCAATTTTTTTCCCCTCTAGCTCATCCATCAACTTGAGACAAACGAAGGCGCAGAAAAGTCCCATATTTTTCAAGTGGGATTTTCTTCTGTCGTTCTGTCGTTATGTCAGATTGATCTTCTAAGGGCCATTTGATCGCAGACGTCTTGCTTTTGCAAGTGACTTATCACGTAGAATCAGTTTAGTCGTGGTTTAGACTAATGCCCAATGCTTGGGTTGAGATTAAGAATTATTGCAAATGTCTCGTCCCAGGAACAAAAAACCGACCAACAGTAAAGTAACATAACTTTGATATCTTGAAAATATTCTTACACTTCGACATTCTCTGCCAAGTGGTTAATTCAATCAAAGGGTCCTCAGAAATAATGCCGTTGACCTTCCTGAGAACAAGTAATAATCGTCGTATTAATTATTTCTTGATGTTAGGGAAGCACGGAATCAACTCCCACCTCTCCTCAGACCATTTTTACAGCTACATGCGATATGGCACACGCTGGCAGCAATAGGTTCCTACTATCACATTCTATTCAGGTTTGTAATTGAAATAATTGATTATTAGCCTCAGTGTGTATTTAGTCTAGCCAATCACAACAGGTCAAGCCCAAAGTCCAAAAAACCGATCAGACCCCGAAGCAAATACATACACGTAACACTAGGATTTGTTTCCCTATTTTCTTGGCTCAATGAGTCAGGACTGAGCCAGTGGATCTCCACAGGCAATCCCCATTATTACCAACGCCGCTCGGACCAGAAAAAGTCTGGGTATTAACAGGTTGTCCGTACAAAAATCTGGTAAATTTCAATGAAGATCTATCGATCGGGGCCAAGAAAACCTGCCCTGCGAGCAGAGGCCCTTCGATCTTCCTAGAAAAGAAAACCGTGCGTGTAATCGAGCAACGTGTCAGTAATTATTCGGCAAGAAGTCACAGCATCAGGATTTGGATTTATTAGAAAAATTTTAAGAAGATAGAAAGCTGACGCTTCGAACTCTGACGAAGGGCTAACGCTCGAAACGTCAGCTTTTGATGTTTCTGTGGTGGTCAATTTACGTTACCAACTCTGTTAATAAATTCAAATTTTTCGTGTTTGACTTCCTTACCGACGTGCGACGCAGCAACATACTTTCTTTGGAATCTTACCTTCTTAGGTCACAGTAGGTGAACGTTTTCCAAAAATAATTCCTAAAACCTTTATTGTTTGCAGTGGTCGTTAGTTGTGTACGTTTAACCGTTGTTTCATTTTGTTTAAATTCTGCAGCATTGATCTAAGGTTGCGATATCTTGGGAGAGGTCCAAATCTCAAGGTTTGTTAATTTGTCCTAACGTTTAACATCCAAACTAATCGCAATGACAGCTTAAAAAATTCCTTGTTATTGGGTGCCCTTAGCATAACTAGAGTATTCTAGTAGCTCTGCACTTTAACAAGAAGGCGATGCAGAGAAGAGCTTTTTGGCTAAAAAGAGAGGTGATTTAGAGGAAGGGAGACCCTTTTTAAATGCTGCTGCCTTAGTGACTGTTGTCTGCTGCTTTAGATATAAGGACGTTTCAATAAGAGACGAAGAGCCGTTGAAACTGGATGGATGGTCTACTTTGCCAAAATAACATGGGCGTTGTGGAGATAGCCTGCGAATACAGCCGCTTGACATCCCTCCTAGCCGCTAGTTATTGGCAGCTATTATAGAGAGGTTACGCTTAAAATGGACGTTTAACTGCCCTCCCGTAAACTGCTAGTAATAGTGTTTTTTTTAATGTTATTTTTCAGCTTTATCGGGAATGGCTTCCATTTATTTACCCTGCTAAAGAAGCTGTATCAAGTGATATTCTACCAACCGTCACGCACAATGCCGCCATATTTCTGCTGCTGTTTGGTCTCGTCATAAAATTGTTGAAATAACAAATGTTTTAGGTAGACCACTACGTTAAAAGGTAATTTAACAATTTAAAATATTTGCTAGTTAATTCTGGACTGTAAGATGCAAGAAAAGGCAAAAAAGGCAGTGCGGTGATAAAGAATGTTATTTTCACGATTATGTTTCCTATTCGCGCGCTCATGCCGCCTGTTCACAGCACAAACTGAGCGGAAAACAATGGAGCGGTTTTCTACTGGTTTTCTTTACCACAACCAAAGTAATTACTCTCGCCGATCATACCAAACGTAATTAACACAATGAGCCAATCAGAACTCGAAGCAAGACGTGCAGCCGATGCAAGCGCGGGAAAACGTGGAACCCGTGCCAAGTGCACCAATCAAATTTCAGTGCACAAAAGTGCAGCTGCTACCAAGCCGGCGTTGGAAAGCAGTCGAAACACGCATCAGGCAAATGTCGGTTTTTTTATTTTTGTTATGATTCACGATTAGGTCTCGAAAACTCAGCAGGTCTCTGATTTATGACTGGCTGATGCACGTTGAAAGAGTTTTGTAAGAGCAGCTGACAATTACTATTGATAACCAATTGGAAACCGCCCTGAGGCGTAATTTTATCCGTCTAGCAGATTACTAATCTTTCGTAATCTGCCAAACACCAGTTTTTGTGTTCGCGGTAAAATTCGAGTTCAAATCGCGACTAAAATCAATGTAGGTCATAAGGGAAAGGGGGTAGACGTAGTTAAAGAAGCAGGTTTTTTGTTTCGTTCTCCCCATTTCCACTTTGGAAAATACTTCCCGATATATATCATCTGCTTGGTTACACTTTGCTAGTGAGATGTCGTTCACGGACTCCAAAGTTTGAACCAGGTCCTGCCGCATAACAAACAGCGCCACAGAAAAGTAGTGCTCAATAGCTGTCACCTGAATGTTGGTTTCATCCACCGACTCAAACGTTATAACCATCCTAAACAGCATAGTGCTGCTCAGTGGCTTTCATTTGAATGGTCACACTTTAGGATTTCACCCACAGGCTCAAAAGTAAGAACTAAGTTGTACAGCATAATAAACAGCACCACAGGAAAGTACTGCTCAATAGCTTTCATTTGAATGCTCACACTTTAGGATTTCATCCACAGAATCAAAATTTAGAATCACCTTGTACAACATAATAAACAATACCACAGGAAAGTACTGCTCAGTAGCTTTCTTTTGGAGAATAGTCACATTCCACTCATCTCTTGATCCACAACTTCAAAAACGTTTTACTCTTCGCTTGGTCCATTGTTTGCATACAAAAAATATATGGTAATCACAGTTGATTATCAGAAGATAAAGTAAATTATATAGGTAATTATTAATGAATTTTCATGCCGCAAGTAGTATAACGAAATGGCCGAAAATTACGGATCAGGGGAAGATGTAGAATAGTACGCAGCGGGGTCATTTGTTTAAATGAAGCTGAGGGGTTTGTAAGCTAAGCAATTTTTCACTATAATCTCAGGGTTTTCTTACTATCTTTCGTAATCATCGTTGTATGAGTGGTAAAAATGAAATTATTTAGCTTTAATATTAATTGCCGGGTAATAGATTGATATTTTCATAAATTTGTAAACTAAGCAGAAATTGTCATAATTGTATTCTCGTGTGGACGATAAATATGAAATTTAATGATAGGATAAGCAAAGCAAATCTATTCTCGCCCACGTGGGTGTAAGTTACTTATTCAAAAATTCACCAGGTGTCATGAAAGAAAGTAGTCGATTTTTTTCTCTTCCTGGGTAGTCGAGTGAGAAGTCTACGCGACCTTTACGAGCATAAATGGGTTGCTGCGAGAAACCTCGACCGGCAGTACACTCGGTAATTTCAAGTGTACTTATTTTGGGAAATAACAGAGTCAAGAGGGGTAAACTTTGTTCCCAGGGCCCTCTGTCTTCATCCCTCCTTTCTCAAGGGGAAGAGAGAGGACCCTGGAAACGAGGTTGAAGAGGGATATTAAATTTCGCGATATCATATCGTCACTGTTTAATCACTATAGGAAACTTTTCTTTTCTGGGCAAAGCATCGTAGAACAAACTTGTATTTGCAAACGCAGTTTCCAAACTTGCGTTTTTCGTGTGAATGCGTAGACGAAATTCATGGTAATAGTTTTGTGAACTGAGGGACAGTTCAACCACTGAAACCATAGTATCATCTAGGCCATTCAGGACTGATTAGAAACAAGTTTGCAGCCGGTGCCGAGCGCGGGAAATTGCTTTGCTTAGCTTTGCACCTGATTGGTTAAGAAAACGAGTGTGTTTTCTCTGATTGGTTAGAGCATGTTGCACGCTTTGCAGGAGGTTTTCACCAATCAGTGAATTGGGGAGGCACACAACCAAGGCAAGCGCATAAAATTTCTTTCAACACAATCGACAGACAAACTATTGTAACGACACAAACTAAAGTTTTTGCAAACAGAAACAGTTGCCAACACTTTGTCAGACTGGTTTCACGACGCACACAACCACAGGCACGCTTACTTGTAATGCAAACACAGTCGTAAACTCCAGTTTTCCTTGTAAAAGCACGCTAAGACAAACATATCTTTTGCTGTAATTTCTATGAGACGTGTTTTGTCGTGTATTTCTTAGTGTCCTTTAATGGAGATGTGTTCTTATTTAATAGTTGTACGTTTATGTACGTAAGGTAATAATATAAACAAGTCGATGTACTGTTTAAGTTAACAGATATTTATTCCCTTTTACAAGAACGGTAAAATATTTAGCGTTAAAGTAAAGTATTTTCATTAACATAAGAATATTTTAATACAGCGAAAGTAAATGCAATACATCGACTTTAGTGTTTGTGCAGTGTTCCTAAATATTTTGTTCTTGAACATTGAAGTTGTCACTATTTGTATGGAGCATATATAATTTGTATTGCATTATCTTTTGGCATTTTTACATATTTATTGTATTCATTGTCATTTGAGTCAGGGCATTGCGTGAGAAATAAAAGAGTTTGTTTCGCAAGAGTTTTGTAGTTATTGTATCGTAGCTATATAAAAAATAAAATTGACAAGGCTTGGTTGTTTCAGAACTGAAGTAACATTTGTACGGGATTAAAATTTGGGTGCGGCTCCGTTTCCCCGGCTTCTAAAACCGCAAAAATTACAGTTTGAAAGTGGCAAAAGGACAAATTAAGAATTAACAGTAATCCACATCGCGGCAACAAGTAAGCTTTATTCTAATAAAACGAGGAAACATTGTTGCGAAAACATTGTTGCCAAAACATCTTTCCCTAAATGTTTCCCTGTTTGTGCGCACATGAAACACTTGTTGCGGAAACATTTTTTGCTTCCGAAAAACGAAAACTGTTTCTGATTTTTTCGAAGCATTCTGTTTCTGCAGCAAATGTTTTCAGTTTGCGTGCCAAGGAAACTTGTTGACTAGATTCCAGGGTGACATGGGTTGCACTGAGTATTCACAAACGTTTGCTTTAAGTGAAATGTTTCTTGGTTTGTGGTGTAAAGAAACTGTTTCTGGCTCCTTTGCGCGCCCAAGAAACATTCTGGGAACTGTTTCCGCAACAATGTTTGCTTATTTGCGGACTACGAACTGGAAAACAATCGGATGATAAAAATTCCTTAGACAGCCAAATTTGACGAGGCCGTAGGTGCTAATGCTGGATTAGGTTAATCCCGCTCTGACCGACTGTTCCCAGAGTTCATATCCATTGAGATCGCACGAGACACGACGGAAGCACACAAGACGGTTAGCGGCCAAACGCGAAGGTCTTGCTAGACTTTGGTTCTCACTAGACCTTGGTTCTCACTAGCGACGCAGTCACGAGCGCAAACATAACATGCCAATGTCCCAACCCGCGATCCCAACATTTTGATCACCGATGCTCTACCGACTAAGCTACGAGACCAGACTGGAGAAGGACGTGGGTAATTTAGACAGCCTTCACCTGTCAATGCCGCGAATTACCAGCATGGCATGTTGTGCCTTGCAGAACTGTATGAGCACTGGCTATTTAACTAAAAAATTAGAGAAACATGTTTCCATTCAGCACTTCAATTTACACAGCAGAGTTGATTCTCTGCTTTCTTGGTTGTATAACCTGTGGTGCTCCGCACAACATTTCACTGTACCGGTGACATCTGCGCTGACCCCGTGCCGGCGCTCTGGGTTAATTTTCTTTTTACGCCCACTTCAAGATGGGGGATATCTGCGTTTTTCATTTTCTTGAACAGCCTACTACGTTTTCGGGTTCAAAAAGCAAACATGTTTGTTTGGCTTCAGCAATAGGTCACAATTTATGTTTAGACAGATATTTGGTTACTCTGCTAGCAGAGGTTTTTCATCTTTTTGTCCTTTGTGTTTCGCAGTCCGGCGGCTGTCTTTCGCACTGACCGTTTCGAGTGAACCAACATAACCCACAACCGTGGGCAAAATATCATGAACCCCCCCTCCACCACCCAAAAAAACCTGATGACTAAAACAAAATTTTTTAGTCTCAAAATTAACCAAGCAAAACTTTAATAAGCAAAACTACTAATTAGTTTATTCAGAATGAAAAACTTAAATTTATCGAACTGATAAGCATAGATAAAACGATACAGCTTACATTCACTGCAGTCTTTTAAACCAGCTAAAAATGGTCATTTGCAGTGCTCGAAATTAAAACAATTTCAGGTTGTCCTTATGCCAAATGCCGGGCAATTGTTGCGCTGATGACTGCTTGCTTGCCCATTCAAATAGATCCTACTTAGCATAGATATGGTTTGTGACTTAACAAAAACGTCTCTATTTTCATAGTACCGTGTAGTTAATTGAAATAAATTCATATTGAATGTTTCACAGTGTACTGAAGGGTCTGCAACTACAACAACTTTCTTTCACCTTATTACCCGTTTTGTATTTTACCTTTTAAAATCAAAAATTGAAAGAACGCGAGAATAAACACATGTATGATCTCACCTCTATTGAAATCCCGGATCTACGAACCTGTAATGCTTTACGAAGATTGAATACGCGAGCGCCAAGCTTAAGTGCAAACCTTTTTCTGGAAAGCCTGGGAGCCGCCGCCATCTTGGATCGGTAAATAGATCAAAGATGGCGGCCATTGACTGTGATACGCAGCACGTTACGTATATTAAACTCGGCTTCTAAAGAGTTTTGTCGCCTCAATTTATTACCTGAAGGTTGAGAGCCATTCAACGAATGTAGGGAAACATTTCTCTGTGGTAAATTAGTTCATTATTTTGTCCAGCTATACTAGAAATTCATTTACAGATCCTTCTGCTAAATATGAGTAAGCTGATGGCAGCGGTTTTTATGGAATTTTTTTTATGCTCCCCCCTCCCCCCACCCCTTATACCTTCTTTCACATCGGGAGAAATTTTTGATAGCCCCTTAAATTATTTATTATTTATTAGCCTTCCTTTTTAGCCAATAACGTCACGAAAGTGACGTCATGGCTTGTCTTCAAAGCTAGAAAACCGCGCCTTCCGATATACGATATCTGTCTTCCGGGGGGTATTCTGTGAAATGTTGGGGGGGAGTGTGCCAGCGGGACACTGAAACCCTTGCCTTATCAGCGGCACGTACCCATACACTTTATATGGGAGTGCGACCCCCGGGCTTTGAAGCATTTTACGTTGGCAAGTCTCGATCAACAGAGAAACGCATTTGTTACCGAAATCTGCTGGATTAGTTAACTAATAATACTTCATTGCTCTCGTGTGTCTTTGTTTTAAATTTGAGAGTGATCTATCGAAATTGAGATTGCGAACAGCTGATCCGAAGCGCACACGTTACTTTGTCAACATGCAACAAATGGCTCGTCAACGTTCTTTGGTATATATGTTTTCAATCGATAGAATCAAGTTTTATAGTGAATGAAAGCGATGTGAGAATAGGCTGAGGGTTAACAAATTCCTCCGTAAACCTTCGAAAATTCTTGAGTTTGGATGGCATCGTGCGTTGGTGACAGGTTTCAAATTACACTCCACAATTGTTTTGAAGTTGTGATGTGAAGTCAATTTGGGCCCATCGGTTTTAGTGAACTGAAGGTTAAATATATAGCTTGTTTGCTTACAAACTCAATGTCTTACTTTACTGAAGCGAACAGAATTCAAGATATGTCGCTTGCTAAAACAAAACTCAAAGACATGTTTATCTCTGTTTATGGCAACGTGTCACTAATGAGGCCCTGTTAGGGGGGGTCTGAATAATCCATAATCCTGGGTAAATTTTGGAAATAATCCGTATCCCAATTTTGTAAACAAATATATCCCTAAAATAAAATTCTAAAACAATCTATATGTAGCAACCCCTAATTACCATTTTGTGTCACATGAATAGACTTAGGTACTGTATGTCAGGTATGTCCCCCCGGGGGGGGGGGAGGGACTTCATCCATGTTTGGGCATAGGGCTGCCGCTGAGGGTTTGAAACCCTGACTCTGTTCAGGACAAAAAAAGCCCTAAAATACCCTTAAATACCTACCCTGTTTAGCACAACACCGTTCATTTTAGGTCCCTGTTGAGGACAAATGACAACATACACACCCTGTTTAGGACACACATCAGATTATATACGCTTTTTAGGACAAAGAGGCCAAAAACTATACCCTGTCCGGCGGCACATCCCCATATAAGCCATATAAGGGAGTACACCCCAGGGGTATGTCAAAAGTTGCATTTCCATTCCCCTGATGAAACATAGGGGTGGTTACTGTGTAAGCTGTGTTGTTAAAAAGAGTGACGGGCCTGCACGACTCCATCACGCCTGTGTTAGCCTTTTAAAATGGCTTTAAAATTTAAGCCAGTGGTTGTAGCTGCAGTTTTGATTTGTGTTACAATTAAACCTTGGTCTTCTTTTTAGTGTTTAAAAGAGTTACCATGGTTACCAGCCTGCGCAACTCCTACGTGTGTGTTTAGCCTTTCTAGAGTTTTGCTGTCATGAGTAGAAGGGAACGCCCTCTTTTTCTAATATTAGGGGCGGTTCCTAGAAAATGTTGTTAAGCAATGGTTGCTGTTTTATAAAATGCCAGTTGTTCGTGAGCATTGGTTTTACGTACCGCACTGCTGGGTGAGATTGAATTACAAAGGGCAAGATTTTCTTCTTTTGTTTTTGTTTTTGTCGGAGGGCTTGATTTCTGTCTTTAAAAATGACTTCTGAGAGGCTTGTTAATGAAGTTCTCTGGGTATCCTCTCTCAAGAAGATGTGTTTTGCAGTCTGTGATGCTCTCTTCCAATAATGTTTAGTGTATGCCAGAGCCTCTCCTTTGACGAAGCCTCTTTTTACTCCGGATAAATGGCAGGTTGAAAAATGGGTGAACTAAAATGTTTCAGTGGGTGTGTAAATCTAGCACCAACTCGGTTTTGAATCTTTCGCCTTTGAAAACAGTAGTGTCCAAAAGTTTGCGTCTGTTTTGGATACTTCAGCGGTAAACTTGATTGTTAAATTGGTGGTGTTTGTTAACTGAACTGTGTAATCTCTTCTCTCATTTTGGTGCCCATGGCAGTTCCATGTATTTGTAGGTAGTTTTCTCCATTAAATTGGAAGGAGTTCTCCGCTAAGATAAGTTTGATTGCTCTTTGCAGTAGTTGTGAAGGGATACGAGGTTTGTTTACCTAGAATGCTTTGTATATGCTGAAGGAGTTTATAAACGAATGATGATAGTTTCTCCGTTGCAATTGGGCCGTCACACCTGGATACAATAGGTCTCCCGACTGGGTTCGGTTTCTGCCTCTTTGTTAGGGTGTAGAATATTGGAACACGGGGTGGTTCTGGTGTTCAACAAAGCCATGTTTTGGTCATTTCAACTATGTGGTTTCCAAGATAGAGTTGTCTAATAAGCTGCTGAACTCTTTGGTTTGTTTCCTCTACCAATTAGGTTCACAAGAGGTCTATAGTGTTCTCTGTGTGTATAGTCTAGCTGGGTTTGACCTTCTTTAATTTTATCCTTAATGTTTTGAACTACAGTTTTGCCTTTTTAAGCTTAATGTTGGTGTCCCGCTTTAGGGCGTTACGTGCCTTGCGTTCAGCAGTATTAAGACTATCCTTTGGCCCGGAATTTTGACCATGAGACCTCACTGGAGATAAACGTGTCTTTCTTTGTATAACTTTTATAACCTTTTATTACCCTTTTATGTAAAAGTAGTCGATAAGATAACGACCGCGAATAATCCGTAATTTTAAGATGCAACGCAAATAATCCATAATCTTTAAATTTAGTGGCCAATAATCCATATCCCTTCTCTGAAAACCCCTAATAATCCATAATCCTAAAATCCTAACAGGGCCTCACTAATGTCGCGAGCGTAAACCTCAATCAACTTGTTTTTGGATAACTAACGGGTAAATGTGTTGAACGTGAGTCGTACCGGGATTGTAAAACTCGGCCAGTTGATTTTCATGTTCTATTGACGACAAAGCCAAAGAAATTTGGCAAAACACGTCGCGAATGCAATCGAAATTCGCGGTCGATTGCGATGTAAGATAAGTCACTACGGAATTGTAAAACTCACAAACTCAAACTCACACGCTCAAAGATATTTGCGTAAACGAAAACCAGAAACACATCAAATCTCTCTGTCTCGTAGGGGTAGCAAAGGACCGAAGTGCAGTTGCTAAACCGTGAAAACCGCTTCACGAGATTGATCGGTTTCGCGCAGGATAATCGTTCCTAATGCATGGTTCAATTCTACCTGTAACCATCCCCCCCCGGGCATACCCCCGGGGATTTGCAATTTTGTTCTCACTTGGCGGTCTATTCCCCACCCCCGGGCAAGCAAAAAGAGACAATTCCCCACCCCCGGGACTGCTCATCGACCACAAATACGTTGTTTTGTGTACAAAACATAGATTACGATATTGATTTCCGTACAATAGCAAAACCAGACATTTTGACAAG
>Ga0126336_10001219_pt1 | contig 12924 bp, 15 predicted proteins | sample SidCmetagenome_FD_92530 | JGI IMG/M metagenome (GOLD analysis project Ga0126336, IMG submission 92530) | Coral microbial communities from El Islote,Puerto Morelos, Mexico - Siderastrea C C metagenome | ecosystem: Host-associated > Invertebrates > Cnidaria > Coral | place: El Islote,Puerto... | reverse complement strand
GTTTGACTTTGGGGACACTGGCCCTCAGCCACAGCTCACTATGGATTTGGTCCCATGGAATGAGTTCACTTTGGCGTAACATGCGAAAACTTTCATCGTAAAATTTCCAATTCGCACCCCGCTAAGCAAGGTCTCTTACTGTGGCACCATATTTCATCAGTTGGGCTGTTTCTGAAGGGAAACGCTCGCAATACACCGCTGCAAATGCCTGGAAAGCAGACGTCCATTGATCGATAGTGTGAACTGGCTGTTTTTTACCACTTGGTACCAAGGAAAGGGTAGGTTGTCCCCCTCCCTGTCCATTTTGTACCTTGAAAGTGTAGTGATCCTCGCTGTTAGAGCTATGGTGAAAGATAGCAAAATCTACATACTCATTACCCCAAATCTGCTTTTTAACTTTTTCTGGCACTCTGTGTGTCAAAGGTACAGTTACAGAAACGAACGAGTTCTTACTTATGGGAGTCTGCCTGGGTCCTTCAACCAGGTTGGACGTCACCTGCTGTATCGCTGATTCCACTGGCTTTTGGGTCCTCGAAGCTCCATCTTGTGGATGGCTGTCCGTGTTAATGGCCTGCAGTGTGTCCGGGACAAACTGTATTTCTGGCTGGTTCGGTGTTTGGGGGTTTGTCACACTGATTCCAGCATCCTGCAATCTCTTTTGCACGGCAGCTGCGATGTTTTTTTCCCAGGTTTTCCAACCAGTCAGTGTTTACACTTCGCCCTACTTGTGCTTGGGTTGATTCGTACCAATTGTACCTTGTTGAACCTCTCCAGCAGCTGGGTGAACAGTTAAATGGCTCGGGTGAGGATTATTTTCCGCCACATGTCTCCTGCTGGCCGCTCTGGTTGCATAGCTAGTAGCTTTCCTTTTTGGTGGGATACTGTTAACAGATGTTAAAAAATTTTTATGTAGTACCGTCATGTTCCATTATCTAGCCACTCCAAAGCCTGTTCAGACCCTGGTGATGTTACCATGTATGTCTACATTAGAGTTTCCCAAGTCTCCCTAAAGTTTTCATTCTCCCAGCGGCACTGTAATTGCATAATTGGCTTGAGGCAAGCAACCCCTGCCGAAAAGTTATCATTCCAGAAACCGCACACATGTACCTGGATAAGGGGTGTCAGGTACGCCTATTTTATTGGGGACATAGCGCCCACTTAAATTCTCCCTGTACTATTGATATTGAGGAACATAGACAATAATATTGAGACACCGTCTCATGGTACACAATACCACGGGAGATAAAGGGGTAACACAGTACCCTGGCATAAACAATAACATTCTGAGACACAGTCTCACGGTAAACAGTACCACGGGAGATAAAGGGGTAACGCAGTACCCTGGGATAAGCAATAACATTCTGAGACACAGTCTCATGGTACACAGTACCACGGAAGAAGAAGGGTACACTTTACCCTAAGTAACTATAATATTAACAATACAAGACATAATCTTGTGGTACACATGCACAGTACCAAGGCGATGGCCATAATAATTTCAAAAATATTAATCACATTTCATTTATAACAGAAGGTAAGAGTAACTTAAACATATACATTAAATCTAGCTTAGTTTGCCCCAAATTAACAAGCACTGAATAACATAGCTGAGATCTGCTGTGAACTACGAGCCCTAATAACTTAGCTTTAGGTTCATGCCCATCTCTCTTTCAGTTCAGGGCTAATAAAATGGATCCTCGATAACTTCTATGCAGCGCCTGATGGCCTTCAGCGTTCAAATGAATCCCATCCCAGGTAAAAATGTTTTGCGAAGGATTACATAAGCCACGGTGAATCCAGAACTTTACCCCATGAATGCCTTTGACAGCTTCCTTTAGTAAACCATTTAATTGCCAAAGCCTTTCATTGTATTCCGTAAATGGTTGTTTTTTTTTTTCGGGGTAAAACTTGGCACAAAACTAAACATCAAAGCTTCAAATTCTTTATAAGAATCTCAACCAGCGCGATGATCGACAATGTGACCGTGTCAGGGTGAGATTGCTCGTCGCATAAATCATTTGAGCCAATGTCCAGAATTACAACATTGGGGGCGGTAACACGAATGTCTTGTAAGTCATACTTTATCAGTTTGTCCACTGTTCTCCCCCCAGTTCCGATCGTTTTGACGGTACACGTACACTCTAGACCAAATGTGTGTGTATAGCTACCATCTTCTTGGTACCGTTCAATGAATTCGGTCATTCTTCGCACACAGGAATGGCCCACTAACAAAGCACATGGCATGCGAGCCATCGAGTCACACCGCACTCTTTACTGCGCAGACGAGAATTTGTCTCAGTTAAGAACAATGTTTATACTTAACTTGTTTGGCGTCTGCTCTCCGAATTAGGGGCTCTCTTTTCCAGAAGTCAAGAGGACAAATCCTGCACAAATCCTGCTCTACTTGCTAGCAATTACAAACTGCGTGGAGAGACGAGTTTTTGGGAAAAGAGGACAGTAGCCTCGTCTGCTTAACTATAGGATTCGCAAGGACCCGGATGTACCCCCAACCCCTTGCTGGGATACTGGCACTAACCAGATGCATAAAACCATTTATACCCCAGGTGGGGTGAATAAATTTCCTTTTTATAAAGTAAAAACCTATTAGAAAATTTATCCGTTCCTGTAACGGTACAGCCCTAAAACAAATGGTGTTTTTTGGGGGTAAGGATGATGGTTAGGGGGAGGAAGTGGAGGTAAGCAAGGACTACGTGATGCATATCGCCTCAAACGTTTTCACAAAAACGTAGACATGTCACGTTCTGTACCTTTTAAGCATAGAGAATTCATGGCTTCATGCTCTTGACCTAAGGATACAAGCCCCATCAACTTTGTGCGGCTATTAACTTTTTTCATCTGCAAATCCTCCTAGAAGATAAGAACACAAACCAGAAATGACGTATCAGTATGCTACGTATAATTTTTTAAAATTTTTTTATTAGCTCGTTGATTTGCCTATTTTAGTACTGATACAGATCAGAGTATTAATTTATATTTCACGAATGGTGTTTGAAGTTGGCTTTACCTGAATTGACATTTCATCTAGAATAATTCCTCCGCATTTTCCAAACTCTTACAAGTTCAGCTTTTTGGTTTTCTGCTCCATCCACTGCAGCACTTCGTTGTTTAAGCCACTGTTCTGAGTGACTGAATTTTTGTAGTACTGCAGTAGCCTACCAGATGGCAACTGGAGCATCCCACTTGTTGCCATTTCGTGATATGCTTCTGGGCTTCGGTTCCAAATTGATAGGCACAGACGGATTATCCTAAAATGAGATTGACCCAACGTTAATTTCAGCAAAATAAACGAAGTGTTATTTCCCCTTTTTATATAATTTGGGAGGGGTTTAAAGGCATATTTGGCTAAGCTAATGCTGAGCAGATTTGAAAAGTACCCAGAAATTTTAGCTCAGGGAATCGAACTTATACGATGAAATTTTGCGCTAATGATGGCTGGCCGAAAATACTGGGTGGCCTTATTTGTATTTATGAACTACACATTTCACTCTCGAAAACAATTGGAACTTGCAGCAATGAAAGTCCGAGTTCGTGTTACGCATTAAAAAGCTAAGCTCACTCGAATAAATTTGAGAGTGTTAAGCAATTTTTGAACTGCCGAATCTATTTGAAATGAATGGTTGGGCACCTCTGAAGGAGGTTTCACTTTTCCATCAACTTTGTATTGTGAAATTTTTGTAAATAAGTTTTATGACGAGTTTTTATTTGCAGGCTTTGTTTTATGCCCAAAATTGAACTTACTTTGGGTGCCACCGATGTCCTGTTGCCCCTTTTGCTTTTAAGGCCTTCGCCTGCTCCTCCCAAAATAATAACTGGTCTTCATTCAGCTTATCACGTGGAATTTTTTCAAAGATAATTTTGAAATCTGCGTTGTCTTCCTCGTCGAACTCCAGCATTTCTAAATTGACCTTCTCTTTTAGGTAGGCTTCCCTATGCTGTGCGTTTCTTTTTAAACGTTTTTCTTCCTGGAGCTTTTGAAGAAGTCCTTCTCTACCCATTAGATATTCTCTTTTCCTCTTTTTGGTCTCAACGTTTTCATTGCCACCGTCACGCATCAGGTCAGTTAAATATTTTCCCCAGCTAAATCTGACATGTTTGCAGTAAGAACACATCGCTTATTTGCTAGAAATGCTGAGGAGGCCCTCGCAGTTGACAGAGCGACGGCGAAGGCTTGTTTCAACCCCAAAGGTACTCCACTGCTCGCATTCGCCCGTAACTTCACCATTTCTATTACAACTTTTTCTTTCAGAAACGACGGGGAATCCTCTGCACAGGTCACTTAAAGCGACCAATTATAAAATATTGTCTAAGTCCGTGAGTGTGTTGATTTGGGTTGGAAAGTCCTTAAATGGAGCTTTTCTGCCCGCCGTGGAAATTTTGACCCGTAGGGCGTTGTTGACTTTTACCTCGCGCACTACCGGATTTCCATTTAGGCGATCGTTGCTGCTGACACTTACAAGCTCTACATATTCAGCTCTCTGCTTACCCCAACGAAAATCAAACTTCCGCTCGTACGCCTGCAGGGCTTGCCACGTTAAATGGACAGCATCGCAAGTAGCGCTTGAAGACCACAGAGCCAAATTTAAATAAACCCTCTTCCTTCCCTCTGGGCATCTTATCCTAGCTTTCTTGATGTTGGGGAAGATCTTTTTTATAATTCTACAGATTTCAAAATGTGCCAGACAGTTTTCCTTATTAGGAGTTGCTTTGTGGTAATGCTCTATAAGATGGTTAACTGATGTTGTTTGGCCTCTGACACTACCATAATCTTCCAGTAACCTAAAAGGAATAAAACCTTAAGGGTTATAAATAGCGAGTTTTTAAATTACATTGAAAAAAATTTTCGTATGTGCGCGTATTTAATTTATGCTCAGATCGAAAAAATAAGCAAAACCCTTTTCTAGTATCTATGAGCCATTAGACCAAAATTCAAATTTAAATGAAACTAATAAGAAACAGCAAAAGAAGAAATACATATATTTATTGATTTCTATTCAATAAGCGTGTCCGTGACTAAAAGCTGAGCGATCCCCTCGCTAAAATAAGTTCTGGTTGTCCACATAAATTTGTGTTCTTATCTGTAAAGCAACCAGGTAAAACAAAAGGGAAATATTATTTGACTCACCAGTGAATGACATTAAAATTGCCCGGCACTGGAATTGAGTGGAAATCGCTTGTTGCAGAAAGTGCAGTCAAAGGCTGCCGGCCGTCGGCTTGTGTTTCCTCGCACATATCCACGCGCGTTACTGGTCATCTCAAGTGTAGTCACAGACTAGACGACCTTCCTTAGTGAGTTTCACCCCTTGTTCTCTCTTCTCTTCTCGTGGCTGTTAAATTGAAACACTAAACTCCCCCGCGAGGAAAGTTAATTGTTAATGGATTAGTAATTTGAGCTATTGATATCGGAAACTTGAGACGCAATATTGGCGCATCGTATTTACATTGCGATAGACCAGTTAACATTTGACACTCGCAACGTAAACCTCCTTCTGTCTGATATAAATCACTTCCAAACCGGCCGAAAAAAAAAACACCGGAACACAGGTAAATGACATTTTTATTTCATGATTATGTATAACTAATGCAGCATTTGGGTCCCCTGTGTCGCAGCTCGAAGTATTTACAGGTCACTTTGTTGGTGTTTGTTGTTGTTCGTTTTGCTTCAGTAAAGGTAAGAAAAGTTATGTAAGAAGATGTCTAAGAACGGGGAAGTCACTTTTGTACTCACGTTCATTCCGTTTCTTCTTTGAGACGAAGGTAAACAAGTTAAAAGAGGAGTTTGTTTCCCCAAGTAATAAAATCAAACTCAGTCGATTGAATGATTGGCGTTTGACTGCGTTCGGTGTTCGATTATTGTCCCAGCCCCAGTGCCTCAAAGTGCTAAAATAGGGAAGTCCCAACTCCCTCTTTACCCCTTCAGGACTCTATTTTCTGAGCGGTTCTTTGCGTCTTGGAGTGGCATAGAAGATGCTAACATAGAATATAGAATAATATATTACGCAAGTAAATTGTATGGTCTTGATTATGATTATGATTATGTATAACTAATACAGCGTTTGGGTCCCCTGTGGTTTGCTAATTTGACAAAGCAACACAGGCATTACAAATGCACAGCCCACCACACAAACAGAGGATGGTACGCCTGTGGCTAGTAAACCAAAAGTACCAAACATCATGCCGTTTGTTCATTAATTCGTTTGACTTGATTTGTTCAAGGGCTTTTATGCCAAGAGTTCTTAAAATATTGGTGCCACATCGCTGCTACTAGAAAATTAAATGGTAGGAAAACGACATAACTCCTAAAATGCTATGCCTATCACAGGTACCTTTGATCACTTTCAAAGACAAACTAATCCTTTATGAATATTTAACAGTTTGCTTTGGGCAGTAAGTGAGAGTGCTGAGACAAAACAAAAAATTCAGTAGTTCGAGTTACCAGAGTGGTACTAGCAGTCCTCATGTAAATCTTTGTATTTGAAACAAAGTATTAAGATTATACACTGTAGTACTAAAACCACACTGGGAAACGAAAAAGAACCAATATTTATTTCCTCTTTCTCAAATCAAACAAAATGCTGGCATGAAAACTGAATATTCGTTACCCTGTTTTTGTTGTAATACTGCACAAGCATTAACAAGCCTTAAGAATAGAGAAATTTGGACTGAAAGAGTTGGTAGTAATGGTGACTGAAACCTGAACAATTTTTTTTGGTTTTACCTCATATACAATGTGCTTGCAAAAAGAGGAAACACTTGAAAGACTGGAAGGATTTGCCTACCCTTTTCTCATCAGATATTCAGTGATTAAACTTTACTGATGCTTGATTGATTTTCTTACCATTGAGGTGAGCTCTTTGAAAGTAAAGGCTTTTAAAAAGTAAAATTTTTTTTGATCCCTCTTGTGATTGCCTTAACTTAAATATAGTACACTAAAGTACGCCAAATAGCTTAACGAAAATCCTGCTGGCTCATGCAACATAGTTGAAGAATTCCAAATTCCAGAACCCTGCCTTTAATTCCTTTAAGCTATCGTACATGTACCAGCCACCCTTAAAATAAAAGGCACAAATATAGTGCCCACCATTCTTAAGTGTTGCCCCATAAGCCGAAAATTTCCTCCAAATGAGTAAATGAAAAGCGGTGTTTGTGACACTTAAAGAAATCCTCCCCTGCTAGACAGGTCTACTAAAAAAAAAAAAGAAATGACTTGAAATCTAACGTTGTCCATTTTCATTTCCACACTGGGAATCCGGTGGGCACTGCCAGTCATCAATGGCAATATACTTCCAAGGGCAATAGCCACCACGAGATGCAGACGACGTCCATGTGGCAAATCTTTTGATCCTTTTGCTGTATATTGAAGACTTTCTGGCTTCTTTCTTCACACTACTTTTTGTCCCCACCGAAGCTGCCATTGGATTCCTTCTATGCACAAACGATGTGCCATCCAAACAGAAGGCCACCTCTTTAGCAAAGGAGTCAGGATTCTGGGCTAACTCATGCTTCATTTGTTTGGCATACAACGATCACAGTTTACAATCCCTTTCGCTTAATAACCCCTTCTTTCTCGCCTGAAAGTAATCGTATTCTTTGAAAAATTCCGTTGACTTGCAATGCAAAAGCTCAGTCCACTTTCTTTTTACCAAGCTCTTCACAGTAACGTTAGCATTTCTTGCCTGCCATTTTTTCTAATGCACGACTAAGTGCAACCATCTCTTTGGTTAATTTTTCTTGGTCTGCCTCTTCTTTTGACGTGGGATTTAGTAGACGCTGACTTGTGTGACATTTGTGCAACTGACAGTTTGCTAATTTTCCACTCCTGGAAAAACTCAGGGACTGAGGCTTTGCTGAATGTTTGTAAATACCATACAGAAGCCCGCTTTTCAGCTGATATCGTATTGGTATAAACCATACCACCTTCAACATCTATAAGGCCTGGCTAAGACTGTCTTCAAATCGTGCCTAAGCAGGGCCCTTTATTTTTAAGAATCTGCTGTCATTATTAGCGGAGCTTTATACGGCAGCAAATGACGGCACCTAAAACCACGTCACTGAGAATGTTCTGCACTAGTTACGATCTGTTGTACATGATATTTACAAAGCTCTTGCAATATAACAACAGCAACTTAAGATATTTACAATAAATAATTATATCAAAGGAAACAACTTGAAATATTTACAATAAATAAAAAATTTCTAAACCGAAACAATTGCAACTTGAAATATTTACAAAAAGTACGAAAATGTGTGAAAAAAGTAAGTGTTTTAAACGTTGTTTTCCTTGATGGAGGTAAAGGCAAGTCTGTAAAAGATGTTCCAGCTGAAATGGAAAGGAAAGGAGATGGAAGGAAGATGTGTCTTTCTCGACGCCACCGTTCATAACTTTGCCAACTCCAATCATCATATTGCTTGTTGGTCCAAAATGTATTATCCAAAAAGTTCTCTTTTCTTTCAGTTTTCGTTTCCTTACTTTTTACTGGTGACATAGCCGACGAGTTATGTTTCACGCTCCGTTTTTCTTTGTGTCACATAAGTGCATGCAAATTTATGCTCGTGGTTTTACGCTTGTTTTCAAGGTGGCGGCAAAATCTTGATCTCCGTGTGTTGACTCGAGAAACAGGAGGAAGAATTACAGCGTACAAGTTGTCAAGACAATGCAAGGGGTTCGTGGATGGATAGGACCGTTTGATGTTGTGTTCGCCATTTATTGCCGTGGGATCTTTGTTCAAGCAAGTTTTGTGAATTCCTTTTGTGGCTGGTCAAAGTCTGCATATGGTACGGCAGTGAAAGTGTAGTGCTTTGTTTTTTTTCTCTTCTTCAAGTCTTTTACTTGGAAGGCATTTTATGGCTGAAGTCTTCAAGTCTGACACTCGTCCCTTAGTCAGTTTTAAGATGGAGGTTTCCACATTCTCTGGGTTGTCAAGTTCTGCACATGGCACTGTAGTGGAATTGTGGCTCTCTGTTTTGTTTGTTTGCGTTCTTTCTACTTCTCTTTTTTCTTTGAAGTTATTTTGTGGCTGAAATTGTTATCGAAAATGTTTTTCTTTTCTTATCTGTCCTTTTTATTTTGTTTTTTTTTCGTTTTTTGTTTTCATTCTTTCGTCCTTTTTTGTAATTTATTTTATTTTTATTTGAACCAAACTCCTTGATGTTTAATATTCTTAGATCATACCGAAAAACGAAAAATGATTTCTTATTAAAGTGCAACTAACCCCCAAGTTTTTTCTTGCTAAATGAAATCTTCTAATTGTGCTGGTAATTTGTGCGGAAAAATTATCCAGATTGATAAAATCCTCGCGCTTCTACAGTTTAAAAGTTGAGCCGTACTGCCCCATTACCGAGCCTTGCGTGAGCTGGGGGCGAGCTTTGTTTGTGTCGTCACATGACGTCATCGAAGGAGTAGATTTGCCGCACTTTGAAGGCAGATGGCTGGAAGGTACTTCAGTGAAGGTTTCTGTCTTATTGTACGGTGTATTCTGCTCCAAAGTGACCAAATTCGAACTTGCACTAGATGTGTCATCTAGTGAATCAAATTCAGAAAGCATTTGTGATTCGGAAGATTCACAGGCAAGTTCTGAGAGCAACTTCGACATTGAATTGGAAGATGAAGAGTGTGAATCGCGTGTTTCCCATTGTGAAAGCTCAGAGGACATGGCTTATGCCGACGAACCTTTAGCTGATGAGGAATGGTTAAAAAACTATGAAAAAAAAGAAGAAGAAAACAAACGGCTAGAGCAAGAACATCAGGCAAGACTGGACGGTACAGTTCAAGTGGAGTCTTGGTGAGTGTCCGCAAAATCACCTCACGGCGCGATTATTATGTAAATAAACCAACTGGCTTGCTTTTGATCACCACGATTTTGACTTTATAAGAGAGTGTTCGAATCGTATTCACTGTAAAATAAAAGAAACATGTATCCTTATACTGTTGATTTTATTGTAGGTGTTCATGCGGAAACTGCAGCTGTGCTGCCCTCCAAAATTTAAGTGAATGTTACTGCTGCCAGGAAGTGGAGGGTTGCAAAGACACCATGAGCAGCAAGATTGTTGTGAAAGACATTCCGAGGGAAACCATTTTAAAGTGCATAACACAGCATCCTGGTTTTAATGCGGTTTGGCTTGAAAAATGGAGCCTTTGTATGGCTGCCGAACGGGTGAAAACGAAAGACAAGAGGAGATATCGACAAACTGGGTCAGAAGAAAGGTGAGATAATTGACATTTTTGGTGTTGTTGTGCATGACATCTTTTGTCCCTGTGTGGGGAGATTCCACCAAATGTAGAGTAATTCTTTTTCTGTGTTCTTTTGTTGGCAGTTACTTATGAAGCATTTCGTACAGAGAATTCTGCAGACTTGTTTATGGCCTTATGGGAAACAAACGTATTCCTCTCCCTGCGTGTGTGTATACAGCGATAAGAAAATAAGAAAACAATTTCCTGTTGGAACAAACGAGAGTTACACCGGATTTGAACTCCATGAAGATGACTAAATGCGAATGAAAACGATCGACTGTTGTGTTGTATTGTTAGTTGTGTGTGCAGAAGTTTGGTTCTTTATGTGTAATGCAATAAATGTTGTCTGAAGTAGGATAATAATTTATTCTCTTTAACTGAATACCTTGCAATTAAAAAGACATCTCTCCAAACAACAGGTGTCTGTGCCCATTGTAATTAATTTTCATAAGTTACCAGTGAAACCTTTCCTTATGGACACCTTAACCTCCTGCAATGGACAGTTACTCGAGTTCAGAGACTGATATGGGGAACTAAACCAGGCATTTTTTTTAGCTTTCGTCCTTGGTATCCTTTTGAAAGATGCACTTGCCTTTTACAGTTCAGGGCTGCTAAGTGACCAGGAGCAATGGGAAGCAGCTGCATTCACAGGCTATTTCATACTTGTCCACTTCTGGTCACTTTCCACTGTGATGATTAAATTTCTGTTTCTTTGGCCTAAAGTGATGGCCATTGATCAAATGCATAGAAAGGGACAAAAAAGTAAACATGACAGCTGAATATTTGAAAGCTTGGGCCTTTAGCTACCCCCCCTCCCCCACACCCCTTCTTTTCCGGAGTGGAATTTCTGATAGTCAAATTGTATTTGCAACACAATGTTTAGAACTTCATTCTTAATACTTTATTTACATCAATCTTAATCAATTTACAGGGATGTTTATTAATTTGTATTTTCATGGCTTTCCTTGAAGCAAAAAATAAAGCAAAAACACGACAAAATCCGAACCTGATGAAGACTCTTTACCATACAATATGTCAAAAGAGTCAAAAACCTCAGAAGCAACTGTCGTGAATGTGTGTCTGGTCAGTGACAAATATATATTTGCCCTGTTTCCAGTCAAAACGTAACTGACATAGACAACCAATAGGTGGTTTCCACAAGGTGCCTGTGATTTTCATTTTTTAAAGTGCTATTTCTTATTGCTAGGGCAGTTTTCAACATTTTGATGTCCCTTCATCGAATTTTTACAAACAGAGCTATAGCGGGCTTTCTTCGGTCCATCTGTGGGGGTCTTCTGCTTTTTTTTTTTCATCCGTCTCCCCACATTTGAAGTTGTGGTTGCAACTGGCTGGTCAGGTACTGTAAATTAAAAATGGAATAACATCTGTTTTAGTAACTGAACATATGATGGATTCAGCCATCATTCTTGGGAAAAAAATTCGGAGGTCCTGTTGGGAAAAGGGGGTGTTGGCCAAGCCTTACCCCTGTATATAAAATAAAATAAATCAACTTTGTTTAACCAGGGTGGCACCAAACAGTCTGGGACTGACAAACCTGTGGAATTTGGAGTTGTGGGTTTTTGAGCAAAGTGGAAAACCGGAGCACCTGGAGGAAAACTTCATGGAGCAAGGACGAGAATTAACAACAAACTCAACCCGCACATGACACCGTGTCCGGGAGTTGAACCTGGGCCACATTGGTGGGAGGCGAGCGCTCACCACTGTGCCATCCCTGTTCCCCTTCCCTGTGATGTTTCCAAAGCTGTTGTCCCTTACCCTAAATGAAAACACTAGAAAGGTAGTTTTCCCTTGAACATTTCTTGCAAGTCAATTAGTAATTTCACTTATAAACTACCTGGTGTGGTGGTTGGGGGTACATCTTCCACAACCATTTTCTTTCTCTTAGCTCTCTTTTCAATAGCCTCTTCTCTCGGTTGTTTTTCAACCATTGTATTCATCGGTGCTGGGGTTATAACTTTCAGTTTCCTTGCAGCCTCTTCCAAATCATTTTTACTTGAACATAGAAACGTCTGGAAAATTTCTTCCACATATTCTGTAAGAGAAGACATGTACAATAATTGAACATAAATTATATCGACTAATCAATATAAACACCTGATACCCTCTAATTCTAAGGGGGCAAAGAGTTTGCTGGTCTTTGCATTCACTTTAAGCAGCCAAATATCCTTTGGGTTGGAGGCTACTCCCACATAAAGACTACAGTGGTACAAGGTGCAAGGAAGGGTATGGTTCTCAAACAATTTAGGTAGAGTAAAGAAATCAGGAAGTTTTAGTATATAATAGGGCATCGTCAACCGATAAACTGATTAATGGTATGGAGAATTTATTCTAGGATATGGTAGATGGTATCCAGTCTAGAAGGGCACTGCAAAATGTAGCTGAATATGGTCTGATAGTTTATCATCCAATAATTCAAAGGGCAGGCCTTCCCTCCCCACAGAGCCCAATATACACAATGTATAACAGGGCAAAAAATGTTCATGGACACTTTCCAAAGTTTGGATTGATTTTTACATTGCGTACTGTTGCTTCACCATTTTTGAACTTAGGGTAAGATACCCTCACGCGTTCCGTGCGGTCACTTTCCTTGCACTTATCTTCCCTGTGAAGGTTGAAGTCGAAATGAACAGCTGCAAGGATATGCCTAAAGGGTG
>Ga0126336_10001218_pt1 | contig 12924 bp, 6 predicted proteins | sample SidCmetagenome_FD_92530 | JGI IMG/M metagenome (GOLD analysis project Ga0126336, IMG submission 92530) | Coral microbial communities from El Islote,Puerto Morelos, Mexico - Siderastrea C C metagenome | ecosystem: Host-associated > Invertebrates > Cnidaria > Coral | place: El Islote,Puerto... | reverse complement strand
GCAGCTGTAGCATCAGGCATTTTACTGAGGGTGTCATCAACGTAACGCTTGTAAAATGCAGGCATCTTGTTTTGGATTTCTAATTGCTCTTCGATGCCGCACATGAAAGTATTGGCCATAAGCTGTCCGAGCGGCGACCCCATGGCAACACCGTCCACCTGTTCGTACAAATTTCCCCGGAATTGAAACAGCTGATTCTTGGTGGCAATTCCAAGCAACTCAATTAGGTCAGGTTTAGTAATGTTGAGGTTGTACTCCCTGTTGAACCAATCATCCTTGAATGCTTTTTCTGCCAGGAGTTCAATGGTTTCATTAACAGCAGGTACATTCGTGAACAGCGAGGACACGTCATAGGACACCAGAATGTCCTGGTCATTAACTTCCATGCCTTGAATCTTCAGCAAAGGTAAAGATGTCTGTGACAGTAGAGGCGTTTATGGAAAGGGGTTTTAACTTCTCGTCCAACCATTTTGAAAGTTTATAGTTGTAGGTTCCTGTCGCTGATAATATTGGGCGCACGCAAGCTGTTTCTTGTGCGTCTTTGGTAGTCCGTACAGGTGAGCAAGTCTGGAACCTTTTTGAATACCTGAATCGGCGATCTGTTTCGGTAAGATCCTTTGGACGATAGAGGTCAACTCCTTCTCTTTTTGAAGAAGTGGGTGATAATGTTTTGGAGGTCTTCCCCTTGTTTTCGGTCTTTCTAGCTGGACAGGTATGAATTTCGATTCATCATTGATGGATGCCTCTTTCAGCAGATGGACGTAATCCGCTTTATCCATCACTACAATTGCTGAGCCTTTATCCGGACGGGTAATATTGATGTCATCTCTCTTCTTCAACTGACTGATCGCTCTAAGTAAAGCTTTTGGTGGTGTTTGATCTTTCCGCTTTATGTAGTTGAGGGCAATGAAACGCAAAGTTGCAGCGGCCAGTTCCTTATTTTCGTCACTCAGTTTTGGCTCCAATTTCCAGTAAGCCTTTTCGAAGTTTGCCTGTACTATCATAGGCGATACGCGTTGTGGGAGAGCAAAGTCAAGCCCGCGACACAAGACTAGCTTTTGATAGAAAGACAGCCTGTAGGAAGATAGCTTAGTGATATGTTCATCGACGTCAGTGTTGTTGTAGAGAAGCCTTGAGATCTTCTTTGTGTGATCTTCTTTGTGTGATCAATTCCTTCCCAGGCCTGCAATAATCGAACCTTTTGTGCGTGTTTCCCATTGTAAAAGAAAATATATCGTTAAAAAATTTAATAACATAGAAAAGTAAAACATACCTCAAGCTGATTTGATGTAGTATGGTTTTGCAGTGTAAAAATATCGATTGTTTAACATTATAAACCTCTTTCAGGGATTCTCAGAAATCTCTAATGAGATTCAATATGTTTCCTAGAATTTTAAAGGTCACTCAAGGTCGATGGAGGTCTTCACTGCCTCAGTCCCTCGCGTCTTACAATTTTTTTGTTTACCGGAAAAGAAGCAAGGGTAAATTCAATTTTATTTCTACAGTCGACGCTCTGGTTAGCGACCACCTCGGGAACTCAATAAAGTAGTCGCAACTATAGCTGGTTGCTTACAAGAATGGGCTCTCGTTAGCGACCATGTGATGAGACAATAAAGAGTGATCGTTTACGAGAGCTTTTAGCATATAGTTTGACAAATTTTAATGGTTACTTCTTAATCATTGGTTCATGCTTTAGCGTGCGTACATCGAGTTATGGAAGCACGCGGGAAGTTTGGAGAGCACGAGAGAAGCGTAAGAGTTTCTTGAGTGCTCTCTAAACTTCCCAAGTGCATCTACAACTCGATGTACGCACAGCTAAAAGCATGAACCAATTGTTTCATAACATAGCCAGTTGATATGCCGGCGAAAACTGAACGATTATAAGCTTACTAAAATAGTATTTTTTCGGCAGGATGCTGCAGTTCCATTTCGCTTCCGTTGAAATTTGAAATTATACTGAGCAATGCGAATCAGTGCGCTGTTGATTCAAAACTCAATCACTAGTTACCATAAACATCAAGAAAGAACAGGAAAAAAACGAGAAAGAGAGAAAAAAGGAACAATAATTGATCACATGACTAAACGAAAAAGGCGCCAAAACCTTGCGAAGTGTTGTAGCGTTTCTTTGCAAAGCTGAATGGATCAATGAAACTGCTCCGAAGTGAACGTCCGAGAATAATGTTTTGAAAAAGTCTTCCAATTATTGGCTCTTAAATGTGGTAAAGGTTTGATGTCTCCTGAAAAACTGTTGTATTTATCGTCCAAAGCGGATTGAAGCTGTATAATTTCAGCATTGTAGCTGCGAGAGTTGAAACGAGCATAAAACGTGGTGGTTCTAGGTTCAGAGGCCGCGGACGGAATGTGGTACAACAACTGTGAATCAAACAACTGGGAAAGCGATCATTCATCGTTCTATTTCATTTGAACATTTGGAGCTGTTTGAACACAGAGCTACATCGTCTGCAGGTAAAACGATGTTATTTCGTGTAGTATAATTATAGCCGAGAAAAATGTCGTCCTTTCTGGTTGTCAGTGGTTTTTTTAATTTTGATTTTGGTAGTGAATCACCGAAAACGTGTGATGCTTGTTATTAAACGGTTCTCGTCATATTGTACTGTGTTTTATTTTGTGTCATGTCTTGATATTTTGGAGTAAAAAGTTTTCCGTATAAGGCCTACCTTTAATAAACATTTGTTGAGAGTGCGACGATGAAAGAAATTGTAAACACAACGCCAAAATGAATTAAAGTTTCTTTTTCAACGAAGTTCCTTGCTCGTTCTAAGAAATCAAACACTCTGCAGTAATTTCGCTGTTGTACTTTCTCCTTAGTTTACGCTGCTGTAAAATGATTTTTCTTGGTCATTTACTTGCCGAGTTGTTCGCGAAGAAGACACTTTAGGCCGCTACAAAAACAAAGTTAAGCTTGCTCACGCCACCAGCGTGCAGTCAACAGGCTAAATTGAGCACGCTTACGTAAGATGAATTTGATTGCGCGGATTTGCTAGCTATGTTATAATTGTATTGTGGTAAAAAAAGTAATTAGTTTATTCAATAAAAGACAGGACGTCAGCAGGTCAGTCTGGCAATGATTGCCTGTCTTGGATTAGGCTCGCAATGTAATGGTTAACCAGTCATTTGCATGCACTTAGGTTATGTCTTACTTTAAATTTGATGAAGAGGTGAATGCTTTTATTAATCTTTGAACTCAGTGGTCGCTTACGAAGGCTTAAAAACAAAGGAGAAGACCAGTTGGCGGGCGCTTACGGGAGCGGTCATCACTTATGAGAGCTTTTTATTACAGAGTTTATGTGACAATTCAAACGGGGTTTCACAATGTTAGTCGAAACTAGAGCTGGTCGCCTACGAGAGTTGTCGCAAAGAGAGTTTCGATTGTATTCTCCATTTTGCTTCCTTTAATATTTACTTTATACCTTTTTGCATGCTATTAACAGTTCTTTTCTGTTCTGTGTTTACATTTTCTGTATTTGGATAGCAAATCCAACTTTTGCGAGAGAGAAGTTCGTATGAAAACGATGCATAAAATGTCTCGGCAAACCAAATTTCGCGCCGAAAATAACTTCATTTTAAATACATACTCAACCTAAAAACTTTAAAAGTTTTCCAATGAAAATGGAAATAATTAAGCTTGTCAGTATGTTTGTTTTGTTTTGTTTTTTTGTTTGTTTTTTTTGGCAAAATCATGATGGGAACTGCGCACGCGTCGTCGTTCAGTCCCAGTGGCTAAATGGAAAAGGGTAAGGGGAAAAACCTACAGATAAACAGGCGTGGAGTCCTTTACTAAGGAGACATCGACTATCTTCATGCAGCTAATCCCCGTGTAGGTCTCGACAGTAACTGATCCGTGAAGCTGTTCCACACAAGTACGACTACGGCGAAAGACTGTTGATTTTCACTAGATTTTTCTGATGCGAGCTTTTATTTTGGCTGCATGATCTACACATCCAAATGCATGAGTATAATAACAACAAAGGACAAGATTGGGCTGTAACTCATTCAAACCAAAACAACCGGACCGATTTTTGGTGATTCGAATTATCGGACAGCATCTTTCCCCTTGTCAATTTTGCCTTGGATTCAGAACGAGGAGTCTGCATTATTGCACTTAAAGTAATAAGAATTAATATACATCAAGAGTGTGACGGGAGTAAGATTGTACCCGACCGCTAGTCGAATTCTCGCTCTTGAAACTTGAGAAGAAAGTAATCCCTCCGCAAGGGTATAATCTCAACGAAACAAAAGCGGAAAGAGATAGCATTTAGACATACCGAGGAAAGCCTTGCTTACCTGAGCTGAAGTAACGACGATGAGTGAGAGGCTTAAAAGGGATTCAAATTAAATAAAAGCCTGAAATGTAAAGGTTATCATGCAACCGGCTGTGATTCCCAAGCAGGATGTTCCATGTTGTGAACTTGGTAACAAGGAGAAGTAACCTCAGTTAAGAATTGCAAATAATCCAAAACAATAATGTTTTTAGGGGACACTAAAATATGGGATTTTCAGAGAGAGGATTTGAAGGATTACCACCCTGTATTGCATTCAGGTTTTATTTTCCAATCTGGTATAGTCTAAACAAATGACTCAAAAAGCGATAACAGGGATAATGTAATAACTGCAACGGAAGATTTCAACAATAAGATTTAGTTTGTTTTAAGATAAAAGCACCGAGAAACGCTGACCAACATCCTGAATAGATGTCAGCCGGTTTCCGGCAGAGTTAGTTTCAAACCAGGTGTGCTCCCAAGGCATCCGACAGCTGCACTACAAGCACTCATCACCGGTCAAAAGAATATAAGTATTTTGCCAACAGTAATGTATTTTTGTCAACAAATAAATAACGCCAGTTTAGCTTTTGATACGGTTTGCCTGTAGGAACACAAAATATGGCATTTAGCCAAAGCCTTTGTTTTCCTCGGTCTTCAAGATTTTTCCTTTTTTCGAGTAAACCGATACCATCCAGATCAGTGAGACACTGTGTTTATCGTAAGTGGGATAAAACAACCGGATACCATTATTCGGTTACACGAGCCTATTGCTACCAGCCGTGCACCGTCTTTAACAGAAGATCAACGGATTGTTGGCGTACTTGTAGTGTGATCAGTGTACCATATACCGTAAATGATCACACCTTGTATCCAATAAACACCCCTCTGAAATATGCATTTTGAGGTAAACGCCCCTCTCTAATAAACGTCCCTGTCTAGTGAACCCCTTTTTGCGAAGAGCATGTTAAATCAGACGAGCTAATCCGATGAAATCACCCCAATATTCTTTCTAATATTGACCAAGACACTGATGAAATTGAGCGCTAATAAACGATGATTTGGTGCTATGGCATTGTATAGCAGCCTTTGAATTTAAGATAAGATGAGCCTTTTGCTTTAATACAATTAACAGCTCTCTCTACTGTATTTATATACACCGCCCCGTATCTAATAAAAGCCCAGAAAATCCCGGAAATTAATAAACGCCCTGGTCGTATATTAGATAATCTACGTTAACAGCTACCTTGCACTTGGTGTGAATTTTCCCGAGTCAATGGTGGGTCAACTTTGTGAAGTGGGAAACTGTTTCCTGAACAAATTAGACTAAATAGCGGCTACACTATTTTTAAAACTTTCAGCAAGCTGTTGCATGATAGAACTATAAACGGTAACAAAAATTACAAATCTGTTGTTAGACAAGTATTTCATAAAACCATCCTTATAAAACAACCCTGGCATAGACTAAAGCTGGCTGATGAAAGACCTGAATATTCCCTAACAAGCTAGGGCTACCCAGATGGTCCCGAATGCTTTCTCGTTTTACTCTGTTTTGTCGAAAAAATATGTTATATTAAACCAGCTAGGAACCAGTAAGAAGCACTGTTGGCTTTCGTAGGGACGCTATCTAAACGTGATCAAGTTTCTCAGCTCTTCCTGGGTATTTCCCCAGACTTCGATTTTAGATTAGGAAAAACGTAATCAGACCGACTATAGCATGCCTTATGGCAGTTTGCCTTTGTCGAGTTAAGTTCGGTATATAGATAGAACAAATATTGGCATACTTATTGCGCTCTCTTTTAGAACTCTGGAACAGCTAAAAAAATTCTTAACATGGTGTTGTGCGACGTTACCGGTTTTAATGTAACCGGAAGTAACGCTGAATCTGGCATTTCCTTACTTTCTATTTATGGTAAATAAAAAATGCGAAGCGTGAGAAATCTGACCTTCCCCTTTATCATAAGTCTTATCATTCCCGGGTAACATTGTTGGCCTTTTATCCTCTGTTATTAAAAGTCACAAGCGACGTAGTCCTATTTCAATACTGAAATTAGGCCCAAAACCTGTCAAATATGGAAAAGAAGTTGACATCGACCAATCGCGGCCAGGACAAAGGTCGTATATGGAAGTCATTAAAAAACATAAATCCGTGTCATGACTCGAGTCATTCGTGATTTTCCCAACTTCCACACACATACATCTTTATTTATTTATTTTATGCCAGGGTGATCCAGTCAGAGTCGAAACTGAATCTGGTATCAAAAGCAGCACTTGCAAACTAAACAGCTCAAGAAGATCAAACTATAACAGTTCAAGTTGCTTGGATCTGAATTGGTAGGGACGGCGTTCAAGATCAAGAAAGAAAAAAAAAATCACTGTTGTGTGTTCACGTTCTCCAGAAAACTTTGAATTTGGTCATTTCACGTCGTTGTTTTGTAGAGGACGGCAAAACAAAATGTATAACGCACGTGCAAAGCTAGACTTGCCCACAAGTCGAGCTCAGAGGGTTTTTTTTGGGAAGCGCGATTTAGTGCAAAGCCTTTCTTTTTTTTAGCGACGTTCTCGATGCCTTCGCCGTCACGTTTGCTTTAGCTTCCTCCTCTACATCACTTGAGTGACTAGACGACCCTCAGTTGGGTGTACGCTCGCGCTAGACTGCCGCGCTGAGCTCGCTTCGCTCGCGGGTTTTTTTTTCTCTCGCCGATTTTTTCGCGTTATTTTCCCCACCGCGGAGCCTGTAAGGTGTAAACGTACCCGACATGAGTATTTGAACCTTTCGGACAGTCGAATGTCGTTCGGACACGACGATTGAGTTTAAGAACACAATTGAAACAAAAAATTGAACTGCGTCAGGGTTTCGGTCACCGAGTTTTTTAACTCCAAATCTCTCAAGAAAATTACATAAAATAGACCAAGTATTATTTAGGATAACTCTCGAAACCGGTTGCGTTACGTTCCCTACCGGAGAGAGGGTGGGAGAGAACACTACTCAGATTTTTTTGGTGGCAGTAAGCCGCCCGATTCTTCAAAATCTAACCCTACTTTAGTCCTTAGTTTCCCTTTGCACCCATCCCAGGCGGTAAATCGTGCTTAATAATATCAAAAGATATTGTTAGTTACCACTCTTTCTCTCCTTTTTCGTCTTCGGACGAAAAAAAATAAATGTTTAGACGATTTCATTGTTCCCTTCAAAAGCAAATCCAATTTCAGACCAAAATGTGCTAAATCCATAACCCTTTTTTGGACCACAACACCCCAAACACCCATACCTTTTGGGCCGGCACGCAGTTACCTTACTGCATGACTTTTTCGCGATACGTTAATTTCGCGATTTTAACTGAAGAAAACGTATTTCTCAACACTTAATCTTAAATCGAATCATTGTTTAACCAGTCACTCAAATTTTGCGATTCTTTGTAGGAGTTCGTTATCTTTTGTTGGCCTCTAAAAGGAGCCGATGAATGGAGAGTTTGAGGACTCTACGAACAATTATTAGAAACGTTTCTTTTTAAATCTTAGTATAGTGATGGCTTGCGCACGCAGAACTTTGCGGCTCATTACGTCATTGGTGCGTCTGTACTTTAATTTCAAACCGCACGTGCTACTCAGCTCTGTCCATTGTATAAAAAAAAAACTATGCATGCTCAGTTCTAATGGGTCTTATACAGCTGCTATATTCTAAAATTGCATATTCTCTTTTGAATAGTTAACTTTAATTTCTAACACGCTCAGCATACTAATTCGGTGTCTTTTTACATGCGGGTAGCAAATTGGAAAGTAAAGTTAAACTTAATTTGTCCACAGTATTTCCTTCAGGTACCGTAAAAACGGGAGGCTTGCTTAATTTTCAGGCCTAATGAACGGAAGCCTTCTATAGCCTCCAACGCAGACATCCTTTGGGCAACCTCGTTCCCCGGACTTTTTCCCTTTTTCAAATTTGGAATTTTAAAAGAGGGAAAAAGGCCTGGGAACGAGGTTGATCCTTTGGGCTCGTGGCGGCGGAATGGATTACATGACGAGCACCGAGGACATCTGCCTTGGAGGCTAATCTTACTATTACTGTACTGGTCGTACTAGAGACGAAGAGCTTATTTCAAATCTTTAAACATGTAATCTTAATCATTTTTGCACAAAACTCAAACACTGCTAACTTACTTCTTATCACGAAAGACAAGTCAAATAACAGTATTTTTCTTTCTAGCCTTTTACATAGAAATACACTAACTGACGATGAAGTGGGTAGCCTTAGAGATGAGGAGGGTCTAATTACAAAATCTGATGCCCCAAAAAGGGGGGAGAGGCCATATTAGTGAGGGGGGCTTATTAGAGAAGGGTGATTATTTAAGAAATTGGCTTTCAGAGGGGGCTGGCTTATTAGAGAGGTGGGGCTGGGGCTAATAGAGAGGGGGGGGGGGCTTAATAGAGCCGTTACGGTATTTACCATAAAATATTACACCATAAAAAGGGTTAACAAATTGTATTTAAAAATAAATAAATAATGGACCTGCTTCACAAGGTAGACAGAAAAAATAGGAAATAACTATAATAACTACTAAAGTTCGCTCTGGAAATTAAGATTCTTCAACTTTAATTCTAAATTTGCACAGCCTCGCTATAGCTGAAGTTTCTTTCTGACAATACAGTTGGGTCAAGGAATTGGAACGCCGAACAAAGCGACAACTAAGATATGCAGGAGCCGTGCCTGTTAAACCAGAAGGTTATACCCATATGGCATGATTCTGTATGCTACGTAGAGTGTTCAAGTGGTACAAAATGCCTTAAGCGCCAGCTAAATGATAAAACATTTTCTTCCAACACGGTGTTTGTCACACAAAGCGTTCGGTACCTAAACGGGCAAACAATGCTTGATCAAACATCGGACAAAGTGAGCACTACAACGTTTTTAGCGTATTACCGCTGAAAAGATACGTTGACATCACCCAAATTCCATTTCTGATTGGTTACTTTTTTCGCTCGTGCGAGCCTGTTGGCAGAGGTAGTTAAACGACCAAACATTTGTTCGTAAGGCAAAATGTTGGGTGAAAATATTTGATCATGGAAAACCATAAAAGTCAGGTTCAAAGTTGAGAGAGGCGGATAAACAGAATAACATGTTCTTTCAAACCCATGTTGGACGAAAATGTTTGATCGTTTAGCTGGGGGTATTTATAGTTTAATGCTTACGAACGGTATCGATAAATCCATGAACAATTTAGAAAGAAAAGCTATCGTTCGCTTTACTTATAATCCAGTTACTGTGAAATGAGGTGAGAAAAAACCAGATTGGAAAGAAGTTTATTTGCAATTAAGGAACGATATAACTTATCATAAATAATACGTTTAGAAACCTTTCTTTCAGTGAAAAGTGGCGTAATTCTGGAGTAACTGGTGCGTTTCGTGCAAAGAGGAGTGTGCCTGTCACATACTTCTAGCAACAGGGCCGTTTCCATTTCAACCACATTTCGTTTGGGTTTTTCATTCCTATGAGGACAGCCCACGGTTAAGCCGAAATGTCTTCCTGAAATCTTCGTCGATCAAAATGCTTAAATTGCCTTCAACAATAATTTATTGCAGCCGAGTTACTTTGATTGTCCTTAAATCGAGGCATTTACTATAGAAAAAAGGACACGGAGTGTTTCCAAAGAATTGTAATGTTTAAGCACGCCATTTTGAAGCCCCGATCAGTAGATTAAGAAACAACGTTTGAGTATTGGAAGGAAAATTAATACGAAGATTTTAGCAAGATAACAGCACAACTTGTCATGACTTGTTAAGTCGTCAACTTCCTTCGTTGAAGATGAAAAGATTTCCACGAGACGCGTGACGCGTGGAAGTAAGCAAAAAAGAGTCGTAATTCGTAAATTTAGGAGGAAATGTGAATTGCCCTTTGGTACATTAAAATTACACGTTACGCAAAAATTTGAAAAATTTGGGCGCGAAATATCATCAGAGATCACGACCCTCGCCCACCTCCCCCACCCCCTCTTCCTTCCCCCACCCCCTCTTCCGTCCCCCACTCCCTCTTCCTTCCCCCACCCACTACTTTTGCTACCCTCTTACAGTTATCAAGGCTTTCGAAGAACATATCTGGATTCAGACATATCCTAACACCGACACAGTTGACACTAATACTAGGAAACAACAAAAGAACACCGCGAACAGGCGCCTGCAGGTGGGCATGGAGGGAATTAAACCAACAAAAGCCGTTTAGGCTGCTAGTGAAGAGACTAGACGTTTCTCTATCGTTCCGGCGGAAATTGTGCCAGGATCACCGGAGGTTATCCTATTTGCGTGAAATTCCATTGAACTAAAATTTCCACTTTATTGTGTGCCACTATTTGGTAGTTTGCCTTTTGACCATCGATAGTACTACAAGAGAACGTTAAAATCAGCAAAACATCTAAATATGAGCTTTATACATTTTTTTTCATGTAAAGATACTGGTAAGTGAACTATGAAAGTTTTTCAGGCGTGCATGGCAATAACGAGTTATAACATACCAAGTTGTTAAAAACATGAACTATGACGTGCTCCATTCAGTCAATCTCGTTCAACGAATCCGACAAGCTGACTTATAATCATAGAAAACCTAAAGCAATAACTCGATCCAACAATGTCAGGCATAGTCGCACTAATGCACGCAATAACTACTGAAATACAACTTGCTATAAATAGTTATCAACAATTATGCATAATTTTCAATCAATACGAATTAATTAATTTTGCACTTGGAAATTTAGTACTCAAACATTTTTCTTACCTTTTGGGATACGGGTGATGTCTGTGTGTCGTTCTGAACAAAGAAGACAGGCTTCTGTTAAACATCCTCACTATCGTTAAAGGAGCGGCCCATTCTATAAGCAATTCTTGACCCTTACTGTCTTTTGCGATTAATTTAGCCAATGCCGTAACATATACAGACTACATGTAACAACGCTTATGCAATGCTTATTTTTATTGCAATCCTGATGTTTCGAACGCGTGGGCGAAAGTGTAGTTTCTTAGGAGTGTGAGGGCAATGAGGCCATTTTACTTTCGCTCTAAAACTTTGCTTCGATCAAGGATCGCATTTGTACGACATTGAAAGCAAAAATACATGTTAAGTCTTTACATGAGTAGCCCTGTTGACACTTTGTCCTAACCTGTAGTATCGAGTAAAGTTCGAACGGAAGCACATGGGCTCCTGGTTCCGGGAGCTTTGCCAGCTCCATAATATTTGTTATCCATTTAGCTTGCTTTCCGATCCATTTACAGGTACCTTAATGTTACTATTTTTAGCGCCCCTAACATTAACGATTTTTCCCAAAACTTAACGAGGTAACTTTGGGACTGTTAAAGAACTTAACTTTGGGACTTTTTTAACTTCCGCCCACTAAGCCGGCGTCATAAAAAAAAACCTTGGCTTACAATGTTAAAGTTAAAATTGCATATTTTCACTGAATCTATACATGAAATCCATTTATATCAGAAAAACGGAAACAGGCGAAATTTTTAACCAAGGTGTGTTAAGATGGAGACCACAGATTTAGCGCTAAAATTGTGATCCAATTTAGAATTCATAATTATGAAGTATTATCATTCAAAACCTGGTTTTCACGAGCTCTTTGTTTTTGATTAACTGGACGTTGACGTAAAACAGTCTAATCACAATTACAGTGACAACATCTTAGAGGTTAAAACAGTGAAAAACACTCGATGAGACTTTGCAAAACGTAATCCCGACTGCTCATACCGGTGAAGAAGTCCTAACGAAGTCTTCAAAAGCCTGCCACTAACTAAATTAAGGCCGAGTAGTTTTCAAAGACAGAGCTATAATGTTTAAGCTTTTATTGACTCTAGCATAAAAAGTTTGTTTATTGCTACACACTTGAGAATATGTAGGGAAATTAATTGACAGAATTTGTTTATATACACCCAATTGCAATATCGTTGTCCTATAAAAATGAAAAAAGAAAAAAGGCAAATAGGAATAAATTAGGGACGCTATCTACATCCAGGGAATTGCTTTGACGAACCGCTAAGGCTCGAAAGGTCCGTTCGGTGGCCAATTTACCTTTTATCAACTCAGTCGATACAAAATTGAAGTATTATGCTGTAAGGCAAAAGTGCTTTGCGAATTATTTTGAAAAATTTGAGAATATAATTTGAATGGCTAATTAAAACCTATTTGGCTTTTTTCTTCATTCTTTTTTCATTTTTGTATGACAATGTTATTGCAATCAGGTGTATTTCCAATATGTAATACTAAACCCTAGAATAAAGGTACGTTTTCCTGAACCCTATGAAATAAATTGATAAGTTACAAGTCATGACTATGCTCAACTTTGAACACTTTGTGTTCTGTTTCACCATAGTGGTGTTAAGAGCATTATCCTTTAAAAGTCGAAGTCAGCCGTATTCTTGCCCTAACACTCATGGGCAAGGAGGCCGCTGACATTTTGAGATAACTTCTGCTTTTATAGAGGAGCAGTTATATTTGCAAGCCTCAAAAATAATAACCTCTTACTAACTGAACGCGAGAGCCGTACTGGGGAATATTGGCCCGAGGTCGTGGCAGTACGGACTGAGCGCAGCGAGGTCCGTACAAAAACGACCGAGGGCCAATATTCCCCAGTACGGTCCCGAGCAAGTGAAGTTAGTAAGT
>Ga0126336_10001217_pt1 | contig 12925 bp, 3 predicted proteins | sample SidCmetagenome_FD_92530 | JGI IMG/M metagenome (GOLD analysis project Ga0126336, IMG submission 92530) | Coral microbial communities from El Islote,Puerto Morelos, Mexico - Siderastrea C C metagenome | ecosystem: Host-associated > Invertebrates > Cnidaria > Coral | place: El Islote,Puerto... | reverse complement strand
TTTTTTAAATATATATATATATATATATATATATATATATATATATATATATATATATATATATATATATATATAAGCATAAGAGAAAATTTTTAATACCCCGAAAGAAAAGTATTTTAAATGTAAAACTACGTAATTTTTTTAAACAAAAATTCAAAATCAAAGCGAAAACCTCCATTTAAAAGAAAAAATCCTTATAGCAGTTCTAGGCCACCATAGATCTCCAAGGAAAATAACGAAATTCCAACAGAGAAACGAAGGTCAAAAGACTTATTCAAGCCGTATTAAATCAAATGGCGTGTCAATAAGAAAACCTGTTGAGCGTGTTGCGCGTAAATGCGCTTTCGCACCCAGTTTTTAAGCGAAGTACCCAACCTAGATATCAATTTAAAGCTCATAAAATGGAGGAACACAAAAAAGTTATAATTTTAATTGCATCTGCTACAGCACTTCAAACAAAATTTGAGTGATGCGTATAAACTTGAATTACCCGCGCTAACATTTGAATCTACGGAACATCCAGTGCCTGCAGAATGTTTTATAGCAGAGATTGACCTAAAAATCGTGAGTGAGATTTTGAATTTTCGCTTTAATTTTCAAATTATGTGCTCGAACGTAAAAAGCATCCGATACAAATTCATCACCAAAATTCAAATCGCTTTTATTTTGTTTTGTAAACTGACATCAAAAATCCCACAAACGGTTTTACAGGTCAATGTCTGCTAAACATCCTGCGACCAGTGGATGTTCCGTAGAGTCAAACGTTAGCGAGCCGTGTAATTCACGTTTACATGCATCGCTCAAATTGAGTTTGAAGTGTCGTCGCGGATATAATTTTTCTTATCTTATACTTTAATGTTTTTCTCCATTTTATTAGCTTTAAATTGATATATAGGTTTCGGTACTTAGTTTAAAAACTCATGATCGCGAAAGCGCATTTACACCCAACACGGTTTAAAACATTTAGTGTACCCACACTGCAAATCTTCTTTCTGATCATTAGTGTCTTCTCGTGACATTTTTCCGCTTCTTTGTAGTTTCCCAGCTCCATATAATCACACAAATTGTTACAACTCATATATTTATTTAGCTTTGCCATACCAAAGAAAGAATTTAACAACCTGAACTTAGTATAGGAGTGTTACTGTTACATTAGCAAGCTCTTCGTGGACTGTTCAAGGCTTACTGTAAACAAGAGCAGGACCTTGACAACTTGCTGCTTTCTAAAAAGCCTATGGTATCCGGCAATTTTTTCTTGCCACACGGTACACGACACACAAAAGTAAGTAAGGCTGAACTTGATCACGCAATATAGCACCTATTCTAAATTAAAAGTTCTTGTAACAACCACGTTGCTCCGTCCTAACTTAACTATACAATGTAAGATGTCTGTTACCACACGACTCAAGTTTTCCTAGCTTGTTTTATTTGAGCATGCTGCTCACCATAAATCTTTTGCCGTATCATCAGTGCTTTCTCAAGACATTCTTCTGCTTCTTTGTACTGTTCAAGTTTCCTGTAATAAACAGCTAAGTTGTTAAAACAATCTGCAACTTCGGGATGTTCTTCGCCGTAAATCTTTTTTCTGATGTTCACTGCCTTTTCGTCGCATTCTTTCGCTTGATTATGTTCTCCTAGCTTCCAGCAATCAAAACCCAAGCTGTGATAACTTGCAGCAACATCAGGATGTTCTTCGCCGTAAATCGTTTTTCTAATGCTCAGTGCCTTTTCGTGGCATTCCTTCGCTTGATTGTGATGTCCTAGCCCTATGTAATCAATACCCAAGCTGTGATAACTTGCTGCAACATCAGGATGTTTTTCGCCGTAAATCTTTTTTCTAATGCTTAGTGCCTTGTCGTGGCATTCCCTCGCTTGATAGTGCTGTCCTAGTCCTATGTAATCAACACCCAAGTTGTGATAACTTGCTGCAACATCAGGATGTTCTTCGCCGTAAACCTTTTTACTAATGCTCAGTGCTTTTTCGTCGCATTCTTTCGCTTGATTGAGTTGTCCAAGGTCCCTGTGATCAACACCCAAGTTGTGATAACTTGCTGCAACATCAGGATGTTGTTCACCGTAAATCTTTTTACTAATGCTCAGTGCTTTTTTGTCGCATTCTTTTGCTTGATTGTGCTGTCCGAGGTCACTATAAATAACAGCTAAGTTGTGGTAACTTGCCGCTGCATTGACATGTTCCTCACCGTAAATCTTACTTCCAATTATCAGCGCCCTCTCATAGCATTCTTTCTCTCGATTGTGCTGTCCAAGGTCACTGTAATCAATTCCCAAGTTGATGTAGCTTGCTGCGACATCAGGATGCTCTTCACCGTAAATCTTTTTTCTAATGCTCAGAGCCTTTTCGTGGTATCCCTTTGCTTGAATGTACTGTCCAAGGTAATGAAAAACATTTCCCAAGTAGTTATTACATTCTGCTACATTAGCGTGTTTCTCGCCGAAAACCTGTACATAAATTGTCCTGGCGTTTTCGTAACGAGATATTGCTTCTTTATATTCGCATCGCAAATATGAAATCTTGCCACTGGTAAAGAAAACGTCAGCCTTTAACAATTCACCTTGTATACCAGCTGTATACTGAACAAAATCACGGGCAGATTTGGAAAATAAAATTGCATCTGTTACATAACATAGCTCACAAGAAACACGAGCAGCTGAGCAAAGCCATGATACAACATTTCCAATAGTGACTGAGTTTGTTAATTCCTTCACTAGAACTGCTTTTACTGCAACATCACTGGCAATGATTTCATAAAGTGCTTTACAATGAGCAGTAATCTTACGTAACTTTTTGCATGAGTTCCCACTCCCATGGAACAGCTTTTGCTCTGCCTCAATTAGCGAGTGAAAAGTCTTAACTACTGCAGATATACACTGAACTCGATCTTTTAACTCAAGACCAGACATTGAAATTGCCTTCAGAACTTCATGAACAATGTTATGGACCCTCACATAGCAGGGTTTCCCATCCTCACTACGTAAACAAGTTATCAAGGAGGATGTTAAGATCTTTGCCCTGATTAACTCTTCCGTTTGTCCCGTTGTGCGAATTTTGGCAAAGTTAACGAGAGCTTCAATCGGGAGAGAATCACTTGCACTCAGTGAAAGAAAACAAAATGCCTGACAAAGAACTTCATCACTTTCTGAAGCTCTAGCAATTGCCATTTTAATGGCATTGGTCATTGTTGTGGAATAAGCTGAATTCTGTTTTGCAAGGGGTTCTTCTGTTGCTTCACGTTCGCCACGGGCAAATGTTTTTAGATAACTTGTCCAACAATAATTTGGAGAACCATTTCTGACAACTGTTTGTACGTAAACAGCAGCAGCTGCTAAGGCAAGTGGTTGATACTCAAGAACCTCAGCACCTTTTCAACCTCTTCGTGTTTCGTGATCTGTGAGACTTCCTTTAATAGCTCCACCGCATCATCTGCCTGCATCCCTCTACTGAGTGGCTCATGGAAAGTGTGCAGACCGTTGGGGGGGATTGTGCTGTTGTCTTGAGTTGTAATCAGCACCTGACCTTGGCCCCAGTCTTTGCTGCCAGTTGGAGGCAGATCGTCACGTACCAAGCGTAGGTCAACAACGTTGTCAGCAATAATTAGCCAGTTGGGGAACTGCTTCATCTTTGGCAAAATCAAACGCTTCAGGTGTTGTATTGTTTCCTTAAAGCTGTGCACTTTTGAGGTGGCCAGATTAGTCAAAGTGTATTCTGTAACTCCGAGCTGTCTAGCCAGACTGAGGTACGAGTCAGCTAGTGTTTGAAGAGTTTCTGCATTGAGAGTTGCAACAAATGTTAGGCCCTCACGGGATCTCTTGTCGAAGTATTCTTGCCCAATTTGTCGGGCGATCTGACTTTTTCCACAACCAGGATTGCCTGACATATAAATAGTGCTGATGGCTCCGATAATGCCTTCTTCAAGCTCCTCCATTTTTTTCATGATTCTCGTGACATCTTTTGAACGCCTGATGATTTGATGCGATGGCTTGAATGCGAGACTACAGAAAGAATCGATTCTGGAATTGATTTCCTGTGTAAGAGCTTTAACTTCTTCTTCTTTTATCTTTGTCGTGTTTTGAGCCTCTTGTAAATCAACTTGGAGATTAGCAACCTGTGTCATCAAATTATTTACTTCCGCCGTAGGAAAGCTCGTCTGGTTTTTTACCTCCTCGACAAGACTGATCGGAAGCCTTAAAGAGTTGAATGCAGCTATCACTTTTCCCACACAGTTTTGGAAATCGAAATCAGTAAGTTTGCCCTCACTGATATGAGCGACACCGTTTCGTACTTGACGAAGATCGTCGACATCGTTGCGGATGGATGGACTAAGAGAAGTGCCGATGCTATCAGAGAACAGGATGGCAAAAATCAAACAAGTGCAATCCCAATCTGCCGTGTTGCCCTTCTGTATTGTGGCCAGACATCGAGTATTCTTCGTGTGACTTTTTTTAGATTCCTTGTTGTAGAAGTCGACCCCATTCTTTGGTGTGTCTTTCCATTCTCCCAACGAACATGTCTTGTAAAGGAAATCCCACTCTTGTTTGAAGACTTTCCGAAGTCCTTCCGGAATCAAGTTAAAGGCAATGTAACACAATCGAAAATAGTTCAATTGTTCTGGAGTGTACTCCATAGATGGAGGAAGTTTCTGCAGTAGAACAAATATGTTGATGTTGTAACTCACTACCGTCCAAACATAACTTTGTTAACTCTCTGAAATGTCTTTCACCTGCTTTGGAAAATTGTTAAAGAATACGTGTTATCACTGACAAAGTTGCGAGCTTAATTAGGATTGAAGACGTTATCCTTCGAAAATTCTTGTTTTTGTATCATAGTATCAAACCAAAAGATTATTCAACCCTGGGTGTGATTAGCTGATAAAGAATTTAACAAAACTGAAAACTTTTTCTGTATTACAGCTCATACACTTGTGCCAAGTCCAACACGGATTACGTTGTAAAAACGTCAATACGTTGTAAAAATGTATAATCCGGGTGCTCTATTGAGCGGGCTGTCGGAATAAATGTCACGGAGAAATGTTTCTTTTTAGGATAAATTGCGAGGACAGTTAACTTTAAGTTGCATGGGACGTGTCACTCGGGACAGAAAAAAGTGCTCGTTGTTCATATTAGGGACCAGTCATTATTCATCGCCTAGTGGGGGTCGGAGGATTTTGGTATGTAACTAGCTTAAAATATCTGGTCCCCCTCAAGCCACAGTCATATTTTTATAGACCCCCCAAATGGACATCATTTCCACCTTGGTCGATATTCCTTAGTTCTTATACTACGCCAGCATAAGTTTTCCATATATTGGTCTGAAAAGTCAAGAGAAAAATTTGGACACGATGGTACACAAAACTAATTAAGAGCGCCTGTCCGTAAAAATCAGACAAAACCAAAATTTCGCGGCAAGGGAGGAAAATTCGATTCCTTTCATATTTTAATGTTAGATAGGCTAGGGTATAACTAAAATCACTGGATACTTTTTTCAGCAAAATATCCTTTTATTTCAGAGAAAAATGCAAATAACGAAATTCCGTGAAAATCACCATTTGAAGCAGTAAATTATTACATCACTTTGAAGCCTTCGCGTGCAAAAACAAATCCCTCTGTCGAGTTTATAACACTCAAAACTACTTTTGCAATCTCTCAAAAGCTTCAAACATTTTTTTTGGTAAAAACTGCATGCGTTGTTTTTTGTGTTTCAAATTAATTTTGAAAGTATATATTTGTCATCAGGAAAAGTACCATGTGCAAAACCTTCGAATCGATTCAGCTTCTGACTGTTGAATTAAGAAAAGATGTTCTCAGGATTGCTGCAAAAATTTCTTTGGGCAAACAATTGAGAGCGATCCGAGAGCTTTCAAAGTTCGTTAAAATGCAGGTTATTTGATCCTTCCTGGTAACATTCCATTCGCGAGTCACGCACATATTTTAATATGTTTCGACCCAAATGAGATCGAAAACGTCAAACGGAAAAACAGTTCGAAATGCTCTAACCTCATTTGCTGTAGAGGACAGGTCCAGAGGGCATTTTCTTGTGATTCTCTAGCCGTTCGTCGTATTTTGGTCCTGTTGATGACGTCCAATGAACGCTGCCAACTCGGTCAATGTACTGTGAAAGGTGGAACAGCTCAACAACAACCTTCCTTGCAAAACGGTTGACATCTTTCTACACTGTGACATCTTACTAAACGGTTCAGGTGCTGGTGAGTGTTGCTTCGCTGGCAGTGCACAAAAAGATTCTGATCACTACACACATGTCGCCGCTAACGTGGCCAGAGTTCTAGGTAGAGCCGCGTCACGCAATGCAAATCATCGGAATGGACATTATACTAGGGGGTAGGGGAAGGACAAAATCTGCTCTGCTTCTTTTTACATGGCACGGGTTTTGAGAAATGGGAAGAACTAGTAATGGACCAAAAAAACGAAACAAAATTAGTGATACATTTAGTCACCTCAACCTCCCGTGCCAGAATGCAGGAATAGTAATCATCCCTCGGCGTGAGTTGCAGGCATGAAATAACAATGTTCGAACACGAAAAAAAAGAAAGCTAAAAAAGGTACGTGTACTAGCTTAAGTTAAAAACCTCTTTAAAATGTCGAGTCCAGAACACTGAAATCATTTTTATCACGGAAATTGCGATGTGGCTTGTTTTGGCTTAGAAGGGGGTGGGGGGGACCTCGGACTTTTTTTTCACAAATGATACATACATACATGAAGTGCTTCGTTGTTGGTTCCAGTTTCTTGTTGACGGAGTTTGTGGTAGCAACACTAGATGAATCGAAAGCGTGAAATGGAAATTGTTCCTTTACTTTCATGGACCAAGAATACCGCAAGTCACAAGTCAGCTTAGTTTTAGCCGAGCGGCAAGTTTTTTGTTTGTTTTGTTGTTTTATGTTTATTTATTATTATTATAATTTTTTTTTCACAACGAACGCTTGAGTCCAACCATCGTGCAAAACTTGGAATAGTGTTGGGTCCGGGACCTGGGCGACGGTAAGGAAAGGAGAGTGGCCAAAAAGTGAAAGAAGACTGGGGAAAAAGGGATCTGAAGTTATCTTACGCGAGTCTGGTTCGTTTGTAAGAGCTGGATCGGGTGAGTTTTATATTCGGTTATGGTCTATCCGAATATTAGCAGGTTATCGATGGAAGCCTCACTGCCACTCTTCGTCATCATTCAGGTGTATGTAGAACGTGAAAGAGATAATAAATGTTAAAGTGCAAGATCTTCCGGTCTTAGAAGTGAGCGTTGGTTCCAATATCAGTGACAAAATGGACAAAATGACGTTCGTGAGTATTAACCACAATTCTTCTCTAGTCTCGACGACTTTGAAAGTAAAGCTCGCTTCTCGTAACTTGCTTGATTGATCAGTTTTCGTTTCGATTGTATGAAGAGCAATGGCACATCACATGGGAGGCAAGTAAGATATAGGATACACATTTACCAGATAGATCATTGGGAAAGAGAACAGGACTCAGTTGACAGGAGTCTCAAACTTACTCAAAGGACTCGATTGACGGAAAGCCAGAAACATACTGAGATTTAATAGCACATACTGAGATTTAAGCAACGAAGTTATGAAAGGAATGTCCATTCAATATCCAGTCATGTATGTTACGTGTAATTAGTTACTTGCTCTCAACTTTCAAAGTCTTCTCTACAGATGCTACAGGACATGTGCAATTTTTATCAGCTTGGCATTCGTCAATAAACATTACTCAGAAGAAGCTCTGTGCAGAGCTTTTGACGATTTTAGTTGACAGCTGCATCTCTAACACCTCACTTAAAGTGCAACGTGAATAACAGAAAAATGGCAGTGGTAAAGGGTAAGAACGCTTAATGTCTTCAGGAGCAAGATATCTTCAAGAGCAACTATTATGTTGTGATAACCACAGGAGACGCGAAGGTGATGATGTGAATTTAAATATGATGCCAGTGGCGAGAATGGCGGATCAGGAATGGCAAGAAGCTTGACGTACTTCTGTATGATACCCATATATCCATTATGATAAGTATGCCGGCTGCTGTGAGAGATCTCACTCACTGGGAACCTGTTTCGTAAACAGAAATTCAGGAACAGAACCTCGTTTTTTGTTACCATGGTTACATGCCATATTCCAAAGTCTTCAAACAGCACTGGCGTGCCGTTAGAAGGCCCACTCATTAGTCAGGACACACTAATGTAGACTATGTCAAACAGTTGACAAGAGAGTACAGTTAAAAACTTCGATCGCACCCATTTGTCATGAAACTCCATCCATCAACTCAATGTCCTCCATCCAACACCGAGCTAACTCTTTTCCACTACTGATATAAAGGCGCTTTGTGCCTGTGCCAACTGAATACCAGCAGAGCACACCAATGATCATACCTAGAATCCCCGCTCGTCAATTAATAAAAGGGAGCCCCTTGTAGTTATAGGTTTTCTCCGTTACTTGGGTCTGTTTAATAATAGCGCTACTTCTGTTGCACCACTCAGCTGTAACCTTGTACAACGGTTGCAATTGAGTTTCCGACTAGTAGGGTAGCAAATACAATTTTTAATGGTTGTAACAACGCCATTAAAACCACAAATAATCCCTGCAATTAACACTGGATGTTACTGTATTTGACCTCAAAGGTTTTGCCCTTCCCCTACCTCCTAAAATGCCTTTGATACGCATTGCGTGACAAACCAAATACGCACGCGGCGCCGTCCACGTTTGGTCCCAATTTAGCAGTCAAATCTGATAATGCATCTGTGCACTGCAAACTGAGAAACACTCGTATTTAATCAACTGAACCGTTAAGTAAGACGCCATAGTGAAGAAAGATGTCAAACGCTTTACAAGAAAGGTTGGTGTCGTTGAGCTCTTCGACCGTTTACAATACATTGACCCAGTCGGCGGTGTTCATTGGACGTCTTCAACAGGACTAAAATAGGACGAACGGCTAGAGAATCACACGAAAATGGCCTTTGGACCGGTCCTCTACAGCAAATGAGGTTAGAGCATTTCGAACTGTTTTTTCTGTTTGACGTTTTCGATCTCATATGGGTCGAAACATATTAAAATATGTGCGTGACTCGTGAATGGAATGTTACCAGGAAGGGTCAAATAACCTGCATTTTAACGAACTTTGAAAAGCTCTCGGGTCGCTCTCAATCGTTTGCCCAAAGAAATTTTTGTAGCAATCCTGAGAACATCTTTTCTTAATTCAACAGCCAGAAGCTGAACCGATTTGAAGGTTTAGCACATGGTGAAAATTTAATTCACGTAATTTAATGCATGAGAAATATATACTTTCAAAATTAAATAATTTCAATCACAAAGAACAATGCAGTTGTTACGAAAATCATTTTTGAAGCTCTTGAGAGATTGCAAAAGTAGATTTGAGTGTTATAAAGTCGACAGAGGGATTTGTTTTTGCACGCGAAGGCCTCAAAGTGATGTAATAATGTACTGCTTCAAATGGTGATTTTCACGGAATTTCGTTATTTGCATTTTTCTCTGAAATAAAAGGATATTTTGCTGAAAAAAGTATCTAGTGATTTTAGTTATACCCTAGCCTATCTAACATTAAAATACGAAAGAAATCGAATTTTTCTCCCTCGCCGCGTTATGTTTGATTTTTACAGACAAGCGCTCTTAAAAACCAATCTTGAGCTGATTCAATAAGTAAATCGCTTCTGTGATATCTTAAGTTGAAATTCACAAATATTACAGAATTAGTATTTGATAGATTTTTTTTGACAGAGGAATTGGCACCTGTTCCATACTGTTCGCGCTGGCAAAAGCCTGGAGGACTCCTATGGAAGCTAGAGTGCGTGAAAAGGGCAAAGGCAAATCTCAGAATCCGTCGAAGATCCCAAGGAAATTTTTATAGTTGGGTCTTTTGAAATGGCTGGAAATACATCTAATACTACCAGGTGCCATACAATTTATTACCTGTTATCAACGTAAAACTCATCGTCAAAGAACAAGATGAAAATCAATTGCTTCAAATTGGCGCGTCTCCCTATCGGTCTTAGTAACGGAGTGATCCCCTCTTTCGTTCATCTCGATTTCAAGTGCCCTCCCCCCCCCAAATCCTCCGACCCCCTCCTCCCCAGTCAATAAAAAATGACCGGTCCCTTACCCGCCGTCCGTATTAAACGGGTTAATTCAAAAGACAACAGGAAAGCTTTCCGTCAGCAAACAGATGTCCGTAATAAGCGGGTGTCCGCGTTAAGCAGGTTACTGTAAAGCGAGGTCGCACTGTTAATTTTCCTCTAAGATAATTAAGATAAAACTTGTGAGCATATTCAAGTGGAACATGCGCAATATAAATGTATTAATTTATTTAATTTATTTTATTTATTTCATATGGAGTAAGAGGCAATTATATATGTTTAAAATAGATGTCAAAGAATAATTAATGACCGTCTTGAACGCGGAAGTCGATTAGTTTTGTTAAAAACAGTTTGAAAGGCTTGAAAAATAAAAAAACTATGTCACCATACATGCATAAAACTAGGGGCTTTCCCGTGATATCCAGCTCTATCTACCGAGAGTTAAACTGACTCTTTATATCATTCCATATGGTCGTGTTAATTATTCATAGTATCATCTAGATGTTCACAGACCAAGTAATGATGGTTATTTGCGTAATAAGTAAAGACTCTAGTCTAAACCATCTATAGTTTGCTGATTGTGTAGATTACCTTAAAATAATTTCCTCAGGGCAAACTGTTCGTTCTATTGTTTCAAGGTGCCATATATGAATAACGGGCGAAGTAATTTTATAATGAAATATTTATCAACCGAACTACTACTTTCTTCTCCGTTTCTAAATATCTTGTCACTTACAGCGTGACTTCAAAAAGGCAGCAACTGAGGGCCGACTAGGCGGAGCGTCTTTAGCTTACGACTGTCACATGCAACTTGTGTAGAGCGTGGTGCTTGCGTCATTAAAGAATTGTAAACAACTCAGATCATTTATCGTTGCCTCTGTTTACGACTGTCGTAAGGTTTTAAAACATGTTTCAAAATCCCGCGACAATCTTGAACAAGTTGTAGCTTTTGATTTACACGAAAAGTAGCTTGGATTTACACGAAATAACTGACTGGCGTGGTAAGCTATTCGTCAGCAAGTCGCGTAGAACAAAGGTGTACCGTTTTAATCGGCCCTAAGGCAATGAAGACCAAATAACAGCGTCGAAAGAATGAAATAAAGCCGATGCAACTCTAGTTTTTCCTTCCCTTTTTCCTGCACTGCAACACTTGATCTGAAAATTTAGTCGAAAATGCATATTTCTGCTCTAGCGGCCCTTATTAACTGTAAGTTCTTACATAACTTAAACTAAACAAGTTATGATTCGTTCATTCCCAAGAAGCAATTCTCTTTTCTGCCACAATGTATGCATTCCTCTAATAAAGTTTTTTTACGAGAATTTGGTAGTTCATAAAAACCATCTCTTCTATGTGATGATCTTCTCTACTATACTTCCTTGTATGTTTAAAATTATATCGAAATTGTATGGAGAAATTAACTGTTAATAATTTGTAGGAAATGAAGGCTTAAGTTAATTAGCAAGGTACTCGCACTTACCTCAGCAGATGGTAAATATTATTAGCCTAGGAGGATGACTTTTCCTATTTTCCTTTTCACAGCAACAGTGGAAACCTCCACCCCAAACTTTCATCACTTATTTAAGAAGCAGTGATAGCCACGAAATGCTTACAAGCCCAACAAACGTCTGACGAGACCTTTCATTCAATCATTAAGAACACAGTTACAAAATGCACTCGGGACTTTGTATATATAGTCAATAAAATAGTTACTTTAATGGCAGTTTCTACTTACTTCTACATAACAAGTTCAAACAACTTCTGACAGGTTGATTCTGTTTTTTTCTTTACTTCCAAAACCTGCTAACTTCAGCTACAGAAGGCAACGAAACTGAAAATGCTTAACATTCACTCTTTACACTTCAGTTCACTTTCGACATTTAGTTTATTCACGCGGTCTTTTATTTACAGTCACAAATAAAAGAAAATTTAAATTACAGGTAGATAAAACAATAGCGTTCATGATGCGTGCACTAAATTATCAAAATATCTCCCTACTTTGAAAATTAATGCGTTTTTATGCAGAGGATGACATAAAAGGACAAACAGCAAACAGTTAAATTTGTCCGTTAAATTTGAGGATAATCTAAAACGGCATATAGATTTCAAATAAACGTCTGAATTAATACAGCTAGCGTCTGATATGACCTTTCGGCATAAAAATTAAAGGGGCATAGTCACGCTATTTTAGTTCACTTTAAAAATCAAAAATATGTCTTCACATCAATGAACGCCCACAAATAATGGTCTAGTTTTGTTTCCAAAGACTATATTACTTCACTGAAACTATTTTCTGTCGGCTTGTTGCTACGGATGGCACGGATGGAAATGGGTGCAATTTGAAAAATTAGGCTAAACTTTTCAAATTCTTTCAGCTTGTTGACATTAGATCGATATTAAATGGTCATGGTTTGTTTTCTCTTAATGAAATTAAGTTAATATGTTCCTTTAAATGTTCAAACACAATGTTGGGCATGGATAGAGTTAGCTACCGATAATTTTAGCACAGTTTTGACCAAAAGTCTGCGAAAAACTCGTGACTATGCCCCTTTAAGGCCTTTCACTAAGAAATCAGGCTCTGTATTCAGCAATGGCTGAGAAATCGGTTTAACCGTCAGGAGAGATGGTGAAATATTTCCTGAGTTATCATATGCATACCCGTGCCTATAAAACGGACGAGATAAGACTGATATCAAATTAAATATCTCTTGTTTGCTCACCGCTATCTTTCCGGTGGGGGGGGGGGGAAAAGAATTTTTTAACCCCTTTTAAACCCTTTTAAAATCCCAAAAAAAGCCCCCCTACCCCAGCCACATTCGG
>Ga0126336_10001216_pt1 | contig 12928 bp, 4 predicted proteins | sample SidCmetagenome_FD_92530 | JGI IMG/M metagenome (GOLD analysis project Ga0126336, IMG submission 92530) | Coral microbial communities from El Islote,Puerto Morelos, Mexico - Siderastrea C C metagenome | ecosystem: Host-associated > Invertebrates > Cnidaria > Coral | place: El Islote,Puerto... | reverse complement strand
TTGTCCGTCTGGTTTGTGCCCGGCTTCGGGGGTGCACCACAAAAAAGTTAGGGATACTCTTCCCCACCATTTTTTTATAAAAAAAAATTTTTTTTTCTTTTTTATTTTTTTGGAAGATGAGGGGGGGGGGGGGGGGGGCACTTTGTGTGAAACTCAAAAAAAGCCCAGGCAGAATAGGGTTAAGAAATGCAGAAATAAGTTTGAATGTTTGGTGCACGAGATGTTATTTATAGGCCACTAAGACCCAGTCTAAACGTGCAATCTGACTCCATTAGTGCGAAAGTATTTGTATGATTTATATTTTGGACTCTCTGTTATCATAGCAGACCTGCTTCTTATACTTGTAGATAGTTTGCATATTGTAAGCTACCTTGACAATGGCGTCATAATGACTCCGAAACGTCAGTTTTTATCGTTGGTTTTTGCTTGTCTTTGAATTCATATACTTAGTAATTAAAATCACGTCAACTTAGTACTCTCGATGCCAATCACTTCAACATTTTTCCCGGTTTCCTTTTTAAAACTGCAGTTAGAGCAGAGTTGGGGACTATTTCTACTTGAAATTCCATTAACATCAAATACTGCTATTTCATTATGCTTATGCTTTGTCGTCCGGATAAAACTCGCGAAATAAGCACACGTAAAAGAGAAAAAAAAAGTTTCTTTTTTTCGTACCGTCTTATGTCACCCTGGTTCACACTAGCTTGCTTATGCTTATGCCACAAATGTGAACCAGCCCTTAATGTGCTTTCAGCCGAGTGCTCCAAAAATAAAAAGAAAAGGCGCCCGTGAAATTTTCTGGTATGCAAGGAACGGGTTTACAAAACCTCCCCGTATATACCTAATTCAATAAAGGTTGCTTTGGGCATTGGGCAATTGCGCATTGGGAAGCTATTGTTTGGCGGTCACTCAAGCAAAGCATTGCATTGTGTTCCGTATGCCCAAATGCCTAATGTCCAATTGCCAATGCAACCTTTATTGAATTAGGTATATAATGGTTGTTTTACGAATTCCAGAAGGTATTTGTTACCTACACTGGCGTCATGTATCTACCATAAGATCTAACAGTTAAAGCCAAGTCTCTTCTTACCACACTCAGGGCAACACCGTCCTGGAATCTTAAGAGATTTTTCGCAGGCCCACTTCTGAATATCACAGTCGAAAATCTTTTGACACGCGTGCTTTCCCGCTTGGCATTTACACTGTTGGCAATAGATGCTGCTCTTGTCCGGCGATTCCTTCAACACTTCAGCACTCTCTCCATCTTTGTATAACTGGCCATTTATTTTACAGCTCGGAGCATTCTCATTGGGCTGGACTGGAACTAAGAACAAAGAGCAAAGGGTGACTAAAGGTATCTCTTGGAACAGAATATGTACTATATGTCTTTGTGTTCGTTGCTGTGATAACAATTCGTTAAGCGATTCTTTCCTTGTAATTGCAATATATTTTAAAATGTAACAGTTTTATCCATATGCCTTAGTTTTTTATGGTAGCGAGAATGTTTGTACTGTAAAATTGGAAAGTTATTCCAAACATCTTCACAGTTTCTCTCTTTGTGAGCGCTTAGTTTTTACCGTTCAGTGTCCGAGGTCGTTCCAGCAGATTTGCGCTTGCATTATTATTTCAGTGAATCGGCTTTCGTTAGGATAAAAAGAAGCTCAAGACATCTCAAAGGTCTTTGGTACACCACTGTGAAAACAAAGGGGTCCTTTTATTTTTTGACATAACTTAACCCTATTCAGACCGGGGGGGGCAGATTCTGCCTGCACGGACTTTGGACGTTAATAACTTTTTTAATAAGCAAGCTAAAGCCACCAAACTTGGTGACTTTCCCTAAAATTCATCCAGGAACCATTTGACATAGAAGTGCTAGTCTATTAAGTTGACGTTACCATGGCAATCAACCAGCGGAATCCGCCCCTCCCCCGGTCCCACAAGACCAAAAAAAGGCCGGTCTGAATGGGTTAATTTCTTGACAATCGCAGGATGTCTGAGTAACGTACCACATTCAGGGCAGCACTGGCCTGGAATCTGCTTATAGCTTGCACAGTCTGGGCTGTTCAGCGAGCAGTGAAAGATATGATGACAATCCTCTACCTTGCCGCCATTGCACATACACTGGTGACACGCCCCAGTCTGTTTGTCATTGGACATCTTTAACACTTCCATACTTTCTCCATCTTTGTAATGCCTTTCGTTGACTTTGCAGAATGGAGGGGCTGGCTTAGGTAACACTAAAAAAACAAGAGTAAGTTTAATTTTCTGATATAGGAATTATCTACTCTCCCTAAAGGTCGACAGAGACTCCCAAAGATTCAAATAATATATTAGAAACTAATTACGATTCTGAGACAGCAAGATTGAGTGAAAGAAATTATATTTCGTATTTGGCAGAGTCACGAAGCATAACTTTCGCTTTCTCCCGAAAGCGTCGTTCGCGTTCCAGCCATCCGCAGTTATATTACGTCGTCGTCGTGTCTTTCGTTGTGGTTGCGTGAGCTCTTCGGCCAAAACCTTTTTAGAACGTGATTGCACAATTATTGTATCACAAGCAAAATTGCACCTCCCTAAAAACAAACTGTTCAAGTAAAAAAAACCGTTTTGACCTTCGTCTTACGTTAACTTTTCCATGACATGACATGGATTGTAAAGTTGGAAATCGCTGAGACATAGTAACTAATTTTTTTCGCTCTTTGAAAAATAAGATTTTAAAGTTTTGTTTCGAACATATCGATCTAAAAAAAAATAATAAGCTTTGCGAAATCTTCTCTGAATCTTTTCACTTGAGGCAGCAATGCGTAGTTGTATTGACGTCTCAAAAGCAATCAAAAGAAACTGAAGATCGTGATCTTGCCTGATTTTTCAAAAAATACTATTCCTCTTAAGATGTTTGACGTACCGCGGGCACAAACCGGACAGCACTGTCTCGGATCCTTGATAAAGTTTGTACATCCGGGTCTGTTCATCTCGCAGTAGTAGATCCTGTGACAGTCTTGTAGTTTTCCCGCCATACATGTGCACTGATGACACTCTGACGTCACCTGCCGTCCCAGGTCCTTCAAGACTTCCATGCTCTCGCCTTCTTTATAAACTTGGTCCTTGACTCTGCAGACAGGTGCGCCATCGGGAACATCTTAAAAAACATATGAAAATAGTTTGTTCAGTCATATTATGATCGAAGGTAGGTTTGACTCCCTTACCAGGCTCGAAAATGGTCGGACCTCTCTGACGCTGTTCACGCTGTTCAATTGTGCAGAATTAAGTACAACTTCTTAGAGGTTTTAGTTTTAAGTTTGCTATACGTTTTCGTTATAGTTTCAGTTTTTAGTAAGGATTCAGATATAGTTATAGTTACATAGCTAAAACATCTCTATGAGTCCGTTTAAATTAGTTTCCTTAACAGTTATCTTGCTTTACATTCTTTCGCTTACTGTGATTGGTTAGATGTAGATATGTCGAATTCGATGACTATTCTACAGTACCTCGTTCGCAGGTGGGGCAGCACTGGCCTGGCTTCTTTGAGTAACTATTGCAGCTGGAATCGTTCAGAACACAGTGAAAAATGTGGTGGCAATCTATCAGCATTCCGTCCCTGCATGTGCACTGATGGCATTCACCGCTGGCCAGGTCTCCTTTGTACACTTCCATACTGTCACCATCCTTAAAGGTTTGGCCATCAACATTGCAAACTGAATTTGGGGCCTTGACAGGGACTGGGTTCACTGAAGAAAAGGGTCAATTAATTAGAGGGGAAAGTTGAGCCACGTTACATTTCTAGAAACTCCCTTAGAGGAAGGATATAAGTGTTCCACACGAGTATATGGTGCTCGATCTCTAATTTGAAACGCCTCCATATAACTAAACGGGCTTGAAATTCGTAAAAATTTGTTGAAAGCAGTTTACTATTTAATGGAAAAATGTTTTCTCGACTTTTGCACACGGTGACTTTTCTATTCCTCTAACTGGTTTGCCTTGTCTCAGCTAATTAAAATTTTAAGAACTTATACAGACTAAGTAATGTGAAGAAAAAAAAACATTTTTGTTTCTTTCTAAACTCGCATTCTATCTCACAAAAATTAAGCCAGAATGCCCAGTTAAATGGAATACGTGATCAATGTATTTATTGCCATGAAAGTCCAACCCACAGATATATATCACGATAAACAAACTTTAACTTTTTTCTTTTTTTCTTTTTAAATTGACATGATTCTTTAGTATAAGTGGTTTGTTATTAAGTTTTACTAAACTGAGGATGCAAGTTCGAAACCCTACCTTTGATGCGATACACAAAATTAGCGTTTCCTTTTCCAACGCCATTTTCGCAGTTTTTGGATCTTCTGTACTTGTTATATTTACTTTCTGCGGTTTTGCTTGAGTAACACTCTCCATAAAACTGGATTCCAAACAATGAGGTGAATCCTTGCTTAAAGGCTTCCTCGGCGCAGGCTTGAATGACGCGGTCGGGAAAACCTTTCCATAAATCCGCTCCCCAAGCCTTTCTGAAGTTCTTTACGAGGTCTTCTAATGCTCTGTCTTTGCGCCTGTCCTTAAAACAACCAACTGGCTCGTAATCAATTTGAACTGCAAAAAAGAGTACCACTGGACTGTACAAGTCATTTTTTCATATTTAAAAATTTTAAGTCTAGTGTGTGAAAAACGTGTTAGTCCAAAACAGCAGTCTCGGACAATAATTCTTGGGACATTTGACACCTCTGAGGACAGTACCCCTTTCCCCTCACTGGTTTGTCGCTGTGGTTTTGCCTTTAGCAGTTCTTTCTATAATGTTGTACAAACCTCTGGCTTTTCAGACAGAAAATAGCACATTTTCTAGTCTTTTCAACATTGCAAAGGGGGGAAGGGGGAGAAGTCGGCAAGGCGTCCCAAGATTATTGACCGACCCTGAGGGTCATGGGCTCCTGTCCAAAATCAGTCGTTTTATCCAACCAGCTGCTTCATACTCATTAATCCAGTCTATTTGTCTGTCTTCAGACAACTCTGGTAGTTAAGGGGGGAGACTCTTAACTACCATATTGTTGCTATGGAAAGTTCCTAACCATCATATCTTGAAAACCCTAGCTTCCCCAGATAAGTTGCTTGGCCACATTTGCTTAATAGGAAAGGGTTCCAAGGTTCTCGAGTCACAACCACATTTAATAGGTCACGTGGCCTGAACAGAAAAAGCCTAAAACATAGGCGGCGTAAAGTTTTAGTCATTGATAATGGTGCCAACATTTAACGATCATCAAGATGCAAAGCCTGACGTATCGGTTTCTTGAAATTTGCATAATTATGGAAGTAAAGACGTCATAAGTACATAAATTTATACATTTTCTGTTGTAGTTTTTCTGTTATTTATGTTAACAGTAATTGCTCACGTCAGATTATAAAGAAGGCTGATTTATCTCTTATTCGTGAAAAAATCTTTCTTGTGCGCGGTTGGGGACTGGCACTAGCTACGCACGCGCAATGTTGATTTTTAAAATTCAGATGGTCATCCTCATACATTTTGCCAATCTAGCGGCACAAGACACTGCAAAACAGCGTATGACAAAATACCATCCGTGAAAATCCCATAGCAACAACGCGAGATCTGTAGTGTCTCCCCCATTAAATCTGCTCATCATCCCAAATCTGCACGTCTGCCAGTCTTTGCGAGTGCAACTGTCAGTATGGCAGTCATTTCTGTCTGTCTTCTGTCGGTCGGTCGGTCGGTCGGTCGGTCGATCGGTCGATCTCTCTGCTGTCTGTGTTATTCAGTCTTTGCACTGAATCATGAGAGGAAAGTAGGAAAAAAAGACAACCAGCGACCAGAGAAAACCGAACTCTAACCCCGTGCTAGAAGCCAGCTCACAGGCCTCTTTTTTCACGATCAAACTAATCAGTGAATATATTTCCCGAAGGTTATTGTGACACAGACGTAAAGTCACGCAACGCTTGCGATTAAATCCGCGGGACAACTGAATTCTCAGAGTGGCGTTTTCAAGGAAATTGGATGGATACATATCTCTTAACTAAATCTGAATGAACATAATCTAGGGCAGTTGTCTATTATTTGTTTAATCATCTAGCAGGTCGGTGTCGTAACTTCAGTCAGGCAGTCAATGTCAGCATCAACACTCGGCACTGTCACTAACAAATATCACCAAAAACAGTCAAGGCTATCAAGGCAGGCAATGAAGTCAATGTCATCAACAGCAGTTCATGACAAACACAACAGTCAAATAGTTATAGTATACTTGTTTTCGTACCGGCCACGTCCCTTACAGCAATGGTCTTGGACTCCTCAGCCTCCTAAGGGGATAAACGATAAGTAGTATGACTGTTAGGAATAAGATGTGTGAATTTATATTCCTTAAAATATCGATGCAAAATGAGATATGTAGAAGTGCTAACGAAAGAATTCATGAAAACTAATGGAATAAATGTACAATTGCGTCACATCGCCGCTCAGTATGATTGCATGGTCAATGAAAAGCTCCTTTAATCGTTTTCTAGTGCACAGTTGGTCTGCTATATACGTTGCCGTTATATGGGTCGTCTCGCAACTTTTCTGCCCCAAAATAAAGCTCTATGACTTAGGAATAGATCGTCCGTAAAATTATTGCAACCAAGGACGAGAAAGAGAGAGGAAAAAGCTAGTGGAACAGATAAATCCCAAACGTCATTCGCGCTGCGCGCGGAAGAGTTCTAGCTCTTATCCATCAGCCCTTATGTGTAAAGAATCGACCGTTAACTAACTAATAATTGTGGATTCATTGGGGATTCACTGTCACGAGCTGTTAGTTATTCGAAACAAGAAAACGGCAAACATGAGAAAAAAAAACGGTACTGATTGGCAAAGGGAAACTAGCAAGATACAGTGCAGACGCTCGGGTCAGGTAAAGGCATTGCAGGTTCTCTATTAACGTTGTTTGGGTTAAAAAAAACTGTTTTATCCTGGAAAGAAACCGGTGAATGAACACTCAGTTAATGAGAAAAACACTAAGAGGAGTCTTTTTTGAGGAGATTTGTGAATAAAGACAGTTTAGAGGAAAACCGCTTCGTCGACTGCAATATTGAAAGTGGCAAAGGAAAAGTACTCCGTCTATAAAATGAAAATAACATTATACATTGGCTTAACAATATGAATTTTACTTTCTCGTGGCAAAAGTATTTTCACAAGCCACTATTGTTAAACCAGTATGTCACTTTTTCACTACGTTCACTTGTTTTTGTGAGCAATGTTCCACTCGAACTTGAAATTCATATCGTCTCGCCACCGTGTTATATTCCCCGTTACATTAATACCTTAGTGACATGTGTCGCTCCTTCAGCTGCTAAAAGCAAACTGCAAATCACCATGAAAGCTTGAAGTAATGCTCTTGACTCCATTCCCTTACCAAAAAGTGAACCAAACACGTGATTATCACACATGAATAACAGTTGTTATGAATTTAATTTCGCCCCTTCCCCGAATGTAAGCACTTGGATGTATGAATTAATTTCGCCCGTGCGAATGTAGCATAAACGTAATGCTAATCGTTTTCCTCTAACTGTATAAAAGCACATGATTTTGGTAGCACATGTTTATAGATTCGAGCCGATTTGGCGTAATAAACATTTACCGCCCTAAGTTTGGAGAGAATTGTTTTAGTTGCCTTGAGACAACATTAACCAGAGTGATTACCTTTCAACATTTTCTAGCGTAATACCTCAGGTATACATTCATTTGGTCCTCATGTGACTAAAGACCACTCGCACGAGCCAAGTTTTCATAGAGTGAATGGGTTCGGGTTAGCTGAGATAAGATGGCACTAGTTATGCGACGATTATTTGGAAGAAAAACAGGTGTTTGCTTAAACTAGGCTTTTATTTCAGTGTGAATCTACTAAAGAGGACAGGTAATTGCACACTGTCCTGTATGGGAAAGGTGTTTCCCTATTTCTTTACTGTTATTCAGCTTTGTTTAGATATTTATTTCTTCGTCAGTTAATAAAATGCGGACAAATTCTAGACGCCGCTAAAATTGGTTCTGAACATGTCTCGAGCATTGCCGATAACACATGGTGTCGACTCTCGTCCACTCGGGTTTTAATCAGTTTGTCCCTTTCTGTGCCATGCAGGATATAGCTTTCCGCGCCAAATATTGCCCTCCTTGGGCAGCACTAAAACTGCTCAAAACTCGTTCTTCCTCGCCATTCTTTACACGCCACCATTATCATTTTCTTATTTTCTATTATAGGCCAGCTTCATAATACGGCCCTCCCGATCATACGGTCGGCCAAATATGATGTGTGGCTCTTTAGTGACCCGATTGTAATTGTTCTTGTACCGGCTGTTAGCAGTTTTTTTGTTCTTTTACTTTAATTTTTATGTCATCGGTTAAAGAATTCTCTCTTTTTATGAACATGAAATTGGGTTTTGTTTATTCGCAGAACCAAAAAGAAAATGAAAACGCGAAACTTTAAGAAAGGGAAAGAAGAGAGAGCTAGCTTGGTAGAAAATTGCCACAACATCCAAAAAAAGAAAAGTGATTGCTAATTAACAAGCAAACTCATTGGTCATTTAAAGCTTTTCTGCAATTTTTGTGTTAACTTTTAACAGTTTCTCTTTTCAGCTGGTCGGCAAACAATTTTGCTTAGCGGGAATTAGCTTTCATGGACCGAAACGTTTATTAACATTTTCCTGTTAATTGCACGTTTTCCTTTTAATATTAGCAAGAAAATAAAGGATTCATTCAGATAAATAACCAAGCCTCTTTGTAGGCAATCGAGTTTCTAGAAAAGCTTAGAAGCGGTTCCTCGAGGAAATTTTGCCAGTGGCTTTGATCTCTCCCGCTTATTAGATTTGCATCATGGATAAGTGAGCATGTTCAATTCTGCTGATATCATTTTTTAACAAATTAAGGATCCTAAGTTATTCAGCACTTACCGATTTCTTGACTGGAACCAATTTCGCGGAGAATGATCTTCTCAGAAGCCCAGTAGCTTAGAAAAAACTGAACTGAGTGTCGAATTAATTTAGAGCATGGGCCTTAACGTGCTTTAATTTCTCTGTCAAGCGCGATCAAACCTCGAAATCTCTGCAAATTTAAATTTTTATATCACATCATTTTTTCTGTCACAGCGAACAAGCGCCTTCCCCTTCTGTGCAAATATTAAAACATCTGCTGAACAAAACAAATATCTTATCATAACACGCTTAATTCGACGCAGCTTACACGGGAAACTGTGCAAATAATAATTATCAATTAACATGGAAGCTTTTTCATGTATAAGCTGATTAAAACCAAGATTTGGCTTTCTATCTGGTTGAAATCTTTCTATTTAACGTTTTAACTAAAAGGATACAATCAAGAATAATTTGTAGCATTGGTGTACATAAAAAAATGCTCCGAAGCGTCTATTCACAAATTTCGAAGCGTTTCATAGGTGTTTACCTTACAAGATAGGGAAAAGGCAAACAAATTAAAAAGAATGGATTGAAATGAATATAAGTAATCAAAAAGATATTTCATTACTCTGCTTGTTAAATTAAAAGAAAAATTTCACCTTTGATTTGGCTCAAAATGTTTATGTTTTTATTCTGTATAATATTTCAGTGATCGAGTTTGTAACAAGTTACATCAAGACATAAAAGAATAAATGGGTATCGGAAGTAAATAAAAGGAAAACAATCTCGGAAATTGGTGTTGGTCTTTGACATATCATACACTGTTCGAACGGAAGGGTGATTTGTTAAAATTTAACAGAAAACTTGACCTGTTGACAAAACGAAGATTTGTCCACTTAAAATTTGAACCAGTTGAGTTTGCCCCATTGTAGACGATAACTTTTCTTGCAAATTTTCGAGGAGTTATTCGTATATTCTTTTAAGCGCCCGAGACTTGAAAATAATAATAGTGCAAAACATGTATTCATCATTGTTATCTTGACTCTTGTTATCTTAAGTGTATTGGATCACTGAAAAAATTTCAAAATTTCAGTTAGGAAAAATATATAAATTAAACGAGCAACTTCACTGGAAATAAAAGTATCAATGACCATGCTTTGCACTGATTTCACCTTCAGTGTGTCTCAAATTTTCTCTTTAGTAGAGAAAAAGAACTTGCCGTAACTTTTAGACCTGAAACACATACATGCTATTGTTTATCGTCGCTTAATTAGTTCATACAAATCGATCGCTTACCTTTTTTTGACTGAAACTTACAATATCAGAGAGACAGTTTCCGAGTACGTCAACCGGCTAAAAAGCAAAAATAAACTGTGCGATGAAAAATAGTCTGCTTCTGCCCCTTCAGCGGGGATTTTTTTTCTTGGCGACGTCTAGCGTTCTAATTTCAAATTGACGTAACCACGGCAGACGTAGACCAGAATCCTGTAATGATAATATTAATATCATTTTTATTTCTTTCACGAGTTAACGAAAATTGAAAAATAAAATTGGGGGAAAATGATTCATCATTTTTGTCGTACTTTTGCGTGATGCAACGTTCAACTTTGTGACGGTGAGATTAAACTCACCCCGACGGTTAGCTTTTCTAGTGCAGAAAAGTTTTGCAATTTCTGTTGTCTTTGATGTTTTAACTATTTTTTAGAGGGCAGAGTGATATCTTTACTGCCAATTCATAGAAGGAAGGCTATCTATTAGCTGCCAGACCCAATGTTTAACCTAAATGTTCAATTCAGGGAAAGTGGGCAAAATAAATACAGAATACTGAAGGAAATTACCGAAATGTCAATCAAGGCAGCTCAGTCTCAAACTGATTGTCAAACATGTTACTCCTGAGTCGAGCCTACCTTATGCTTCGTTCACACCAGGAATCTAATATTTGATGTCTTTTTTTTTTCGGGGCAAATGTTTGTTTTTTGTTTAGTTGCGTAGTTCCATTAAACACGGGGTGTCGAAAAAAGTTTCGTCCGGGGCAAAATCTACAATTAAAATGTCCCATATATCTGGGACTAGAAAAATCAATACACTTATTATATGAAAAATTTTATCTTCATTTCATTTAATACGCATTTGAGCCTGAATTCGAAGGGCAACTGAGTAGCAGCAACGGATGGTGTACTGTGTCAGGGATATAAATTGTCACTGGGAAACTTGCTGTTTTGAGAGAGTATCACCTGGTTATCAATTGAATAAATCTCAGTCGAGTAGACCATTATCTCAGCTACAACATGTATTTTGATCCACGGTGTAGGACCTAAGCTAACTTCGTGAAGAGAATGCATATTTATATATCAAAACTTTCCAAATTTTCGTTATATTCTTTCTTTAATCCGTTCACTTTTTTTACCCAAAGTCTGTTTAATATAGTTTTGAGACTGGATCATGCATTTCAAAGAGTTTTTAAAATTCAAATTTTGGTTGACGCATGAAGCTATAGAGGTTATTACAAGGCGGCGCGAAGACTATGGATTTTATTTGCGAGTGGTAAAAACAATATTTTGCGAATGACTGCAGCGAGTGAGTAAAATGTTGCTTTTTACCACGAGAAAATAAAATTCATATCTTCAAGCCGCCGTGTAATTTTCTTTTTATTATATCAGCCCAAGAGTATTTTTGCACAAACAACAGTGTGAAAGCGGGAAATGACGTCATCGATATCCTCACTAGTAAGGATATGGAAACTACGCCACTCAAGTCCGGATGTAGTTTCGTATGCTTTACCGTCGACGTGTATGCAAGGGGCTATATTAAAACCAAAACATATATTGTCTTAAAGCAGCATAGTTGCAAGTTTCGTATTTTCAAGTCATATTCTCAATATCTTCCATTGCTGTCATTTCTACCAAACCGTGGTCTCGTTTTAAGGCCAAATATTTCAAATATATATGTCCCAAAAGAATTTTCCACTCAAACGTTTTCGGTAAATATCATGTACCTTAGGGAACGGTCATTATTTAGAGCAGGGGAGGGGGTGAATGATTTTTAACCCCAAACAGCATAAGTCTATAACCCATCCTTTAACAGGTAGTAACTTTCTGTGACCCCTTCTTGAAGTGGTTGAAAAAAACTCATAACCCCTCCTTTCAACAAAAACACTTTTAATAGGCCATTAGTGTTTGAATTGACTGTTTGAAGACTGGACTGAAGAACCATGGAAATATAAAGAAATGGCAGACACCATTAACACTTTTTGAAGATGTTAAGCGCTTTTGTTTAGAAATTTTGGAGCTATTAAACGAGTACAAATTGCCAAGCGTAAAGCCGAAATGGGCTGACTTCACCAGATGCAGGCCCCGGTGTTGGTGTCAGCAACAATGAAGTAAAATTCAGAGATGCAGAATTTGCAAGGATCTTCAACTCTGACCATCGAGTTAGGGTCCATAGATTGCGTGGAGACTCGGGGCAGAATGAGACAGAGAGAACTAATTCTGGATGTGGGGATGCTCTTGTTGATGGAAGTACCTTAGAATGGAAGAAGTACAAAAAGTTTGAGTGAATGTCAAATGAGGACGTAAAGAAAATGGACATGAAGGAGTTTGAAGTGTACGAGAGCAATCAAATAGGAAAGAATGCTTGGGCTGTGGCTGAAGAGCTTGACGATGCGCCAATACTTGGGGTGTACATTATGGTTTTCCTGACCGAGAAAAGTAATGATGGCTTTTCTCTTAATCGGGACTATCTGGCAAGGTATATGGAAGCTTCGGAGGCAAAACGTAAAGACCTTCCAGGGCATGCTTATTTCAAGAAGATATGGAATTTCTACAATGCTCATTATAACACAGGTGAGATGTTCATGGAAACAATTAGCCGAATCTCTTGTATTATCAAAACTTGACTACAACAATATTGTAATTTATCCAACTCATGAGTTTTTAGTTAAGCGCTTACAGCGTGTACAGCTTGCCGCTGCAGGGTTTGTTTGTAATAAGTTTGCTGATTTACAAGACATTATAAAATTAGGTTGGCTTCCAATTAAAGAGAGGCAGGATTATCA
>Ga0126336_10001215_pt1 | contig 12929 bp, 9 predicted proteins | sample SidCmetagenome_FD_92530 | JGI IMG/M metagenome (GOLD analysis project Ga0126336, IMG submission 92530) | Coral microbial communities from El Islote,Puerto Morelos, Mexico - Siderastrea C C metagenome | ecosystem: Host-associated > Invertebrates > Cnidaria > Coral | place: El Islote,Puerto... | reverse complement strand
TCCCTTGTCCCAAAATGCTGGATCCGAGGAATGCTGAGTACTTCCCCTCCATTTCGTCAAAAGGAATACACAACCCGCCGCTTATTAGGCGCTTCAGCTACGAGAAACCTTTGCCAACTCTCCGAACGCAAGTTTCTTCCACTTTGACGCCATGCTGGTTTTGTTGTCAAGTCGATTGACGTCACATTAGCTAATCACGGGATATTTTGGCCGCGTTAGACGGCGACACTTTTGAAGTCAAATTTGCGCTATTTTCACCGCGAAAAAAGTACGCTTGAAAAGTTTGATGCCGGTTTAAAGCTTAGAATCGTTTTTTATACACATAAAACAATCAAAAACCGAAGAAAAAATTTTCGTGTCATATACACTTTAATTCAAGTCTGTCAAATTTAATTGCGTTAAACGTAGAACTTCACATGCATTTAATGCCTGAATTAGATTCGGTACATGTGAAATTCGATGTTTAAACCGGGCCTCAAGCACGTACTTTTGTGAAAAGAAGACTGAAACGCAAATGAATCCACACACGTGCAAAGCTAAGGATGCGCTTGCCAACTATTTTATTTATTTCACGTATTTGTCAGCGATTGGTTTCTGTTTCTAATCAATATTCATGACTTGTTGTAGAATTTGCCACAAATCACGTACTCTGTGGTCGCGAGAAGATGGTTCGAAACTTTTGAAGACTGGCTTCTCCTTTCGAGGAAAGTCTTAAGACGTCTGAAAGTCCTGAAACAAAGGGCAAAGTCTTAAAGCAGCTCAACCAAAGGTGAATATTAACTACGTTGCAATAATATCCCCATAAAAAATTCTTTGGAGGGTAAAAATGTCGCTCGATTACGAGTAGCACGTGGTTTATGAGTGTCGCTTCAATTCTAAATGCAACTTCAAACTACGGTCTTCTCAGTGTTTAACATTATATACTACCTTGTTTGCGAGCTTTTCTTTGGTGTGTTTGAAAATTGAACACTTGCGCCGATCATGTGTCATTGCTTATTTTCTATTTTTAGGGACTGAAATACCAAACTTAGGGAGGTTGGAACAAAGTGAAAGAACCTGAGACGAAAAACACAACTTCAAAAAAAGGTGAATAATAGCCGCATTGTAATAAATACTTTATAATAAGTTTCTTCACAAAGTGAAAAGTGAAAATCTTTGCTCGGTGTGGTTTGAGGATTGCTTGAGTGTCGCTTAAACTTGAAATTCAAATTCAAGCGAGTGTACCTGTCCTCTCGGCGTTTTATTTGTGCCACAAAAATAAAGTGGCCTTGGCTTGAAGAGAATTCTTGGATGTTAATATTATGACTGGAGGAGATTTTGAAGTCTGCAGTCAGAAAGGTTGTACCTTTGAAAACCACGTCTATCGTGGTCTCATTTGAACCTTAGTTGTCAGAAAGTTAAAAAAGAGTTCCACTTATGTCTTTTAAAACTGGAGCATTTGAACTAATGGATTTTATTATTTGTCTGTCTTTAGAAAAACCAAGAAACTCGTGGCGTCTAAAGGAGAAGAAAAGATGAAGATAACAACATGGAAAAGACGAGTCAGGAAAGAACTCGGCAAAGATAAGAACTTTAATGTGTGTTTAACACAACTTTAGTAAAATGGTGGCTGAACCAATTTTTCAGTGTGTATTAGAATCAAAAGTATACATTTTAAAGAAATGCGCATTGATCTTGCTGCTGGGAGATGTTGAAGTGAATTTATCTTGCAGAAGTGCGTGTCGATCTACCCTCCAATTGTGTGAGTCTATTCGCTAAATTGATTCAGGACTTGAACTGGAAGGAGATAATTAGATGTATTCATCTGGTAGAAATGCTCAATGATCTCGCTGCTAATTGTCTGAAACTATATCTAGATTGACAGGACTTGGGTTTGGGCTAAAATAAAACAATTTGTGATAAGTTTCAATCTCATCAGCCACCATTCAAACGTTGAGCGATCAGTCGATAATATTAAACGATTCAGTCAGTACTGCTCTGAAATCCCGCGATTTCATTTTCATGTTGAAATGTTGCAACAAATTTGTTCTTGCTGTTTTGATGTTAACTGGCCGTTTACTGAATCTTTTTAGCCTAAAAGAAGAGCGTCTGGCCTAGTAAAAACGTTTGTACTATTGATCGCTGAACTTGTAGATAAGTATAAACATTGCATTTATAAGTTGATGTGGTAAAAAGTTTGGGAATTTTAAGTTGGCACCACAGTTTATCATAACAATTTATCGCGGATTGTAACTTTGCTGACATCAACCTGAGCGTTTCAATTTCACAAGGAGGGACAGCAGCTGATCTTCTGTTTGAAATGAGCCAGAAAGTACGAAAAATGTAAAATGCTTTCGTATCCATGTCTGAAAAACTTAACAAATTGACATTGTTATCGAATAGTGACCAATCGTCTTGTATATGTTCGCATGTTTTGTGAACTTTAAATGCTACAACCAATATGACAAGCAATCCAGAAAAAAGTAAATAAAAATAGACAACTTGTAAGCTGATTTGAAAGTAAATTATGACTACTAAAGTATCCCAAATTCTTTCTGATTTTCATCATTAACTTTTGAAGTTGTCAAACAAGTGCAAATTTGCTACAAACAGAAAATGAAAAAAAAAAACTTTTCGTACTCTGGCAATCAGATGTTCTAGGATCACATCTTAAAAGGAGCCATCCACGTCAGTTTTTCACGTGTTATTTCAGATCATCAACTGGACATTTTGAATTTTATATTGCCAAAGCTCATTTGGAACACAGTATCAAATGAAACGGTTACTCATTAGCTTTTATTTAGGATTTCATTCACGGACGCCGAAGTTATAACTCCCTTTATCAGCATCACAGGAAAGTACTGTCCAGTAGCTTTCATTTGATCCCATTTAAGGTTTTCATCCGCAGACTCAAACGTTAGAACCACCTTGCACAGCATAATAAACAGCACCACAGGAAAGTACTGCTTAGTAGCTTTCATTTGATCCCATTTAAGGTTTTCATCCGCAGACTCAAACGTTAGAACCACCTTGCACAGCATAATAAACAGCACCACAGGAAAGTACTGCTCAGTAGCTTTCATTTGATCCCATTTAAGGTTTTCATCCGCAGACTCAAACGTTAGAACCACCTTGCACAGCATAATAAACAGCACCACAGGAAAGTACTGCTTAGTAGCTTTCATTTGAATGGTCACACTTTAGGATTTCAACCACAGACTCAAAGGTTAGAACCACCTTGCACAGCATAAAAAACAGTACCACAGAAAAGTACTGCTCAGTAGCTTCCCGAGTTTGAATGGTCACACTTTAGGATTTCAACCACAGACTCAAAAGTTAGAACCACCTTGTATAGCATAACAAACAGTACCACAGAAAAGTACTGCTCAGTAGCTTCCATTTGAATGGTCACACTTTAGGATTTCATCCACAGACTCAAAGTTATAACCATCCTGTACAGCATAATAAACAGTACCACAGGAAAGTACTGCTCAGTGGCTTTGATTTGAATGGTCACATTTAAGGATTTCATCCACAGTGACAAAATTTAGAACCACTGTATTCAGCATAACAAAAAGCACCAAGTAACGTACTTCCCAAACGCTATTGTACTAGAATTTTATCCAGTGACTTGAAAGTTAGAACTTCTTCAGTTTGCAGCACAATAAACCGCGCCACAAGAAAATAAAGTGCTGCTCATTAGCTTTCATTTGAGTGGACACATGGAGATTTCATCCACAGACTGAAAAGTTAGAACCACCTTGTACCGCATAATAAACGGTATCGCAGGAAATTGCGGCAGCATCTTTCATTTGAATGAGGCTCTTGAATGGTCGATGTTTAGGATTTTATCCACATCACGATAAACAGTACCACGGAAAAATACTACTTGATAGCATTCGTTCGAAAGATCACTCTCTATGGTTTTAATCACAGTCTCAAACGTTAAACCCATCCTAAATGACAAGATTGGGTTTGTCTGAAACTGGAGGTGAAAGGATAAATCAAAGACTGGCTTCGAGCGAGTGATTTACGCTGAATTGTGTGTTTCGGATATGAGATAGATTGTCAGTGCCTTCTTAAGAATGTCAAGCAATCTCCACATGAACTGATCAATTTCCAGTAGACAAGAGAGCAAAGGCATTATTCAAGTTTGGATCTAATTTATTAAATCCATTGAAAATTGTCATAAATCTAGAACTGGTTTAAAAAATTTCTCCGGTTTCGTATTTTGGAATAATTGCATAGAACGGATATTATCATAAGGAAACGAATCTTGAGGAAAAGTGCTTTCGTTCATCTTGTCTTCTTGGGAGTTTAGATAATAAAACCCTGACGTCTGGTTCAGAGGGACGTTGGTACTAAAGGCGATCAATATTGACCAGTTATATAGACCACAAAACAAACCATGCAGCTTTTATTCCTAGTGCCAAAACGGACGATTCTTCAGCTTTTTTAAGTGCTTTGCACAACAGTTGTCGTTGCCTCTTTCTTCGATTTCATGTTCCGCAAAGTTCAAGATTTAAAAAAAAACGTTAGCAGACACAAAATCACATTCTTGTTACAAAGGTGTACTTGTCTTGGTTGCCGTTTCAATTTATTATCATCAAAACAAAACAAAACGAAACGTTCTTCAAGATGTTGACACAAAGTGCAAAGTACGTAGTTTAAACTGCATATTTTTACACAGTTGTCTTGTTTGTGGCAGCGATCTAAATTGTCAGAAATTATTTGCCACTGCATTGTTTATCGAAATAAAATTGAGATTTTGAAACAAATTCGTAGCAAATAAACTAAGATGTATTTGTTGCATAATCATCCTATTTATCGTTATCATTTTAAATTGTGAGGAAAAATTCATACGAAATCGTATTGATTTTGAAACAAAACAACTATTTAGTCGGCATGTTAATTACGTTTTGCTCCAAAACAATAATGACGTAATATTCGTAATATTGTCTTCAGTTATATATATTGCAACTCATTTGTCCGTAAACACTGGTGTGAAACTTGCAACTTAATTTCGAGACACCAAAACATCGGTTAAAAGGGCATCTTGCGGGTGAATTGATTTTCTATCAAGTGTTTGCAAAAGCTAATTTAAACACTAAAAAAAACAAGACGAAAAATCAAAACAAAACAACAACTGAAACAACGTCGCATGACGTACAAGTTTAGAAAGAATATAGCATTGAATTTTCGTCCTAGTACAATTTTTTTATGTCTACGTAGTAGGTTGGGAAATTCTGTGTTCGTGATGGCGGCAATTTATTTTCACACAACGAAGAACCTGAGAACTGATATAACAGTTGTCGAAATCGCAGTTCATTTACCTATCGACGAAACTTTCTCGGAGTGCATCAAATACAAAATCCGAAAAAAAAAGGATTTTTCACATTGCTTCGTTCAAGTGTTTACTGTGGTCTGTATAACCTAGGAATATAAATAGAATTTTTCAATCGATAAAAGGACGTCTGTTTTAAGAGCAAGGCTTGAAACACATTAAGTTTCTTCCGAGAACCAGACATTGGGTTTAACTAGCTCTTGCCTGTAATTGTAGTTACTGCGTTGAAGGAAAAGACTCTTTCTGCTGGCAATGGATGTAGCACAGGATAAAATATTCTATATTGAACTTTTTAGAAACAAAGTTCGCAGGACACAAGTTTTTCCCGCAATTGCTCCAAACTTAACATAAGCAAATGCTGTTGGTTTTGGCTAGAAACAAAGTTTGTTTTTTTTCCTGTACTTACAAACATTTGCCAGTCAGAAAAAAGCCTTGTTATTATAAGCAACATTGCAAGCTATGAATAACCTAAAAATGAAAGAACGATCGAGAATATGGGCGCTAAGAGACGAATTTTGTTTATCCAAAACTTACATAGTACGTTATTCTTGTACATCAAATTTTTCACAACTTGCCATGTTGCTTTTAACATCCTCCATGTATACAACAAGTTCTTTTGGCGAACTTAAATATGTTGAGGATACTCTTTGAAATTTTTTTGCGATCAAAAAATGTTCAAAGGGTGTCCTGTTAAATTTTTCTACTAAAAATGTTGCCAGGGGAAACGCTGTGCGAATTTTCTCAAATTTTCCCGCCAAAAGACTTAGTATATAAAGGAAGAAAAATTTTGCCACACATTTTAATTACTTAATTGATTTTTTACTTAACTAATTGACTTATTGAAAAAGCATTGTATAAAGAGAAATAAAATATTAAGAGGCAATAAAATTGAAACAACTGTTTGATCTTTTTGTTGTTGTCGACTTCTAATTATTAAATAGTTTAAGTACAAGCTATTGAAATATTAAAGAGCGGTTACTGAAAAATAATAAAAAAAAGGCGCATGCGTCTTTTGGGCGCCCGTATTTTTTCTAAGTCTTTTGGCGGGAAAATTTCTAAATTTTCAAACAGATGTTAACTACTTGGAATGCTAATAAAATTTAAAAAAACGGCGCATGCGTATTGAGCACCCGTCTTTTGGCGGGAAAATTAGACACAATTGAACAGCGCTTACCATGGCAACAGTCAAGACAAAGAATTCGCGTATAGTTGAACGCAATAAACATTTGAACGATTACACAGTGTCAATAAAACTTAAATAAATAGCAAGCAAAATGAAATGAAAGTGTTCGCGAACTAGATTGCTGAAAAACTACTGAAATGTTTTTGCCAGGTAGCCTGCATGCCAGTTTACAGAACATTCTCCGAGAAAACAGAAAATTGGTACAGTACGGTACAACTTGCTTACGACTGCTGCATACACTGTTGTTTTAATTTGAAAACTGATTTCTGGAAAACCTCACGAAAATCGTAGCCGTGAACAATGCAAAACTATAACAAATTCTGTACGATTTTGGCATTTTGCGAGCTGAAATGTGGCATGTTACAGTTGGAAGCAAATGTAGTACCGTGTAAATTTGCCCTTGTTTTTTTATGATAAAGTGCAACGCAGATACAACTAACATGTTTGAAAAAAAAAAAAAAGCCAAGGCAATGAAAACTGCGTTAAACGGTAAAAATTGAAAGTAACGAAACAGCTGTAAACGTTTAGCTGAGAAATATATATTGTATCAACATTCGCTACTGAAAACTGGGAAACTTGTGAATGGCCTGTTGGTTTTGTCGCATGGCCTTTAAGATTCTTACTGTAAAATGAGCTTAATAGATTGTTTTCACGGCGACCATATTGGAGGTAGTAAATAAAATAAGGTGTTTCTTCTTTGGGAAACAGGTTCTGTTTTTATGCAAATAGTTCAATTGCTTTAAATCTCAAAACCACATGTAATCTGAAAACAGAAAAATGGACTTAAAATTCCAGTCGGAATTTTTTCTGAACCATACGGTCTTTTCTAAGGACTGAAACTGACAAGAGAAAGTTGTGACTCAATGCTTTCACTGGGACATCGTCTACATGAATATCTAATTTGGAGTTTACCTCGTTGTAGGAACCTCAGGGCAAGATTTCATTTGTTTGGTAAGCTATTGTTTTGCTGTACGCAATCGTTTAAAATAAATTTTTTTTTGACAAGTGATCACCCTTAAAAAGGTACCTAAAAGCGAATTGAAACAAGGAAAAATTTATGTGAAACAAGAAAAGTTTGTTCACTAAATCTGTCTGAACCTCACAAGTGAGCCGTTGATGAAAACTGACAAGCGGTCAAAATATCCTCTGACCTGTAACCGGGGAAATTGTGCCTGAAAGTTCAAGGTTTAAAAACCAGATGTCTCGGAGACATTTTTTGCCGTAAGAAGTGAAATGGCTGTTTTCTTCTTCTTCCTCTTCTTCTTCCAGGTGATTTGCTAGGTGGCTGCGAGCCATGATTTTCAATATTTATTGCTCGTAAAGCAAAAAGAGATTTTTTTTGCGTCGTTAAATGTGATTTCGTAGACACCAAGCAATGTTTCGTTAAAAGATGTATGAAACGATTGTGTGAAACGATTGTTTTAGTTTCCTTGAAATGTAATATTGGCCCACTATACTCTCACTGAAAACTGACAATCGGCAAAAAATTAATTAATTATAAATTAATAGCTCTTTTCTTCAATGCACTAACCGAAAATTTTAACTCACAAGTCATCGGTTCGTTTCGTTATCCTCACTGAAACTCTGACTCGCAATCTGACAATTTGTACTGACAAATACCCAAAGAGCTTGATATTTTTAGTGAAAAATCGTTTCTTTCCTTCCGTATCTTTTCAGAAAACACAATCAAATGAATAGCTTAATTTCTTACCGACAAATTGTGTCGTAGCTTCAATATCCATGATGAATACCCACAATAAACGTTGAACAAATCCTTTCTGGAACGCTGCCGGTTTCCTTACGAGCACCTCCAGCGCCAGAATTTGATTTAATAACAGAAAATAATGGCTCAATATTTTTACTGGCAAGTCATAAACTGAAAAGGCCAAAATTTGATTTCACAACAGACAAAAAGATCCACGCTGCTTCCTAAAATTGTTTGCATCAAGTGGTTTTGAATCCTGAAGTTCGTTATATCTGGCGTTGCACTGTATGTCAGTATTAAAGAATGAAACTTCTAGCTTAATTTAAAAAATAATAATAATAAAGAAATAAAAGAAGGAAAATTACCATCAATGCCTACACATCGGGTGCATGTGAAAATAATTTGCACCCTATGCACTTTACGATCGACTGATTCGCTTAATAAAAACCTACCCCCTACCCAAATGCCTCAGACTTTAAAACAGTAAATATTTCGCACGGTCTGTCTTGAGCGAGAGAATCCACTATCTTGTGGCCTCATGTCTTGTGTGTTTTTGGCGGCTTTTGTCGACTTTTGCTTTTCTCAACGAGTTTTCAGAAAAAGAACTGTTTAGCAGTTTACAAATGCTTGTGCTACAAGTACACACGGCTGCTTCTACAGCTTTACCTTTAAAAAAGTCCAGCCCGGCGTACTGCAGGCATTTATGGTAACCTCTTTGCCGCTCTTCATTTGTAAGGTAAATTATTTTCTCTACCTTTAGTTCTTGTGTACTTTCGATTCAATTCTTTCTTGCTTGAATTGATTCTGACGTCTAAAGCTTCCTGAAAGTGTCCTGCGCAAGTAAATGATTATCAATAAAATAGAATCAAATAGAAACAAAACATTAAATATATTATTTTCAGAAACAAAATTTGATACAACACTTTAGTGTGACAAACGTATCAGTTTTCTTATGCTCTTTCTCTCCCATTCTGGCTACTCATACAACTTCTTTCATTTTGCACCATACTCTCCCTCTCCCATGAAATGTCAAAGAGTTGTATTGTGCTATAATAAATACCCCGCAAAAGCGTGTCATTCAGTTCTGTACACATATCTAGGAAACACGTACCATACTTTGTAGCCCCACTTGAAAAAAATCTAAAGCAATTTGATATGACATCCTGCTGGTAATAAATTTGATGTTTCCATGCCAACCATATTTTGAACAGAAAGTTTCTTTTTTCAACATTTTGAATTTTCATTTTCTTTGACTAAACAAATTTTAACCCCCTGTTATATTTTTGACCATTTTGACACTTTTCAATTAGTTTTGATTACTTCTGAGCTAGTTTTGTAGCTTCCTGATGGAAATTCATACATCGGATCAAAGTTGGGAACTGCTCGAAAATCATAAAGTAATTTTGAAAGGTTGTGTGATGAAGTAGGCTTAGTTGTGGACTTCAAAAGAAACTTGCTTTTTCTATCTTCTGAGTTTCAGTGTCATAGCTGCTTAAATCTTGGGAGTTCCGGAGGGGAAGGGACTTTCCTTGACCTACCCCGGGGTTTCCTGTTCCCAAAAGCCCGGTCCGGGTATGAGTTGACAGTACACCCAACAAATTAAGCAAAAAAGTAAAATTATAACATCTAAGATCTCCGCTTCAAAGACACTCAACTCACCTTTTTAACAATGCCATGTTGAACTTGAAGGCCTATCTGGTTGGTTTTTCCATCCTATCCCTGAAATTTACCTAAGAGGGGTAAGAATGATGTTATGGCATGCCAAGTAAGGTCTCCACCTATTTTAATTAAACAACAACAACTAACAACATTAACAACAAGAACAATCTGGCTGGAGGTACAACCTAAATGGGAAGTAAGGAATGAGCAACAGGGACCCCAACGTAAGATGGTCCATTCTTGTAGGAATTTTTAAGGGGGAGGTGGGAAACCAAACTAATGCTTTCCGGGATCCGTTTAGAAGCAAGGAGCCGAATTCACAAAGGTTTCCTAAGTTCAAATTAGTCAGCCTCAACACTGTTTCTCACGAAATGCTGCAGTCAAAAATCGATTATCCTGACTTTTTTCTATGGTCCCGATTTCTTTATGAACATTTACGAGCGATGGTCGAAACAACATTAAGCTAAAAACTTGAGACTGTAATTCTTTACAAACAGGCTTTGTTTCTTCGGTTTTCCCCAGTGAAAATTGATTGAGAACAATATGAATATAGTTTGCTCTATTTAGAAAAAGAGCAAGACGATTGTTCACGTAAATTCTGTGTAACGATGTATTCAGTTTCCATTATCTAAAGATATTCTATTTTCTACATTATAGGGACTATTTTCAGTGCTATTAGAGAGTCTAGCTAATCGAAGTTCTTCTGTATTGCTTTACAACAGTACATAGGACATAGGGCACATCTCAGCTTCTTGAATCCGACCCACAGGCCAGGGTGCTGCTCATTTTAGCCGATGACGTCCATGACGTGAGGGGCTAATGTTAGAGCCTTAAAGATCGGGGCCCCAGTGAACGCAGCATAAATTACTTCGCAAATTCCTATGCAAATGAAGCTTGTTTTCATTTCCTTTTCAAATTTACCAGACGAATTACCAGACGTTGGAAAACATTTTAATTTCCAAAAAGCTTGTCTGAGACGTTTCGAATACGAGACACCTGTTTACTGAAACTGGAAAGCGAGCAGTTTACAATTGAGTGTCGAATGTAATGTGTTTGTTTTAATTTTGCTTTACTACGCTCGCAGATGGTTAAAAAAAGGTCGCGCAACTTTCTTACCCCATAAGACGTAAAACCAAAACAATATCGTGACTTGTTCGCTCGCGTTTTCCCGCGCCTAACGCTAGTTAATTGTATTAATTTACTTCGATTTCTGACTGGTTTATTTGTGTTTTGTTCCTGTTGTTATTGGTTAGAGTAATTACTTTGGTTTTGGTTTTACGACACTCATTTCATTTTAAAAACTGCTCTAAATAAATTAGTAACTCATATTTGATTCTCTATAGTCTGGAATCTGGAATGTTCTGTAGATGACATCGCATTGAATTGCGTATAGATGGCATCACAGATATTGTCACAGGTATCTTGTTTTACCACAGAGCAGTTTTTAAATAAGTGACAAAGTAATTTTTTTCAACAAACACAACACGCAAACAACACATTGAACCAGGAGCCATAATCAGGGACGGAGACCGTAACTAAATACCATTTTCAGTAGTGGCGTTGGCCCCCTCGAAAAAGGCAAATGTGCTATTTTTAGAAAAAATTGCGCCAGCGCGCGCGGCACGCGCGTGTATGTTGCAAAGACTCCTCGCAAAGAAAAACAAACATAATGGCGTCGGAAATTACCTTCGTTGGAGATGAAGAAATTCAGTTTCTGTCACCCGTGTCACTTCCAAATTTGAGGCAAGCCCTTGGGGAGAACTTTCTGGATAGTGTCTCTGGATATGAGGATTATACAAGTGATTTCGATGATGGCAGTGAGAATATTTTAGACAAATCCTGTGGCGAAGATGCGACAGACATGTCGGACGAGAATTTTCCCGTTACGCGGACAAATCGTTTTGTGGGCAAAAAAGGCGTCGAAGTAAGAAAAAACAGTGAAGGCGAATCAGGCAGAGAAAGCGAAAAGACATCCCAAAAATACTTTTCCTCTAAGGACGTACAGAGATTGAAGGGAAGCCGTGAAGACTGTAAAATGAATGTCCAAGCACGGTATGAAGAAAAGTTACGCACTGAGGAATCATTTTCACTTTCCACTGCAAAAGAAAATAGTAACATAGATTCAAACGACCGAACCAGGAAAGAAACCGTTTGCTGAGATTCCTTAGCGTGTGTTTTCTGAAATAATATCTGCGTTTACTGAAGTGGCCAAAATGAAGACAAAAAAAGCGAAAAGCGCACTTTATTTTCAATCAAATACTCTCGTGTTGCGTTATAATCGTCGACAAAATAGAGAACTGGAAAAACACTAGGAAAAAAAACTACTTCCGTCGACGAGAAGGAGAAAGTTGAAATGAAACTTCATCTTGCCTTAGTACTGAATGTTACTTACTGACCAATTTACGAACCGAGAAGGGATTCGAAAAGGATACATAGCGCAGTGGACGTGGCAAGGGTTTCAACAACGGAGTGAACTTAAGGTGATTCCATTCAATTGCATTGTGCATCCTTTCTGCGCATCATTTTTTGCGTGATTAGCGCGCGCACCAGAGCGCGCACTTTCGGAACTTGGTAGGTTTCCTATGAGAACTGAGTTGTTTAGAGAAATAAATGGTCATTTTCTCCTAATGGAGCACGGTGACCCCCATTTTTTATTGTATAAACTCAATCAGGACAGTATTCCCAAAGCAAATTTAAAAAGTTAGCAAAAATCTATGATCAGATTTTGCACAGTTGAAAAAAATCCTACGAAAAAAGCCATTTAGGGTAGAGGACCGCACATCAGTCTACCTTCGTCACCGTCTACTTTTTGAGTTTCCAGTAAATTTGAAGCTTTTCGGCCATGTTTTGTACAATACAGATCACTATACATATGTACAAAATCAACCTATACATGAAATATCAATCTACAGTTGAAATATTGAGCATATTGGCTTCACGAGTGCGCAAATACCTGGACATACTGGACAGTTTAAATCTCACCCAGCACGTAACCAAGGCAACGCGCACCACACTCCATTCAGAGACGCTTATTGATCATATCATTACCAATATGCCGC
>Ga0126336_10001214_pt1 | contig 12930 bp, 9 predicted proteins | sample SidCmetagenome_FD_92530 | JGI IMG/M metagenome (GOLD analysis project Ga0126336, IMG submission 92530) | Coral microbial communities from El Islote,Puerto Morelos, Mexico - Siderastrea C C metagenome | ecosystem: Host-associated > Invertebrates > Cnidaria > Coral | place: El Islote,Puerto... | reverse complement strand
GGAGAAATTTTTGATCGCCCTCCCCCCCAAAACCTAACAGGAAAAAATCATGCCCCCCCCCCTAAAAATCGCCATAACCCCCCGTCTACATAAATTATGAACCCTCCCTTACCACAAGCAACAAACGTCTTCGTATTTATTACACCAAAGTCAACACTGAAATACCTCTTTTCAACTCTCATTCTTCGCTCGTTAAAACAATCTTTGCAGTGTATCTCTTGAATAAAAGTCGCTAATGGACAGAAGAACGCAAAAGCAGACTTTACAACGCAGAATATCATTTTCACTCACGTGAGCAAGTAAACGCAGTTACTCAGACAAGCAACGTTTAAGGTTCAGAGACGTCCTCCATTATCGCTTTCAAAATTCTTAAATTCATTGGTCGATAGAGTATTTTCCCGTGCTTAACATTTGTTTCAGGTCGGCTTTGTTTTTGAAACCTTGAGTTATTACCGCCTTCCGATACTGGCAGTCTTATAATGAATATATGAATATCATATATTAGAACTGGAGGATGAAGAATTAAATATAAAGAAGATCATAACATTTAAGAAGATCATCACATTTAATTCTTCATCTCGCAGTTCTAATATATGATATTCATATATTCATTATTTCATCTTCAGAACTCTTTGGAACTCTAAAGCACAGAGAAATCAGGGTTTTATGACTCCAATCAGCCTCAAAATCACACGAAAGAGGAACAGAGCAGAGGAAGAGAGCGGGGGAGAAAAAAGACAGGCCATGCCCATAACAGGACACTTTCAAGGGTTTTTTTGTGTTCTGGGGTGAAACATGTGCTGAAGTGTCAATTAAATGGGTTTTTTTTCACTGTCTTAAACTGGAAACAATAGCTATGGGATACAGAGTCTCATGGAAAGGGAAAGAAGTGAATAGTTCGCCCTCAAGATGTGAGAAAAGTGTCATTCATTTGCTCAATAGTTTGGGTTACTCTGAAGAGCAGTTAGTAACGATTATATTTTTTTCCGCCCGCTGCATCTAGTATACAAGGAATGGGTTACGGCTGAATTGTCGGTCCTTTTAGAAATCTTTAATAATATCCAATCAATACCTTCACCGAAAGGGAATAATCAATTGCGGCTCCAACAACTCAATTGCGGCTCCAATAATCTTGACTCTTTTGGGAACTGGACGGAATCATTTTACGTGATCATCAGTTACAACGAGTCGGATTCATACTGTCACAGCCCTGAGAGACACCGTTGGAACTTTAGAAGCTAAATTCTCGCAGTTTCAAATCAGTTAAGCTCAAGTAACACTGATCAAACAAATAAAAGACAGAACTGTTCAACAAGACAGCCTCTTAAGAACACTAATAAAAACAATCGAGGACCTTTCTGCTGATCTTTCATTGCAAGTTAAATCATTACGAGAGGATCTTTCTTGGCAGTCGATGAGGAGATACTTGAAAAACAAAGTCAACTCGCGAAGGTCAGAATTTGTACCTTGTAAACATCCCCACTGAAAACCGTTTTTCTCTTTTTCAGGAATTTACAGCCCCTGTCGAAAAAGAGCTTTTGTCGAAGGTTAATCTGCCTCCTGCTCACAAACAGCGGGAAAGATTCCCTATCAAAGGGCAGCCTTCCTTCAAGTATCAGAAAGAAAAACAATCACGCCGGGCCAGCATCAGGCCTGAAGCGGCACTCTAGGAATAACTCTTGTGTTTTTAATCCAGTGAAGCTCAAACTTTGCAACATAACAGAATTTTCAATTGCAAACAATCGTATGATTTTTGTTTTTTGATTTTAACAGGTTTTGGCGGGAAAATGACGTCATACAGATAACGTCAAAATTTTATTTTCCCCGTATGACTAAACTTGTACACGGTTTGGAAAGAATATGTTGAATATGATGTGACGAATTCAAATATGAAAAAATAATTGAAAAAGCTTTATCGGTTCAAAAGATATTACATTTTGAAATTTGCCAAAGTTCTAAATATAGTAACAAAATGGCGAGATTTTCAAAATTCAGATTGTCGTATCCTTTGAACCGATAAAGCTTTTTCAATTATTTTTTCATATTTGAATTCGTCACATCATATCCTTTTGAAATCGCGCAATAAGTCAGTCATCAGGTGAAAATAAAATTTTGACGTTATTTGTATGACGTCATTTTCCCGCCAAAAACCGTTAAAATCGAAAAACAAAAATCATACGATTGTTTGCAATTTACAAGTCTGTTACGTTGCAAAGTTTAAGCTCCACTGGATTTAAAACACAAAAGTTATTCCTAGAGTGCCGCTTCAGGCCTCATGCTGGCCCAGCGTGAATTAATGTTTCCTCGACCACTAGCCCCCCGTCATTATTAAATCGAACACTGCAGTCATTTTATCTTGTTCAAACGGCAAATTCCTGAATAAGAAGAAGCTGTTTCAAGTAACGCAAGACTTCACATTTTTCAAATGCCCTATTGAGCATGCAAGGACTACTTTACAAAATAAACTTCGCGAGCCACCTCAATTAATCACCGTTGATACAGGAACAAACGACCTTATGATGACGACTACGATTTTGTTTCTGGCCTTTCTGTTTTCATCACAAAGGCATCGACTAAGTTTAGCACATTGTATGATGGGAAAAGGCTTGACATGACGTAGCCCAAAAGGCCTTTGATTATTTACAAAAATGGGTTCATCTCATGTCCTTATTATACCATAACTCGTAACCATAGCAACCGGCTTTCACCAAACTCATCGGGTGTGGAATACCCCTTCCTCTTTGAAAGTGTGAAAGTAATCACATACAGTGTAAATCATAATAGCGATTTATTTCGTGCATTGCACTATAAACAGATCCACCAAGCATCACCTACATCTCTGGTAACCAAACAGTAAATGAAACGGATACGTTGTCACTTATGTGCAGAGCTGATGGTAATCCAGCACCAAACATAACCTGGACAAGGCTTTCTGATAACAGCGTTGTACCTCTTCCCTTGACCATCACTGGTAAGCAGGATGAAGGAAGCTACAGATGTACTGCCGATAATGGCGATGATAATCCAGCCAGCAAGGATGTCTTCATCACTGTTCAAAGTAATTCAAAACTGTCTTTAATTAGTCTTTACAATTTCTTAGTGAGCTTTAAGTTTCCTAAGCTTATAATTCGGCACAATCAAACTTGAAAAAACCACCAGACAATGGCGTTATATATCTACAATTTGTTGTTGGTTTGCTGTTTTATCCACCGTTTGGAAGATTTGACAGTTTTTATTTTTTCTTAAGGAAATGAAAAGCTTTATAAATTTAAAATGTCAATTCAAAATATGCAACACCACGCTCTATTGTTTAAAAAGTAAAAGAAAGAAATGTAGCACTTTTAATCTTAGGAAGGTCTACAATCTGCTGTTAACGAATCAACTATGGAAACCTTTAACTTACTAAGAAAAGTGAGTAAATGAACAAAAATTCTCTTGCCACTTGGAAAGTAGAAAGCCACCAAATTTAACAAACCTAAATTTAACGTATAACCGGTATAGATTATGTGACGTCGAAGTGTTTTTTAAACAGGTGGCATAAAATCTTCTGGTTCGAGACGCATTCCAGATACTTCCTTGCATTTTGTTTTTGTTTGTCTTTTTTCTTTTAGTTCTTTCCTTCTTTGTATGCCTGTATTTGCTTTTTATAGGGTAGCTTTTTTATAGGGTAGCTTGGGTAGCTTTCAATCAGTTCGTGATTTTCTCCTTTAGGAGCTCCCTTAGTACTATATTCGCTATGCAAAGGTACATTTACAAAAACGTGGACATGTGATCATGAGCAAAAAAGGGCGTACTCGTGCTACACAAAAACATGGACTGTTCAGCCTCTTGGATTGAACATAGAAATTGAGCAGTGTAATTTTGTTATTAAACATAAAATATATCAAACATTTCTTCTTTTGCAGACTATCATCCCATTAATACAAATCTAATTACACCTGACTTGCCTAAGAACACGGTTGCTGTGAATGCAAGTTTCAACCTCACCTGCAGTGCACAAGCCAACCCACCTGCGAAGTATCGATTCTACAAAGAGGAGGAGATTTTGTTTACTACCACAAGTGGTGGTTATTTGGCAGTTTACACAACCTCAGTCAAGGAAAGAATAAAGCAGGTGCCTTACAGCTGCACTCCGTTCAATGATTTTGGAGATGGACCCACAGAAACAATCACTGTGACAGTGCACTGTAAGTATGCCGACCCATTTCTTATTGCTTATCCCCTCTGACAATTTTTGTCAATTTTTTAAAGTATCATACAATGTGTAGATGGTGGATGTACGTGTATGTACCATACTGTTTAATTTCTCAAATGGCAAGTGAAAATTGTCACTTAATGATGAACAGTTGTACTTTAGTTTTGTCAGGCCTAACTGACTGTTGTTGTGGTGTTGTGGATTTGCAAATAAATTTATGAATGATTATGGTTGCAAAAATGGCCAGTGATCCGTCTACTGTAGGCCTAGCCCTTTTAGTGTAGTCCAATATTATTCATACAATGTGTATCTAATTATAAGTTTTCATTCGGGAAGGAAAGGCGACCCCTAGCCTTAGAATTACATTTTGTTGTCTGCCCTGACTTCATTTTCAACCTAGTAGGTACAGTGGGACCCAGTTAATGCATACATCAGTTATTATTTAAGTGGGCTCTTGGAAGCCCATTGATCATGACTCAAGTTTCATTCATACAAAGACTAAATCACACAATTTAAAATCTACAGAACAAAATTTAATGACTCTAGTTCGCGTTTTCTGTGGGAGTTTACGGTGATTTATATAACTTTATGTCAAACAAAAGACACCTCAGGTTTTGTCAAATGGCATAACGGTCTCGCTCTAAAATCAGTGTTCTCTTGCTTAAAATGTGCATAGCACAATGTAACCGTTATTATATCTAAAATAGATCTAAGCCTGTAACTTTGCATTTGTTCAGTTGCAGTTCAGCCAGACAGTCTAAAAAATTCAAAATTTAAACTGCTGGATAACCAGTGCCCATAAAGCTAAGTTATGTTGCTCTGGGAACATACATGTCATTCAAGTCAAAGAAACTGTTTGCTGTTCATATAAACTGGTGTCTGTATTAAGAGGGTTATGATGCATGTAAGAAAACATGTCTTGAGCCTTCCATGAGCGCAAAAGAAACTGTCTGTGTTAAGCGAGCATCTGTAAAGCGGCATTCGACTCCTTCACTTCTTTATCAGGTATTTTGTAAGGCAAAATGTTATCGTCTCAACAATCACCATGTCCGTATTATTAAATGGTAAGCTTGAAATACTTTTAATACAGCATTGTCATCAGACCCAATGTGGTCTCACGACCACTTTGACTTGATATTGTCAGTGGTCGCTATTAAACAGGAGGTTCGACTGTAATTTAATTGTATTTTCAATTACTTTCCAGACCTGACATTCTTGCGTTTAATGCTTTATCCTTTACAATTATCCGTCAGTATCATGTCCGTTTGGACTTTAATTGGAGGCCTGACAGTCGTTGGTTGTTATAGCCCCCTCGTTTTTCTAACCAGTTGAACTAAATAAAAACTTTGTCAAAGGCTAAACCATTTCAGAAAAAATGTTGATTGAGAGAAATAATAAGAAATTTATAGCTTTATCTTCTGGCATCTTACAATGGAAGTCATATCATTATTGCTATCTACATGTCATAAAATTAAAAAATATATATACACACACAAAACTAAAATTCAGTTAAGCTGGGAATAAGAAAAACAGTCTGCATCCAGCAATGGTACTATAGTGTGTACGTCTAAACGAATCTGACAAATAAGAGCAACCATATATTAATAACAATTTTCACAGCGCTGACAGAGAAGTGTTGCAAGTAAGCAGTTTTCATGTGTATTACGGTCAGGGGTAATGGTGGATGTTTTATTTGCTCAGCCAAAAAGTGAGTCAAGCACTATAGTACAGGTGCAAAGTGCAGTTATTAAAACAGCCATCATCTTTGATGAGTTTAACAAAAGAGGAAACCAAAGGGCTGGGTGCTAGGCAGACTTGCTCGAAGTTGCTCGTTCTGTTTGTTAAAGACAGCGCGCGTGGTCTAGGCGCCTGAATCAAAACTGCAGCTACACTCTTAGACACGCTGCGTTGGAACACTTCTCTTATTATCACAATTCGCCGATATGTATGCTTGTCTCTTCCTTCCCTTCAATGTTGAGTGAACCAGTTTTGGTTGTTTTAGGTCATTGTTAACAGCACTGGGAAGTCGGAAAAGGAAAGTGTTGCAAGAAATGTGTCTGAGATTGCCAAATTCTAAAAATTAAATGCGGAGATATCCATTGCTCATGTGCATGTTATGAAGGCCTAACTGTACAAGTCGAATAGCTCCACACAATAGAGAAAATTTCTTCAACTCTCACGACCTTCAAAATGGCCTTGTTTCAATTTTTTTATTGTCGCGTAGAATGCGGAAATTTAACTGGCTATGTGGTGGTCTTTAAAATATGGCGGAATTATAGGATTTGAACAACCTATCGGTGGATCTTGCCTCTTGTTGAGTGTAGATCATTTCGTAACGATTTTTTAAATGGGTACCACCTGAATAGAAATGACGAGACATATCATATTCAAGAGCTTACCTTAGATTAACGCCAGCTTATCGGATTGCAATGCTTTTTTCCCGCTAAAAATCAGCCTCCAAATCGTCAGTTTTGTATGGAAAAGTCCGCTTCGAGGATTTTCATGACATGATTAAAGCCAAAGGTAGCTGAGATTGCGAAGGGTACTAGTAGAAAAGTTGATATCTACCTAATGCTTTTAAGACCACTACAGTCTTTAAAACCAACGAATATTATAGAAACTGTTTTATTGTTGTTATTGTTGTTGTTTGTTTCCTTTGAATACCTTGAATTCAGCCTCCCTGAGGGGAGGTCCGCACGAAGAAACAAAATCAGAAAACGTCTTTCAAACTCGTGAAAAATTTTTCACGAATCCAAGACGCCAACTTTTTTTGTTTTCAAACTAGTTACTAGTTACTACACGGCTGTTTCGTTGTACTTCGTATATACACATAGTAACATCAAGGGAAGTATGCAACACAACCCCCTTCCAGACGGGTTTTGTTGTTGTTGTTGTTGTTGTTGTTGTTGCTGGCCCTATCAGCTTCCCATCCTAATCCCTCTTAAGTTATTTTTAGATCTCCACCGAGATCTGGTATTCCCATGAGGGTTACGAAATAGCGAATCATATGTCATGATTTTAGCTGCGTTGACAGTTGAGCCCATTCCCACGCACTGGCTTCGCGTCCGTCGCCAATTGACCTTCAAATAAAAGGGCGGAACATGTGGGAAGTTGCGCTTGTATGCGTTTTGTAGACGAACGTGAGTTTAAGGAGTATCGGTAGTAGGAAAACGCAGACTGCGAAAGAATCGTCCGTCAGGATTTGTTTTAGAGCCCAACAGTGCGGAAAGTTTAAGAGAAAGTTCAAGCGAGGACGACGAAGTTGACTGCTGCAGTGAGCTCGAGATCGAGAGCGATGAGGCCGCAACGGAAACTCAAGGGAGCTGCAGCTCTGGAGAAATCTCAGAAGACGAACGAAGCAAAAGTAAAAGGCCAAGTAAAATAACAACAACGAATCGAAAGTCAAGGGCTTCGACTTCAAAACCAACAGCCCGGGCCCGAAAAGCGAAAAACAACCGCCTAACTGGAGACGAAGTTGATAGTATGTAAAATGAGAGGCCAAACACGACTCCCGCTAGTTGCTTAAGTTTTTCTAGCCTTCAAATAGATTTTTCTTAAGTGCATTCGTAGCAGCTTTGTCCGTTTGATCAAGATGATCTAAAGGCAACACAATTGTGGCGGTAAATTGTGTGCACGAGTGGTTGACCTATTGATCAAGACAGGCACACTCAAGCTGTGATAAATACTGTTTGGAGGGTTTTTTGTTATGTTCTTAGAGCAGTTTCAAATCTTTGTGCCATTGTGTGTGCTTAGCTCTTTGGCAATTAGTTAGCTTTTTGGGCTCCGATTGGTTGCAAGATTCCTTAAAGCCGCTTAAAAGAGTGATGTTTTCTGAAAGGAGGCCAAGTTTCTAAGCCCGTGATTAGATGTTTACTTCCGGTTATGTGCAAGCCATGTAATTTTCTTTATCGCGGATGTCGTATAGAGTGTCTAAAGGCTACAAGTTCTTCTGAGACTATTGCAGTCTCCTTTCATCATGTGGAAGCTACGGCTTCTTGCGCTGTCGTTTTAACTCCTCTTTTATGGTTTTGGTTCTAGAAATAGAATTGCTTGGAGTAAGAACGTTGCAACTCTATTGTCTTGTGGCGTTACTAGCATTCAACAGATACATCTCCAGCAGTTTAATTGCGCTTAGCAATTCTGAAAGAGGTTATTGTTCCATCTTCCTGTGACAGTCTGTTTGTAAATCGTAAGCGATTTTCTGAACCTCCATATGTTAAATCTGCAGCAGTTAAAATGCTGGTTCGAAAAACTCAAGGGTGCTTCTCGTGAATAAGTTTTGTTATTTCTCAAGCAAGACTCGAGTTTCGGTAGTTGCTATCACTATTGCCTACTATTTCTTTGCCAAAAAATTGTTGCAGACCTTTTAATAATAGTTAATACAACTTTTAGGAAAGGAGGCAGGATGGTGCAAAAAAATAACAATAATTGTGAAAATATTGTTAACATGAAACCTTCTATAGTCATCCATTAAAGTGGCGTTGTATGATTCCATCACATGGAAATTATAGTTATGGAAATTATATGGCATTGAGTTCTCCAGTCTAATGGAGAGGACTTGTCTTTCTAGCAGACATTGTTGATTTTTACAGTCTGTGGGCAAATGCATCGGTCCATTTGCATGTCTGAATGATTAAAGTCAACGACCCTCACCAACATTTAGTACTGTAAATAATTTATTTTCGGTGATTTGCCTGCTTGTTCTTGATTCGTTGTCCCTGCATCCGTGGTTTCTGAAGAATACCGATTGTTTCGATGGCAATAGACAGTTTTGTTGCCGTCTTTATATCAAGACTCGACTGCAATAGCTTATTGGAAATCTCAAACCTTCGTGGATTTACAAAATGTCACGACGAATAACGAGGAGTTGCTTTTTATAGCCAAAATATGTTGGTAATCATACAATGACAGACTTTAGACAAGGATGACGATCTTAATAGTCTCTTTGCAAATTATCTAACAGACTTCTCACATCCGTCTACTAGCAGGTTATATCACCCTTCTTTCCAGGAAAATATTTTGGTTTCATTTCTGTTCACTTGAAATTCAAGAATGTAACATACGAAACTAATTTCCTGCTTGTGGCAAATTGTCTATCTTTAAAATGTGTAGTCCACTAATTACTATCATACTTGGACTTTCAGCTTTCAGCTTTCCGTGTGATAAAGGTATGGTTTTGTTTTGTTCATGGTTTAGTCACTCAGCACTTGATTCAGTTTTATAATGTATATGTACCTTTGCTCGATCGTTAAAGATGTCAAAATGGTCATAGAAATGATCGGGTTTAACTTCCATTTGTGAGGATTAACTCTTTCCCGTCAAGAGTCGTATGGATTGGGGAGAGATTGAACCACTTGTAACGTCATCATTTTCTGACGACACCAGATTGTTTTGATAAGCAGCTAACACAGCAAGGGCAGATCCATCCATACGTGTGTCCATTTTGAATATCGACCAAATTCTGGCAGAGCTATACTAGCAAAAAGCGTGTCCGATTTTGGTGCAAAATTGGTGGTGGAATAGGCCAAGTCACCTGGTCGATCAATGTTCCACTTCCAGGTTTTTTTGAAGGGCTGAGGCCAAAAGGTTTCCAGTGGATAATAGAAAGGGGATAAAGGGTAGAAGATAAGGAAAATAGAAAGGGAGAGAAAAAGGAAAGCAAAAGAAGAGAGAAAAGAATTGGAAATGAATCTGCCAAAAAAAAAACAAGTCCAAATTTTGGCTTATGCACATGTGTTAAAGCAAAATATTGTACGATTTACAACAGAAGCTGGCTCAAAATCTAGCTAAATTGTAAGAAAACGCTTTTGTGGGAAAGTTTAGTAGCATTTGGCAACAAAGCACTTAAAATAAACGCTTTAACGGTAAAAAATGTGGTTTTTTAAGAAAACCACCTAAACTTAGTTACTAATTTTCAGAGCTAACTATAATTATTAACCAGCTTATCAGATAATTCAACCATGACGGTATTTGCAATGCTATTTAACATAGTTCTTATTGTAAAATGCACAAAGACCCTTGTCTAAAAAGGTGGCTCTCCATTACACGGGCAGCATTCTTTCCAAGCACGAGTCAGCCATTGCTTTCTTATCTGAAGATCTTTAATATCTTAATTCGATTAATGCTTTGCACACCCTAACAATTAACTACTTCAAGGTCTAGTGACATCTAATTATTTGTAACTAGACTTTGAGTCACACTTTCTTTATTGTTGGATTTAACTCGAGATGCGGTATGAATGCTGTTACTAAACCACTGCGAAACAATATTTGTCCGCCCAGTGAGTTTACTCTATTGTTATTTCAATACATATAACTGGACGATAGATTTGTTTAACATGTTCATTCCTTTCTGCAGTTAATCCTCTTATGGTCACTTTGGTAACAAACACAACTGAGAATGAAGACTGTTCTGAGTCAATGCGGGTGAATTTCACTTGTGTGGCATCTGACGCCAATCCAGCAGTTACAAACTATCAGCTTCTTGAGAGTGGAGATGATAGCAGTGTAAGCAGTAGTGGAACATGGATAAAGAAAATATCAAAAGGAGGAAACCATGCTTACAGCTGTTTGGCAGGGCACCCTGTAGGAAATGTAACAAGTGCAATTACGGTTACCCTGACTTTAAACGGTGAGTTTTGTTGAATGGCAGTGGAACAAAATAATCATAAAAAATCAATCATTCAATAAAATTAATAGATTGGCTTTATTAAACAAGGGTAGCAGGCGACAGTCTTATGACTGACCAACCCATGACCCTTAGATTCCAGATCGGATTGGAAGGGGGAGAAAAACTGGAAACCCACAGAAAGACCCTCGGGTAAATTAAAAGATGATTTACCCAACAACAAAATCAACGGACTAGGTGAAAGTTGAGAGCTCTCACCGTTGCGCCATCCGTTCTCCCGCATGTCAGTGTGCAGGGTGGGGAACTACAACTAAGTGCGTATGCTGTGGGTTAAATGTGATTTGGTTTAAAAATTCTCAAACTACTGTTGTTCTTACTTCCCTATGTGTCAGATTCACTAAATCCAATTGGTCTGAAAATTTTCCAACCAAAAGCAAATTTCAACCACAGCATGCAGAATTTTGTCTCTGCAAATGAAATAACCATGATTTCTCTTGCCTTTATTTTCCAGTTCCTGTACAAATATCTTTGAACTTTGCATATGGCAATGTGACTCTCGAGCAAGGTGGTGATGTTTATTTGTACTGTAATGTAACTGGGTTTCCTCCTCCTACCGTTACTTGGACAAAAGATAGTGTTGCTGTTCGTGCTGAGAGAACGTCATGGTTAAACTTCACTAACATTAACAAAAATGAAAATGGAATTTATGCGTGCCATGCAAACAACACTTGCGGGAAAAGCTCGTCTTCAGAGAGAGGAATTAACGTGTTGTGTAAGAGCACTTTATTTTTCTAAACATTAACGAAAAGCTGTTATCATCATTGTTAATCTCCAGTTACACTATACTGCGGCCAGCATTATATATTAAACACTGTTGAAGTCTGCCTCTTTTAATTTCATTACCAGTTATTGTAGTCCCCTTTAACTCTACGTGTACATGTAGGTGTAGAGTCTTAACGAACACTTTTTGGGTTTCTTGCGTGTAGCTGCTCGATTAGATTGCCACTTTGATGTCGTGAGGAGGCTTGTGTGCCCCAAGGAGCCTAAGAGCTATGCTGGCTGGACCTCTCGAGGTCCTGGTAGGGTCACCCATGTCAGACAGGTCGAAGGTTAGGGTCCAGACAAAAAGCAATCTACCAGTCCTGCAGGCTTGGGGGTTTTGTACAGGGCCAATAACTCTGTCATGTAAAACCTATATGTTACGGGAAAAGCAACGAGAAACTCGACATCTGCGCTGGACGGGCTTTCCAAATCCTCGCCAAGGACAAGAATGACTGCTGACTGTGAAGCCACCAGGAACTCTGCCAACAGGAGGATTCGCATGACGGGCAGTGGTCAAAGCCAAGAGGAAGCCTCTGTCATGATTATGGGAGCCGTCAGTGCCAAAACAACTACACTGATTGGCTTTTGGAATGTAAGAACAATGTACGAGCAAAGCAAGATGGCGCAAGTTATTCCTAAAAAGAAGCGTTACAAGCGGGACATCTTGGGCGTAAGCGAGAGTAGATGGACAAGATCTGGGAGAATGAAGACCGGTACAGGAGAGAAGTTTCTCTACTCAGGGAGAGAAGATGATCTGCATCATGAGCGGGTCTCGATCATCTTGAAGAAAAAGATGGAGAAGTATTTGATGGGGTGGAAGCCAGTAAACAGCAGGATCATTCTAGCACGTTTGAAGGGCAGGCAGACCGATGTGACCATCACACAATGCTAAGCACCTACCAATGACAACGATAACGTGGACAGAGAAGCCTTCTATAAGCAGCTTCAAGCGACCTTCGAGGGGGCCCACCGTAGGGACATACTGCTAGTGGTGGGTGACCTGAACGCCAAGGTTGGCTTTGAGAATGTAAACTAATATATAGATTTAGCCATGCCTAAAAGCGGAGCCTCCAAGGAATAAACTGGTGCTCGTTTCTCAAAAATAGTTCTGAAACTTTTCGCTCTGAAATATATTTCGGGGCTTTCTTTGGCTCGTTCCCTCTCGAAAAGTGTTTCTCAAAAGGCCCGAAAGTGTTCCGAATTTTCCTCCAAGATTTTGAGGATCTGTTCTGTAAAACCAAGCTCGAAAGGTCATTCTAGAGGCTGAGCACAGCTTAATTTTTTTC
>Ga0126336_10001213_pt1 | contig 12932 bp, 7 predicted proteins | sample SidCmetagenome_FD_92530 | JGI IMG/M metagenome (GOLD analysis project Ga0126336, IMG submission 92530) | Coral microbial communities from El Islote,Puerto Morelos, Mexico - Siderastrea C C metagenome | ecosystem: Host-associated > Invertebrates > Cnidaria > Coral | place: El Islote,Puerto... | reverse complement strand
GCCGACAAACTTTTGCCGTGATGTTCACAAACTTTTGCCGTGGTGTACACAAACTTTTGCCGTGGTGTACACAAACTTTTGCCGTGGCGTTTTCAAACTTTTGCCATGGCGTTTTCAAACTTTTGCCGTGGTGTTTGCAAACTTTTGCCATGATGTTCACAAACTTTTGCCGTGGTGTTAACAAACTTTTGCCGTGGCGTTTTCAAACTTTTGCCGTGGTGTTCGAAAACTCTTGCCGTGATGTTCACAAACTTTTGCCGTGGTGTTAACAAACTTTTGCCGTGGAGTTTTCAAACTTTTGCCGTGGAGTTTTCAAACTTTTGCCGTGGCGATTAAAATCTTTTTCCGTGTTTACCAAATCGTTTTTCCGTCAATTTCAAAATAAAGTTAGTTTCCCAAAACTTAAGGGAATAAACTAAAGTAATTGTTGACGTAATTTTTTTAATTGTGCGGTATTGACTTGAAACTTTTGCCGTGATACTTGTGGGCCACCGTACAAAGCTGAATGAATCAATGAAAACTGCTCGAAAGTGAACAAAGTAGCACAAGTTTTGGAAAAAATCTTCTAATTATTGGCTCTGAACTATGGTACATGTTTGATTTTTCCTAAAACATTGTTGTAATCATCGGTCAAAGCGGATTGAAGCTGTACTATTTCACCATATTAGCTGCTGGAGTTGAAACTAAACAAGTTTGTAATCCGGCTGTTCGCACAACCGGGAGCCATCACGTGCGTGTTTGATCGAGCCGAAGACAGAACAATTTTGAACTTGAAGAGGTAATTTCTATGCAGCTCAGAAGCAAGATTGCTGTAGCGAGGAACATTAGAATTCACCATTATAGTTTGTTAAACGCAAAGCGCAAAATGCCGTTGTTCTCGCTGTAGAGGTTGCGGACGGAATGGTAAAAACAACATTCAAACAACTGGAACTGAAAAGCGATTCAACTCTGTCTACATGGCATCCGATTTCTATCTGAGCATTTGGAACTGCTGGAACACAGAGGTACAACGAGTGCAGGTAAACCGCCAGTGTCAATTTTGCGTGTTAAAGCCGAAAAAAAATCTCGCACTTCCTTCCTTCTTAGTAGTTAGTTTGTAACTGTGTTTTTTTAGTAATTGTTTAGACTGCTTCATGATTTTCGCACCGACTTGCCATGAATGTGTGATAGCTTTTATTAAATGCTCCTGCCCCAGTTTACTGTGTTTTATTTTATGTCTTTTCCTGATATTTTTAAGTGGAAAGCCTTCCTGACAAAACCTGCCGTTTGTTCAATTTCAATGATCGACGTGACGATCGATGAAAGAAATTAATTGTAAAGACAACGCTTATCAAATGCTTAAATTTCTATTTCTGCACAGTTTCTTCAAACAATTTTGACTTAGACGACGCTGTTAGTGATGCTTGTTGGTGACGCTGTTGGAATTTCTGCTTTATAATTTAAATTCGCTGCCAAGTGATTTTTCTCGTCCATTTTTCTCGCCGGGTTGCTCGCGAGGAAAAGCTTTCAGCTCACTTTGTTGTTGAGTGTTTATTGACCATATTTGGTCGCAGCAGGTATATGAGCTGATAGCCTAGCTCTGTTCAGCCGATCAAAACGCTAGAAATCCAATATACCTAGTCCAGTTTTTAATAATAAGAAATATAGCTCATTTAATGAACAGAGGTATGCTTGGTGCGGGTGAATTGTGTATCACCTTTCATAATTATAATACTCATTGGGAGGATAAATTAGAAAGACACTAATTCTCGCTCGGAGAGCGAACCTTTGCCCCAGAGAGCAACTAAGTAAGATATAAACAACGAAGCACTGTTAATTTCACAGAAGTTTATTGATTTTCAGCAGGAGCGGGGGAGAACACTTGACTGCGCCTGGGACTTTTTTGTGGTCGGATGATCCACCGAAAATTGACGTCACATCCAGTAACTTTGTAACATCTATGGTATTTAAGATAAGCAATTGCGTGTCAGTGGTGGTTACGAGAAAGAAGAAACCATAAACACCCGAGCGTCCATCTTCCAACTCGCCGAGCGAGCTGCTTAGCAAATTTTCCAACCGGATGTGACGTCAATTTTCGGTGGATCATCAGGTCACGAAGTTTGCTTCCCCCCCCCCTGATTTTCAGTCATAATTGAAGCTTTGGCTACCTGTGATCTTTGCAGTTATCGCTGTTAGACCGTTGACCGTGGAGAGATCACGTGAGTGGTAGCAAATTGCATTTCAGTTCGTTTGAAGCCAGTTTTACCGACAGTTCTTTCAGTGTAGAATAAAGGTGGCGAAACCTTTTGAACATCGAGGAATCTCCTTTTGCTCACTTTCCTGAGATTCCCGGCAACAAAACCATAGCAATACTTTCGCACTAGTTCCAGAAAACGACGCAACAACTGCTCCTACGAAGGAAAGTCTTGTGGCAAACTTCTTTAAATTCGCTTGACTTTAAGGCACAAGATACTCTTCTCGTAAAGCGCAAATTCTGAGCGAAACACAAAACATTCAAGAGCAAAAGTAAAAACATTGAAGTGGACATTATTGTTCTGACTACTAAGTAAACAACCGGCCACGCGAGGTCACTCGTCAGGCGAATTTCCGACCAAAAAATTCCTTTTTTTCTAGCTCTAAACAGTAACAAACAATTCCAGTAACTAAACTTGAACTGCTTCACAATCCTTGGCTGAGCAGCGAAACAAACCATGGGACAGATTTCTACCACACGCAACTGACGAACTCATGCTCCCAGAATATTATCAACCTTTATCGGGCAACGTCTTTTATTATTAACGCCGCCAGAGGCCGTCTCATTTGTAAGCATTTCATAAAGTTCTTACAAAGCCTAACAGTTAAGAAACAGAGGCCGATTTTATTCTTTTTGTCTTGAAAATGACGCGAAATTCAGCGGGAAAAAACACAGAGGGATGTTCTTTGACTAAATATGCGTCCACATGCCGAAATTCGGGCACTTTAAGGCAAAAAAGAACAGCGACCCAAAACGTCACTTAGGACGTTCTTGCACGGAGCCCTTCACATATTTTCGCTAACCAGTGTGTCACATCTCGAAATGGGATACCTTTACCCCCCCCCCACCTCATCAATGTTGTATGGATTTGCATGTCATTGAAACTAACAAGAAGCAACAATGAAAGGAGGAGGGGGGGGGACTGGCAAGAATAGACGCATGCATTGTGGGTCTAAGAGGTATTGAGTTTTAGAAGTGGGCTTTACACTGACTAAGTGTCTCAATAATTTTGCACCGCTGCAGTTCCCGTGAAAAAAGCGCTTACGGTATTTGGAAGAGACAATGATCTTAAAAAAAAACACTCTGGAGCGATTATTTACATGTATCTGGCTGATCGAAAACTGGAAGTCCCAGGTGGGTAACCCATGCTAATTAATAATATTATTTCATATAACTTAATGACCAATTTCCATGCAGGTTATATGCACATGTTACCTTTGTCAGCCTGGACATTACAGGAATCCTAAACAACCTTCAACACTGACACTCGGTACTTCAACCTGTGAATATAAGCAACTCAGTTCACTTATTTTTTTAATATTAATATGCCAGCTACATGTATCTAAGGCCACCAAAATTTGTGACTTTTCCTAAAATTTACCTGAGAACAATTTGGTATAGCAATTCATTGTTCATCAAATTTGATGTTACCATGTCAACCACATTCTGACAAGCCATGTAAATTTTCCTCTTTGTGATGGAAAGTTACAACTTACTTGCTGTAACTTTTACATTTTTAGATCATTTTAATGTTCCTTTTAATTTTGATTACCTTTTGGTCAATTGTGGTGCAGTTCAAAGGTGTTAGAAAAATCAAGAAAACTAAGAAGGCCTATCCAAGATGGCTGCCATTTGAGAACATGACATAATTCTAAAATCATATTACGTCACCAGCTCAGGTTGCAGACCTCAAAGGAAACAGTTTTATATGTACTATCTGCTCTGTAAATTTTGATGCCACAGCTCTAATATTCTCACAATTAAGGAGCTCGAGGAACTGCACCCCCGTCCCGGAGGACCAAAAAAAGGCCTGTCTGAATAGGGTTAAAATCGCACACAAAGGATTTCTTATCTTCTCTTCTATTTCCTCTCTCACAAAAGGACAATGGTATGGAGTGGTCTTGAGAAAGTATCTAGGATGGACGGACGGAGGAATGGACAGATGGATGTAAAGGTTATCTAAATCAGGCTTGCCCCAAAAGCAAACTCACATGTGACTGTCTGCAACACAAATAATAAAGGTTAAGTCGCACATGAGCCAAGGATGCCCACACGGCCAGAGCTTACCCTCATTTCTATAGCAACTGAGAGTATTGCTCCTCCCGCTGGATGGGATTCTCCTCACAGTAATGTATTTTAAACTAAATTGGGTATTTATCTTTTGCGCTAGCTGCACTAGAAAATCTGCTTAATATGCCATCTTGTTTTGAAAAATTGCCACCCAAAACATGCTGGGTCCTGACAGGGCACTTATTTTCTATAGCAGCCAGTGATGAAAGTGTTCAAATGGACCATACATATCAACTACTGTTAGAGACAACTTGAAGCTTGGAGACATACTTATTAGTAATTTGCATCAATGAAAAGGTACAGTGAATGTTGCAGTTACAATTTAGGGCCTGTTTACATGGAGGTTGGGTAACCCTAGCAGCCTAGACATTAAGTTGTCCCAGGTTTACAAGCAATGTTTTCAGGTACACTGTAGGGTTACCCTGAACTGCCTGGGACAACTCAAGCGCCACTTTTCAGTTCACTCGATAACTGAAACTCATAATGCAATATTATTAATTTCAGCGCCAAAGCTGCTTTTTGACTAAATACTTTGAGCTATCAGCCCACAAAAGTTTATATTTCAATTTCCAAACCAGCAAACAATATGAAGGCAGACTTTTTAGCAAGTTTCAAAAGCATTAAGCGACCAAAATAGAAAACATCTGTTTTCAGTCTTTTTACAACAAACATTTAAATGAACACTTTATCGAAATAAGCTTCCAAAACAAAATGCTTCTCTATAGGAGAAGGTAATTAAGTTTAAAATCAATTGAGGCTAATTTTATTTAGGCAAAATTAAACTCAAGGCAGTTGCCTGTCAGCGGCCGATATGCTTCCATCACTGTTCTTGGGTGGCCCCATGGCAAACTTTAGGGGTGCTGTTTTGCCTGCCATTGCTAGTCTGCTTGCATTCAGTGCTTGCTTCTGCTGGAATTTGCGTTGTTTTCGACTCTGCTTGCCTGCTCCCCCCCCCCCCCACCACCATGCAGCACCTTATCCCAAGCTCATCTCTAGTGATGAGTTTAATTAGGCACTTTGCATTGAGATTTATCTACTTTTGCCTGTATAAAGTTCAGATTTTGACTTAACCCTTTAAGCCCTGATATAAAAATGCATATTCTCCTTACTGTTCTCCACACATTTCTTATGGAACTAGTGAGGAGAATTTTTCTAAATATCAAGACATCTCATCCTTGATGATCACTTCCGTTATTCTCATCCCTTGAACGTATGAAAAAGTAGTGATAATGTAAAGAGAAACTTCATTTTCATCGCTGTTAAGGCTTAAAGTTTCCCCTGCTAGGGTAACCCTAGCATGCAGCTGGGGTAACACTAGCACTAGGGTTAGCCTAGCTGCCTAAGCTTGTAAACATGATGGCTGACAAAAGAGGAAATGCATGAGAGCTAGGATAACCCTAGTACTAGGGTTACCCAGCTACCTCCTTGTAAACAGGCCCTTACTGGACTTGTGCACTGAATCAACTAAAATATTTTTTTGGGCTAAATTCGCAATATTTATATTTGCTTATATTGCGATTACAAATGCCATGGTCACAACTTCATTTCATTTGTATTTCCACAGTTCATGTCATTTTCATTCTATGTTTCATTCCTTTCACATATGTTAGATGAACTCAATAAATTGGCCTCAGCTCCCAATGTATGGGTCTTCAGAACTTGATTGGTAGAGCACTGCAGCACGAACACAGAGGACACAGGCCATAGGTTCGAATCCTGTTGAAGTCCCCAAAATCTTTTTTCAGGCTTAATTCGCAATTACTTATTTTGCAATAACAACTGCGATGGTCACAGCCTCATTTCAAGTAATGATTATTGTCTTTGACCACAACTGTGACATGCACAGCAATGTGATGATGGAAATACAGTCATAGTTAGTCGTAAGTTGAAAAAGTTGGGTCACACTTATCAAGTTTTTCCTTTTACCCTCAAGACAAGGGCTAAAAATGGTGATTTTTTTGTTCTCCCTTCAAGGAAAATTCCCTGTCAGTGTGCGATAGCCCCCTCTAATTTAGGTGGGGGCAGTCATACACTCATGCTCACAAAGGGGTAGAACATATTCACCACCCTCCTACCGCCTTCTGCCCAGCAGCACAATTTGACAAGAATAGAAGTAAGTAAAATAATAATAATAATAATAATAATAATAATAATAATAATAATAATACAACTACTACAATAATAGTACTACACAAATAATAATAATAATAATAATAATAATAATACGAAGAAGAAGAAGAACAAGAAGAAGAAGAAGAACAACAAGAACAAGAACAAGAACAAGAACAAGAAGAAGAAGAAGAAGAAGAAGAAGAAGAAGAAGAACAAGAAGAAGAAGAAGAACAAGAAGAAGAAGAAGAAGAAGAAGAAGAAGAAGAAGAAGAAGAAGAAGAAGAAGAAGAAGAACAAGAAGAAGAAGAACAAGAAGAAGAAGAACAAGAAGAAGAAGAACAAGAAGAAGAAGAAGAAGAAGAAGAACAAGAACAAGAACATATTTATCCAGGATAACTGCATCAGTTTTAGAAAAAAAATGCTATCAATGCAGGTCCTGCTAAATGATAAAGCACATAAACGTAAGAGCCTGCAAAGTTTTCTTTAGTGCTTCTCCCACCATTTATTGTAACCTGATTCAATTTACGTATTGTTAAGGCAATGGGAAATAATTTCTTTAAAGCATTACTAACGACGATGAGTGTTTGTTTTTAAAACAGAGATAGGTATTAACACAATATCAAGTAAAACAGATACGATCTTGATCACGTCTCGAACTATGATCACGTCACGCGATCTGTCAAGACAAAAATCATTACTACACAAATATAACACGTGAACGCAGAAGAGGGAATAATCGTAGAAAGCTCGAAGTCCAAAACTGCGCCTCACCTTTCGGCATAACAAAAATCTGCAAGGAAATTCGAACTCCACAGAACGCAAAGGCGATCCAGCTAGACCCTTGCCCACACGCTACATATTGCGACGCTTGGTGAGAAGTTTAAGTCAGTCCATCGTTGCAGGATTGAGAAATGCAAGGAAGAAAGAAGGCAGACATTTTACAAACTGTACTGCCACGACTTCCGCTTTCCGATGCGTCGTCACCAAATATGGAACTGAGTCGTATTTATTGGTCAAACAACATCACATGGACTTTGCTGGAGCATCTGCCGTCCAAATGTCTGGACAAAGGACTGGCACAAATTGAGGACAGTGGAATCGATATTTTACGGCATACGCACAGCAAGAAAACCTGTGGTTTATCAAAGACGGGCCATGAAACGCCGTCAGAAGTGAGCACCTAAGTTCATAAGCTACATGAATTTTTAACATTTTAAAACGTTTCTTTTTCTTATCTATAAGTTTGACTAGGAATAATAAGCAATTTAATAGTAGAGTGCGTTCGAATGTTTAATAACCATTTAAATTGAGGTTGCTTAAGGTCGATTCAGAAATAGGTAAAAAAAGTGGAGGAGTTTGCACGACTCAGTGAACTATGAGGATGAGTAAATCACGGAGTTAGGTTTCACAGAGCCATGTATTTTTTTATAACAAAACCCAAAAGTATCTTGCTTTTTCATATTTTTTAGTAACTAACATTACCCGGTAAATTCATTGAATCGAGCATGGCTTCACAAATGCATACAAAACACGCACAGCAAACTTGTTTTAACAAGTACGCTTCGGTAACAAACAAATTTGTATAATACTGACCTTTATTCCGTTTCGAATCCATTTGATTATAGCGGAGTCCGCCCGCTAGCGCGTATTTGTAACCTATCAAGCCAAGAAATTTTGGTAGTGACGTAATAGACACGTGACCGTCCGTCCGTCCGCATCACAGGGTCACCAATATGAAGTGGCATTAACTGGATATAACCCTCTGCTGAATCCCGTGTTTTTGGCGCGAAATCGCATGTTGACCCGCGTTGTAGCAAAACAAGCAAAGACAGCAAAAGTCAAAAAGAAATTTGTCAATGGAAAAAAAAGTTCAAAAGAATACTCAGTTGTCTTTTTGGTGGAAGGCGAAAAGTTCAATTCAGGCGAAAGAAATAAGGTGATAAAGTTCAGGCGAAAAGTTCAAATTTGCCTTATCGGTTCTGTTGCGAACTCGGTCGGCACACCGCTTGAGTTCGCAGCTTTTCGCAGCGGTTGAATCGACACGAAATATAGCACAGCTAGTGCGTTTTGGTTTTTTCTGTCCACAACCATGGTTTTTACGGCGGTCCGAACACATTTTGCCAGGAAAAACACCAGCATTTTCATGTTGATAGGCAGCTTGTCACGAAGAAAGAAATAAGTAGTAAAATAAGCTTCTGAAGAAAACATACGCTCATGGCCTAATGGACTAAGCGCTGGGTTATGACGCCGACGAGCTGGGTTCGGCTTTCAGCGAGGACATGAATTTTTTTCTTTTTCTTTCTTTTTATTTTTAATTTACTTGAATGAGAGTATTTTCACAAATTAATAAGTACCAGCAAAAAACAAAACAAAACAAAAAAGACGGTCGATCAGCAACTCAGATTCTCGCCATTCAAAAATTTTCCTAGTCAGACTACTGAATAATCTCCTCTTTTTGCCTCCCAGTTGGTTTCTGAGAAATTCAGTCAAACAGATTACCGATTGTGCCCTAGGTGAATATTTCCAAATTGCCGTAGTTTTGACACTTAAATTTTAAGAACTGACAGGGCACAACAGACTCACAAAATATACCTTGCCACGGTTTTCGACGCCATCTTGACGGGTAGGCAAGCAGGTGTGAAATTGCAGTGTTTGTATAAAGCTCTCTCTCGCTTGCGGTCCTGCACTGTTGAACTCCGAAACTGTTTCTTTCTGTATCCTGTACGATCACAGCCCACCCACCCTGCCTTTTTCAGTTATGTGTGCGTAGCTTTTCTATTTATTCTTTTCCTGATACTACTTTATATGTCGTTATTTGTTTGCAGGTGGTAGAGAGGCTAATATCGACCACGCGCGATGCTTCAGATGTTTTAAACTCGGCCACTGGGCAAGAGATTGCACGTGAGCTAGCCCTAGAAACGTCTACCGCGGAGTCGGCTTCAACCTCGGATATTCCTATGGCTCGTACAAGCCAGACCAGGGAGTCTAACCTCAACCTGGTGCAAATAAAGCGGTGAGGTGGTTGAGGAGGAAGTTGCTGATTTTGCACAGGTCCATTGTGAAAGCGAATTATTTAAGTTCGAGTTGAGGGGGTCATCCGCTGCGTGTTAATGTTAAAGGGAATCTTTGAAGAAACCTAGAATTTTGGAAGCGCATCAGAACCGCGAAATTCATTTGTAACGTTATTCAAAGGGGTTACATGTTCCCGTCTCTTGGTTTTCCGAAGCTAGCAGTCAGTTAAGAACAACAGATCTTCTCTTGCCCACGCTGAATTCGCTGAGGAAGCCATACGAGAGTTAGTCGACTCGGGTCGTGTCGTCGAAACTACCGTTCCTCCGTTGGTGGTCAATCCTTTGTCCGTGTCTGTTCAAGCCAATGGCAAGAAGAGGCTCATTCTTGATTAAAGATACGTTAACAAGTTTTTGAGAAAGATGGGCCTCAAGCACGAGGACTGGAAAATTGCCGCGTCTTACTTCACGTTAGGAGCCTATTTGTTTTCGGCATTTGATCTGAAAAGTGGTTACCGCCATATAGAAATTTTTGGGGGGCACCAAACCTATCTTGGTGTTTCTTGGAAGCACATCAGTTCTAATCTTACAGTGTTATGTGTCTACGATTTTACCTTTCGGTTTGTCGTCCGCGCCTCTCATTTTCACTAAGACTCTTAAACCTTTGGAGAAACATTAGAGACATCAGGGCATATGCGTCTGTATTCTCCTCGATGATGGCTGAGACATAGATAGAGATCGCCAAATGTGCTGTACCATAGCCAAGGCAGTGAAAGCCGATCTTGGAGAGGCAGGTTTTGTCACAAATGACGAGAAATCGGTGTGGGAAACTTGGTGGGGTATTACCTGGGATAGTGCTCGTGGAACCATTGAAATCGTTGATGGAGGATTGCCAAAATAGCTAGAAGATTGGCCTCTTTCTCAGGGCAGATTATTTCTTCAGCCCCTGTTTCCGGGAATAGGATCATGATGCACTGCGTTATGACTACATTAAGTGTTCAGCATTAAGTCGTGGAAGTTAAATTGGATCAATATTGCATCGAAGAATTGTATTTTTGGAGTTCGAAACCTAAATTACCTCAGGGCGCAAGTAAAGCATGGAAGTTTCTCTCTTCTGCTCTTAGGCCGGGTTCCAATTCCTTATTTAGTAGTTTCCTTAGTTCAGGGCAGATTCTACTGCAAAAAAAAAATTAAATAAATATATAAATACATCAGTGAAATAAAGAAGTTTTTTGTGGTGTATAATGAGGCAGATTCCCCTCCAGGTACCTTTTTCTTCTTCGGTGGTCGTACTTTATATATTTAGCTTAAATCAACAGCTTAGGTCATCGGCCTTAATGGTGCAGGTCCATGATGCGCTTATAGGGCTACATTCTTACGTACGTGAGGACAGACCCAATCATTTGGACAACGCCTGTTGCAAGAACATGATTGAGTGCGCCCAAAGGACAAGGAGCCATCCAGTTAACAAGAAGAAGCCCGTCGATGCTGACGTCATTAGGAGCATAAACGATAGATATGGCGCTGAAGGGGCATCATTAAAAGATTTACGTATGCGGCAATATGCTTTTTAGGCTTTGCAGGATTGTTTCGTTTTAACGAATTAACCAACATTCAGCCGAACCATCTTACTTTTCACGATGAGTTTGTTAAAATAATTGTGCCAAAGAGTAAAACGGACGTGTATAGGGAGGGAAACTGTGAATACATCACAAAGTTGGAGAGTAATTATTGTCCGGTTTCCATCCTGCGTAGGTATATCAAAGCAGCTAATTTAGATCTATCTAACCAGTTGCTGTTGTTCAGGAATTGACGAAGAAGAAGTGAGGGTATACCCTTAGGAATGGCAAGTTATCCTACACCTGTTGTATTGAAATATTTAAGACAACGTTAAGGGATCTAGGCTACGATCCCAAAGATTATGACCTGCATAGTTTATGCTCTGCTGGTGCTACCTCTGTTGTCCGTAAGGACGTTTCTTATACCGTTTCTCAGAGGCTTTTAAAACTTTATGGGTTCTGGAAAAGTAACGAGGCGAAGGACATGAATGTATCAGAGTCGGCCGGAGTGTAACCGATTAAGAGTAACGAAATATTTAGGCATTTAGTTCATACTTTATTTTCAATTGTTATTCCCTTAAAATAAGTCTGTAAAAACGGTTCTTAAAGCGTTAGTTCCGCACACGATCCACCCATACTTTGTTGTGCCCGTTTTGCGGATACAACCGCGGTAAACAATTTACGTTCGTTTGAACGTAGTGAATTAGAATGTAAGTATGCATTTTGTCGTAAGGCTCATAAATATGTGCGTCTTGTTTAGGGTCTGTGGGGGTCCAAAGATGCCAACGAACTCTGGGGATTTTGAGTGGAGGTGATGGTGCTGGGCTTCTACCTCCCCTCAATATCTACAGAGCGATCTTCTTTTTAGGAATTATGGGAAATCTCATAAAAGAACACGCCATTATGTCAAAGAAAGTTTTTGAAATAGGTTGGTCCAGTCAAAAGATACAACCTAAAATGTTAGAGCTTTGAAAAACCTGAAATGTAAGGGCTTTGAAAAAAGTTCATTGTGGATAGGTCTTCTCCCAGTTTTCTTTGAAAATTGTAGTTGTCCAGCGACTTATAGTAAGAAATTGTACTGTTAAAGGTGGCTCGCAATATTTTCCATTAATTCCTGGCACTGGTACTTCAATGGATCAATACTGCCACACTTTATCAGTTAATGCTACAATTATGGTATCCAACAAATGCCCATTCAATGCTGAACAAGTTATGGTCATTTTCATGACGTGATACGTTACCATAGTCACAGTATAACCTGTTGCTTATAACTTAAAAAAGAGCTTAGTGACCCTCATTTTTTATTATCGAATTGTAATTAGCTTGTTATAGAACAACTTTTTGCAAAGTTTAAAAAATTTGTTGCAAGGGATTTAGAGCCACCTTAAAATTCCGAAAAGTTAAGGTGGCTCTAAACCCCTTCCGACAATGTTTTTTTTTTTAACTTTTACAAATAGTTGTATTTTAACAAGCTAATTACGACTCGATAATAAAAAGTGGGGGTCAACCACAAAAATTACCATAACTTGTTCACCATTGACTGGGCATTTGGTTGATAACATAATTGTAGCATCAACTGATCAAGGTTGGTAGTATCGAGACGTCAAAGTAAAAGTGCTGGAAATTACTGGAAACTATATTGCCAGCCACCTTAAAGCAGGATTCAGATTTAGTATATAATTTACCACTGAGCCACAATCTATAATAGCAAATGCACAGTCTTCTTGCTTAAATTTTGTAAGCAATAAAAATTATTTGAGATATATATGTTATTTACCGGCCGGGAGGTCCGTATAGGGAAAAACTGTGCCCGTGGTCTTGAGTACGGCCCGAGGCCTGCGGCCTCGGGCCGTACTCAAGACCAAGGGCACAGTTTTTCCCTATACGGACCGACCTAGGCAGGTAAATAACATATTTATTTTTTTCCCAACATTTGCGAGTTTGCAGATC
>Ga0126336_10001212_pt1 | contig 12934 bp, 6 predicted proteins | sample SidCmetagenome_FD_92530 | JGI IMG/M metagenome (GOLD analysis project Ga0126336, IMG submission 92530) | Coral microbial communities from El Islote,Puerto Morelos, Mexico - Siderastrea C C metagenome | ecosystem: Host-associated > Invertebrates > Cnidaria > Coral | place: El Islote,Puerto... | reverse complement strand
TTTGTTGGAGGGTAAAGGTTTGAGAACGTGGATTTGTAAACATGGACTGGATTCAGAAAAACGGCCCACTTCCAAAGTCTCAGCTTCAAGGTGGCTAATTCATGTCATTTAGTAATTTATCAGCCTTCTGAATCAAATATAGATAACTTTCTCGCCAATTTTCAAGATTTTATTATTGTTTTGCATACTATGCGGCAAAACTTACAAAAACAAATCAGGTACTATTCAATTCGACTTCGACATACCATTCAACTTTTCTCGTGTTTTAACTCAGGAGGTATATATTACATCGCTGTGTATCGCTCTGTTAGTTTTACACCAACTCGAATTCGTGGCTAGTTTTAGCCAACTGGTTGAAATATGGTGGTTGATGTATATCGATCAAGCGAATTTATCACTATTATCGTAAACAAATAGGGAATTGAAAATGGATATGTCTTGAATGGTTTATGACCCAGTTTGTTCAAGAACTGTGGACGCTTACCAAGTAAAAACGACTACCAACGAACTTGCTTTTTACTGCTGAAATGGAGCGCCGACTAAAAGGAAAAACTCGCGTTCGTGCCAAGTCATATAATTTGAATGAAAGTTGCATAATATATGAGTTTAATTGTGACGGACAATTCGTGGTTTTTCATCAAAATTATGTGCTAGAAAGTTAATTGCATCTCAAAATTATGACAGTGGTTAGCTGTCAAAACGCTCATCCCCTAACGCGACTGGTTAAAACACCATGATGTAAGGGAAAGCAAGCATAAAGTACAACCACTCACGTCAAGCGATTTCGTGGTTGAAAGCTCTCCAAAAAATGGAGAATTGTTCTGCAAACTTTTCATTCACGCTACGTTCAGGGTGCACAATGCCAGAAGGCCTTGCTGGATTTTTTGTCGCTTTAAACACTTTCCTTTCCGTGACTGCATCTCTGGGCAATGCTCTGATCCTGGTTACTCTTCATAAAGTATCTTCGGTTCATCCACCTACGAAACTGTTGTTTCGATGCCTCGCAGTTACTGATCTTGGCGTTGGTCTTATTACACAACCACTTTATGCTACCACAATACAGAACTTTGTCACAAAGATAAAATGGAATATTCTATACTACGTTGAGGTAATACGAATTGTTTCAAGTATAATTTTGTGCGAAGTGTCGATCTTCACATCGACCGCCATAAGTGTGGACAGACTTCTCGCCCTGTTGTTAGGGTTGAGATACCGCCACGTTGTAACGTTAAGGCGAGTTTGTGTACTTTTAACTTGTTTCTGGTTAACTAGTATTTCTATTGCATTGACATACAATTTTTGGAGTCGAAGTTTTTCCCTTTTTATAGGGAGCGGTTTAATAGCACTTTCTGTAGTCATTTCAATCTTTTCTTACACGAGGATCTTTTTCAAATTACGACAACACCACGAAGCTCAGGTACAAGGTGTTCATCAAGGACAACCGAACGGAGAAGGAATATTAATTTCATTGAACATTACTCGATACAAGAAAACAGTTTCTAGCATAGCGTATGTACAGTTGGCATTGGTTGCTTGTTATGTCCCGTTTATTATTTCTTTGGTTTCAATAATGATAACTGGTCGGAGAGGAATGAGTGCGAGTATCGTTTTGATATCTGTACAAACTTTCGCCTACTTAAACTCGTCTCTAAACCCGATTCTTTATTGTTGGAAGATAAAAGAAGTAAGACAAGCAGTGAAGGACACAGTAAGAAAGTTCTGTTGTTCATCAAGTTAAGCTCTACAGATAACCATACTCAGTTGTCGGAACAAAGTTGGCAAGTTGCGTTAACATCTTGTTGGATATGGACGAAATAGCACACTGTTAAGTGGAACCTTTGTAATATAGCATTTGTTATTTATAGCCGTTCAATTGATTCAGGAAAAAACTATTTGCCGTTATTTATCGGCAAAATACTCAGTTTATAAATATCGTAAGAACATTGGCAAAATCTATATATGCCATTGTTAAAGCAATAAACTCGAGATCTTTAATGTGTAAGACTTGAACATAAAACATTTTGGAGATAAATATAAACGATTCAAGCGGCAGCAAATACCCATATCTATGTATAGTTTAAAGAAGCCAGTATAATTTAGCTCCGTGTATTGGAAGTAAACTCGAAACACCTTTTAATTTGTGTGAAATACATATGCTTAATCAGTAAAACGGCCCTGTCAAATGTAAAAATACAGAATCTAGAAGGTGTTGTCAAAAAGTCAAATAAACTTGGAGGCTCTTTTGAAATGCGCACTTGAAGAAACGGAGACACCGCTTAAGTAACACATTACGGAAGCCTTAAACCGCCTCAGAAATTTGGAATTGACTGTGATGGAAAACGAGAATTTTCCTAAACAAAATGTCACCTCATATGGAAAAAATTAAACCGCATAAATTCTCTCAAAGATTCCGACCAGACCAACCTGTGTTAGTTCTCTTTAAGGCTCTAAAACAATCTGAGGAAACAGAAAACGACATTTAAAATATTTTGCTTATTTTTATTTTGTTTTATTTTATTTTTGTCGGGTGTCCCTGAAAAGAGTGCGCTAGCTTAATTTTGGCACGTCATTTTCTACTTGTGATAAATATATAGTTTCCATATCATCAAGGCACGCTATTTAAAAGTTTGGTCCAAATATAAATGCTCAAACTAGTAAACGAATATGCAAGTACAGTCACTAAGTAAGTATATTACAACCAGGTGGAACGGATGTTAAAATTAAGGGATGTTTTAAATTTGTGAACTCACGTAGCTCACCTTGACACAGGAACTCGTTTTAACACATTGTACGCGCATTCCACATCCAATTAACCCTCGGACGGTACGGGGGAATATTAACCTCTTCAACCTTTCCTTTATTTTTTGAAGAGGACTTTTTCATCAGCACCTGTCGTTTTTCAGTACTGAGCTGTAAGTTTTTAACCCTAGCAAAGTTAGGTGAGAATCGGTTGCTAGGGTAACAGGGAAGGTCCTGAAACAATCTAATAAAACAGAACACAACATTTGAAATATTTTGCTTATATTTTCTCGTAGGGGGCCCCTGAAGAGAGTACAAGAGCTTAAATTGCGATGATCAATGTTATGCAGTCTCCACCTTGTTTCTTGTGGCTTCTCGTTAAATCCAACTGGCATTTACGTATTACGCGATTGATGTTGAACATGCCGTCATGTTCGTTTTTTCGATAGCAGGCCAGTTTGAAACAAACTTAAATTAGAGTCTTTCAGAAGAACAAGCATTCAAATGAAAATTGCTTCAGCCAATAGGAGCAAGGATGAAGCTTGTCTAGCGATGTATATACATTCATTTATTTTTGCTCTGTGTGAATTTAGATCTCTCTTGCTAATGAAGCAAAAAATATCAGTATCAACTTATAATAGTTGCAAGTATATCCTGCTGCATTTCTACCTATAATAAATAATTCTTTCTCCTCTTTTTCTTAGATGATCGAGACATGTTATATAATAGTTTGGTTTAAAACTAAACGAATAGGCAAATACGGTCAGTAAGTAATTACAACCAGGTGGAACGTATGTGAAAAAGGGATGTTAATTCATTTACTCACGTAGCTCACCGTGCTCACAGGAACTTGTTTTAACAAATTGTACGCGCATTCCACATCCAATTAAACCTCGGCGGTACGTAAAAACTCAAAATTGTGACGTGGTTAGGTGCAAAAACGCTCATCCCCTAACGCGACTGGTTAAAAGACGTGATGTAAGGAAAGCAAGCATAAAGCACAACCGCTCACGCCAAGCGATTTCGAGGTGAGAGTTCTCCAAAAAATGGAGAATTGTATTGTAAACTTTGCACACTTCTTGTGCGCACTGCCAGAAGGCCTTGCCATCCTTTTTGGCACTTTAAACATTTTTCTGTCCATTACTGCATCTCTAGGCAATGCTTTGATCCTGATTGCTCTTCGTAAAGTAACTTCGGTTCATTCATCAACAAAACTGTTGTTTCGATGCCTGGCAGTTACTGATCTTTGCGTTGGTCTTATTACACAGCCACTTTATGCTACCATGATGCTGAACATTGTCACAAAATGAAATGGGATATTCTATACTGCGTTGATGTAATACGAATAGTTTCAGGTATAATTTTGTGCGGAGTGTCGATCTTCACTAGGGCTTATAGATACCGTCACGTAACGTTCAGGCGAGTTTGTGTACTTTTAATTTTTTTCTGGTCAACTAGTATTTCTCTTGTATTTATGGTCAAATTTTGGGAATGTTAGGTTTTTCCTCCTTGTGTAGCGGGCGGTTTAGGAGCACTTTCTGTAGTCACTTCAATCTTCTCTGACACGAGGATCTTTTTGAAACTGCGACAACAACAAGCTCAGGTACAAGGTATTCATCAAGGACAACCGAACAGAGAAGGAATTCCACTGAACATTGCTCGATACAAAAAAACAGTTTCTAGCATAGCGTATGTGCAGTTGGCATTGGTTGTTTGTTATGTTCCGTTTATTACTATTTTTTTTGTTTTACTACTGATAACTGGTTGGAGCGGAATGAGCGCAGCCATTGTTAGGATATCTGGAGGAGCTCTCGTTTACTTAAACTCGTCTCTAAACCCGATTCTTTGCTGCTGGAAAATAAAAGAATTAAGACAAGCAGTGAAGGACACAGTAAGAAAGTTTTTTGGTCATCGAGTTAAGCTCTACAGATAACCATACTCAGTGTCGAAACAACGTTGGCAAGTTGCGTTTACATAACAACTTGTTGGAAATGAACGAAATAGCACACTGTTAAGTGAAATGATTGTAATATAGCATTTGTTATAAATAGCCGTTCATTTGATTCAGGAAATAACTATTTGTCGTAGTTTACAGGCAAAATTCTCCGTTTATAAATTTAGGAAGAACACTGACAGTGCAAATTCTATATTGACTATATCCCATTGTAAAAGCAATAAACGCATGAGCTTTAATGTATAAGACTTTAATATAAAACATTTTAGGGGGATATAGGAAATTCAAGCGAGCTCGGTGTTTTGGCAGTAAAATCTTGAAACAGCTGATAATTTGTGTGAAAGACATATGCTTAATCGGCAAAACGGCCGTTTGAAATGTAAAAATGCTGAATAAAGGTGTTGTGAAGTCTACTAAACTTGGGGGCTTTTTTGAGATGCGAAAGGAAAAGGGAATCATTTGGGTCGTACATCACGGAAGCCTTAAACCGCCGCAATTAAGCTAGCGTTCTTCTTTCAGGGCCACCCGACAAAAAGATTGAACAGAATATTTTTAATGTCGTTTTCTGTTTCCTTAGACTGTTTTAGGGCCTTAAAAAGAGGTAACACAGTTGGCTGACGATAAATATTCGTTTGTTTTTGCTCTGTGTGAATTTAGATCTCTCTTGCTCGGAATCTTAAGCTGAGAATATAATTTATGACGCAAATAGTTTCCTAGCTTCTGTTGGCTTTCTAAAATGCTAGCTGACCTCGTTTCGCACTCTAAACATAACTGAATGATAACATAACGTGGAAACATACGCCTAGCTACATGGTGAAAAGAAAAATTTGACTGCACCAGCTACTTTACAGATATGTCACCCCCGACATCTTTGTCCCCCGCAAAAATAAAGCGGGTTCATTTTTTCCATGTTACAGCTTTGTCTCAGCCAATTATGGGGCAAAGTTGGAGCTTAAGTGTGGCTGGCGATGTATATTCGACTTTTGCTCTGTGTGACTTTAGATCCCTCTTGTTAATGAGCCAAAAAATATCTATCGGTATCAACTTTATATTAGCAAGTATATCCGGCTGCATCCCTACTTGTAATAAATATATGTTTTTACCTTGATAATCGAGACACTGTTATTAATTAGTCTGGTTTTAAAACCTAAACGAATATGCAAATGCAGTCAGTAAGCAATTACAGCCAGGTGGAACGGATGTAAATCAAAGGCTCCTGTGAGTTAACTCGTGAAGACTTCATGTTCTTAATAAGTAGTCTGCATGAAAACCTGTAGTTGCTAAAAGTAAACCTCTGAATCCTCCTACAGCCTTCACAGTTTCAGTTACCTATATCCGTTTGCGTGACTACTCGTCGAAAAGCGATCTCAACTAAATTAAACGACCTGGGGCCCGTTTCTCGAAACTCCCGATAACTTTCCGGGCCCGAAAACTATTTTAGGCGCACAATATTCTCCAATAGCTATACAATTTTTAGTGATTTTGAAAGCTAAATTTTAATCTTTACAATTGCGTGAAGCATATCGCTAAGTTTGCACGAATAATTACCATTAGCTGATTAATAAATGAGCTCGAAAAAATACTTACTGTGCCCGGAAAGTTATTGGGAGTTTCGCGAAACGGGCCCCTGGGTTTAAAGTTGAATTAACCTTTTATATTATTGCATTTGGTTGAAGTCTTAGCTTGTTTTCACCGCTAAAAGTTTGCATTCGACGAAATTAACCTAGTACACACTTTAGCGTTTTTGTTCCCTCTTTAGATGTGCCATATTTCAAATGCGTGAATTGAAATAATTTGTCTGAGTTAAAGACAGACTTTCGGAACCAATTAAAGCCATTATCATGCACATGCTCTCAATATGTAAGCGTGATGGAGACATCGCAATAACGTATACTTGTCCCCAACAAAACCAAAAGCAAAAGATTAGCCCTCTCCGTCCCCACCCTCACAAGATACCATTAAAACAATAAAAGTTTACGGCGGATCGACCGACCGACCAATCGACCGACCGACTGAATTTTTCGCCCCCACGTTTCAACGCCGTCTATGCGTCTTCACGAGTTAAACATAGGCACGCAATGCGCGCAGAGCCAATGACGTTTTGTTTGACAATTAGGTGAAATTTATCATGACAACCTATGGGTTTTACACCTCTGGTAAGCCCCACCGTAACCTCTCAACCCCGTCCCCCCCCCTCCCCCTCCCCCCTCAGAAAAAGACCTTAGCAGCGTGACTACGTGACAAATAATTATAGCGTGACATTAAAATTGCGCTTGAAGTAAAGAAAGCTCTTCGTTTCACTGTTCTTCACAGACAACATAAACAAAAACAAATAAACTTACACTCGCCGTCAAAAATATTGCACACATATTTAGACAAGGATCAGTGATTTTTACTTCAGACATAAAATGTAAGTTGCAGTTGAACCTTTTATTTTCCTACTTCTACCGCTGAATATCCAATACGTTTTAAGAAATGGACGGTCAAATTTCAATTGGGTTTTGACGTTCTGGGTGATTTGCATGACACGCGACTGGCTTTACTTTGTTTACTTTGTTGGCTTTCAGTCAACCACCTACGTTCTACGTATTGTCAAAACAGGTCAGTCGTGAATGTACGTTTCCTGTAGACTGACTATAGCTATAATAATTTCGTCTTTTTGCTTCGCAAATCGACCAAAGCGTGTTTACATTTATAAATGTCCTACGGTACAAAGTTATTTTAAGCTCACGTGTTTATACAAAACCTGCTTTATTTCAGTCTCAGTAAATATTTGTCTCTTATTCGAACTGACTCATACGTCTCATACAAGCTGGTTGGAAATCAAAATATTGACGAGTCCGTCTTGTGTATAATTTGTGATGTTTTTGTTGCTGTGGAAATTTGTACTTCAGCAAAGTAAACGCAGGACTGCAAGGTGAATAAAATCCTGCCAGACTTCAAGTATACCAAACAGTGCATTCAAAGTAGATCGATACTCGCGAATGCAAAACACTTGAAAGCCCGGGGGTCGTACCAGCTGTCGTACTCCAATAGTATAAGCTGTATGGTATGTGCCGTTGTTAAGGTAAAGATTTCAGTGCCCCGGTGGCACATCCCCGCCCAACGTCTCACAGAGCACCGCCCGGCCTCCTAGACGAAAGACAAACAGCAATCGCTTTGCTGATTTTTTTAGGCTACAGCATTAGCCCATGACGTCACTAACGTGACGTCATTGGCTAATAAGGGATTTTAACTCACAGGAACCTAACTGTACGAAATAAACAAACCAAAATGAACTTTATCAGCTTTATAGTATCAAGTATATCCCGCTGCATTCCTACTTATATTAAATATGTTTTTTCTTAGATGATCGTGATATTTTATTTAATGGGTCTTTAATAACTTGGTTTAAAACTAAACAAATATGCAAACACACGTCAGTAAGCAGTTACAACCAGGTGAAAAGGATGTATAAAAAGGGGTGTGTAAAAATTTGTTTACTCACGTAGCTCAGTGTGCTCACAGGAACTCGTTTTAACAAATTGCACGAGATTTCCACATCCATTTAACCCTCGGACATACATATGGGTACAGACGATAAGGTTTTCCTTTTCAAGAGTATTTTTCATCAGCGCCTGCGTTTTCAGTGGCTGTTCGTTTATACCTTGGACACACTGGTTGCTTACCATTTACACGGGCAAACCGGTCGGTTTTCGGTTTGGACAAATGGTAAGCAAATTTCCGTATTGGGAAATTCCTTTCGGAACTGGCGCTTACGATTTGCAGAAATCCCTACCATTTACACAGAAAAAAATTGGACAACGGCAACGGCTAACGAGAACATCTCGAAACAAAAGCTTTAATTAACAAAACGACTCTGCACGTGCGTTATTTTTGGTATATTTCTTTGCCGTTTTGTGCACAAATACAACGTGAAATGACCAATTCAAAGTTTTGTGCAGAACGCGAACACACGGAGATGAATTTTCGTTTTTATAACAATAATAATAGTATAATAATAAAAACTTTATTTTTGTATCAAGTGATCTAGCACCCTGTAAAGAAAGGGCGGTAATTGGGGGCACATAACTATTTTCTAAATAATTTCGAAAATAACTTCTTCCTGAACTGAAACGCCGTCCTAACAAATTCAGCTCCTGAATAATTCGACTGCATTAGACAGGTTAAACGAGTCGGAATAACCGCTAAGAAGTTTCAAAGATTGCAAAATCATATATATAAATGTAAAGTAAGATGTGAAAAAAGCGTAAGAATGTGGCAAGTATGTAAAATTTATAAAACAATAGGCACCAATATGAAAACGAATCGAATAAAGTGGTCTAATGAGGGAGTGTCATTGCACAGAGGGTTTATCCACATATGTTAACTCCTCTGTAAAGAAACAAATCTCCACATGCCAAAACAAAGACTACAAAGGCATTGAAATCAAGGCAATTGTACTGGAAAACGACCCCGTAAATCTACGCCTATTTGAAGCATTTTACAAAAGGAAATATAAACCTACCCTCAACTCCCGAGAGGAATGCAGCGAATTCGTGGACCTTTTGTTCTAGTGACTGTTTTAACATATGTGGATAGACCCTTTGTGCAATGACACTCCCTCATTAGACCACTTTATTCGTTTCCTTTTCATATTTGTACCTATTGTTTTATAAATTTACATACTTGCCACATTGTGAAATCAATTTAAAGGGAAGTTTTCCTTCCCGTCGCCGTCGTGTTGGGACAGAAAATGGTCGCGAGAACCTGAAACTGGTATCAAAGATCAAGTTTGAACAAATGGAACACGAATTTCCGTTTGGAACATTCCGCCCGGAAAAACAGGACTACCTTTTCAGACGTTTCGTTGCTCCCGGAAATTTTCCACTGCAACGACCCGAAAAGCTGTGTACCCTTCACTTTCCAACCGGAATTTCCGGAAAGTTTTTGTAAATGGTAAACAACCACTATTTTTGCAAAGTTTAGTGAGAGTCAGTTGCTAGACGGAACAATCAACGATACCATAATTGCATGAGGCCGAGCCAATCAGTTGCGTGTTTTTCATCTTCTATCGGTGAAAAATATTGACTGCTGCCAAAGAGCAGAAAAGCGTTTAATGATATCATATTTTATGTCTTCAAGACGAAAAATTCTCAACTTTCGCTACCTGTTTGATAAATTCTAATTTTGAGAAAATTTTCGATGATGTCACAGGCTCCCACAAGCGCCACTACTCATTATATTAAACTCACCTTTATAGAGCACTTCGTAGGCATAGAAATTAGCCGTGGTAACACCAGTCTAGGTAAACATGATTTCCCCAGTACAATTTTCCCTTGGTAAGATGGTTGGAGCGTCCTTGGCTCGAGTGCGACTTGACCCTATCTTCGTCATTTTTTTACTGTTGCGGCGACGCTTAGCTTTTTCATATGAAATAGGAAAATAAAATAGGAAGTTGAAGGTTTACCATCTCCAACGGATACGCTACCAAACCCTTCGTCAGTAACAATTCCTGAAAAGTAAAAATTTCGATACACATAAAATAAAACGTTCTGTAAACCTCAGGTTCAGTTAAATTTAGTACTCGCAGCATTGCTCGAGAAGGATCTATCCTTAATATCCTGCAAATTAGGTCACCTAGCTGATCACGTACAGCATTGCAGTGTAGTGTCCAAAACTCGGATTCTCATCCTTTGGTACCCCATTACCTGGAGTACCAAACGACCCTTCAAAATGCTTGGAATTTTCTCTCGTTCACAATCAATTCACAATATATAAAAATTTATCATGGGTAAATTTTCCAAAGGTAAAACCGGTTACAACCGAAACCTCAGTGATATTTACCTAGGTAAAGTTGCCTCGTGTAACCACGGTTTTTGTAAAATATCGTCTGGTTTGAACTGGGTTGGACTGAACTGGATTGTAAACATGGATTTGTGAAACATGACATTGTAAAACAGACTTTGGAATCGCCCAAATAAACGAACGAAAATGTCCCGCTTCCTCAAAGTCTTCTTCACTCGGGTGGTTCATTTCTTAATTTGGTAGTCTTCTGAAGCAAATATAGATAACTTCAAAATCAAGTCAGGTACCATTCAGTTCGACTTTTGTCCCCTGTTAACTCGGGAAAAGCGAGGTAGATATTTCATCGCTGCGTATCACTCTACTGTTTTTAAACCAACTCGAATTCGTGGCAAGGTTAGGCTGATTGACTGAATGGTGGTTGATATATCAAGCGAATTTATCACTATAATTGCAAAGAAGTAGGGAATGGTTTACGGCCCTGTTTGTTCAAGAACTGTGGACGCTTATCAGGTAAAAGCGACCACCAATGAAGTTGAAATTTTTGGCGCATAAATTTTCGGCTAAAGATTCTGAACAGACCAACCGGAATTGGCTCTTTTTCAGTCCCTAAAACAGTCTAAGAAAACAGAAAATAATATTTCAAATATTTTGCCTTTATTTTCTCGTTGGGTGCCCCTGAAAACAGTACGAGAGCTTAAATTGCGATGATCGATATGATGCCGTCTCCATCTTGTTCCTTGCGGTTTCTTATTAATGGAGCTGGCAGTTACGTATTATTACTTGGTTGAAACATGTCGTCATGTTTGTTTTTTTGGTCGTAGGTTTGAAACAAACCTAAATTTTGCATTCAAATTAAAATTGCTTCAGCCAGCTAAGGAAATGACGAAGCCTCACTAGCGATATGTATGACCGAAAATAAGGATCCCCCATTAATTTTTGCTCGGTGTGAACTTACATTCTCTTGCTAATGATAAAGATATCTGTTAGAATTAACTTTATAATAAATCTATTTTCCCCTAAATGACCGAGACATGTTATTTAACAGTCTGGTCCAAAAGTGAACGAATGTGCAAATACAGTGAGTAAGCAATTACAACCAGGTGAAACGGATGTAAAAGAAAAAAGGGATGCTAATTTGTTTACTCAAGTAGCTCGCCGAGCTCACAGGAACTCGTTTTAACAAATTGTACGCGCATTCCACATTCAAGAGAAAAGCGTCATTCAAAAGGTTTTTTCATCAACGCATGCCGTTTTCAGTAACTGTACATTTATACCTTAGACACATTTCGGTAACGTTTTGTGCGACCAGGGGAACAATCAATGATATCACTGAAATCGCATGAGGTCGAGCTAATCAGTTGAATAAAAGGGAGTGTTTTTTATTTCACCTTTTTTGAGTGAAAATTTCAGAATGGTGCCAAGGAGTAGAAAAGTGATATCATATTCCACGTCTCTATCCCGAAAAATTCTTAATTTCCCCCGTTTTTTTTCCAGAAGTGCCACAACCTATGATATTTCCCTCACCTTGCAGAGTACTTCGCAGGGAAATTGTAAAATACAGATTGGATTTCACTGGACTGGATTCGTAAAACATCGATTTCTAAAGCAATTGGACTGGAGTCAGTAAAACATTGATTTCAGTTGTCAAAGAGAAATCGGCCAAATAAACGAACTCAAACGTCCCGCTTCCAACTTCTTCTTCATAATCAAGGTGGCTCCTTCATGTCATTTAGTAATTTTTCCGTCTTCTGAATCAAATATAGATAACTTTGCAATTTTCAGGATATTGTTTTGCATATCACACGGGAAAACCTACAACAACAACTAGTTACCATTCCTTGCGTCACTTTTGTTGTCGCTTTTTAACTGAAATTATAGCTAGGTAAATATATATTTCATTGTTGCGTATCGATCTTTTATTTTTTGACAAATTCGAATTCGTGGCAAGTTTAAGACAAGTGATTGAAGTGGTAGTTGATATATCAAGCGAATTTAGCACTTTAATTGTAAAAAAGTAGGTATGAATGGTTTACGGCCCGGTTTTTTTTTCAAGAACTGTGGACGCTTATCATTTAAAACGACTACCAATGAAGTTGAGCTTTTTGGTGCTGAAATGGAGTGGCCAAAAAAGGCAAAAACTCGTGTTCTTGCCAAGCCATATAACGTTGTTCAATGTAAATGAAAGTTGCATAATTTATATTATTAAAAACTGGACTAGGTATATTGGATTTTTAGCATTTTGATTGGCTCAACGGAGCTAGGCTATCAGCTCATATACCTGCTGCGACCAAATACGGTCAATGAACACTCAACAACAAAGTGAGCTGAAACTTTTTCCTCGCCAAGAACCCGGCGAGAAAAATGGGCGAGAAAAATCACTTGCCAGCAAATTTAAATTAAGCAGAAATTCCAACAACGTCACCAACAAGCATCACCAACAGCGTCCTCTAACAC
>Ga0126336_10001211_pt1 | contig 12935 bp, 3 predicted proteins | sample SidCmetagenome_FD_92530 | JGI IMG/M metagenome (GOLD analysis project Ga0126336, IMG submission 92530) | Coral microbial communities from El Islote,Puerto Morelos, Mexico - Siderastrea C C metagenome | ecosystem: Host-associated > Invertebrates > Cnidaria > Coral | place: El Islote,Puerto... | reverse complement strand
GCGTTAAACCCGTCCGCCATTACTCAGTTCGCAAAAGAGAAGCCCGCGAATTTCATGGAAGCGGTCTTATCTCTAACCACGTGAATTTTGCTCGTGACGTAGAAGTTTCAACCATCGCCACAACAAGACCGGAGAAGAGTATGACGAAGAGTCGAAAATAGAGAGCCAAACATTGCATTATATGGATGTGTTTTCCCTCGAATTTGTCGTCCAGTTCTTTTAAGAGCGATTTAGAACAAAGTTGTTTTGGCGAAGTCGGCGAACTCGCGAAGTCGCGCCATACGATGACAGTTTCGAGCCTCTCGCTACCGAAGAGGAAGCCGTCTTAAACAATGCAAGAATGGATCAAGAAGCCGAACAAATATCCCAATTATCCCAAATCACAAACACTGAAATCCTTCCGATAATACTACAAATTTAACTGTTCCACATGTCTGTCGTGTTGGGGTCCGTCAGCTCTTTCTTACACTTGCTGTTTTTTCTCGTCGATACGGGTTGTCAGTTTGTTGTTGTTATCTTCACAAATTTGTTGCAATATCCTGAATTGTATTTAGACCTAAAAATAATAATTCCTTTAATAATAAGCTCTCCCTTCTAAAAGAAAAGCCCACATAACGCTACATGAAAGTTTTTTGAATAAATATAGAGAGCCCTGAGCCTAACATACATTCAGAATTTAATAGATGAGACAAAAGGTCGAGGAAAATAAATTCACGTAAACGAAGTGATGTCGCAAATCGCACGTGTAATTGTGCGAACACAGTAATCTTACTACTTAGTAAACAACCAAATGCGAATTAATAGAGATAAACTCTGATTTACCATCAGAAGTCTCGGTATAAAGTGTGGAATACGCCGTTACATCGAAAGCGTTACTGAGAGAAGTGACTATCCCGAACGCGGTGAAAGGCTCAAGAAACTATAGCTAATTATGTAACTTTGGGAGCTTGCTACGCCTTACGCCAAGAGAAATTAATTGAAGTATAAAAGAGAAATTTGGAGCCGGCTACGCGGTACGCGGAGAGAGATAAATTGAAATGTACGAGAGACGTTAGGAGCTGGCTACACAGTAAAAAGAACAAGCAATACACAGTAAGGTTTGTTATGGTCGATTAAGCTCGGTTGTTTATATTTTCACGTTACATGTGGCCGAGTAATTCAAAGAAATTTCGAGTAATATTCTCGTTTAGAGAACGAGGAATACACGGTAATAGCGGAGTCTGTGGGCAAAGCCCGCCAGCGGAGCTCCATTGCTAAGCAAATTTGGTAACCTGTCGATCCGAGAAATTTTGGTTCTGACGTAATAGTCACGTGACCGTCCTTACGGGCTTAAGTTTCTTTAGCAAAACGATTGTACGAGAGTACTGAAGTACTTGACAAAAAAACCCCCTCTAATATCTATAAATGGAAAGAAAAAGTTCAAAAGAATATTGGTAGAAGGCGAAAAGTTCAAGTTACAAAAGCTGCCTTCAAAGGACTTCATCGCTTTGTTTTCTTCAACGGCGGAGAGCTTGCCCTGTTCTGAAACATAACCGAGTAAGTGAAGTTTTTAAAGGGTCTAAGGTACATGATTTTGTGTGTTACGGTCAAAGAAATTACGTTTTGAAATGGGAATTTAATTTATGTCATTAGAAATGTGTCATTTACTTTTGACTTCAAAAAATTATTAGAAAACGCGCCCAGATTTGTGACAGATGTAGTGTTAAATATTTTGCCATGCTCAGCCGATTTCACTCGCGTGGACCGATCCACGATTTTGGAAGTGTAATGCGAATTGCATTTAAGTCTAAACTTACGGGTTTTCGAATAAACTTTTTTCAAAAATGATTTCTCTGTCCATTATTTTGTGTTTGTTTTTTCATAACAGTAGGTCTAAGCACAGTCGCAAGACAACTAGCTCCACAAGCATCACTTCAGTGAGATTACGACAAATAATTGCTTTCAATTTTGACTTTCGGGTACATCTCTTTGTGCTATTGTCGATTTTCTTGTCGTAGAAGTTCTCAATAGTAATAACCTTTTGAGCGAAGCAGTTGTCGGTTTAAAGCTATTTTATCCCAAAAGCTTCCGAAAACACTTTCAAAGTGGGTAACTTTATATAGGCTTACTTCGCATCCGCAAAACTTATGCCGGCATAATTTAAAGCGTGTTTGGTGTTTATTTGTTTTGAATCTTGATGGTCTCTACTGAGTTAGAGAACGAAATATAACAGTTATTTAAAAAACTATAAGCGGAGCAGTTGTCGGTTTAAACCTATTATATCCAAAAGCTTCCAAAAACAATTGTGTGCATTTCTAAAAGCGCTCAAATTTCAAACAATTTGCAGCCGTAAGACGTCTTATGAAGAGAGTTACAGTGGCTACGCAATGAAGCCTAAAATCCACTTAAACGATGAATACGCGGTAAAACGCAAAGGAATACATCAAAGGTAAGTATTTTTTATTCATTGTATTGAACAAAAGTTCAAATTTATCGTTATTTAGCGTTCGCAGACCTTAGTATTTTAATTCTCATACAACGTCTCTTTTAACAGTCGCCTGTAACGCGATACCGGCTCGCTCAAAGGTCACGTTCCGCCTCACCGAAGGTAAGAATGTAAATTACATTACACCTCGTAACGTGAGTTTGGGCCGCCTGTGAGCTTTTCCGCTTAAAATAAACGTACCAACTCGTCAGTGAACTGTGAATGGTAATTTCCGATTCATCGATGCTTTCTTTGCCGTAATCTTCAACAACAGAGCGCCGACCACGCATACTGCAGCTCAAAATCGAAGAAATGAATCTTGCGAGCCCTCACACCTCTCCGAATGCATAAGAAAGTAGCCACGTTTGTTTTGTTACGTTGAGACTTCTACGTCACTTCCTCTCTGGGCCAACTCGGCCCAACTCGTCCCGGTCATGTTTGAATTGAGTAATGGCGGCAAGCCGCTCAGGTTAGGGATTGGGATGTGGTTACCTATTAAAGATGTATTAGTTAAAGCAATCTTTTATATTTAGAACGAAAGCTTAAAGTCCATTCGATACCTCAACAAGAAACAGCTCACTCTGAGCTTTCAGAAAAAAATATATATTAGTGCCAGCTGCAATGAATGTAAATATTTCCCGCGTTCTCTAATGAGGCTCATGATAAGGTTGGTTGCACATTAGCAATTTTCCCCTTTACCCTTACCTTTGATGATATATACTTGATTGGCCCACGCTCCGCCCGTACCATCCGCTGTGCAGACAGAAGATTTTCCGTATTTGTCGAACATCTTTGCAGCCGAAGAATCGCCTCTACAATCAGAACGTCTCTGAGCAGCAAACACGTGGAATCCTTTTTCCTTAGCTGCTCTGTAGCAGCTGTCGATTGAAACAAAACGAGTAATCCAGTCTATTGCACGGTCACCCTTGTCTTCGAAACAGCCGACTGTTGCATAAGGATGAGCAGACACTGTGAAAGTGATTACGTGCGGAATAGTCAGGTCAATGAAATTACGCCATCAGAGTTTTAAATATAGTTGTTACTATGCCAAAAGATATATATTGTGGGAGTCAAATACTACTTTAAGAAAGTGTAAAGTGGTTCCGTTAACCCTATTCAGACCGGGCTTTTTTGATCTTGTGGGACCGGGGGGGCGGATTTCCCCCCCCCACCTCTTAACTCCGAGTATTAAAGTTTTGACAATGAAACCTAAAGGACAGATAGTACGTCCAAATATGTTTCCATTAAGGTCCGCAACTCCAGGTGATGACGTCATATGACGTCACAATATCGTTTTGTTCTTAAACGGCGGCCATCTTGGATCCACCATCTTGGATTTCTTAAATTTTCCAAAAACCTTCAAAAACCAGCAAGATTGATCAAAAAGTGATCAAACTCAATAAATTTACTCGGAATTGATCTAAAAATGTAAAATTTACTTCAAAAAGTAAACATTTTTTATTAAAACTAAGGGAAACTCAAAATTCTGAAAAAAACCACTTGTCATAAAGTTATTGCCATGGTGACGCCAAACTTAATAGACAAGGACGTACTACACCAAATTGTTCTCAGATAAATGTTAGGAAAGTCACCAAGTTCGGTGGCTTTAGCTTGCTTATTAATTAAGTTATAAACGTCCAAAGTCCGTGCGGGCAGAATCCCCCCTCCCCCCCGGTCTGAATAGGGTTAAAGAAAAAATAAAAATAAAGTAAAATGCAATAAATATAATATAAACAAACAAACCGTCACCAGCAGGAGCATATCACGGGGTCGACAGGCGTGAACCCTCAGACGTACAGGGGGCGGGGGGGGGGGGTTCGATTCCATCCCCTCTTATAGGGTTTTTTTTTTTAGTTCTTCCGAGGCGATTTTTCATCAGCACCTGCAGTTTTCACTAGCTGTGCGCGTATCCCATAGACTCATTTTGACGTAAGTTTGGTGAGAAGCAGTTGCTATGGTTACGATGAATGACATCATAAGTAGCAAGTGGTGGAGTCATTTTTTCGGAAAAAAGATTTTTTCACCATTTGTTCGCAAACAGCAGCAAAGTGTTTAATTGTGTGATATTTTACATGTCAGACATCAAAATTTGGCAATTTCCGCCGCTTTTTTTGTAATTTGTAATTTGGGGTAAAATCCAAGATGGCGACCGATGTAGTCACTGGCCCCCAGCAGCGCCGCAACCCATATTATATACACCTTATCTTGTAGAGCACATCCAAGGCTTTTTAACAAAGCCGAATACACCTTATTTCAAAATGGCGGAAAATACATTACTCTTTTGTCTATTTGTTAAGTGGCCCTTGTTGCCTCGATCCCGTCTGCAGAATTCAAAGGAATATTCGGTTTAAAACGAGGCAACAAGGGCCAATTAACATGGAGACAAAAGAATAATGTATTGTCGCCATTTTGGAATAAGGTGTATTCTTTCCGAAATATTCAAACATAGAAAAAACAAAAGCAGGGGAGGGGCTTCAACTTTCTTCATGATACTGGGTGGTTTGAAGAGTCCGGCCTCAGTCCTGGTGTAACAGAGATTTCAAATTTGTAGTTGCTCGTAACAATATTGCGCCCTTTAACTGCTCGATGAATTCCAGAAGACGACCACCTTAGAGCATTCCCAGAAGAGATGTCGCAACTTCGCCTGTTCTTTTTCACAGAACTGAGCACTTTTAGTTGTCTTTTAGTCCAGTCTTGTTTAGGAAAATCGTTTGCTGTTGTTCTTCGATGTAAAATTTTAAATACGAACTCTAAAAGTCTTGTACTTTTAGTATTTTAGTATATTTAGAAGCTACCTGGTAGGTTTTGCACCAGTCGAAATCTTTGTCGTCTTTTTTATTTTTGTTGACTTTGAATTCGCGCAATGAATTTCTTTGATATAAGTTAAGCGTATATGCAACGGCCTCTGCGATTAAATTTTTGACAATTCTTCCGAGAAGCTCTAATATTTGGGATTTTGACTGTAAAAGTCCTTGCATTTGCTTCAAACGGATTTAATTGCAGAAAGAAGTCAGTTAAACCAAAGCGGCAAGGTGGGGAATTGTATTTTTTCTGCAAGTCAGTCAAAGAAGCTGTTGCGACTCTTTCAAATCCTTTACTTTTCTGATACCCTTGTTAACCAAACTGAAAAGAAGAAAACTGGGCGGGTATTGATTCAAAAGAATGAATTGTACCATAGACATTGGTAATAAAATTGGTTTTCGGACGTAATGCGATCTTCAAAATTAACTTCGGTCCAAAATGACAGTACTTCACTAATGAAACACTTTGAGACATTGATAAGCTTAGTTATTGTGTCTTCCTTATGCGTAATCATTAATCACGATGCCTCTTTTGATTTCATCACCTTTTTCAGTCCAAAGGAATGCGTAGAAAAGTTTGTTAACCTCCTTAACCTCCTTGCTTTCTCGTTAGTACATAATGGCGACAGCATTTAGACAAGTTAGGAAGCAACTAAAATTTTTACCAATTAAAGTAACGACCTTTGATATTCCCAGCAGCTCAAAGTATTTCGTCCTTTGTCTACCTTTAAGTTATAATTCGTTTCTTCTGGGCAGGTCGAGAACCATACACCTAGAGCTTTAAAAGGAAAATCTTAAACTGCCGTGGCCTTTCTTGAAACGTTCACTTCCACTTAGCAAAACCTCTTTGCGAGCTGCGCAGCTCGTCATCGCCGCCTCACGGCTCAAGTACGTCTGACAAAAAGAAAGAAAAACCTCTGGGACCAGGGTAGGTACATGTACTAAAGACGTCGTATGTGCTCGAGCGACAATTGCTTGAATACACACATTCTGGAGGTTAATTATCTAGCCGTTTTTTACATAAGTTCTACAACTACTGCTGTACTACTTCCCAACAAACATGCAAATATTCGATTTCACCACGTAGGGCTCGTGGGTATTGCTTTTTCTCGCCCTCCACAGACAGATCTCTTTTGAGTGGTGTTCTCAGTGTTATAAAACCTGCACAAAAATCAGTCATAACAGTAACCTTACCATCCAACTGGATATGCAAACTCCTAACTTCTTCAGTCAAGGAATCAATCTTAGACTGGAGCACTAGAGGACAAGAAAGGGAATAGCAACCCTCACTTAGAAACTTGATTGTTGGACCATGCTTGTTAATTTATACAGCTATAGATTCAATCAAAGAATCACTGAGTTCTAAAGGAAGAAAGGAATTATTGAAATTTAATTCCCACCTAGTCGCAAGAAAGATGCATTTCCATGCCATAAAATGATGTTTAATTGTTCTAACATCTAGCGCAATGTTGATTCTAAACTTAATACGAATGGTAACCAACCTGTCATGTTATTTCTTATAGTTCCAACTGGATTTGCCGTAGGTGCGCAAGCTTGTCCTGACAGTATTATTGCGCTTCGAATGACCGGAAGTCGTTCTTCTGTGACAGCATAGTTTCGAAATGTTGCAGAATAATTGTTGTGGAAAAGACTCTTTGTATAAGTTGTTTGGCTTTAAAAACAAAAATAAATAAATAAAATAAAAATAAGACTCTTATTCAATGGTTAACTCTCAGAATTTGAATTTGTAAAAAATGTTTTTGTCTAAGTTTATTGATTGCATTATTTAACCCTATTTCGCCTGGGCTTTTTTTGAGTTTTTGAGCCTGGGGGGGAGGCACTTTGTGCCCCCCCTATAGATCTCGAAAAGTATCCACGCTCTTGTGATGAAACTTGGCACGTTTATAGTACGTCATTAGCTTAACAGATTGAGTTTATGACGTGTCGATTATGATGTTTCATGACGTCACAATGACATCACAAAGCAGTCATTTTGAATTTTGAGCCGCCATCTTGAATCCCGAGCATGCGGTCATACAGTTGACTATGACGTCATCGAAAAAAATATGAATTTGTTTTAAGAAACATACTTAGCCAAAACAAGCACAAAAAGTAAAGGATTATCTTATTTTTTCAAACGAAGGGGAAAAAACTGAAAAAAAGACTGAAAAAAAGACAAAAAATAGTCAAAACACCTCCTGAGTAGAAGGTTCCTGTGGAAACGTCAATCATCATAGACACGTCATTGACACAGGAAAATCTTCTCCGATAAATTTCAGGAAAAGTCACTAGATTTGGTGATTATACGTCCAGCCGTTTAAAAGTTATAATACGTTAAAGTCAGCGCGGGCATTAATGTCCCCCCCCCCCAGGCTAAATAGGGTTAAGCCCCTTTTTCATTCACTCGTTTGGCATAAGCCTGTATCTAGACTAATCTAGATCATTTTGAATTCAAATTGTCAATATTTTGGATGAGGGCATTATTTTGTTTTTCACTCTTTTCTCTAGTTCAGCCTACAGGAAGTTTAGGCCAGCTTAAATTATCCAGAACGCCACAAATCATGACCTGCAAATTGTCTCTGACTTTACTGTCCCCTAAAAAAGTGTTTTGTCCAGTCAGTTACATTTCTGAACAAATGGCTGGTTGCGTTGATTTCCACGTAATAAACAGGTGAAAGACCTCGTGTTCCAGAGTGTTTTTTCTTCGTGTTGCTTTTTCTTAAAGTAATAATAATTGAAATATAAAATGATGATTAACATATTCCTTCTCTTTTCTGATTTGACTGATATCCTAGCCATTCACCATAAAAATGAAAGCATTTTCATTGCTTAAGATCCTAAAGAATTCGGTTACATGAGCATACGTTTGTATGGTTACGGATTTGTTAGCCTGTTCCAGGCGTTCAGATAGTGGACCGCTAGCGAAAGAGCGGGAAAAAAACCAGGGGCGACTGGGGAAGAGGACGAGGGAACGCCTGTGAAATTAATTTTAAAAAGCTCATGACGGTATACCAGATTCTGGTATACCCTCTTATACGCTTTTAATTATATCTTTTACAGCTGTGCATGCCATTTGCACAAAGTTATTTTTTAGCCACTTTTAGCCTTTTATTCTTATTGTCTATTGTTCGTATGTACATATTTTTAGCGCTTTTACTATATTTACACATGTAATTTTATTCTAACACCGAACTTGAAAATGACCGTTGAAAGGTTGAAACGTCGTTCGTTACTTGCGTTAACTTCTATATAGTTTAATGTTTTTATCTACTAGTATTAATGTTTTATTTACACACGACCCCACAACCTATGTAGCTTTTTTACCCCATCGTGTCTAAATAAAGGTTTTGTTGTTGTTGTTGTTGTTGTCGGCTCGCGGTTTTGTAGATTTGAATTTCTATCGAAAGACCAATAAATTTAAATAAGTTAAAGTTTTTGTAGGTTTTTTTTTTCTAGTTTGTGTTACGATTTCATCATAATGTTATTAAGCTTACATAACACTTAAACGATGTAAGACTCTCCGATAGGTCTTTGTAGTGTAGCGATTTCTTTTGGTTTGGGTTAAGTTAACGGTGGTAATCAATGGGAAAGAGTTTTTGCTATACGTTTCTTAGGTTTCTTTCACTGTACTGACAACTCGGTTCGTTGGACAAGAGAATTTCCGCAATTAATCATGAAGTTTTCCAAGGATTTGTTAACGTCGCCGACACTTAAAGTGACAGTATGTAACAGGAAGTCGTTCATGAAGGTAATTTTCCTGTGTAAAAGCATAATTTTGTTTGGTGAAAAGAAATGACTCTTAGGTCTGTTGATTGGGTTTCAAAACGTCTTTGAATCGAAGTTAATAAGGCCGAAGTCAATGTATAGAATTCCACTTTGACCAAACCTTTTTGTCTAAGTTTACCGATTGCTTTATCCAAATCAAGCCTTTTCACATTCTAATTTATGCGATCAAATTTAAGTTGTCAGTTGTTTTGCATTAAGGCAATTAATTGTTTTAGAATAATGCGGGCCTTAACTGGCTGGCTTAAGGCAACTCGTATTCAGAACGCCATAAAACTATCCCCCGCGAATTGTCTAGTTTTTTGTCCTTAACTGTCCCCCAAAAATATTTTCTATGATCATTGGAGCGGGTTATTGATGATTATTGATGCGAGCTGAAGTCAGTTTGAATTCTAAGTAATATGATTCAATCAAATTCAGGTTGTCAGTTTTTTGGTTGTAACAGGAAGTCGTTCATGAAGATAATTTTCCTGTGTAAGAGCAGAATTTTGTGTGGTGAACTTGAAGAAAACGACTCTTAGGTCTTTTGGTTTACCTATTGCTTTATTTAAAATCGTTTATGTTCAAGTCTTTTGTCGCGGTTAATTTTTCTACCTTTGATTCAAGATCGGAGAGAAGTCGCTTACTTTTGTATGGTTACAGGAAAAAAAAAACTTTTTGATCGAGATGAATTGAACAAGAAGCTGTTCTTTGAGTATGCCTCTGGAAATACCAATTTGGTACAGATATTGTCAGTAAATCCTCTTTTAATTAAAGTATTAACCTGTTTCGATTTCGTATTGTACAACTTTCGGTCAAGATTAATCAGTTATCGCTGAATACCGGAATGGACAAGAAATGAATGGTGTTATTTTCTGCACAGCTAAGCGTGAGTACTAAATATAATCTTTTCTTTTAGAATTAGTGTACAATAAAAATATTCCAGCCTTTGCTTTTTTTTTTAATGGTTTTGGTCACTTTGTAAACATTTCTCGCGAATTGGTGGTTTTTCGCTTAATTCTAAGACAAATGTTTAAAGTTTTTCGTGAACATCCATGTTTAAAGTTACTGAATGGTTTTCTAGTTTATATTACGAACATCATGTTATGTAGCTTGCATAACACTTAAACGATATAACAGATAAAAATTTACCTCTTTCACCGAAGTCTCTGGTGTAGCTGCGTTGACGTGGTTTAAGCTTTGAGTTGATCTGTTTCTTGGGGAGGTGTCTTTACAAATGGAAAAGATTTCCTGCTTAGCGTGACTTCGTGTGATGGAGGTAGGCTAATCGGAAGCTTTGAGAATTTTCGGGCTCGTTCTCATTGGACAAAAGGAACTCGGCGGTTATTCGTCTATTTCTCCGAGGATTTACCGAAGTTGCGCACGCTCGCCTGAGAGTTTTGAAATTTGAATAAAAGGAAGTCATTCTTTCGTGAGAGCATATTTTCCCGTGGTTGCAGAAAAAATTGATGCACAAGGGTATAGTTTTGTATGATTAAAGGAAACGACTCTTCCTCCGGGTGGTTTTGAAGGCCAAAGTGAATTCTCAGAATTCCATCTCGGCAATTTTTTCGAAGTTTCTCAGCAAATTGCTTTTTACAAGTCTCCTCTTGTTAGAGTCGCTTTGAGTTCTAATAGACTACTTAAGATGCAAGCCTAGGTCGGTTTAAACTCAGCAAACTGATATCATCACACATAATTTGTCAGTTTCTTGGATGAGCGAGTGTTTTCCTTTTAATTCCTTTCGATTCGGTAGGTATTTTGGGTTTTGAAAATTTAGAAAGTTTGCACCAGTTTTTATGCAGAACATCCCTCAGCAAAAGTCTACAAATTGAATTTCGTTTACTTGCCCCCAAGTACTATTTTGTCTGATCGTCACAGCACAGCTCATTGCAAATGTTTTTTAGTCAATGTTAAATAACTGAATGTCTAACAAATGAGATTTTTTTAGTTCAACGCAAAGAATCAATAGAGTCTCTTGACTCAACTAAACCTAAATGCTTAATGTATTATTATTTTTTTTAATTTTTATCTCTTTCAGTTAGAATTCTATCCCCCACTGGTCGGTGACTAGCTGAATTCTTCTTTTCTCGAGATGAATGACTGCCACTTTGATGAAGGCCTTATTTAAAAAAGTTAAAGCCAGACTTCAATTCTAAACATATCTAGAAAAATATCAAACACCTTCTGGAAAATACAGTGGTTGAGAGCCACACCGTGGATATGCTACTATTAATTGAAGTTTCTTTACATACCGTCAAATAAATCACCTTGTTTTCGCAAAGGATGAATCTGTTATGATTCTGTACATTATAGCTTAATGAATACTTGAATAGGCAACAAATGACTGTTTACCTGAGCTTTCTTTGAACCTCTTACTTGTCTATCTGCACGCTCCTAAACGTGAGTTCTTTCCTTCTTCTTCAGTTTGTCAGTCAATGTTTAATATCCGAATGTCTAAGGAGTGGCTGGTTAAGATTTTATTCAACTGGAAGAGTGTCCTCTGACTCAGCGAAACTGAATGCTAAATATGTCTTTTATTGTGATAGGAATTTTCTCATTGAAATTGTATTATCTTTTAAGTAGTTCAATTATAGTTTTTCTCGAGCTAGATGGATGGCTCTCAAAATTTCAAATTTAGAACGACTGAAAATTTTCAACCTCTGAAAACAGTAACTTAAGAGCTACACTGTGAATTTGCATACCACGGCAAATGCCAATTTCTTTAGAAAGTGACAGAAAATCGCCTTTTAGTTAAAGGATTAATTTGCCACGATCCTGTATCTTACAGCGTGAATACTGTAATGCTCAATTAACACTGAAACGCCTACACGAGCTCTCTTTAAGCCCTTTTATAGGTGCTTGCTCTGCCCGCTCAACTAAACGTAAGTGTTAAAAAGCTTTTCTTATCGCGCAATTTTCACGAAAAATTCAAGTCCCTTTATATTCTTTAGAAGAGAGGAAAGGTTTAAAATATGCTTCTGCGGTGCTATTGAAAGGCGTTTGATTCAGTTTATGAACAGCCCCAGATCGACAAGAATTATTAACATTTCAAAACAACAAAATACATAACAAACTCAGAAACGATATTTGAACTCCCAGCTTTCATTGTTGGTTATGGCTTAGGTCATTTTGTATTTTTTTTTTCTTATTTGCGAATTGGCGGTTTTGTAGATTTGAATTTCTATCGAAAGACCAATAAATTTAAATAGTTAAAGTTGTTGTATGTTTTTTTTCTAGTTTGTCTTACGATCATGATGTTACTAAGCCTAAACAACACTTAAACGATGTAAGACTCTCCGTTAAGTCTTTATAGTGTAGTGAGTTGTTTTCGTTTGGGTTTTGAGTTAAAGGTGGTTATCAAAGGGAAAGAGTTTTGGTTATACGTTTCTTAGGTTTCTTTCACTGTACTGAGATCTCGGGTGGTTGGAGAAGAGAATTTCGGCAATTAATCATGAAGTTTTCCAAGGATTTGTCCAAGTCGCTGACACTTAAAGTGACAGTATGTAACAGGAAGTCGTTCATGAAGGTAATTTTCCTGTGTAAAAGCATAATTTTGTTTCGTGAAAAGAAATGACTCTTAGGTCAATATATAGAATTCCACCTTGACCAAACCTTTTTGTCTAAGTTTACCAGTTGCCTAATTTAAATCAAGTCTTTTTATATTCTAATTTATACGATTTATATTTATACAAATTCAAGTTGTCAGTTGTTTTGCATTGAGGCAATTAATTCTCTTGTTCAGAACGCCATGAAACTATCCCCCGCGAATTGTTTTTTTTCCTTAAATGGTCCCCCAAAAATGTTTTGTATGATCATTACAGCAGAGATTATTACATAAAGTTATTAGCCACTGTTGGTGGGGGCGGGGGGGGGGCAGGGGGGGCCCAAGGACCAAAAAAAGGCAG
>Ga0126336_10001210_pt1 | contig 12936 bp, 11 predicted proteins | sample SidCmetagenome_FD_92530 | JGI IMG/M metagenome (GOLD analysis project Ga0126336, IMG submission 92530) | Coral microbial communities from El Islote,Puerto Morelos, Mexico - Siderastrea C C metagenome | ecosystem: Host-associated > Invertebrates > Cnidaria > Coral | place: El Islote,Puerto... | reverse complement strand
GCTAAATTTGACAATATATTTTCGATCCTGACAAATCCTTGTAATTAAAAAATAACTCTTTAACTATCCATGGGGAAATAAAACGTAACAACAAAAGCTGAGAATTTGTCTTTATCTACAGCGCATTGTGTTAATTTTTTCAAGTCGTTTATTTCGACGGAATGCTGAAAAATGTTCAGGAAATTGGGGGTGGTCGCGCGTAAATCTCCTCAGGAGTCAATGGGTTAAAGCCGACTTGATACCTTTTGACATCATTTTAAATTTTGAAACCTCGGTAACAATAACTAAAAGCCAACATTCATCCACCAGAACCAAATTATGATCAATCACAGAACAAACATCAGAGCTTTAATTACTGATGAAACAGTTTCTTGTGCAACATTTGAAAGTGGATCACTGGGTACCAAAAGAGAGCTCACCATAGCAGATATTACAGACTACAACACACATGCCAGCTTATGAGGAGAAACAGCTGAGTATTTTGAGTCACAGTCAGGAAAAGCACTTATGTTGCAAAATGCTTTAATCAAATCATATATCATATCAACAAAACGTCACAGCTTCTGCAGACAAAATAATGTTTGGTAGTGATGACCAGTTCGTTGACCTAGAAATGTGGCTTGAAAGGTATGGTGATGAAGAAATTGAAAGTTAACTATTGCTTGTGATCCCCACCAAAATTAACACATCATTTTTGTTTGTTCACCTGAATTTTGCTCTAATAATTTCTCCATATATGCACCAAATTTACCAAGTGACACCGAATTCGGGAACATCAAATTCTATCCTGCGATGCTAAATTTGGCAAAATCATGTTTTATCCTGTAACACCAACTACGATAACACCCAATTCTATCCTGTAGCATCAAATTCGGTAACATCAAATTTCATCCCGTGACATCAAAGCGGGCAAAACCAAATTCTATCCTGTGACATCAAATTTGGTAACACTAAATTTTATCCCGTGACATCAAATTCAGCAACATCAAATTATAATCTGTAACACTGAATTTGGCAAAATCAAATTCTATCCTGTAACACCAAATTCGGTAGCACTTGAATTCTATTAAATCCGACAGTACAAAATCCTGTCTGTCACTGCGCACACAGGATTTACTAAGCAACTTACAAAAGATAACAAAGGTGGTGCCATCATGAGCCTCATGATCCACTCTGTAATTTCAAGCCATAAAGCTGAACTGGGTCAGTTTGCCGTAGGTCTAGGACCACTCCTGAAGGCAGCCCGGGAACACCCAAGTGTTTGCAAGCCTTTGCTGTATTTGATGAAGACACAGTTTAAGTAACTCCTGCAAAGCTTAAAGCCCTTTGCAGTGAAACCAACTTAGAAGACAAACTCAAAAGATATTTTCATGACTACATTGACAGCAAAGGTGGTAACTCTCTTTCAACATATGTGTCATCATTATTGGTAAAAATCACTGAAATTTTGAAGCTAGTGGTGCACAGTTCCACATTTGTTGAGCAACAAATGTTGTGACAACAAGTATTTAAACTTGTTGAACGGAATACTGGTTCTATTCTGTTCAACAATGTTCAGCATGTTGAATGGCATATTTGAACATTCAACGTCATGTGATGCACTGTTCAACATTATATTATTTTGTTGAACAGCAGTCGCAACATTTGTTGCTCAACACGTGTTGAATTATGTATGATAGGCTCAAGACTCAAGTTTTACCGTAAGTTCACATTGGATTTTACTACACAGTTACATGTACACTTCTAGACACTGGAAGACAAATGAGATACACTTCAGTTAGCATAAATTGAATTCTACAGTACTCTACAGAGTTTAGGGAGGGAGAAGGGTGGGGATAACTGAGGTCTGAGACCAAGAAGCAATGCTCACAAAATTCACAAGTAGGTTCACTTGCATTCACATTATGGTCAGTGGTGTTTTGCAGATTTTTTTAATGTTGCAATATGGGCAAAGGTCCTCCAAAAAGGGATCACATATTATAGCGGTAGCCAAATATTTAGCTTGACATTATGTAATATTAAGTCACCTTTATAAAGCTCAGCATAACATGATTTTTGACTCAACAAATCCAGGTTCAACAAAATAATCAGGTCTGATTATCGATCAAACCACAGTGCCTTTTGAAACAGAGCTCAACTTGCAGTGTTAAAACTTATAAGGAATCAATTTAAGGGAACCATGTTTCGATCCTCAAAACCAAAAAAAAGAGGAATTCATTATATAAGAAAAGGCAAACTACATGTACATATCTAACAAAATAAATTGTTATTGTTATGGATGTCAGTATCATAAAAATATCTCTAAAAGTAAAAAAAGGAAATGTTAACAAGTTTCTTTGATAACTTTTCTGCTCTTATGTTGTGGCTACCTTCAATGCATTTCCATAAAAAAGAAATAATAATAATTATAGGATATCCTCAACGTGGTTTATTATAAAAGAACTAATCATAGCATCCCTAACCTTGCAGGTGAAAGTGAACTTAAGGATTTGCTCTCATTTCGCACTGGTGCTTCAATTATCCCACCTATGGGGTTTGCTAGCCCTTCACTGATAACAGCAACATCCACAGACAGTTCTTTGCCAAATGCAAACACCAGTCCTTGTTTTATTTTTTTTTTCAGTCTCCCTTACAATGTTGTATCATAATGAAAAAGAGGTAGATGGCATTTAGCAAGTTCTCACAGCTCTCCATAAGTATGTTCCATATTATGCAAGTGATGAAAACAGAACATATTCCTCCCAAGGTGTAGTTGCTGACCGGCTGTCGGTGGAATGTGGCGTGAATACACTGTTCAAGCCCTCCAATGGTTTCACCCCTGTGGAACGACTAGCAGGACTACATTTAGAAATTGCTGACTGGCACGCAGGAAATGGCTACGGCTAATCTGTGTTGATGTCCTTGCTCACAAATGCACAATCCCAATTTTTTCCAGAGGGAATAGCTAGGGCACCTAGCTAATATACAATTACATTGAAAGCTCTTCTAACCCCCCTTCACTAAGCTCCTCCACTCCTCCCTAGTGGGTATATTTAATATGTAGAGTTTTTTTCTTACTTTAGAGAGAGTCGCTGAATTCCTTGACTTGCATCTTGATGAAACGTTGCCTGAACTTGCCCCACATGGAGCTGAGAATCATTTTGGCCAGTTGCCGCAGACCGACATTGTCCTCGATTTTGTCGTACTCCAGGCAGATGCCCTCGTGCTCCTCATACTTGTGGATGTACTGTTGATGTTTGGTTTTGTCGTCGCCTACCCATTTGGGCCCACCGCTGGCTTCTTGCTTGATTTTGAGCCATGTGTTGACATAGTCTAGGAAGGGACCTTGACAGGTGTCGGAGAAATGCCACACCTTGTTAATGTACTGGATTTGGTAACCCAGGGCAATGGCTTTTTGCAGTTGGGGGGTGCACTACATACTGGTCAGGGTGCAGTGGTGATTCAAGTGCGTGCACTGGTAGGATCTCTTCAAGGGGGGTTGGTCCATTTCGTCTTGCACACAAGTGGCACAGAGAGGAAAGGTGACTTTGCCTCCATGATGGTAAGGGAGCACCAGGTGATACAGTTCACGTGGGGTAGCACTTGGCATTGCCCAAAACCAAAGTAGGCATCGATGTCTGTGTGACCCGGTTGCGAGATGAACTGGGGATGACCTTTTGGGTGGACGCACGGCTTGTTGACCCAGGGGTACAAGGAAGTGTAATCGATGTAACGGGTCTTTTGGTTTGGTTGGACATGATGGAAGAGTTTGATGGCATTGGTGCGTCATCCGCAAAAGGCATCATGAGGGTTGAGGGGTTCGACGAATTGGCGTGAGGTCACGTACGCTTGGATGTCGCGACGGGTTTGCTTGAGGTGGGTTCACTCGCATTCCCACATGTCGATGATGTTGTACCCTTTGGCGCAAAGACAGGTCATTTTCTTTTCGTCTTTGGGTCTTTTATTTTGACGTCCTGCATGGCATGGTCACAGAGGCGCAGATGCTTTTCGTTACGTGTGGGGTAACAGTTGGGGCAGCTGTGCCAGAAACAGCTGTGAAATTTGTACACAGTGTTTGTCTCGGCAAGAAAACCATCGACCGCGAACGTGGCCCCGGGCACGTGATACTCGTCGCCATTGTCCACGTGTTGAAGGTAATGGTGTTGGGTGGGATGAGGATGATCCAGGTAAGCGTGTGTCATCATGTCGTGAGCTTCCAGGTCTTTGTAGGTGAGTTGATCCATGGCTTGCTGACGGAGTTGGTGATTCACCAAGTTAACAATTTGAGGGCCACTCACGATTGGTTGACACGATTATGCCATCCACCCACGGGTTCACTGGCAAGGCTGTTGGGGATCGTGCAGTTAATGCGTAGATCGTGGCTGCAGGCCGAGGCAATGGTCACGTGCTCGAACGGGTCCCCGTTTTGGCTTCAAAGAAACGTTTGAAAGTCAAACACCCTTCTTTTTATTAGGCAGACATCCGATTCGCAATGGGCCGCCAATTCTTTTTGGAAATCAAAGACGACTTGGTTGTCGCACTACTCTCGGTGCCATGTTTCAAACCCTTGATGTCCATCGTAGGACATGACTTCAGGCATGTAGTATCAGGAAGCAAACCGAGAGAAACTTAATGAGTATCAACGGAAAAACTATCGCAAGAGATACCCAGGTACCAAAGAAGAGACACAACGAAAACTAAAAGCCTTGGGTCCAAACGATTGACTGTTGTGCTCACGGATTGTTTAAAGTCATCACCTCGTTGTCCTGTACCTTTTCCGGAAATGCAGTCACCCCTTTTGATGTATTTTGAGTCCTTTTGCAATTCGCTAAGTTTGGAAGACACATTGTTAGACCAAATGATGGAGGAATCAGTGGATTATTGGATGAATGAAAATCTAACCGTGTTGAACCTTGACTTGAGCCAACTTGAAACAATCAATGAACCTGTATGGGACAGTGATGAAACCGAGTGGTTAGACGAGTTGATTGAAGAATTTGATCAACAAACAGAGCTAGATAGTTTTGTCAACTATGTAGACTTAACTGACTGTAAAGACTGTTAAGGACATGAAGGACAGTGCATGGGAGAACGTGATATAAGATGTGGACTGGCTGAGTGATTTTCACTTAAACCTTTTGTGACGATTTGTTTTTCCGCAGTGTAAAAAGGACGCTATGAACCAGACACTTTTTTCCAAGATGTTTTTTTTTGTAAAAAACAACAACAATTGTGACCTCATGTGGGCAAACGTACACTAACGGCTATCGGTTAAAACAGCAAAAAGCGTTTAGTATCTGTTTGTTACCAGTTAAAATGCTTCACGAAATCGTTTAATCCATTCGCCAAATCGTTCTTATTTTAATGCAATCCATTAAAATGGCAATCACCATCCGTAAGTTGATATCACGAGCCATTTAAACAGCAAATGCTATCCGTTTATTGAGCCAATTTTACAAAGCGTTAGAACGGCAATCACAAGCCGTTTAAACTGCCAAGTAACAGATAACAGAAACGCTAAATCGGTTAACATCCGTACGAACTGTGAATTCAAACGAAAATGGCAATAGAATTTGAGTTCAAAATGTTTTATTTAAGCTTAAATACAGATTCTGATCGATGAAGCTTCACAATATTTTACAATCACTTACTAACGTCGAAGCGGCATGTGTAAAACTTTATATCCAAATGTAAACTGCAATTCTAACACCGGCAAATGTTTACAGCTTTTCATGTCATGCTGACTTAAATAATTGTGTACCATTTTCTTCTGGTTTTGTCCTCAAGTTTTCATCGGGTTGCATTTTAGTTCATGTGCCACCTTTGTTGTTGATGAAAGCACGTGTCCTGTGACAGAGTTGCTATGCAACTGACTACAACATCATTCTTAGTTCTCTGTTGCTATGCAACGTTCAGACAATATGGTCCAATCAGAAAATAACAACTCTGTGGTACAAAAACTGATTAATGCAAGTGGCACATTTATTTCATTCGATAAATAACACGCATGTGCACTCGATCTGGAGAAAAATGTCACTCCACAACAAAGTAAAAATTATTTGGATCCAAAATGCGTGTGGCGAGATTGCCCTCACTGGCCAAAGCAAAGGGAGATAAGACTGCTCCAAGGAGAATCAAAAGACGCATTGATGCCACTTAAACCTGGAGACTTGGTAAAATCAAGTTTGGTTCACGATGGTATGACGGCGAAGTCGCAGAACACTGGAAACCTAAATCAAAGGAAGGCAGGCATATACAAGCTCACAGTTAATTTTTCTTTGTGTATTCGAGTAAAGTTTCATGAAGTTTAGTTCTGAAGATCACGTTTGCTTACACTTTTAGGGAAGACGACAGATAAATCCAGACCAATCACGACCGAATTAACGCTGAGGCTTTGAAAGCCCAGCTTAAGGTGCTTTCAGATCCGTAATAACTCGTGAGGGGCGAAGCGACTTGTGTTCCTTGCTTACTTACTTACTTACTTGCACTTGCCACTCGCGAGCTATTTTGGATCAATCATTGCGCCCTCTACTCAAATCAATCAAAGCAATCAAAAGCCGGTTTAAGGTTTGTTCGGTTCGGTTCTTATTTATCGGTTCTTTTCTTATGTTTAACAGATGATAGTGAAGATACAGGACTGTCTGGAAGCGATGGAGGAGAGAATCCAGGAGAGAATGGAAGTGGCCTTCTCCAGAATCAACAGTGTCTGGAATCTTTGGAAGCACAATTAAGTAATCCTCAAAACTTGGTAAGTTTAGCCTTACATGCATGTTGTCACTGAACCTTCAGAGCAGATTGCTTTTTGGCGGGGGGAGTACATGATTTTAGTATTGCAAGAATGGATTTTTATGACTTGATTTCTTGACAACCTTCACTAATCCTTAATGTTAGCTACAGGATAATCAAGTTTATACGAATAACACATGGATTGATCAACTAGCTATTCTAATGGATGGCAGGTATATTTTTCAAAGATTTAAGTTATATCTCATCATTTTATGTGCCTTCATAATTAATATTTATGGCTCTTAAGTGTCAATGTCCTTAGTGCCCCGAAATGCATGTTGGGAAAGATGAGTTCTTGTAATGGCCACCAGCTCGTCTTAATAAACTTGTTAAGGTTAAATCCATGTGATTACTCGTGTATACTCGGACTTCGTCGCACATGACATTGGCGACAAGAGTGAAAAGTGCCTATTTCATCCCAAGGCTTGATGCAACGTACGCTCGACACTCCTTTAGACAGCTATCACAAGCACCTGGGGAGACAACTTGACAGTTTGCCACAAGACTCAGATCAGCAACAAAGAACTGTGATTATGGTGCTGAAATGGACAACCAAATATGGGATTAAATCCTGTGCAAATGCACAAACACGTACATGAAAAGAAAACTCCTCGAGGAAGGCAGTGGGCTTACCTTTGCTAGGGCGCTCGAAAGAGCTGAAAACTGAGAAAAAGTCGACTCACAACTTGCTGCCATGTCACTGGATGGAAAAGGGGAGGATTCGCGACTGTAAACTGTATTTATACTGGCTCGTTTTCGAAGAGTGATGGCAAGAAACAAAAACAACCATGTCACACACGAAAGAACCAAGCAAACACCTGTTATAGATGCGGCAATTCAGGACATTTTGGCAGAGACCAAGGCTGCCAAGCTAGAGGCCACTCCTGTCACACTTGTGGATTAGTAGGCCATTTTCATACTGTGCAAACAAAACGGAAGGCCAGCGGAAAATGCAGAACCAGGGGCCGCAGGAACCCCAGTAGGGGAACAGCCAACACAGTAGATCTAGCACAAAAAGAAGAACTGGAGTATGCATTTGCAGTGGAAACTGGGCGACAAAAAAAGATTGAAGTTACTGTTGGAGGATGCAAGTTGAACACGATCATAGATTCTGGTGCCAGAACGAATATTGTGGACAAGCAAACATGGGAATGGCTGAAGAGAAACGAAGTGAAATGCGAATCGGTCTGTGCTGACAAAAGGCTATACACATGTGCATCACAAACACCTTTGGGTGTGATTGGAACATTTCACTGTGAGACTTCTGTTGGAGACAACAGTGTTGATGCTAAGTTCTGTGTGATCAATGGTAAAGGAGAATCTCTTCTAGGAAGAGAAACAGCTATGAGTCTTGGAGTATTAAAGATGGGTGTACACATCGCTGCAGTGAACACAGGATTAAAGAACATTGGTGAAGTTTTACAAGATAAATACCCCCAAGTCTTCAGGGGCATACGCAAGCTAAAAGGCCGCACTGTGCAGCTACACACTGACCCCCCATCAGTTTGGAGGAGGTTGTCGACCTAGACATTATTAAACCAGTTCAAGGACCAACCCCATGGGTAAACCCAGTTGTTGTAGTCCCCAAGCTAGGGGGGATATCCGTCTGTGCATCGATATCCGCAGGGCTAACAAGGCGATAAGGAGAGCCAGGCATCTGATACCCACAGTGGAAGAGATTACTCACAGCATGAATGGTAGCAAGATATTCAGCAAACTCGACCTCAAGTGGGGATACCACCAACTAGAACTTTCACCTGAATCCAGGGAGATCACTACATTTGTGACCCATTGCAGACTGTTCCAGCACAAGAGACTGTTGTTCAGGGTCAATTCTACCTCTGAGCAATACCAGAATGAGATCCAGACAGCACTAGCAGGCATAGAAGGACTCGCGTCTGGAGAGGGTGATCCAGAGGTTGGGGGAAAGAGGACTCATCCCAAATGCAGAGAAGTGCCAGTTCAACATGGATAAGCTGACCTTTGTAGGAATGGTGTTATCCGGGAATGGATTTAGCTGCATGACAGAGACAGTGAAAGCCGTGACCGAGGCAAGGGAACCATGAACAGTTTCAGAAATACCCAGTTTCCTTGGGCTTGTCAATTTCTGCAGGCCGTTCATACCTGACCTGGCAACAATTTGTGAACCATTGCGCTGACTAACGAAGACAGGAACACCCTTTGTGTCTGGCAGTGAACAGCAGAAGGCATTCCATGAACTCAACAGCCGATTGTCAAGTGCAGAAATGTTGGGATACTTCGACAAAGATGCACCAACTCAAGCCATTGTCAACGCCAGCCCAGTCGGACAGGATGCTGTCTTGACACAGATACACAGAGATGGACCCAGAGCCATCTGTTATGCTAGCCTCACCCTCACTGAAACAGAGAAAAGATACTCTCAAACAGAGAAGGAGGCCCTGGCGCTGGTATGGGCCCATGAGAAATTTCACCCCTCAGCTCATTACAGATCACAAGCTGCTAGAACTGATTTATGACCCAAAGTCAAAACCATGTGCTTGCATAGAAAGATGGGTCCTACAAATGCAGCCTTACAGATTCAAGGTTAAATATGAGCCTGGATCAAAAAACATTGCCGATCAGTGTTAGTGGGTAACAGTGAAACCAAGGGCAACCATTCATCAGAAGCAGAGGAGTACGGTATGTACGATTTGTAGCAGTAACCACAACTCCTAGTGCCTTGACAACTCAAGAAGTGGAGGAAGCATCGGCTAAAGATGAAGAACTTTGTGCAGCCAGGGAGTGCATAAATGGAAAGCCATGGGAGCAGCTAGCTAACAACAAGTACCTTTTGTGTAGTGGAGAGCTGTACTCCATCGGGCAATTGATACTAAGAGGGACAACAATTATTATCCCCAAGAAGCTCAGACCCAGCGTAGTATCCCTCGCACATAAAGGCCATCTTGGCATTGTTGGGACCAAAGAGAAATTACGCAGCAAGGTGTGGTGTCCTGGCATGGAGAAGGATGCAGAGCAGCATTGCAAAACCTGCTATGGATGCCAACTGACCAGCCGCCCTAAGCCGCCAGAACCCATCAGAACCACAACCTTACCGACTGGACCATGCAGGGACTTAGCCGTTGACTTAATAGGACCCCTTCCCACCAGTGAATCTATCCTGGTGGTGGTGGATTACTACAGTCGCTACTACGAGGTACATGTACTGAAGTCTACAATTGCACCAAAGATCATTTCCAGCCTCAAAGAGATATTTTCAGGACATGGTCTACCAGAAAGCCTGACATCAGATAACGGCTCACAGTTAATTTCAGCAGAGTTTACAGAGTACGTGGGTGACCACGGCATCAGGCACCACCGAACTACAGCAAAATGGCCCCAGGCTAACAGAGAGGTGGAACACCAAAACCAGTCATTACTGAAGAGAATTCAAATTGCACATGCCAAGAAGAAGGACCGGAAGAAAGAGCTGAACACGTATCTAGCAGCCTACCGAAGCTTACCTCATCCCACGACAGGCGTCAGCCCAGTTGAGCTACTCTGTGTACAAAAGACCTGCACCAAGCTTCCAGAACTTAGTGACATGCACGTAGACCAAATAGTGCGAGACAAAGACAGTAAACAGAAAAACAGGGGAAAGGCATATTCTGATGCCAAGAGAAACGCGTGCTACTCAGAAGTACTCCCAGGGGATCAAGTACTCGTGCAGCAAGAAAAGAAAAGTAAGCTTTTGACACCATTAAACCCAAACCCATACCTGGTAGTGAGCAAGCATGGCAACAGTTTGGTCGTGCAGTCCCAAGACAGCGCTTGATACTCCCGTAGCACTTCACATGTTAAGAAACTACAACAGAGGGAGACAAATGAGGAGACACAAAAGACGCCAGTCAAGACGAATGATGAGACACAAAACCTGCCAGTCGAAACGAATGAGGAGACAAAAAAGCCGCCAGTCAAACCTACGGAACCGACCTAGCAGGATATGGAGGAGCGAGCAGAGCAGGAGACAGACAGACCTGTACCCAGCACCCCTCTCAGGAAATCAGAGAGACAGAGGGTGACACCCCGTTACCTGAAGGACTATGTGACTTGAACTAAATCAAAGTGACACTTTCTTTTGAACTTGAATTGCCAGAGACATTGTGGGAGACTAACCCCACTAACTTGCTAATTTGTTAATCTGTTAGAGTTTTACAGCCTTTGCGCAAAAATCACCATGTTACTACTCTTAATCAAAAGGGGGAGGGACGTAGTATGTTAGTTATTCAAGCCTTAGTGCCCCAAAATGCATGTTGGGAAAGATGTGTTCTTGTAATGGCCACCAGCTGGACTTATAAACGTGTTAAGGTTAAATCCGTGTGATTACTGATGTCTACTTGGACATTATCGGACATAACAAGACCTTCAACTGCCTCTGACACAAGCAGCAGCTGCTCTTGCATGGAGGTAATTTAACAGATTTTGAGGGATCAGATATTGCGTCCTGAGATAAGTCAGCTGGGCCTGCTGCAAAAGACAAGAAAGTCAAAAACACCAACTTGCCATCAAGGAAGAGAAAAAAGCAAGTCTTCAGCTGTAGAAATGTTAAGATTTTTGGAAAGGTATACCGAGCACAAGGAGAAATTAGATGCTGAGAAACTTCACCTACTGAGATCAATGAAAGAAGAGAAGAAGGAATTTTTGGCTCAGTGTTTGGATGCCATGATAGGAAAAACAAGTTTAAAATTGACGTTTTTCATTAAATGTTGAAATTGGAAAGTTGAGTTATAAAATAAATTGATGTGAAAGAGATGCAAATTATAGCATAAATGTTATTGTGTGACTCAAAAAACGTGATCAAATACCGTGTTCAGCCAGAAACTTTAATGAAATTGGTAAAAATCCTCCAAAGAATGGTGAGTACATCTCGCATTAGGTATGAGTTCAATGGATTCAAGACAACAGTTTTTCTATGACTCTATTTCTGAATTGCAAAATGCATTTTGAGTTGGACCAGAAATAGCCATGTCAGTTGCAAGGAACCTGCAACAACAGTTTGCACAATATTTATTTCCTGTAACATTTCGTAGGCGATGTTTAACATAGACTATGAAGCTCAAAACATTTATCCAGCTGACGCACCCTCCAATTTGTTACCTGCTATGGTTGCTGGAAATGGAAATTGTCTCTTTCGATCATTTAGTGTTATTATTTTGGGGGATGAGACAATTCACGTTGAAATGAGACCAAGGGCATCTGTACAATTGATTTGCAACTTAGAATACTACATTTGCGAAGAACAGCTTTTTCCTTCACATACTGGTCAAGCAATATATTGGACAGCTCACTACCCAGATGCGCTCCATGGTTGGCCACTTTTCCATTAAGGTCAAGGGACGAAAGAAGGTGGTATATTCAGCTGCCATAATTGCGTTTTTCAAGAGGTGCTCCTGTAAGGAGTTATTCCAGTTACCCTTTCGTTATTAACAATACGGTTGCAGGGCTAGGTTGTTATTTAGGACCAAAAATGCGTGGCAGTGTCCATCCCTACTCTGCACCAAATTTATACGCCTTTTTGTGGTTTAAGATATTTTTGTATTAAAAAAAAAAGAAATCCCTGTGTCAAAGTTAGTCATACCGCAAATTTACGTCACCAGTTATTTTCCAGTACTTTCCCCCAAAAAACTGTACAAGCCGATGGAATGTAACATGAACAGATTTTCTGATAGTATACTTTAGCTATTTACCATCATCGGTAGATCTATGGAAAAACTGAAAGTACATAATAGCCCTCCACCATATCACTGGTAGATATATGGAAATTTCCAAATACAGGGCCGGATAAAACTCATAGTATACTATGGCTATTTACCTCATCACTGGTAGCTCTATGGAAATTTCCAAAGACAGGCCCGGAAAAAGCCTTTAGTATGTACTTTAAACTATATTTACCTCATCACTGTTTTGTAAGTAAATTAATATATAAAAACGAAAGTTGTTCATCCACAACATTGAGGTCTTATCAAACATATCCAGCTATAACAGGAATTATGGGTAACGGTCCTACGTGACACCTCTAATGTTATTACAACAAAACTTGGAATAGAACTTAATGGTAGTATTTGTCTGCTAATAAACTCATCAGAAGAGAAGATCAGGCAAACAAGAGCCAACCGAGTGCAGCGAGAAGTTCCACATGGGGTGCAAATGAAG
>Ga0126336_10001209_pt1 | contig 12936 bp, 5 predicted proteins | sample SidCmetagenome_FD_92530 | JGI IMG/M metagenome (GOLD analysis project Ga0126336, IMG submission 92530) | Coral microbial communities from El Islote,Puerto Morelos, Mexico - Siderastrea C C metagenome | ecosystem: Host-associated > Invertebrates > Cnidaria > Coral | place: El Islote,Puerto... | reverse complement strand
TAATGTCTTCGTGTACCCCGTGATCGCGAGTTCTTGCGGTGCTGTTCCGCTCCACGAGTATAAATTTGGTCGCCTCACCTAAAACGTGTTCACTTGAAAGGTACCCCTGGACGACAGTCAACTTTCGCAATCTATCTGCCTCCTTCGGTGGTGGTTGACAAGCTCAGCCCCTTGCATGTCTGTTGCCTCAGCAGTCGCGGACTTTTCCCATAGCTTAACCCTATGCGATGAGGGTATGAGTATGCACTATTTATTATTTATATTTCCTTGTTTTGTAATTCCTTTTAGCAACAATGACAACTACTGAAACTGGTTTGGCATTTTCTGGTGGTGGCATCCGGTCAGCGGCTTTCTGTTCCGGTGTCCTGCGCAGATTACTAGAACGCAATGTAGAGGTCGACTATTTGAGCTGCGTGTCAGGGGGCGGTTACACAGGCACGGCCTATTTGGATTGGAAGTACAGAGAAGAGAAGAAGACAAGCCATGAAGGAGACGAGGGGGAAGACCACAGAGCTAAATGGCATGATGATTTCTTCAGATACATGAGAGAAAGAGCAGGCTACCTATGTCACTGGGAAAAACCGCTGGAAGGAATTCTAGATACAATAGTCCTGCTCGGTCTTGTCCTATTGGTTAATTTCATTGAGCCAATCATCATGTGGGGATCGTACGCATGCCCTATAGCTTACATCATCGACCTCCTTTTTGGAAAGTACCTTCGAGAGAAGCTGAATTGCGATGATGTTGCTGCTGCAAAGTCTGGCCAGCAGAGAAACGCTTCATCGCGCGATCAGAACGTTACAACGCAAGAGATACGACAGCATTGTCTTTCTCGACAAGGAACGAAGGATTCTGACACTATAATTCTCTTCTCTATTTTGCTTATCCTCTTTATCATATTTTTCATTCTGGCCAGAAAGAGTTCTCGAACACGTCGAAAGCGCTACGCCACTCTCCTGAGTTTCATCCACACCACGCTTGCTATTTTTCTAGCTCTTACTTTCCTACCATTCGCCATACATGACTTTATAGTCAAGATTCCACTCTGGACACAGTATCTTATTGCTTTTCTTGCCATAATTGTTTGGTTCTTTCTGCCCCTGCTTCGTACTAAAACTTCCTATGTCCTGATTGTCTATTTCTATTCTTATGTGATATACTGGAAGGTGTACGAAGCCAACATAGTCGGCATTCCGTTCTCTGCCGAGTTGTTTCACCGGCTTCTTTTCGTTTCTGGCTTTGCCTTGTGGATTGTTCCTTTAGTGACTGCATCGCATGTGAGACTAATGCACGTTTACAACAGGTGAGCGCAGATTTTTTTCTTTCCTTCTAAGAGCAAACAAACAAAAGATTTAACTTGTGTTAAACATTGAAATAATGATCAATTCTGCAGGCCGTTCATTGTGTTTGTATCATAGTCTGATCTCTGTCAGCCAACACAACTGAAATTTGTCACATATATTATTCTTAGCATTTCTACCTTTTTTGTTTTGTTTTGTATTAAAAATGATGAAGACTTAATATGATGTGACAAAAGAGAATGTGGTTTCAAATACGTGCTTAATGAATGAATTTTTTTTTCATTTACTGAGTACATTGTGCATTGAAACAACAAACAACAACATCTGACGGTCGTGTTTCGTTTGAACGGATATTTTGTGTAAGGCATGTTTGTCATAATGTGAAACACCTCTTTCCAGGTGGAGACTCCAAAAGGCGTTTTACCATCCGAAGGGTCTGGGAAAATCTGGATGTTCAGGGATTGGTTTACACGATATATGCCCTCTATGGACATGCCTGTCACGGCAGCAGACAACCGATAACCGTTTCTACCCCCTTAATGAAAGCGCGGCGGCAGTAAAATCTTTAAACCTGGCAGATCTTAAGGGAACGAGACCCGAGTACTTGTCAAACATTGTAGTCAACCGTTGGCAGAGAGATGACAAGTCCGAAGAGAGCTATGAGCTCTTGACAATGTCACCCACGGGAATAGAACGTTTAGACCGCAAGGCACATGGAAAAGATCCATTTGAAGGGAAACTAGTACCTCAAGACATAAAGCTATCAGACGCCATGGCTACATCAGCAGCGGCACTTTCCACTCACATGGGAAAATATGACAACTCTGTTGAAGGATTAACTCGTCTTCACACAATCCTTGGACTCGAAATGGGCGCTACAATGATCAGCGACATCCACTCAGTACAAAAGGAAAGTCTTCCAAGGAAGGTATGATTCCTTGACATTTTTGCCACCAAGTTACCCTCCCCAAAACTCCTCCTTCTTCTCCTTGCCACCCCCACATCCTTCTCTTCATGTTCCTCTATCTGCTTAAAAAACACTGGTAACATTGCCATCACCATGATTATCACTACCATCACCATCACCATCACCGCTACCACTACCACAACATCATGATCGCAAAAATGTATGAATCTGCAATCTACCCGCTGTGTCAAACTCATACACAAACACTACCTGCATTTCCAAATTGGTAGCTTGAAGAAAAGCAACAGGCACTCACCCTTACTGAATGTAATATCCTTTTTGGTTGGCACAATACCACAAAATTCAGAGACATTTTAAATTCAGTCTCGCTGCTACGTACATATTTTATCTTTGTAGTGTCCAGGACTCAGACAGTTGTACTCTTTGACAGCTTCGTTTTAAATAGGTTAGAGATCCTTCAACTTACAAATTGCTCTTAAAAATAAGACCCTTGATAGCTCCAACAGAAAGTGGGAGAATTTTCTTTTAAGACGGTCGTATTTCTTCTGATTTTTTCCTTTTAGTCACGCGGTAGAGTTTCTCGTTGTCAATTTCTTATAGTACTGTTTCTTAACACTTCGTTTATCATCTCCACCACCATAATACATCCAACAACCTTGACGATAACCGTGGTCAGAAATATTAGGTAAAATTATTCTTAATGAAGTGAGAACCCTAAGTTCGTTATTTTTTTATTAATTTCAGATGCTGCCGTTTCTCGTTGATTTTTTACGAGGTCTTCCTTTAATCTCTGTGCCAGCGCTTTATTACGGCTCTAGTGAAAACACGGAATCGTCTGTCGAAGTTGGTGTCATAAGCTTCATTGTGATACACTTTGTCCTGGCCTTCATCGCCGTCATTCAGGTGGGAAGGACGAGTCCAGCCTGGTGGGAGAGGCTAGCTAGGTAAATGTAAACACAGGGCCACCAAAGCTTTCGTTTCTTTAAGTAATTAAGAATTTCATATTGTTAACGTCAGCATTAATTAATTGAGTGGTTCGAATATGAGATGTGGAAGGTCGATGGCCCCTTTCCTGGTCACAAGCCCCCTGCTGTCTTTAGACAAGAACTTTGTTCCAAAGTGACTCTCCCTACCTTTATCTTGAAATTAATACCATTAAAATGTTATGAAATCTTAAACCCAGTGATGGGGTGGGGTCATAGTGCCCCCATGCACTTGAAGCTGCGGACAAAATACATATACGTTGGCGTTTGGATCACTCGCCTTGTAGGACTTTGCTTGGGCTGTTTGGGACGGGTTACATTTCAAACGTGTTTTGAAACCTTTGAAATTGTCTTCATTAAATTAAATGATTCTTGGAAGACTGAGAAAGTTGTTTATTGTTTCTGGACTTTTGGACTGGTCACAATTCGCGTTCTTCAGGTGAACGAAAGCTCTCACAGTTTCAATGTGACGCACCTTATTAGGATTCCTTGCGTGGTGTTATGAAATGATCGATCTGACTAGTAATGTTGTAGTTGTTACATTTGACGTATTTTAATATTTTTCCTTCAGGTGGTTTATTGTGCATAACTCATTTGTCCACTTTGTGAGAGTAATGTTTTCCAAGAATAATTCGGGACCAATGCCGCCGCCCATTATGCTCCTCAGCGATGGTGGCCATGTTGAAAATCTCGGTTTATTGCCTCTGCTTAAGAGACGACTGAAGAAGATTATTGTGGTAGATGGTGGTTACAAGCACGACAAAAAACTGTATGGAGAAAGCCTTTTGAATGCAATGATGCTTGCTCGCACCAAACTGAATTGTTCTTTCCTGAGTGAGAGTGGTGGTGATGTCATTTCAGACTTGTTGCAGACGTTTGTGAAACCAAAGAATAAAGGCAACAAAATCCTGCCGCGTTCTTACAAGTTTGTATATTTTTCGGTTCTCTGAAGCTACCGGTCGACTTTCTTAACGTTATGGTTTTAGTAACAGGAAAGGAACAATGCAGATTATGAATACAACTCTGTGATAAGAAAAGCAAACTTAGATCTCAGTAACAACAAGTGAAATACTAACACCACTTCAAGTCAGTAGTTCAGGTTTTTATTATGTTGTCTCTCAGTTCCATATTCCCACGTTTTACCTTTTATGTGAGTTTTTCTTCCCGTTTTATGATGTTAAAGCAAGGTTACAGGAAATTCTTACCCCTTTACTACCCTTCCCCTTGACACACACACAGCTGGTTTCTCAATCAGGTTCATCTTATCCACATTGAATTCAAGTCTTGAAAGATTGTATATTTTCTATAGAGGGAAGGAATACCGGCAGACCTGGAGAGAAAACCCGGGAGCAAGGCTATTACCAGTAACAAAGTATACCGACATAAGACGCCGAGCTAGCACGGCATTCGTACCCGGCACTTATCGGTGGGAGGCAAGCGCTATTGCCATTGCCCCAGTCTTGATCAACATGTTCTCCAAGGGTGACCTCTTAACAACACTGATTTCACCTCAATAAGAAAACCGAATGTTTCTTTGTTGTCTTAACAGATTTAGAGTTCAGTACAAAGAAGATGAATATGGTCCCAGTGGCGATGGTGAAATTTTGTTGATCGCACCTAGAGACCCACAAGATGGCGTCACTGATGCGGTAGACGGAACTCCTTCCCCTCCTTTGCATCCATTTGACAAACAAGATGGGCTACCTCGTGGTATAATTCTGAAAAACGTTGACGTCAAAAATTTGACCTTCTGTTGCTGTGAGTGTTGCCATGGCAAGCAGTGTCGCGGGTTGTCTGAGGTATTTTGTAATGTCTTCCCACAACACATCACGGCCAACCAGTTCTTCACCCCCAGGATGTTCGAGGCCTACCACCGAGAGGGATACCGAGCATGCGTAGAAGCCGAAAATGATAAGTTCATGAAGAATTTCGGCCTTACAGGGCAGCAAAGCGAAAATGCAGACAATGTAGTGTGACAGAACTAGCTGAAGGGAGCGTTCACAGGCTTTGGTGACTGATGTCTCTTAAACTCTTAGTTGATAGTCTTTAAAAATATTAAATAATAATATCAGAAAACCAAGTGCTTGTTGGCTGGACAGGCTGCGCACGGTCATTCCAATAGGAAAATTTCGTTTCAATCACCCTCGTGAGTCAGTCTGTCGACAGGTCAGTCCAACAAAACAAGATAAGACAATCTAAACGTGGAACTCTGAACCACACTCTCCACACAACTGTTATACGAGACTATATCGCTTCAAAGGGTACTTTCAGACCGCGAGGGTATAAATTTAGATGTCATTGAGTGATCTTATTAGAAGGAAAAAGAAACAAGCATTGAATAGTTAATTACATTTTTCTAACTTTATCACATATATTGGGTTGATCGCGATATAAGGAACAATATATTTCATTGGAATGGCCGGTGGCTCAACCATAGATACACGTCAAGTAATTTAGGAGTTCTTAGTGGATGACCAATTCTTCTATTTTCACATTAGAACACTCAAGACGTGTCATTCTTTTTGGACGCCCACAGGCCAAAAATAGTTGATCCGGTCATGCTTTTACTTTTATAATTGGGATTCCGAATCAAACCTTGCTCCCTTACTGGTGTGTTCAGGTTTCCTCACCCCGTGTGTTGGCACACCACCCCTCGTGTTAGTCTCTCCCGTGTGTCAGCTCTCTAACCCCGTGAGCCAGCACGTGTACGACTCCCTTCCCCGTGTGTTAACTTCTCCAGTATAGGTGTTAATCCTCACCCCTTGTGTTACCCATTGTGTTTCCTCCCCCCGCATATTTGTTATCCCCGGCATGTGTAAGTTGCCTTCCCTTACCCATGTGTTAGCCCCCCCAACCCCGCGTGTTCGCCCCGCCTCCCACTCCTTGTGTTAATCTCGATTCTCTCCCTCTGTGTTAGCTCCCCAACAGGATGCTTAGCTCCCACGTGTTAGTTCCCCCTCCCGTGTGTTAGCCCCTACACCGGGTTTCAGTTCCCTCACCACATGTATAGTAGCTCCCCACCAATTGTGGTAACTCCCCCAGTCCGCGTGTTAGTTTTCCTAAACCCGTGAGTTAGATCCCCCGCCCTGTGTGTGTTTCCTCCCCTAACCCGTGTGTAGGCTAAGGTATTGGCGTTCAGAGTGTCATGGATGGCAATATCTGAAGTCTTACGCCTTCCTGTCGAAACGTTTTGACATCTTCAGGTATTCCCATTCACCAATCAAAACGTAGATCATAATCAGTTTTTTAGGACCCTTGAAAACGTCTTTTTCTTACCTGTGGCGAGTACCGCAATTACACCAATACAAAAAGAAGTTGGAGACAACAACGCTCTCGTTGCTTAAGGAGTGCTCTTGGAGCACTCCTTGAAACCCTTACCCCCCTCCCCCCATTTCAGTCCAAAATATATGGTTTCCTTACCCTATTTCAGACCTGACCCAAAATTCGATACCCTATTTTAGACCTGCCAAGGAACTGCTTCGGTTTGCATAGGCATCTGAGAAGGTCTTCAAAATTCCGGATCAGATCGCTTCAGTCCAAAATCGTCAAAATCTGTACCCTTTTTCAGACTGAAACGGCTTGGACACCGTACCTTTGGGGCCGCACATACTTATCTAGCTTATATAAGGGAATACCCCCAGGGAGGCAAATGAAGTCGTGTCAGCAAAATCATATTGCTGCAATTTTGACGTCCGTGGTATACTAATTATTTAGCTGACTATAATGTGTACTTTTCATTTCAGTCCTCACCCTACAAAGGGGCATTTGAGGTGTAATAATTTAAGAAAAATCTATAATATTAATAGATGACGTGCCACGTTTAGTTCAAACAGTGAGCTTGGGCAAAAGGCCGACAAGACGTCCGTTATTAATCGAGACTCTCGATAACTTACCTGCGATATACTGTAACTAGAAAATAACATCGATGCTGTGATTACTTAAGGTCGCAGTTTTTTATACATTCCTGATTCAAAAATAGAAGACCGAACTACCTTATTTCCTTAACTTGATGAGTTTGGCATGTGTAGCATACGTAAACGTGACAGGCCATATTTTTGTGATGGCTTCATTTGTCTATAACTACCAGAATTTAGTTCGTTTTTCCTAAATCTTGTATCCCCAGCCGTGGGTGTCAATTGGAAATCACAATAGTCCTAATTTGCAATCAAAAAATGAAGAGAATGATTTTGGTGGTTTTGGAAACTGACGACATCGTGAAAATAACTTTTCATTAACGGCGGAACACTTTTTGACTGGATGCAAGAGCCCTTCTAAGAACAAATGTATTTCATAAGTATAATCATATGTATCCATTGTCTTATCAAAAACCAAATAAAAAGCTTTAAAGATGTGTGCCAAAACATTTGAAGTTGGTGTCTGGGTACTGCAGCAGAAAAAAAATTTCGCCTTGAGAAATCGAGAAAAACACGTGGGATCTTGGAAAGACTTTGAAATGCCTTTCCCTTGCAGTTTGTGAAATGAGAAAATCTTCACAAATTCAACCCTTCTTCTGTCCGCTTTGATCTTTTAATTTTGTCTCTTCTCCTTCAACGTCCAGCTTTATTCGCTTTCCGTAATGCTTTTCGATGTTAGGGCTTTCGCTTAGGTATCTATGGTTTTCTGTCGAATGTTTTAGCTTTGATGTCGCTAAGCAACTCTTTTATGAATTTTTTACTTATACAGTAAAACCCAGGTTGAAGCCGTACCATTTAATAATTATATAAGCTCATACAGTCTCATCTGATCAACCCTTTATACTTCCAAACTTTTCATACACCTTTGGACGTCGAGTTAAGGGTTTCCACTTTAGGGCACGTGCGTTAACAACTGATAAAAGTGGAAGTTTTCAACTTATAAAGTATATAAAAACGCCAAAGACGGTGTTTGGGTCTTATTTTAAAATTAAAAGCGCATTCCTTGAACATTGAGGTCCGAGTATCCAAGACTTACGAATCGAAAGTACATAAAAGTTCCTGAAAAACAACGCATTTTGTGCTAACGCCATAAACTGATCTGAAATTTGTTAAGTTTTCTAGAACTTCAGCCTGAGTTTTGAGAAATCGCTACGCGGCAACTTGTTTAAACTGATGGAAATATTTAAAATAGAAGTCACTGAATCAACTTTCAGGATGAACGGAAACACTGGAAACAGGGACACACAAAAGCATTGTGAAAAGTTTGTACTCGCACACAGAAGTAGGAGTAACACCATTGAACGCGTTATAACATAATCTTTATTTCTTTATGACGACTGTATACAGACAGACTACACATCCGTAAACGTACAATATGATATTAAATTTTCTACAACTGATATTCCTCTCTGATAACTAACAACTCAATTAAACACAGTTGGGTTTCGTTTTTTTCGCCAATTTTAATACTTAATCGTGGTGTTCCTGTGGCGCTAATTCAAGGAGCAACTCATCACTGCGTCCAAATCATCAGCAGCCTCAGCAGCACACTGCTCTACTGATTGAAGCCACTTGCGATACTAGAAAAAAGACAAAGTACTAGATTAGTTAATGTGTGTCTAGTTTTGAGACTGTGCATGAAATCCAAAGTGAGTCCATCAAATGAAAGCTTTTGGCTGCAATTTCCTTGTTTGTGTATCATGTTGTACAAGGTGGTTCGTTTTTTAAATTCTGTGATGAAATTCTAAGGCGTGTCCACTGAAGTAACAGCTACTGGCAGTCATTTCCCGTAATGATGGTTATTATGCTGCCTAGACTAGGAGGTTGTATGTTTTAAGTCTGTAGATAAAATTGTTTAGTGTAACTACTTGTTTGATTGATTGATTGATTGATTGATTGATTGATTGATTCTTTCATTTTTAACCCTTTAAGGACGGTGCCTCCTTTTGTTACTGCGCATACGTTCTGCGCATCTCGGGATATTCGGATTTCTTAAGGAATTTGCCCCCTAATACAACTATAGTGTTGCGCGTTTTATGACTATGTGGAAAAAGTAGCTCTTAGCAAGGGTTATCAGAATCCAAAAAGAAAATTTGGGGTAACCACGCATTTTTCAGAGATAATTGAGCTTAAATTTGGAAAGAAATTGCCATACATTCTTTGTATTTAAACGCTATTTTAGAATTATGGTTGATTAACTATCTCTGAAAAATGCGTGGTTACCCACATTTTTCTTTTTGGATTCCAATTACCCTTGCTAAGAGCTACTTTTTTCCCATAGTCATAACCTTTGCAAAAATACATCTCTATTAGGAGCCACCGTCCATAAATCCTGTTATCAACATGCATGTTCTCCTTACTGTCCTCTATATATTTCTTGGTAGTAGTTGGGAGAATCTGACTAAACATCAACGCATTTTGTCTTTGGAGATGATTTCCTATATTCTCCTGACATAGTGGCAATATTGTAAGGAGAAATTAGATGCTTGCCACTAACTGGTGCAAACTGGTCTATTGGGTTATCTTACCGTAGGTAAACAGCGATAGTAGACGTCCTGAAAACACTCTTTTACTGCTTTAGACTGTTTACATTGTAGAAAGTACGGCTTGCAGATCTGTTCAGAAAATTTTCGACCATAAATAACTGTTATTAATTGAGAGTATTTAGACTTTTCACTAGGCGGTAAATTTATGCCAAATTTCCACTTAAAAAATATTTAAATGTGTTTTCTTGTTTTTGGCACCATTTACCTGGGCAGCTTCCAATCTAAAGAGATGATACAAGAAAGCGGTAACCTCCATAAACGAGCAACACAGATATTTTTGCGGGCGTTGTCTGTTTCGAGAAGCAAACTTGATCTGCAGAAATGGAAAGCTTAACTCCAAGTAACATTTTTCGCCTGTTTTAGTTTGAGCAAATGGTCAGTGAATGGGGAATGTGAAACGCGTTGAACTCGCAAATTGAAAGGTGGTGGTTGGTCAAGCTTCACCTGACGGGTATTGTGTCAGATGACTTGTTTTGACCAATGGCGCGAAAGAGGAATCTAAGAGCTGATAGTATGGCAGAAGCGAACCAATCAAACCGCAGAAATCTTAGCTCTCTTTTGGCTAATGTTAAGGAAAAGACTTGGATAAAGCTCTAAGTTAAGAACCTTTTTAGAAGAACAGAAGGGGTAAATAACGGAAAACGCAGCCAGTTGAAGAAATTCTTGCGATTAAAAAAAAAAATCATAGTTTTACACTTTTCAATTGTCACATTTTTCTGGGGTTTAAACAGCAAAAGAGTGGCCATCATTAACTTGAACTATAAGTTTTCACAAGCACGTGACTTCCGGAGCTCAACACGGTTCCCATAGCATAAAGCTCAAGCAGCTAGGTGGCTTACTAACTCCTCCCCTAGATGGGCTATCAGTCCAATCACAGGGTTACCATAGGTCAGTTATTAAAGGCCCGTTTACACATGCAATTTTTGTCGCACATTTCAGTGCAAGTTTTGTCGCGCTCGAGTTCGCGATAAAATTTGTAAGTGTAAACTAGCGGCGATTTCTGTACGACTTGTCGCCGCGATATCGCTGAGGTTTCGAACATGTTCGAAACTTGATGCAACTTGGCGGCGATTTGGGAGAAATTGCAGCAAATATTGCACAAATCGCAGCGAAATCGCTACTAGTTTACACTTGCATTGCGAAAAAAATTGCATTGCCGGAGCACGACGAAAATTGTACCAAAAATCGCATGTGTAAACAAAAAATTAACGGGCCTTAACGGTTCGCCGGTACCAAGAAAATGATGATGAACTTTCTTGCTGGTACTCCATTTATACACCTGGCTCAAGAGCCAGGCTGATAATATTTTGCCTGGCTGGAGAGTAACAATATGGAGTAAAATGTTTTTGTTCTAGCAAACAACTCAATTAAACGCAATTTTTATGATATATGCTATAGTTGTTAGGCTATGTATTGTTCAATTTTCATTTAAAATATTTCTGTAATTTATGTACATATTTTCAAAGTAAAATAAACTTCCTCGTATTTAAAAAAAAACAAAAAACGCAAGGCTCACCGTACCCTGAATCAGCGATCCTCGGACATTTCGATCAAACGTCAATCTGATCAAAAATCCGTGTTAACCATGCACCACACGACCACATCTATACTTCAGAAGCGTTAAGTTTGATGTCTTAGATATACATGTACTCAGCTGCTTGTATGAAATTCATCGATTTGATGTCTTCAAATTGAGCCATCGCAAGAAGGAATATCCTATTCTTAAGACCACGCTGGGGTAGAGGATTTTTTTCAAAGAACGCTTAGCATTGAATTGAACCTACCTGGGCGGAAGCTTTGTAAACAAAATCCTGTCCAGCGTTCTCTCCTCTGACATCCGGAATCAAGAAGAGTCCAAGAAGAAGCAGGAAAGTGGAGGATTTCATTGGGGAAGACGTCGAAAAACCTTAAAACCTTGGAAAGCTGTTTGGGCTCTGTGATCTGCAAAACGGTGAAACAACTATCAGGTTCGGTGGTTAAAATGCAGTATTTATACATATAAAAGCTGTCCAATAAATTTCCTCCAAATCAAGGTTAAAAGAGGATTTATGACGATTTATGCGGTTTATGACCACAGCTGAGATCTTTTATGTATGATGACACAGAATAATCAAGTTTTGTTTTTTTGGCTTGTTCGTATCTTTTTAATTAAACCATCCAGCAGGGTATAAGGAATTCGCTTTCAGAAAGATTAATTTTTAAAGATGTTTTAACTCTGATTTCTATATTCCACCACACCTTTTAAGGATGTTTTTCTACCTTCGTTATATTCTACCATGTTTCCAAGTTTACAGCTATGCCACGAGATAATCATCATATAATTGCCTTTTTCCTTTCAAATTAGTCCTTGAAACTTCTTAAACTTCTTTCGCTCTTTTAACGTAGCCGAGTTGATTAAATGTTACGATTTTAGTTCAGTAATCTTTTTCGGAATAAACGTTCTTATAGTGATTTTTAAGAAAGTAAACAGATACGGTTTCTTGATTAAATCTTAAAGGGCTAAGGCGGCGCTATCGTTGAAATATCACAGTAAATGTGTCTCTATTTGCCCAAAACGTAAAAACCAGCATCAAGGATACGCTAATGACGTTTAGTTGAATTTCCTACTTTCCAGGTGACTTAGTGTAGTGGTGAAAGGTATTAAGAATGAGGTGAGAAACTCATTTTATGACCAGGCTTCGTTTTGTATGTTAAGTCTCAGTTAATCTCATTTTAGAGTGGTCTTCATTTCTTAGCCAAATAGAATATATCCAATTTTTCGATCAATCTGTGTGCAGATGTTTCTGCCTAAAATAGTTTTTTCCCGTAAATCTTGTTTCTTCTTGTCGAAAATTCATTTCTCAGCCAGTGGTCTCTAAATCAGTCTATGTATACCTCATTCCTGCTGTGGCATTAAGTGGAACTGATGGATACTTATCTCTCTCGATCAATAAAATCGTCACATTTTATTCATAATTTCACATGTTGTGGATTTGCTCCAACTGGTGTTTTTATAAGAAATTGTCTAATAAGAGTAAAGAAAGATACTTCTAGAATTTCGTTTTGACCCTGAGGCCCGTTAAATGAATAAAGAACTAAATAGAGGATATTACACGGCGGCGCGAAGATAAGAATTTTATTTTCGAGTGGGAAAAACAAGAGACAAGAGTATTTTGCACAAACAACGGTGTAAGAGAGGGAAATGACGTCATCGATATCCTCACTAGTGAGGATATGGAAAATACGCCACTCGAGTCCCGGATGTAGTTTCGTATGAACTTTACG
>Ga0126336_10001208_pt1 | contig 12936 bp, 8 predicted proteins | sample SidCmetagenome_FD_92530 | JGI IMG/M metagenome (GOLD analysis project Ga0126336, IMG submission 92530) | Coral microbial communities from El Islote,Puerto Morelos, Mexico - Siderastrea C C metagenome | ecosystem: Host-associated > Invertebrates > Cnidaria > Coral | place: El Islote,Puerto... | reverse complement strand
TTAAGAGGTTGACCGTAGGCGAAACGACCGAAAAGCACCGCTATACAGCTTGAAATAAAACCACAATTTCTACTGAATGAAAGCTTTACTTACCGTAATGATATCGCCAAAGGCATCGAATTCCTCGTTTAACATCTCCCAGTACTAAATCGGCATTAAAAACAAAAAAAACCCACAGCCCGCGAGAAACTGACTCATTCACCACGAGGAGAGAGTGTCGTAACGAACATGCGCAGTGCGTTATTCAGCTCTGTCGGCTTGATAGGTTACCAAATTTCCTTAGCAATGGTGCTCCGCTGACGCGCTAGCGCGCTGGCTCCGCTATAATTTTTCGACACCTGTAAATAATTTGGATTGACCTTGGCTGGTAGCTTTGCTTGTACATACAAGTTTTAGTTTTTCAAAGACTTCACATGTTTGTTAACAAATAAAAGAGTCGACTTTAAGCGACGTGGAGTAATTTTTTCCTTGCCGAAAAAAGTGTGACCCTCCCCCGACTGCGAACAAAACAGGTTTGGCCCTCCCCAATTTGCAAAAATTTTACTGATGACCCTACCCTCCGAAGCCCCGGCCCACCCCCCCTCCCCCAATAAAAAACGTACCTTCCCTTAGTTCTCATTGATTCGTTTCGAGCTGGGTACTTCTCAAAGCGAAAGCAATAAAAAAGGTCTAAAAATATTGATTTTAAGTGTCCATACCGGCCGTTCATAAATCATAGACTCAACAACGCCAATAAAACAAACATTTCTATTTTCAGTATTTCTGCTAAATTACAGAAAAAAAAAGACGTGTGTCTTGTTGTTTGTATTCTGGTGATTTTTAAAAGTAACATGAATTTCTCAGTGCCTCGCATAATGCGGAGGATTAGATAGTACTGGCATTTTGTTTTGGTTACGTGGACTCATTTTATCCTATCAGCTGCAGACAATAGACAAGCGGAATAAACGATCGAGAGAAATATTTACATTCCAAAACTCAACCGTTACTAAGCAACTAATGTACTCGGAAACCCAATAATCAAAAGCAATCTAACGGTTAATTTAGCATAACCGCAAAACTTATAACAGCAATCTTCGGTACATAATTCCATCTGCACAGCACCAACATAGGAGCCGTTACATGAGGTTACACGACCAAAATACCATTTGAATCATGATATGTATACTGCGTTACAAAGTCAGGAGTTCTAAACAGAAAACTGTTCTCGAGAGTGCTTGTAATACGGTAGAAGAGTAAAGCGTTTCAGAGGATTGAATGGTAACTGCTTTTGCTAAGAGTCAAAAGTGAGATATTCGGGTGACGTTTTGAATTACACTAAGCACGCAGATTCTATTGTATGTGATTCGAATCAGCCGGAAGCAGTAACTCTTAAAAGCACTTTTATTGTCTCAAACTGGTATCACCAATATTTTAAGACATTACTTTAATCTCTATAAACTGTGTATGACGCTTTGTACACGTAAACGAGATCTGTGACGAAGCTATTTGCCTCAAATGATAATCTTTACAGCTTTATCCATCTGTAAAGAGTGGGTCGCTAGTGACGTAAGGTTACGGTATGCCAAGAATGTTCCCGCCAAAAAGTGGTTTCCGTGCCACAAGTCACCAAACAAACGCGTCACCATTCTTTTTTGTCAAGCGTGACGACGTCAACAAGATAGTTCGATATAATGAAAGCTGAGTTTAAGAGAGTTGAGAGGTTTAAGGTAATGGGCACTCAAACCTCTTAAAAGCAATCATGTGAAACGTCGCGGAGCGAGAGTTAGATAACCGTCCTGGGTTCCTGAATAATTCAAAGAATTCAGCATTCTGCAGATTCTGTTCAGGAATTCGACAAAGCTCTGAGGTGTTCATATACGTGTACCAATTTCCTGTAAAAAGCACTTCTGCCCAGTAGGTAAAGCTCACAAGAACTCATACTTGAAAAGGGAAACTGATAACAGTTGCGCTTTCTTCGATTTCATCATCAAAAAATTTGGCATCCTTTAAAAACAGACATGATGATTTCCCTAATTAACGCCCCTGCTATAGATCACTTTTGTTTCGCAACGTCGGTGTGTTTTTTAAAATTATTCCATCCACGACGTGACTCGTTTAGCATACAATGTATTTCAAATATTAGACATCGATAAAAACACTTTGTTGTCTACAAAGATAGAACGCTCGGCTGCAGTTCAAAGCGGGTATCTGTATAATGAACACGTATACAGGAAACTAGTCACTACTGGGCGATATTACCATACACTTACGGGTTTGAATGCTTTTCAGTAACCCAGCGATTTCCTTTACCTAAATGTTCCTTATTTGCATGGAAAAAGCTTGAACGAACTCACGAAATGCCTCTAACACAGCTGCGCCGGAAAAAATTAGCACGCCCTTTCGATGAAAAAGGACTATACTTTTAAGGGAACCAAAGAGGGTCGGATATTGATCCAAACTATAATAGCTCACGTACGAACATGCATAAAAGCCAACCACGTTCTGCACAGTTTGACAGCAGAGAATTGAGGCAATTTGCCGGCATCGTGGTTTAGGGGGAAGATTTTAAAGGAAAAACAATCTTTACGTCAGAGAACTGACCAGACAAAATAAAATAAAATGCAAATTGCTAAGATTTTAATTTGCTCTAAACGGCCCTCTCTCCTCTAGTTTTCCCTTTCTCCAAATAGAGATCTTGTTTTGAACCGGACGCTCTTCGGTTCGGGTCTAATTCCTGTACCCTTGCGGCTTCGTCAGCTCCCGGACGCTCCTAGCCCAGCTACTAGCCACCAAGATTTCTGAAATAAAACAATTGACATATATCGCATTTTTTCTCAACCTTCGAAAAGCAGTTCAGCTGTTTATGCCTGTGTCGAGAAAGAGTGACTTTTCTTTTGATATTATCGACTGTTATTCAAATGAGACAAGAGCCCTAAGTTTATAATCATCTTTTATTGAACAATGACAAATTCTTACAATACCAGTGGGCAGCGATTGTTTTCCTGAGTGCATTTCATTTTTGTGTGATTTCCGTCGCTTTTTTTGTTTTGTTTTGTCAGCTGTTTGGACGCCAAAACCATAGATGTTTTCAATGCATGAGACTGAGCCCAAAAAGCAAGATATGAATAGAATTTCAATTGAATTGGAAAGCAGCGTTTTATATCGCATGGAAACTTGCCGGACTTCTCAGCGTAGTGCGATTTCCAAAAGCGCGCGAAATCCTAAAATTGTATCATTGCGTCACCGCCTCTGCAAGATAACATAACGTGTTCTGGTCTTGTTTTGTTTTGTAAGCCTCAACAAAAATAGTTTTTGAATCGAAAAATCAACTTCCTAATGCTGTTCGAAATTCCTTGCAAGTAAGCTTTACCCTCAAAGGAACTTAAAGCTTTCCTATTTATTGCGCTGTCAATTACAGTGTTTTTCTGAAAGATTGCTGAAGCGCGTCTTGTGTCGCGAAGGTCAAAAAGATTACACAATCTCTCAAGACGACTCCGTCTCACTCTGTTATCAGCTAAGATTCGCTCATTAAAATGATATTTTTCATGACACGTACTTTGCTCTCTTCGCGTTTTCTAGAATGATTAGAATTGAAAATATGAAAACCCGACATGTCGACTGGCGGAGGCCAATACTGGATTATTGAATTGTGAATGATTATTCTCATCAAACACGGGGACGTGATGCATAACATTAACAATAAAATGCGCAATTACGGGATTATAAATAATAAAAATGTTAATCTTCCCATTTATTTTGCTTTCGCAATGCGGAGAAGAAAACGTACGTAAGTCCACATAAAAAGATTTCTGCGTGAACGAACTGTTACGAAAGTGGATGTTAAACTGCTTGTGTTTATTTATGTTCATTCTTAATATTAATAAAACCATTTTCTCGCCCATGTCCTTGTCCTAAATATTCGACCACTGCGTTGCCTCTATTTAGGGATTTGCAATCTAGCTTATATTTAGAAAAAATTCAACTCGTGTAGATGTTTAGAATTTTTATCTGACGTCGCAAAATCTCCCGCAAAATCTCAGAAGTGTCGAGCCCGATTACACACTTCAGGGTAAAAGTAAGAAAATACCGTTTATATTTTATCACGCAGTCAAACAATTGCACAATATGTAAGGAGTGATAAAGGCCATTTGCTCGGATAGATAAAGGGTTTGTGTCTGGGAACACAAAAGAAGGACTTTCGTGATCTTACAACAAACAAGCTCAAAGAACTTTGGACAAAGAACATTGCTTTCGTCACGTAAATTCACGATCGTTTCCTTCAAGAAATTTGTAATGAATGAACGATTAAGGCATTGCCCTCGAGGGTCAATGACCATTTCTCGCGTGCAAAACATGTTCCCTTGATCAGCCTCGTAAGCCTCGTTTTCTCCCCGTTCCAACAAACGGCGTTGTCGGTAACATCAAAGTTATCCCAGGGGTTTTGGCTATTATCGTGTAACAACCAGATTACTATCTCCGTTGTAACAATGACCGAATCGCTCAACACTTTGAATGGAATATCAATAAACGACAGAGCCAAGACCACCGGCACATATTAGGTTCGAGATTCTATTGTTCGCCTACTCTCGAAAGACCGTCGCTGATCCAAAACCACTTGCTTCTCAAGAACCGGGTCTTTGGGTTTCGAGTCACGTCTGAAACATGCGGTTACGTAAGTTTCCTTTCCTATCTGTCCCCTATACTCAGCACGTAAATATTTTGGCTTCGGTTTCAACCCGACAGCGTTGTTGCCCTGTTTGACCTCCTAAATCTCTTGCGGTAACAGGCTATAAATAACTCTTTTGTCAATTGTGACAAGTATAAAGGGAAGTTTGAACTGAGCAGAGGTCGATAAACAACATCGTTGTGACTGTAGAGTGCTAGGCATCTCTAAGACGAACGACGCTCAAGAAGTACTCGCAAGAACAAGAAGTGATGGCTTTGGTGCTGAATAATATTGCTGTCACTACCACGACACCGTCTTTTTCAAGACCTATTCCAAGCCCAGTGCCATTTTCGTACCCAAGTGGAAAATCTGCTCACAGGTGCTCCGAGGGAAGCATTTTCACATACTCCAACGCGTACCCTATTCCACACTGCATTCACAGAACTGGTGATTTTGGAGCGCAAAGTATGGACTTTTTCGACTCAAGCGCTTCAAGATTTGACTCTGTTATTCTCGACGACGATGCTTTAACATCGCTAATTTTAGAAATGGAACTGGACAAAATGAATGTTTTACCCGAGCTACAAGTCGTGAATGCTGACTTAACGGACTGTAATGTTCTATCCACCAACAGACAGGAGGAATCATAATTTTTTTCTGGGACGCAGTGAGGATCAAATATTTTCTCAGTGTAAAGGCCAACGTTACTGTTCAACCACTCTCTTCAGAGAACGTATTTATTCCTTGGTTCCACTTATTCGTGAACTATGAATCAATTCTCCACCCCAATTTTTGACGCAAAGAATTTAAGTACACATGGACCTGTGTATGTAGCGCGGATGTTCATCTCGAAGATGGAGAGGAAGATTGTAAAATTTGAACGGAACACGTTCTGTGAAATTTCTAATGGACGGAATAATTGACTTGTCACAAGAATGGCATTAAATTGTAAATACTATTTGTAAAATAAAGTAAAAATTTCCAGTGTTTTGACCTTGTTGTCTGGAAGATTTCCGTGAGGCATGACACAATTGGATCACAATTACCGCAATACAAACTAAGAGCTGAAGGTAAAGAAAGAATAGGCGAAAGATGTTTTTGTTTTTAAGGTTTGCTTGATCCGAGGCGTTTTTTACTTGCTAATAATATCTGCCCTCATTATTATTTTTGCATGTTCATTATTTGCGCGGGGACCGTGAATTCATTACGATAAGAAATATCTAGCGGTCATGGTTGATTGCTATCATTTCAAGCTGTTCTGTTTTCCTGTACGTCACACGATGTTCGCTTGAATTGAGTAATGGCTTTTGTGCTATCAAGATCAACAAACGTCAGAAAATATAGACACAAAGGATATCACTCAATCACTCTATTCATGGTCATTTCTAACAAATTAAGGATTAATTTGGAAAATTCTGCCCTGTTCTGAACCCGCCAAATATATTCTGCTCTCATCTTCCTGTGACTACTGTGCGTGAAATAACGTGGGATACTACTTACTGCGCCTGTCAAAACAAAGCAGGGTCGCAAACGATTTTTTGGCGAGTTTTTTGTTTGTCGTGAGACCTATTTCCTGAACACTGTGTAAACAGGAATTGCTTGGCCGATATAGAGGAATATTCCTTTTCACATCACGTAACAGAAATTATAAACAGTACTTTCACAGGAATGGATGTTGAGCAATCCGACGAAAAACTGAAAGTGAGCGAGTCGAATTACTATCGCGATAGTCCCTCAATTCACAGCTGGATCTTGACAAGTTTTAATATTTCGGAGAGCAGTCCCGTCATATATCCGGGGTCATTTACTACCCATAAATAGAACATCAGAAGTTTGGTTTGTTTTCGTGCGTCAAAACGGAAGGGTCAAGCTCATTTCTCAAAATTAACATCGCCCACTGAAGTTCCCTCCCTTTTAGGACTTTTAAGGCCTCTTTTAAGAGTAGTGCTTTGAAGGGATTCTTTGATTCAGTTTTAGTTACCTGTAGAGATACCTAGTAGTACATGATAACCGAGGTAAAAACTGCCCCTATTCCCTCACCTCCCCGCTCGCTTTGGCTTTTCTTTATTTTACTTAAGATAGAAGCCAAAATGACATGAATGCCAGGAATAGACTAGAACATTTTTATTTGGAAAGCAAAATTGCAAGGCCACTGAAGTAAGAAAATTTACCGTCGTTGAAACACAAGATATTAGTTCGGTAACTCTCTCCAAAGTTTATATGCAGGGCCCATTGTTTGATCTGAATGTACCGTATAAGTTTGAAGCAAACTCTGAATAATAATAACTCATGACAACGTTACCAGGAGATTTCATTGAATCTTGGGGGAATGTGAAGACATTTATTTTTTCAAGATGTCTGTCAGATGTTTAACGTGGCTAAAATGACTTCCTGTGTGAAAATTGGATGTCTTTTGTCTGAACACCAAACAACTAGAGATCGTTTGATATCTTTAGAAAACAGATGTGTTTTCCCTAATCTGTAAAATTAACAATAGGGCCCAAAAAACGTGCGCAAAAGTGGCAAAGAAATGCAAGGAACTCCAAACGAGATTACGATTACAACGACCGCAATTTCATCTCAAAACAGTTGTGGAAACCACAACGACAATTGCCGGAAGTTGACACTTGTCTGGGTTTTCTCGAACCGTTTTTATCGATTACAGAATAAATACACAGCCAAGCTCAAGCAAAATTGCTCCTTTATGCTTTCAAAAAATTCAAAATGAAGAACTCTTGTCCGTCTTCAAGTTAACAAGCCCTTTATCGTTTAAGCCAAAAGTGGTGGCGAAGGAAACTAAGCGAGTCAAGAGACAGGCCTGGACCGCTCCCACGCCACACGAGGTTTTAATTCCGCGTTTCTGGGCCCACCCCCTATTCTTCCCCCCACAAACTTGAGAACTCGGAACAAGCAAGGCCGTCACAAGACACAACACAATTAATGACGCTGATATTTGTTATTCTTTCCTTTTTCTGTGGGTGTAGTTCACTAGGAAAATCGGTCAAACTTGTGACGCATTCCATGGAGGTCTTCTAATTCTAGTTCATTATATGAGGGATTACTTGAATCTCAACTAAAATTACCTCTCAAATTTGCCTGAGTCACTGGGTTCAAATTACGTTGCGTTTTCTGATCAGGCAAACTCTTCAATGTAGCATCACATGCTTCCGGTTCAGCTTTGCCGGAGTCATCCAGGTCAAATTATTTTTGCGTTTTCTGATCCAATACGAGCAGGCATATTCTTCAAAGTCATATCACATGCTCCACGACTTTACCTAAGTCATTCATCTCCGGCTCAATCATTTTTTGAGTTGTCCAATCCTATCAGCTCGGGTATACAGGGGGATACTGTTGGCACGTGCTTCTTAAATCCCTGTGAGTCATTCAGTTCAAATACAAACCTTTGCGTTTTCTAATCAGTCATCAGTTCCTCGAAGTCGCGTCACGTTTTCGTGACTTTGTCAAGCAGAGTCAGTCAGTGTGCATGCACTCAAAATGCCATGTTCAAACGCATGCTAAATGAGCCAGTCATGGGGGATTTCACGTTTGTGGGTCAAAATTGTGCTGAAAATAAAACTGAAGTTCCTTTTAGGGTCGTACACGAAATGTCCCAGTGACATCAAGGAATCGGGATATCGAGTGATTTCCTCAAAAGGAACAACAAAATGTAGTCAGTTTTTGCTTGCGATTTATCCAAGTCGCAAGGGAAGAACATTTGAAAAAACTGGCCCAATTCAGTTGGAATCTGTTTACATCATAGCCATCCTCTTGGGTTCCTTTGAATCCAATGCATCTTTCAGCAAGTTGACACAGCGCCTTAAAGTTGACCGTGCCCAAATTTCCTTTTTCCTCTTATTATATATTCAGTGTGACCAAATAGAACCCTTTCAGTGTTGAGCCGCTATACTAATACAATTAAATAATTAAGGAAACTGTCAGGCACACAGGCCTGCTACCACAGAAATCCGGCTTTGTGTGTTTTCTTCACTTTATGATAGACGTCACAAGATAGACTGTTTCTCTCTGTTTGGGGTGTAACTGTTGTGGAAGCACAGTTAGTGGTTAACCCGATCGGACTTTTAACGTGAGATCCATGGTTCGAGTGGTGGGGTTTTATGAAACCTGTTTTTTCCTACTCGTTAAAAGCCCTTCGGCTAAACGCTCAACAGACGAACGCGATCCGCGAATAGCCTCTGGTAGCCCGAAACCATTTGGATAAAGCCTAGTTAAGAAACGGGTGACTGTTTCCTATGGCAACCGAGGCTTGGTCTCAGTGGTGTGTGTTGAGTCAGTAGATTGTCCCTCTTCACTCCCATGTGGTGTGTAAATGGGTACCGGTGTACCGTTAAGAATGGCAGAACGTTAGGAGCCGTAAGCCTCTGCTACGGACTAACACCCTGTTTGGGTGGGGAAGGAGGGAAGGGGGAAGGGAGGAAGGGGAGAGGGGGAAGGGGAAAGGGGGGAAGGGGAAAGGGGGGAAGGGGAAGGAGGGAAGGGGGAAAGGGGAAAGGGGGAAGGGGAAAGGGGGAATGATGGTAACAAATGTCTAGCGTAAAATTACGCGTCGGTGGTGTGGGACCACTTTACAAGTGCACTCGTTGTATTGTTCATAGCCTATTCTTTCATTGATATGCGGTGGCATATTTCCAGGTCAGTTACGCGTCTCATTTTCCGTAAACTCAGTTTTTCAATGCAAACAAATTAACCCCAGCCCCACCTTACCTCCTTAGAAACTTGTTGGCAAGGTTTAAAAGGTATGACTATAAAACCAGACAGGAAAAAGGATTGTTTGGTTTTCATAAACAGCTTAAAACGTACATCCGTTCGCATATCAGAACAAGGCGAAACAAAAGTGATCTCAATGAGACAGAACGTGGCCGATAAAACGATAAGATAGTTCTAGAGTCGCGAGAAATAATAATGACCCTCCATCTGGCGTGAAAGTGTGCACGTATACTGATGATTTGTTTGCGAGTATTTTCCCTGTAGCGGTGACGTCATCATTTCCTTTTACGACACAAGATCAAGATTTTTAGTAACAACTGAGGTAGTAAAAACGGCTGCGTCGGAGACTACTGAGGTAGTAGAAAAAGATGTATAATAATACATGCGAAAATAACGAAGAGCCAAAGAAATACATAAGAAACCTTAGCCGTTTCTTCCCAAAAATTGAAGCAAAGTTTGGCCAAACACCGATTTCAGGCTTCAGTAAAATAAGACAAAGAAAATAAAGAGAGCGGAGAAACAAAGTCCCCGGGGTCAGTCCAAATTTTTCGTTCCGGAGTATGTCCACTTATTATGAAAACACCGAATGGAAATTTAGTACATCATGAACAAGTAATGTTTTCGGCAGGTTGGCTGCAATTTGCTCAGATGAGGATCAGAAAATGGCATTTGGAGGCTCAGATCAAACTCCAGCTTTTTGATGGAAATTGGATCGTGAAAAGGACTCCTTTGATATGATATCCTTTTTAGAATTAAAAAAATGTCAACTAAGCTGCTGTTGTTTTGAGAGAAACCAAGAAACTGTATCAAAACGTTTGGTTAACCACGTTTACTCGGTGAGGAAATGTTTTTAAATCCTCTATAACAAGAGTTGAATCGACTTTTCCTTTTACAGGGTCAGTCCTCAAAAAAGTCGCTTAAGTTGTTGTTGTTGTTGCTGACAGAAAGCAAGAAACTGTGTCAAAATGTTTGGTTAACCACGTTTACTCGGTGAGGAGATGTAATTTAACCGATTCAATTGAGTCACCCTGGCATGCAATTGAAGGCTTATCCCGCTTTTAAGATAAATAGCTTAGGTTTCGAAACAGTAATAACATTGTTTTACAAATGCAAATTTACGATAGAAATATGTTGATTTACGCTCTTAAGTAGCTTTTTAATTACTGTTCTTGACTTGATTGGGTTGAATTGCCACGCAATTGTCAGTTTTTGCCTCTGAATGGGAGTCAAAACATTAGGAAAAAAGTAAATAAAGATTCTTGAAGGCCACATGGTATAATAGGCAGCAAAAGGAAATCAAATGATTGTTTTTCTGTTTATGTTTCGTATGCGTATTACAGAGGCTTTCAACGTGAGTGAAAAGGTTCTGTTTTGAAACCAAACACACCCAAGTCCATTGTGTTTTATGGAATGGACACATTCCGGTATTTAAACCACAGACTCAAAAGGTGGGCCACCCAGACATCAAAAGACCAGTATCGGATTATTTCAGACCAAAATATATTATTTTGTGTACCCTTTTTCAGCGTTTACAATACTACTCCCTATTTTAAATTAAAACGCCAAAAAATCCATATCCGATGCGGCACGTTTACTGAGAACCCTATTTCGAGAATATCATTTTCCGCCCGAGGGGAAGGAAATTCTGCCCACAGAAGAACCTAACACAGCTGATGACACAACTGATGACACAACACAACAAAAACTATAGTGCTAATTTGCCCTTCGGCCGTAGTGCTAGCCTTGTAATCAGTGTGGCGTGATCTCCAAACAATGATTACCCGTGTGAAGTTAATTTAGAAAACAACATTTTCCATTTGTTAACTAAGGCTAAGATGAAGGATATTTCGGTTAGCTACCGGCTCATGTCATGTATGCGACAATCAGGTCTCTGGGGCCTAAAATTGGGTGGAATGAACCCTCCAAACATTTCGCCAAGGGATACTCTGCGCCCCTCAAGATAACCTGCTTGTCAGACTGATCAGGTCTCCTTCCTTCTTTTTCTCTGGTGAATGAAGGGTTAACCCCTGGAAATTTTGGTGGTAGGGGTGCCGCCTGATTTCCGCGACTATAAATCAACCCTATATCTCAACCCCAAATGCCAATGTTTGAGGAATTTTCACTTCCCCAAATCTGGGTTATTCCCAGTGTACCCTGCGTAGCTGGCCGAATTGTTCGCCGAAAGCTTGAGCAGCGGGCCAAAATGTTACCTTGATTGGCAAAAAACCCCTCCATCCCCCCCCCCCAAAGCTACCCAGGCTATTCTCTGAAGGTGAAGATGCAGGCGGAAGTTGCTGGACAAGTGGGAATTAAAACGGTAGAAACGGTGGGAACTGCGGAGGTAAACGGTGGGGACTGCTAAAATCGGAGGAAACCATGGAAACTGCTGGAACGTTGGTAACTGTTGGAATGGTGGGGACGTGGGGAACTGTTGGAGACGTGGAAACCATGATTAGAAATGGAGGAAAGGTTAAAACGGTGGAAACATTAGAAACGATCGGAAACATAAGAACATTAGAAACGGTGGAAACGTGGAAATGCTGGAACGGAGGAAACAGTGAAAAATGTTGGAACGGTGGAAATATTAAAAACGGCGAGCACTGTTGGAAGGGTGGAAAGGGTAAAACGGAGGTGGAAACGCAACATTGTGAAAGGTAGAAACGATGAAAACTGTAGGAATAGTGGAAACAATGGAATATTTCCCCTTTTCATGTCAAAACGACACGGTGTATAATCTAGTTCAGACTGGTACTGAAGTTAAACGTTCACTATTTTATACCAAAATGGCACCAAAATAGGAGAAGAAAGAGACTATTCGCAGTCTACCACTCCCCTAAACCCGGGAAGAGACCTTGGTTAGACCGTGATGTGGAGATTCAATAGAGCAGAAACGACATCGTTTTGGCAAATACCCATTTTCAGTATCTTAGATCGTCATATTTGATCAGGTGATAATGTAGCATAGTGTTGCCTGATATCGATCAGCTTTTTAATCTCAGCACTTGCTTTCGATGGCCTGGCTGAAACCTATATATAAAGAAAGCGTGGCTGATATCATCGCATCATCGCTGTATGTTGGTTTCTTTTTGCAAAACCGACGGAAATTCCAGAAATTTTTATTCAATTGCATGTAGCTCTATAGTTGGGCGCAATCCATGCAAGAGACTCAACCGATAAATCTCAATGTTGCATTATTTTCAAAACTGATTCCTTTAGCGGCATACCTACTTATATGTGGGTATATGTTGAACCGTTAAAGGGGAAATAAATGACCTGAAGCATTACAAGGTGGCTTCTTTTAATATACCCAGAAAATTCAGATAAACGTGAAGAATAAATCAATTTCTCAATCGCCAGTTTATGTATTCAATTTGCAATTTGTAAATTTATAACACCTCCTTGATGAACTCAGTTTTAAGTCTTGGAGTATCAGTACTCAATTAAATGTGGTATTTTCTGATAGGTGTTTCATTGATCTAAATATCAGACCCTTCTTGGCCGGATTTGCTTGCCTAGGTCGGGGGGGGGGGGGGGGGGGGGGGGGGGGGGGGGGGGGAAAGGAAAGG
>Ga0126336_10001207_pt1 | contig 12937 bp, 4 predicted proteins | sample SidCmetagenome_FD_92530 | JGI IMG/M metagenome (GOLD analysis project Ga0126336, IMG submission 92530) | Coral microbial communities from El Islote,Puerto Morelos, Mexico - Siderastrea C C metagenome | ecosystem: Host-associated > Invertebrates > Cnidaria > Coral | place: El Islote,Puerto... | reverse complement strand
CAACAACGAACTAACGAAACAATCAAAGAAATCTAGGTCTTAGTAGTTTCTATCTTTTGACACTAAGCCACACTCAATAAAATTAATGAAATTTTTATGGAAAGAGCGAAACTATCTTAACACGCCTCACTATCTTGTATTGACAAAGCATTAAGTCATACAAGGTTTAGGGCCTACAGGCCACATACATTGACTCATTTTGACTTGACCAAATGAGCTTTCCAGAAACGTATACACTCGTTAAACAAACACTAGTTCAGTTCCTAACCTGCTGATTGAAAAGTGGTTTCCATGTGGAACATAACTATCTCTTAGCTTGCTAAGTCAATAGTGGTTTCATCTCGTCATCCTGTTTTCTGCAACGCCAGCTGTAATAACAAAGCCATTGCAACAAGAGACAGAGAAAGCGGCAAGCTGCAGCAGTTAGGCGGCACAGCTGCGACAAAACAGCAGCGACCAGAAGGAGACCAAAAAGAGCAGGTACAGCACAGAGAATGGTGATTTTCACTAACTGACAGGCATACCACCAAGAGGCAAAATGATCGTTCAATGGAATAGCCAATGAGAGAAAGAAGCAAAAAACACGTTCGCCATCCCCAACAGCACAATACACAGCAGTGAAATTGTTTCCACTATGTTGGCAATGCCATCACGAAACGGCTGAGTCATGGCGTGTTGAAGAAGAACCAAAACACAAAAGAAACTCATCAGGAGAACTCGAGGCATGGGATCGCTGATAAAAGCCTTCAACACAACAATAATCAGCCGGCGACCGATCACAACACCTTCCCAGCTCTGAGACAGTTTTCCCCCATCTTCAGGCCTCTTAAAACAGTCGTAAAGAACCCTCTTCACAGAATTCTTTGACAACTGGCTTGGAGACGAGTCTTGGCCGGTTACACTTCTTGCCTTACGGAACAAAGAGATGTATGCCCAGTAAAGCAAAGATGGTAATGGCAAACAACAGGCTAGTAGAAACTTTCCCACAGAAATGGTTCGACTGTAAAGCTTGAAAGAACCCCAGAGCAAGGCAAAGACAAAGGGCACAATGAACGTGCAGATAATTGCAATCAAAATGTATTGCCACCACTGAAAACACACAACGTTACCATCGTATATCAAGCGTTTCTCGGAGCCAATGGGAACACAACGAAGCAGGCTAAAGCTAACAGAAGCTACAGTTGTGTATCCTAGCAACAGGGACTGTATAATGCCGCCAATATAGGGAGCAACACACGGAGCTTCGTGACCTGGAAACTTCTCGACTCCCCAACGCTATAGTAGAAGGTGCCTATCATAACCAACGTGCCGAACACGTGGAATGTAGAAAATAGCTGTTTAGTTACCAACGTGAGACCAGGAAAGGGACAAATCAATCCACTAGGAGAAAATCTTTGTTGGAAGTTGAAAAGCCCGACAATAGGACCGATAAATTTAGCTTTAAGAATATGTTGTGCTGAAGTGGAGACAAGGAGAAGGTTTGCTGCCTGATACAAGTAAAATACAATCTTTAGATAATCCTTGTCAAAGATATTATCTTCGTTCGCAGGTTCACGCTCTTTGAACCAAAAGACTTGACGCTTAATCCAGGGCACAACAGGAGGCCTAAATGTAAAGTACAACGCCATGATTGAAACATTGGTATTCTGTTATATAGGTGTACGTAAAGACTGTAGTGCTTGTAGATATCAGTTCATCCTTTGTGTACAACCCACCCACCACTCCCGCTTTTTGAGTTGCTACTAGCAGCGGTTTCATGTGACAATAAATCTTGATATAGCCCAGCTGAGTCTCGTGTGTAATAACAGTAATTTCGAAATCGAAACGAATAGTCACTTATTTAGGAAAGTCACAAGACGTCATTACTAATGACATGACATGGTGTTATTTTTTTTTCACCAAAAATCACATGATGTTGAGTGCAGTTTGAAATATAACACAAGATTGCAAAATAAATAAACCAATATATAACACTACAGTTACCACAAGGAAACTAAATCAGTACAATACAAAATACAAATAAAATACATTGAAAAGACAGACGGTAGGCTGTCAGGGGGGAATATCTGGGAGGGTAGGGTGAACTGCTTTGCGATGTACTTGTAATTGTAGTTGTGTTGCGTGCTCGATAGCAGAACCGGATGTTTAGCAAGTGAAGCTAAACCAAGCTATTTATACCTGAGTGAAATATTTTTACAGGTGTGCTGTAGATTACCAAAATACGTACTAGCATGCTACTTGCCTGCATAGTAATGCTTGTATAGTAATGTTATTAGACAAAAGTGACTGCGACACTAGGAAGTTGTCCTTTCTTCGATCTGAAATCTTAGGCTGCCTTTAATACTCCCAAAGCTAAAGTTTGTGATTTAGAGAAGCATTATCCGAGACTAATGCTGCCCAACAATGCTCTCAGCTGTTCTCGGGTGTAAGCAGATTTAACATCACCCCACTCATTGCTGGACACAATTTTGTTGAACGATGTTGAAGGCCGTTGAACGAATTCCAGATTGTTGCATACATCCGGAAACAAAAGAAAACGGAAAAAGGTTGAAACAACGTATCTCTACATCACTCAACACCTACAGTGTTGTCAAACTCTTTGAACATTGTTGTTCAACATCCTGCAACAAAATTGTATTCAGCATGAATGGGGTGATGTTGAATCCGTACGTTTGACCGAAACCTCAAGCGACAATTTCTGCCACATTTAAATTGGTAATTTCGGAAAAAATTCAACAGGGGCATTCAAGGGTTCGTTTCGGCGGAATATCTGTACGGCGGTCCTAAATCGCCTGAGAAATTTGAAAATGTGTTAAGGTTTATAAGTGGATCTAGTTTTTGCATCTCAGATATTTAAAACTGCAACGGAGAATACAGTGCTAGAATTATCCCAGGTTAGCCCAAACATTCTTATGTTTTTGGTTTTTACTAAGAAATTAGTCTATTTAGGTTCTTTTAAGATATAAAGGTTCAGTATCTTTTTAAGGGGAAAAGTGCTTTCTGTTGGTCGGAATGCTAATTTAATTTAGGTGTGGCCCCGTGCTAAAATATCGGCTAAAGGAGGGCCTATGGGAGAGCCCATCGCAACACCATCAATTTGATCAATTCTTACGACGAGCTGTTATACATCAGCCATTGCAGATTCCATTACCTCAATGGGTCACAATATTAAATGGGATCACTTTGATATCTTAGCAACCGGACGTTCGAGTTTGCATTCTAAAGAGACTTTGTTGATTCGTGAATTACAACCTACCTTGAATGAAAACCTTGGCAGTAAGAAACTTTTTCTTTACTGGCTAGGTTTTGTTTTGTTTTGCAGATTTTAAACGGAAGTCTTTCACTTTGCGCTTAAATTTATTTGTAATTTTCCCGACGGTCACTTCTGCCGGAAGATGTATGTTGTAGCATACGAAACGTTAAGTTCATAAATCAATGTTTTTACAACATGCGTTGGTTTTTGTCCCTATTGAAGTTGAGATGGCCGAAGAATAAGAGTGTTTACGAAATATAAAGTAGATTAGGCCCTTAACTAGTCATTGGGGCGGTTTAGTTTGAATTAGCTTTATGTTTTAATTACAAACTCTAGCACGTCCAGTTTCGTGCAATAAATTGTAGTTTTTTCAAAGAAAATTGTACCCATTTTAAGGACTATAGCGGTATAACCTTTGAATTGTAGCTAGTATTTGGTATATATTTAATAAAATGTTGCACACACTATTTTATACTCCATGGAAAGTTTTATTTTTCCCTTCGTTTTCTAAGGAATGGGTCGCTACGGTGGATAAGCGAGCTTGTGTCTATATCCATGTCAATCCATCCGAAAATTTTATTCTTAACCCGGAAGAAGACCCTCCTGTTCCCCAAATTATCGCGTAAAAAAAGATATAAATGACGTCTCAAATACTTGTGTGAAAAAGAGGATGATCTGAGGTCTCATTGGTGTGGTGGCTATTACGGTTAAAGGTTAAATTCTTGGCTTTTTCACGGCTAACGGTTAATATGGGTCCTTTAAAGTTAACCGGAAATCTTAAGAATTAATTTCCATTGTATTATTGAAAAGGTAAACATTAATTACCGTTCTTATAAACGCATTTAAGGTTACAGTACCAAAAAGAGTAATACAGAAGACTCTCGGGTCGCAAGTCTTAAGGGGCCTGGGCGAACTGCTTTTCTTTTCGGTACCAGGGCAGAATGTCTAGCCGTCGTAGCCGCATTAGCCACGAGACAAGACACATAACAGTCTTAACAAGAGATCGAAACACTCTCCAAATGTCAAATCGTAGCTAGAAAAATATTTTACGGTTAACTTTCTTTACGACTAACGGTTAGAATTTTTCATTTTTTACGCTCGGCAAATCTCTCGAACCAGCCTTTATAGGGCTTTATTATGCATGTTCTTAGAAGTGGCGGCAGTCTAAGCTGGAGACGGGTAAAACCCCCAATTCCGGGAACTGAGCCAGGTGCACTTCTCGTGACCATCACCTGATCCATACCTCAAATCTCGTTGGTTTATTAAACCAGAACACAATCACTAGTCTGACAAAATCTTTCGTTGGAGATTTGGCAAAGCAAATGTTTGAAAAAAATACAGGAAAACAACTCATCAATATTTCAGTTAAAATTGATCTTCGCGTTACGAGGCATTTTGCCTATTCATTAACCGAATCTTCTTATGAATAAAATGCTGATTGCTGCACTCATAAATTGCTATAAACCCTTTAAGGCGCAATATTAACATCCACATTCTCCTCGCTATTCTCCTCATATTTCTTATGTTACTAGTTGGGAGAATTTGATAAAAAATCAAGACGTTTGATCATTGGTGATCATTTTCTTTATTCTCATGACCTGACTGATTGATCAAGTAGTGACATTGTAAGGAGAAACTAGATGCTTGTCACTATTGGGGCTTAAATGGTTAATAAGTAGTTGCTACATATAGTGCATAGAACCATTTTAACCTAAACTGCCAATCACTGGCTGGCTGGATGTCATTTACCAGTGAAATGAATTAGTTTTGCCTTGTATTATATTCTGAACATAAGAATGCTGACAAAAAAGAGTAAGATGCAGCTAGTTTTCTTGGAATGAATTTATGTTGTTTACAACGAGCCTTGTATTTAAAATTCCAAGAATTGAGAACAACAGTCCTTTGTCTGTAACAGGCCTAAAACAGTTTTTTTTGGAGATCCTTACGACGACATTTTTTTCGCAAAGGACAAGGTCCAGCTTTTAAAAAACTGCTGGCTTAGCAATATAGCTGTACGATTGACTGGAATTTCCCGTACTATCCCAATATCATACACTTCACAGATTTAGACTTCCGTTCTTTCTGAGAAACTGTCAGTTCTCTTCGCTTATTGTCGCAGAAGGTTTAAATAGTTGGTTAAACCCGATGTTATGTCGTGCCACCCCACGGTATGACATTTCCATGCTGTGTGCAGATTTAAAATTATTTCACGAACACAGTCATTTTGATCTAGACAGTGGTCGCATTCGACAACTAACATCTTGCAGCCTAAATGTTTTTTTTTCTTTTTTCAATTGATAAATTCATAATTGCTTTCCAGCTTTCGCCATTCCGCAGTCTGGGTTTATATCAATCAATATTTTTTCTTGTACTCTCAGCTATTTTCATGGGCTCGATATAGCGCGTTTTCGACTTCCTCTAGTAAAGTGGGTGTGTGAGACGCATTGGACGTTTTGCGGTCACGGAATTAAAATTCACGCGCCAGCTCTTGGAGGAGTTATCGACGATCTTTGTTTTGTTTTGATTCAGGGCTGAAAGGAAATGGATGAGGGTTAAAGAAGAGCTTGTTCGTCCAACTCTCTTGTTCTAGTAAGTTTGTCTTTTGTCTATAGTTACACTGGCCCGTTTTATCACGGTAAAAATAAATTTAAGTACGTGGCAGCTGTTTACTAAAGTAAATTTACTGTGGCGTTAATAGTGTCCATAGATATTATAAAAGATCAACATAAAGAGCCCGTGACAGTTACTGGGTTATTTACCTTGGGTCTTTGGGTTCCGAAGAAAATAGCCAATCAAGCGACAGCACGCTTCCGGTGCCCATGAATAAGATGAATAAGATAGTGTAATCGACACATTGGCATTATTGTTTGTGACCTACTGAGCATATTATTTTAAGTCTGCATTCTATTTTTTTTTCACGAAATGAAGGAATTTGCTGGATCTCAATCAGCCATGTAAAGAGCAGAGGAAATATTCTTTCCCTCCTTGCTTTTGCAAGAGTTAAAAGTTTCTCAGTCACAGGAAACGAAGAAAAAGCTGGCGTTAGAACTGACCAGCCGTGCGGGAACTTTAATTCAGCCTTAAGTGCCCTCTTACGCCTTTAATAATAATTTTGAATCTTTAATTCAGAATCTTAAGTAGCCCTAACACTTTCCCACTTTTTAAAAGCCAAATGTCAATATATTCACTCTACCCCAATCAACAAACGGCTCAAATACCTGTGTAGCTTATATTGACGGAGGACCCCAACCCCCCTCCTCTCCCCAGGTACTAACGGTTAGGAAAACAAACTACGTCTGACAAATTCTCTCCTCAAAAGTTTGTCTGGAGAAAAAGGTAATACTGACCTTGGAAACACTCATAGTGTGGGCTTAAGAAACACTAAATAGTTTTTTCATTGATTTTCCCATTAACCTAAAAAAAAAACTACCACTACTATAGGCCGTTCTAAGAATCTGTGAATTCTGCTATCGCAGAAATAACTCACCTGTTCTCTCGAGTGCTCGAAATAGGGGTATAATGCATTCTACAAGTGATATAGACAAACAACAAAACCAACAGCCGAAATTTAATATTATTATTATTATTATTATTATTATTATTAAATCAAAGAGATCGAGATCTCCGCTATTTTTGTCTCTTGATGCCAATTGATTAGGAGAAACAAATCATTCTATCCTCAGTTAATGTATACAATTCACTTTCACGTTATCACGAGAATAGAAGCTCCTGTATAGCCACGCACAATGAATACTTTTACAATAATGATTTTATGATGTACTTGGAATTTCTGACGACTTAATCAGGCAATTTGAGGAAACAAAGTTCTCGGTAAGTGCCCTGTGTAAAAAGCAGGTATGATATGAAGCGTTCAATACAGAGAAAAGAAGGGTTCAGTTTGCTTAAGCCAAAAGTGGTCTTAACTCGTCTCCCTGTTTTCTGCAAAACGAGCTGAAACAAACCCAAAACAAGTGACACAGAAAACTACAAATCACAACAGTTAGGCGACACAACTGAGACAACACAGCTGCGATCAAAACGAGACCAAAGACAGCAGGAACAACACTTAGAATGACAATTTCCACTACTTGGCAGGCATTCCACCAGGGACTAAAATGATCGTTAAATGGAACAGCCAAAGACAGAAAGGAAGAAAAAAACACGTTTATAAGAGCCAGCACAACAATTGACAGCAAAGAAAAGGTTTCTGCTGTGTTAGCAATACCATCGCGAAATGGCTGAGTCATTTGGTGATGCTGAAGAAACAAAACACAGAAGAAACTCATAGTGAGAAGACGAGGCATTGGATCGCTGATAAAAGCCTTCAACACAACAAGAATCAGTCGGTGACCGATCATGACACCTTCCCAACTCAAAGAAAGTTTTCGTCCATCTTTAGGCCTCTTAAAACAGTCGTAAAGAACCCTCTCCACAGAATCCCTCGACAACTGGCTTGGAGATGAGTCTTGGTTGGTTACACTTCTTGCCTTACGGAACAAAGAGACGTATGACCAGTAAAGCAAAGATGGTAGTGGCAAACAACAGGCCAGTAGAAACTTTCCCACAGAAATGGTTCGACTGTAAACCTTAAAAGAACCCCAGAGCAACACAAACACAAAGGGTACAATGAACGTGCAGATGAATGTAATCAAAATGTATTGCCACCACTGAAAACACACAACGTTACCATCGTCTATCAAGCGTTTCTCGGAGCCAATGGGAACACAGCGTAGCAGGTTGAAGCTGACAGAAGCAAGAGTTGCATATCCTAGCAATGTGGTTTGTATAATGCCGCCAATATAGGGAGCAACACACGGGGCCTCTTGACCTCGAAACTTCTGAACTCCCCAACGCAATATGTAGAAGATAACTATCATAAACAAAGTGCCAAACACGTGGGATGCAGAAAACAGCTGCTTAGTTACCACCGTGAGACCAGGAAAGGGACAAATCAATCCGCTTGGAGAAAATCTTTGTTGGAAGTTGAACAGTCCAATGAAAGGCTCGATAAATTTGGTTTTAAGAATATGCTGTGCTGAGTTGGAGACGAGGAGAAGGTTTGCTGCCTGGTACAAGTAAAATACAATCTTTAGATAACCCTTGTCAAAGTTATTATCCTCGTTCGCAGGTTCACGCTCTTTGAACCACAAGATTTGACGCTTGATCCAGGGCACAATGGGAGGCTTAAATGTAAAGTACAACGCCATGATTGATACATAAATTAAAGCCACAGGCCAAAACCAGTAATCCTTGCACTCGTGTGACGGTCTGCAGTTTGTAGAGTAAAGAGTCTCCGTGTAAGACTTATTACACTTCCCGCACAATTCACCAGCTCTGTTACCCTGGCAACTACTGTATTCAGTGAAAGGTGTTTTTTGAGGAGGACGACAATACCCCAAAGGACACATTATAAACTTAAGTGTTGGTGGAGTAGCTTGCTCTTGAAACCCCCAGAAGTTAGGTTCGGCGATTACATTTTGAGAACAGTTTGCTCCAAACGGGCAGGGGAGACACTTAAATCCTGGTGCTAACCGCGATCCAAAAGCACGACCGCGCTGCAGACTGTAAGAATTCACTGCGCATGCTATACAGCTAAACTCAAGAGTGGTTACTTTAATCATGCAAGGGTTTTTGTTTATCTGAGTCCTGTCTTCTTGTGCAGTGAAATTAACAATTTTAACCTGTCTTCCAACAGGACAAAGAAATTTTGTCAAAGTGTCGTTTCCAAAATCTATCAATCTGCCGTTTATTACGTGTATTACAGGATTGTCACTGTCATATGGCCCTTTGTCCATTGTGGTATTGTGCAGTCTTAATGCTCCTGAACTTTCTGCATGAATAAACGAAGCCATTGAGTAGCTCATCTGAAGAAGAAACAACTCATTCATGGTTTGTTTGAAGAGACTGTCTTGTACTACAAGGCTTGCTGATCCAGCCACTGTGTATATATGCCCTCCGAGAGTCGAAACAAAATTATTAATAAAAGAACAATTCCGAAACACTGCCTTTCCGTTAGTTAAATGCAGTGCGCCCCCAGAAAGCGCAGCATTTCTCTCAAATTTTGTATCTTCAAATGTCAGATGGCCCTTGTACACCCAAGACGGAAAATCGCTACCATTGTGGAAGGCTAAAGGTGGCTTGATACATCCTCGATCTTTTGGAATATCTAGGTCCAGTTGAATTGCTATGGCCCCACCTTGTCCTTTTAGCGAATAATTATCCATGAATAGGGACCCTTTAACGTTGAGACTTACATTTTCGCTACTTATGCCTAGGTATAAAGCGCCCCCACCTAGTCCAGTCCAACAATTGTCGAACGTCGTACTGGTTATTAAAAGGGATGTGGCAGACTTTAGCAGGTTAAATAAAACAGATATTGCGCCTCCGTGTCCGTTGTCCCTGACGTAATTGGTGTCGAAATGACATTCCTCTACCTCAAGTATGCTAACTTTGGATACGAAAATTGCTCCACCACTAAACGAACTAGCTGTGTTATTGGTAAATCGAGACTGATGCACGTTAAGCGCAAAACTGGAGTTCACGTTAACCGCTCCGCCGACGTATTCGGCTCTATTATTTTCCATGGTCACTGTTTGGAGGGTAAGTACGCTTTGGCTGTTTCCAGACATGGAAATGGCACCACCCTGAACACTTGCAGTGTTGTCTGAAAATGTTGAGCGTTCTATTGTAACCCAGCATGCACCTTGTGATTTCTCAGGGAAGATGTCCATGGCTCCACCGAAGTCAGCATAATTGGACATAAAATAACTTTTGTTGATACAAATCTGGATTTGGTTTTCGTATAAAACGCTTAATGACCCACCGTGACTCATAAAGGTCGATCTGCAGTTACATCCTATGAAACGGGAGCCTTGCACACTCAACAGCAAACTAGTGCCTGATTTTGTTTTTGCTGATAGCGAATCCTTAATAAAAACGCCTCCTCCGCGATCCATAGCAGTGCAGTTTGCAAAGGTTGAGTAACACAGTCTTACTGACGCTTTAAAAGCACTGATATATACAGCACCTCCCGAAGCGGAACTTCTGGCGTTGTTAAAATCACACTTGGTAATGTTGATTTGAGAAAGATGCTTAGCAATTTGGCCATTACAGTCTTTTGTTGAGGATTCAGAATAGTTTAAGCGCGAACCAGGCGAATCAATGTACACCGCTCCTCCTTTTCCACTGACAGCCGAGGTATTCGTAAAAACATTGCCTTCAAAGCTGACACTAGAAAAACTGGTGCATTCGATGTTGATCGCCCCACCTTGAGCACCAGTCGTGTTAACAAACGATGATCCAGACACGTTTAACTTGCAAAGATCAGTTCCTCTCAGGGATATGACTCCTCCATTTCCTTCGACTCTGTGCCCAACAAAACTGGAATTAAAGATCTGCAGTGAAATATTCGATGCACTTACATTGAAAGACCGTGCAGCCTTACTTATAAAATTGCTTGACTTGATGAAAATACTTACACCAGAGGTGTGAACGATGTATTCACTATCATCACTAGGTGTTAAAACATCTCGGCCTGATGACGGATTGTTGTTAGCAAATGTCACGTTCTGAAGATGGATATTGTGGTTGCCATTATCCATCTTCAGGAAAACAAGACCTTTTGAACTGAACTTGTTATGAAAAAATGTTACATTCTCCAGGGTAACATCACAGCTTACAGACTTGTTACCGTAAGGCATTTCAGTGAATGAGATGCATGCCCTCTCATTTGACAACACATTGCCATCAAAGGAGGCATTTGTCACCTTAAACATCGCCTGAATACCCTGTGATGGATTCTTTGTACTGTTCACAACAACTGAAAAACACTCCCTGTTTCTAGAGAAGGCCGAATTTGAAATGTGAAGACTTGAAACAATCTTGGTGTGTATTACGAACTTCACACCTTGTTTGCTTGCAACAAATTTACAACCCTCGATGTTAGCAGAAGAATCTTGAAAATTCACAGAACTTTCATTAAAGAATAGACCTGAAAATGTTACGTTCGTTGCCTCTCCATCAGCAGATCCGTCAATCGCCAAATTTGTTCCTTCCGAACATCGTATCTGAGGCCTGGAAATGCCATATCCTATCAGAGACAGACTTGTATTGATGTAAATACCCGGATGCTCAGACGTTCCTGGTTGACAGGTGTAGGGTTCTTTGTCAGTGTTAGTGCCGTCTAAGTGAATTTGATCGCCACGTGATGCCATCGTGACTGCCCGCCAAATGGTTTTACAAGGATTCCATTGATCACATGACCAGCTGTCGTGACCTGACGCTCGAGAAATGTACACGTTCCTCCCCTCGATGAGATATCCTGTAAAATTTAAGAAACAGTAAGTACAGTTTTGTATGAAAGCCGAATTATTTATTTGGGCAAGTAAGGTCTTCCATAAAATATTATTGCGAAAAGAACGTGTTTAATTTAAAATGTGGCTGTTTCAGCTTGATTAAGTAATAATTAAGTAATAATCATTGTCAATTTGAGAGATAATTATTTTAAATTGTTGTAAATTTATATGTAATTTTGATTTGTATTATTGTTATGCGCGGGTGAGCATTTCCGTATGGAACCCGCGCAATACAAAAAAAAAAGTATTATTCACTGGGTCGAATAGACCAACAACATCACATTCTTCAAGTTTTCTTGCTCGAGTTTTACTGCTGTGACTTTAAAATCGTTGGGCAACCACATGAACCGTTTGATTGGGATAGAAGACAGAGTACAAAATATAATTGCGAGTTTCAATCACCATATATTTTTGGCATTAGTAAGTTTCAGGAAAAATCGCGAAGAAGTAACATGGAAAAAACGACGGTAAAGTAAAGTCACCGTGGTTCAGAAACTTACAAGACAAATTAGTGTAAACCCTGAAAGGAAAGTAGCGCAAAAGAAACTGAAAAAACTTCCAGTTGAAACGGAAGCGGAGTCTTGTATCACTATCAGTACGGCAGTATTGTAAAGACTTCGGTCCGAAATGCACTGAACTGAATTGCAGAATGTCGTAACCCTAAGCACTGGAATCAAAATTCGGGTAGAAGTGATAGTTTTTTTCCACAACAAACTAAGCAGCTGTTTTATTACACTATGATATTTTTTTCCAATTTAGACTACACAACACAACGTTTTTCCTTTTTGGTGTTTTTTACCCCTCAGTAACTAGTCATTTAATTGATAGAAATTAACCGGCGAGAAAATAAGCGCCCCACATTCTTACGATTGCGGAAATTACGCTCTGCGAGAGATTGACGTGTCATCGATCGGTATAAGCAGCTCATCAAGATCTTCCGTATGAACAGAACCACATCACGCTGCTAAAAGTGCTGTCGTCATGGTTATGTTTATCTGTAACTCCAATGCTGGCAGTATTCATAAATATCTGTGCTAGACAGACGTTTTCTTGTACTATTTCGTGGGATAACCTTAAAGTAATTTATTCTCATTAGTCGTTAGTCGTCATCATCATCATCATCATCATCATCATCATCATCATCATACTTTATTTATACTCGAAACCTGGAGCTTGCTAGGCCCCTTAAAAATGCGCCGAGGTTTTTTAAAAACAAAAAAAAAAACAAAAAACAAAAAACAAAACCAAAAAAACAAAAAAAAAACAAAAATAAAAACTACACAATATTAGCTAAAAGAAAATAAAAGAATCATTATAAAACTATTTACAT
>Ga0126336_10001206_pt1 | contig 12937 bp, 5 predicted proteins | sample SidCmetagenome_FD_92530 | JGI IMG/M metagenome (GOLD analysis project Ga0126336, IMG submission 92530) | Coral microbial communities from El Islote,Puerto Morelos, Mexico - Siderastrea C C metagenome | ecosystem: Host-associated > Invertebrates > Cnidaria > Coral | place: El Islote,Puerto... | reverse complement strand
GCATGGAACATACCATGTTGTAGTGAGGGGAGGGTCGCGCTTTTGTCAGTCACCTAAAGGTGGGGGGTCAGGAGTTTTTTAATTAAAACGCAAGGGAGGGCCAACACTTTTTTGGGAAAAAAAAACCAAAATTCCCCAGCCCTCCCCCCCCAAGAAAAACGTACCTTCCCTTATAAAGTAATGATTCTTGTCTACAGAGCGTTTACAGTTTGCGCGGCCCAGTTCTCTTTTTAATCAGATGCAAGAACGTTCAATGCATGACTGGTCACGGTTTAATGGATGACTAGTCATGCTTATCGGTTTTAAGCCAGTCACTAACTCTGTTATATTCAGAAATACACCAATGTAATTTCTGATCATTTATGCTAATAGGTTCGGCACATGTTAAAGTTCGACGTATGAATGGAAGTCGATCTTTTGCCGTTCTATTCGACAAGCTCAGTCGAAAGAACAGCAGATTCGACCCAAATACAAGTCTGTCGATCTTAACTGATTCATACGTCGAACTTAACATGTTCTTAATACCGATATTAGGTTCGGCACATGTAAAGTTCGACGTTTGAATCGGCCTAAGAGTAATGGTAACCCTTGCCTATAGACAAAATTCGACATACGTTTCCTTATACTGTAATGCCTCTAAATTGAAAAAAACAAAGATTGATTAAAACTGGCTTGCAGGTTGTGCACTCTGGTGGCTTTTCAACTGAATCAAGTCTAAGAGACTCGAATTTATTCTGCGATTAGATTACTGTCCGGTTTGTCTCATCTCCTTATAAACAGTTGACATTTAGTCTACTAATAATGAATAGAAACACGTAAAAGTAAACAGACTTGGGATCTGGGATATATTTGTCAAACTACGTGATTTATTGCTAAGAATTTAAAATATAAACGATAGAGGAAAGTAGGAAGCCCAAAAAACAAAAGTGGAATTTAAAATATAGAATGAATATAAAAGTGAGATATTTCGGTTTGGAAAGCGAACCTTCAACGGAGACTACAGATGAATAAGAACGTTATGACGGGACCGTTATATATCGTGAAAGGTTTGAGATATGAAATAAACGACGATCTTCGGTTAATGGTTAAACACCTGCTAAGCGTTTTTAATGGGATTGGCATCGCAGGGGCTAATGAAGCTCGAATCGAGGGTTGCAGCAGCGATGTAAACGACTTTGGTGATGACGGTAATAGCCCAACTGGTTATTCTCTCAACCTGTGGATAAAGAAGTTCAACATCTTAGAATAATGTTTTCCCTCAAGAGTAATAGCTCTTGATTTGCTAATGGTAAGTAACTGAAGATATGATTTTGATAATAAAAAGACTGAGGTGTCTGTTTGCAAATAACCTTGAATGGGCTTTGTTACAAATCTTCAGGGTTGCTTGAAAAAAGCAAAAACCCAAAAATACTGGTTCAGTTTCGTTTTAAATTACTCTAGCAGTCCCTGTGTTTGGCCGCGGATCGCTTGGATGGAACACTTTGTTTCTTACAAAAATCATCAGAAACTGATTGTGGTTTGTACTCCCTCTGAGAAAATCATTCGACTTCTTTCGCCTGACGTTCTAACAGTATTTCATCTACAAGAAAGGTTTATGAGGAAGGGACGAAAAGGTATTTTGAAGTTCAATTTCAGCACAATCATCTTTCATGCAAAAAGGTGAAAATCCCTGCGACATAGCCTTTTTTAAAATTTATCCAGCTAAGCTTAGTGAGGTGTATATTATATGCAGTCCTTGATTGATTTGATTCCAAATCAGTTTTAGGATAACTGATTTGATTCCAAATCAGTTATCCTGAAACGACAACACAAGCAGAAAAAAAAAAACAAGACGAAGATGGATTGGAAAACGTATTAAGCGTTTTAGATTTACTGAAGCCGAGCGATAATCGAGATGTTGCCGTTGACGTTGACTATATTAGAAAGGGCCAGATCGTCAGTTATTTTTATTGGTATACACACAACAGCATTAAAACACTGCGTAGCTATGTGCTGCTAAAAAGCAAATATTTATAAAATCAAAGGCTAGCGGAGAAAAATACGATACATTATATCTCGTAACTAAGTACGTTTAAAGAAAATATGAGGTGGGAAAATTACGCAAGCGATGCTCTGTTTTGTAGTTCATGTTTACGCCATATACGCTTGCAGGTTTCTTCAGTTCTTTTTTTTTTCTGTTAACGAACTGAGAAAGAATTTTCAACCCCAGTAGAGGTATTTTAGTTTGCATGCCCGGCTCATCACAGCTTGGCAGAACGCAAACAGCGCGAACCTGCAAGAAGATACTTCAAGGGATTAAACACAATAATCTTCGTGTGGCATAAAAATATGCATGGAAAAATTTTCCTTGGGGATTGTTTTTTCCTTAAAACTCACAGTTATCCGGCAAGAAGATACTTCAAGGGATTAAACACAATACCCTTTATGTGGCATAAAAATATGCAATGAAAAATTTTCCTTGGGGATTGTTTTTCCTTAAAACTCACAGTTATCCTTAAATTTTTCTTTAAGAAAAACTGCTCACATTTTGGAACCGGAAAGGTTTATTTTTCCAACAAATACCCATTTAAACTGCAAATGCAGGCTATTGATTATTGATTATTTAAGCTCAAAATAACATTTTGAAGTTGGCTTTACCTGGGCACTGTTATTAGCTGGCAAAAATGCACTATAAAAAGCGTTATTTGTTGTCGGATGTAGGTCGCTTTCAATCTGAACTGTTAATATCATGGGTTGTATAAACACCATTATTTTATTATTAGTAATTTGCTTTAATCCGTTGCATTCATAGTTTTTGGAAATTAGATACGCCATACTAACTTAAATTTGGCTTAGCGACCTTCTTGTTCAAATGCTACATTCTCAGAACTCTTAAGAAATCGATCATTTTTCGACCCCTTGCATTTTCAAATTTGTCGGTGCTTTTCCTCTTTACTTCCGCCTTGTAGAGGTCATAGATTCTCCCAAATGCCCACCCGAAAGAAGAAATGGGAATTTATTTCTTGGTCAATGAGGGATAGCCCCTTATAATGAAATCTGAGGAAACGTTTTCTCAGAGGTATCAGCGATAGCTGTTACACTCGAGCCGGAACCCTTGTTACTGCAGTTTGCCGTTCCTTTGCAAGGTGAGGGTGTTCCCAGGCTTCCAACTGTTGGCTTGCCTTTTGGTTTTGTGCACTATTTCCTGTTTGGCTGAAGGTAAGACCAGTGCATTGATTCCTTTCATATTGGCAGGGACTTTTCTTTTAAAGTTCCGGTCATTGTATGAACGCTTTGAAGCAGAATGGGTATGAGCATAATTGTTCCACATTTCGACTTAAAAGAGTGCCACAGACAGAGCAAAAGAGCGTAACAACCTGAGATAATTCAAACTTCTTGTGAAACGTTGAGTTTGTAATTGCACCCCAGGAATGAATATCTGATCCGTTGTGCATACACGTGTTTTGAGCTACATATATTTTCCTTATGCACTGACACAATTTTGGCTTTGAACTGATTTGATTGAAATGTCTTTCTCATTGGTTTGCAAGGTAAAGATCACCTTATTTTTCAGTCGTGTCACTTCTCATCGTTGTTATGTTAAAATAGGTGAATTACCTTTATTTTACCTGCATTACTTTCCGTCACTGGGTCCCAAACTTTCTGAAAAAGGTTACATGATTTAACAAGACAATTTTCTAAATTATCCTGAAAAATTAAACAAACTAAGATACAACTTTCGAAGATACATGCTTCTAAAGAAGGAACAATAGCTTTCATTTGAATGGTCACTCTTAAGGATGTCATCCGCCGACGCAAAAGGTAGAACCAGAGTCAAGCATAATAAACGGCACACAGAAAGCACTAAGGCCCTGGCCAAACAGAGTCAAGTTTGGAAATCTAGACTTGCGTAGACAGACTAACTGTTGGCGGCTTAACGGGCTCGCATGTAGATGCAAGTAAGGTGCAAGTTGCTTAAAAGCCATTTAAGTGCAGCCTTGAGCGCGCACCTGTGCTAAGCAAAACCATGCTGAGACCGACTTGAGTCAACTTGCGTAGGGTGGCCAAGCAGTAAAAAACGTGCGTTCACCGGGCGCATATTTGGACTCGATTAAATTAAACGCAAGTCATGGCTAAACGGAGTCGCGCCACCTAGTACAGCATAATAAAAAGACCACATGACTCTTTCCTCGCGGCCCGGCTTGGGTGGTGTTCGGAGGCCCTGGAGCTCCAGCACCGTCTGCTCTCGCAAACGGTGAGAGAATGTAAGGTAATACGTGCTATAATACCTGCCTTTATCCCCAGTCAGTAGTGGACATTTGGAAATGGCTAAACCGTTTAGTGCAGGTGAAGCCGGGTCGACAAAAAAAGGATTAACCACGTGTCTGGAGAGAGAGAAAAGAAGTGCAAAGGGGATTGGAAAAGCCACTCAAGCGTTGTTAACATGAGAGCCAGCCAACTCCTACTTGATAATTAAGTGACAACATTAAGAAGACAAAATTGTTGTATCTTAATGTTTCTTTACATAGCATTTAAGGGGTTGCTTTTTTGGAGTAAGGAGGAAGAGTCAAAGCTAGAGGGAGAGCTGTGATTTCTTCTAGCGAATGGAACTCAAAACGTTTCGTGAGAGTATCACTATAGGTCAAAGGTGCAAACCAGCTTCTGGTCTTTGTAAATGAAACAAATCTTTTTTTGGCAGCGTTTTGCTTCTGTTCCAAAAGTTCTCACCACTGTACGTCAAGCTGGTAGCAGCAGACCACAGGACGCCATGAACACCTGGACTGAAGAGCTACAGGAAGATCATTTTAGACTCTGTCTACAAGAAGTGAAAACATTTGACGGCAAACATCACAATATACAAGTGGTAAGTGTTCTTCTATCACATGCATTGACAATCCTTTTATTACACCGGTCTTTCTGGCTAATGTTACACACAGAAGTATTATAATCCGCGAGTGAACCCCTTGTTTTAGAGGATTACCAAATGAGCTTAGGAGGATTACCAAACTGATTCGTTAAAAGTGTTTTTGCAATGCAGTTTTTCCATTTGTTTTCAGAGAGCGCGTTTTAGGGGAAAATTTAATTTTTGGGAGAGTGTCTCAACTGCTTTGCAACTGATTGCAGGCAACGTCCCTACTGCACTACAAGTCCAGTAAATTGACGTAGACGGGTTCCTGCAACAATGTAAAGAAATGTAAAGGTCTGCGAGAATCTGTCGAAGTTTCTGAAAAGCGGAAAGACAGCAAAGAGAATCTATTGCAAAACGTTTCATCAAATATTTACAAACGAGGGTTCATTTAATATCGTGGACGTTTCTTTTGAACTGTGTCAAGTACCAAAGAAAATTCTTTCCTTTTCTAGGACTGGTTTGCATTTACACAGGGAGCTGGTCAGCTGACATTCCAAGGAAAGCTGCAGTTTGAAAATGGTGGAGCTCCACTAGAACAGGACAACTACGCTTTCTGCAAGGTAATGACAACTTTAAAAAGATGAAAAATTTGGTTATGTTCAAAAAAGGAATAAGAAACACCGTTCCTTTCTGCCAGCATTTTTTATACTTTTTGTTGTTCGCGTTTTACGACACGGCTTAAGAAGTATATATTAGCTGTTTTTGCAAATCTGGTACTTTCCTTTTCATCTTTATTTTTCATTTTTCTTCTGCATCGAAGAAAAAGGGTGATTGATCGGGCAAAAATAACTAACACACAACTTAACAATGCGAATCAGAAAAACTTAAACACAAGAATCAGGGAGATGACAGGTCGTGGCACAAATCACAGTCAAATGAAAGAGCTCACTCTCCTGTAATTTGAACGTGCACAGTAGAAGCAAACGCAACTTTTTTGACCAAGCCTGGAGGCAGACTTGTTATTAAGCTAAACTTATAACTGTAGTATTGAATTTTCTCGATTAAACACCGTGGGCGTTTATTTAAAACTCGGCCTCGATATTCGAACCCGACGTTTATTCGGGGCCCTGCGTTTTTTTATTAGTGTATTTGTCTTCAGCACTGGAGGTTTACTGAATTAAGAACCAAATTTTAACAAAAACGTTAAAAAATGTGAAACAATATCACCAACTTTGTCTTATCTCAGTCAAACTGGTTTAAGGTTTAAGGTTCCTGCTACATCAGTTCTGAGAAAGGCAAAATTATGGAACGATATCGATTGAAGGAACTCCTGGGGAAACGCTGGAGAAACCCTCGAGATCATCCTCCCTTGATGTACAAGCCCGCAGAAAAGTTACCATGATTTAAAAGAGATTGACACGATACCTGATGCTTCGTTTGTTTTGTCTGTTTTAGTTAGAAGTACAATTGTAAATGATAGTTTAGGTTTGAATATCAGTGTATATATTAAAAAAAAATGGTAGAAAGAGAACTAGTACGCAGTAACTACACATAATCCTGATTTAATATACCCATCTCGAATAAACGCCGGGACCTCAAATAGACGACGGGACCCCGAATAACCCCGTGGGCGTTTATTTTAAACTTGGCCCTGAAGACCCGGCGTTTATTTGAACCCGATGTTTATTCAGGGTCCGGCGTTTAATCGACAAAATACAGTACACATTTTATTAAGATAAACTTTTACATGCTGTACTTTATTAACAGGTACTTAATTTTTCTGGCACTTTTTATGCACCTCCTGTTGTTATGGTAACTGTTAATCACCTTTACGACAGCAAGAACGTGTACTCAGTTAAACCGGAGAACAACGTCCTCAATGCCTGGGTAGAGGTGAGCTGTCTATTGTCTCACGTGCAATTCTGTTTCTAATTATCTTTTAAAAACCGCTTCGATTGTCATCACTTATTTGTAAAGATGTGTTATTGTACTGTTCTCTGAGTGTCGCAATCTGAAGGCCGGTGGATCCAGAGTTTCATGGAGTCCTTAATCGTACGGTGTTTCTAAGCACGAATGCTTCTCTTGTCTTTCTCAAACTAGCATCCCTACAGGAGTGAGGGGACGGGTTGTGAGAGGGAGGCAGGCAAACATGAGTTTCTAATCTTTGGCCAGTCTTTCTCAGGACTACACTCACCCGGACTCACCCGGATCATACGTCACCGACTTAAGGGGGCAATATACGTGAATTTTTAGGAAATAGGATAAGATTTAAGAAAGAAGTAAAAAAGGGATTAAATTTTTGTTCACACCCCGAGACAGTCCAACCCCACCCAAGAACACTTGGAGTTGTTTGTGGACTTTACATGTCAATTTTAACTCGCCTTTAATTCTTAACAATTCACATATATTGGCCTCTTAATGTTGACTTTGTAACTTAGCAAATAGTAATGTTGTACAGTAGCGGATAAATAAAATGTAGATTACCGTAAAATCCAGATCGGACCCCCCTATAAGCCAACTCAGTTATAAGCCAAAGTTTGGCTAGAAAGTATGATCCAGGTAAAACCGCATCTCGGATATAAACACATCACTTCTCCAAAACTGCAAATTTTAAAATAAAGGCCCACGAAATAGACTGAAATAACTGTTCACCACCACAATATTGTGTGCTTGCCAACAGAAAAAACCATTTATGAAGTTGCATAAACCCAGGGCCTTGACCAGTATTTTATGCTGCAGTTTACAAAAAGGTTATGAAACCTGCAACACACATAAACCTTTTGCGTCTTCTGTTTTACAGATCTTGATCCGTGCATCAGTGTTTCCTGTAAATACTTCGCTGTTTGTAAGGCGTTCTGTCCCAAGGACGCGCGGTGTATATGCGTGAATAATTGCCCGTCATTTGAAGAGCCAGTGTGTTCTTCTAATGGAACTACATGCGACAACGTATGTGTGTTCAAGCGAGAAATGTGCCATCTGAAGGCAAACTTCACCGTCTATCATCCAGGTTATTGTACAGGTAATATCACTGAATCATATAGGGACAGCAGTATTCACATACGAATACAGGTTTTTAAAGTGGAAAGGGAAAATTGGTAGGAAAACAAGACAAATAAGTAAATGATTGCGACAGCGTTGATGTTACATAAAACACAAAAATATTACAGGCAGTCGCAATGAGTTAAAAGAATAAGCTCCACGAAGAAACAATTCTAACATGGTCTTTTTTAAATAGGAAACCAGGCGGTTCCCTGGTATTTAGTGATAACAATAGTCTCGCTGATTACACAATTTAATGAAGCATAAAATAAACTGAAGTATTACTGCAATTATTTTTCCAGGATTCTCTTTCCAAAACGGCCGACATCGCCTCCGTCATGACCCAGTCTGGGCTGAAGCTATTTGCGAACAAGTTCCACTGGCTCCTTACGTCTTCTATCCTGACAAACCGGTTCACACACAGGTTTCTGTCAATCATGTAAACTTCTCAGATCCTGCCTATGTCTATGAAGCAGTTGTTGCTTGGGTCGAAGAAATCATGGACAACAATTTTACAGTTTGCGTTACACAGGCTGGGAGAAATGAGAAGAGAAATGGAGAAACGTTTGCGACAGTTGACTGCCTCGCCTACCAGGGGGCCCCTGACGGTGGAGTGTCGGGTAAAATGGACATGCCGACTTGGCAGACTGGGACTAGCTGTCGTACGGTATCACTTCTCTCGGTGAGAGCAGATTTACCTGTTTCTTTATGTAATGCATCAGACATTCAACTATTTTAGCAGAGCCGGCGCGCGCAGCGCGCCAGCGGAGCACCATTCCTAAGCAAATTTGGTAACCTGTCGATGCGAGACAATTTGGTTGTGACGCTAGCGTACATACGCTCGTATAGACTCTGGATGAGGGGGAGAGGAGGGGAGTCCCAAGCCAGCCCGAGGGCGGGGGGGGAGGAGATGCCACTTTTTCTTGGCCGGAAATCGCGCTGTGCTTTTGGGCAACCGGCGTTTCTCTTGGAGGGGAATCGCATGACCACCAAGGCTTTTGAAAAAGAAGGTTTTTTTTTTAAAGCTTAGCTTGTTTAGCAAAACGATTCAGTTCGACAGCAGTGAAGTTCAGAACTTGAGAAAAATATCAAATATCTATAACTGGAAAGAAAAAGTCCAAAAGAACACTCAGTTGTCTTTTGGTGGAAGGCGAAAAGTTCAAGTTACGAAATTTGCCTCGGGGACTTCATCTTTGTTGTCGGTCCTGGTGCGAACTCAGTCGGTGCAACGCATGAGTCCCGACGCCAAATATAGCAGAGCTAGTGCCTTTTGATGTTCTCCGTCCACAACCAATGGGTTTCGCGGCGGTCCGAACACATTTTCTTACGAAAAACACCAGCATGTTCGTATCGATCAGCATCTTGTCACGGAAAAAAATGTAGCAAAATTAACTTCTTTAAATACTGCCAGCGTACGTGGCGTTGTGGTGTTTTTTTATTCAACGATTTGAGCGAGAGTATTTTTTCACAAATTAATAAACAGCAGCCAAAAAAAGGTAGAGCTCCGCTTTTAGGGGTGGATAAATCTTTATATTATTTTATCAGTAGATGCCCTGGATTCTTAATCGATTGGTATATTCCAAAGGGAATTTTTGTAATGAAACAATTAAGTAACCCAATTATCATCACTCCAATAAGGTTGCTTAGTTTGATAGAACGCGAATTTTAGCTAGGAATTCGTTTCAAAATTAAGTCTAAGTAGTTTACCTGGGGCCCTATCTTTTAAGGACATGATATAAGCTGGTGCTAACCGCCATCATAATTACTTATTTCTCTTTAAAGGAGCGTTGTGTCGCTATAACCACACATTAAATAATTTCTGGTTCGTATAAGGTAAGTTTAAGTCAGCGCCCACAGTGCTTTTGTCAGCGGAGCATGAAAGGCGTGGCGTGAAGCACGATGCTTCCTCTGTCTGGGTGGAAGATGTGACGTCAACTTCGTTTGACATCTGTGCACGGGAATTGCAGAATTTTGATGGAGCTCATCAAAGCATCCATATCGTAAGTATTCAGTTGTTTATTCTGTTATAACTGAAATTCGCGCCAAAACTCAGGCAAAGCATTTTTCAGACAACGCATAATTATATCGAGTTTGTTTTGAGTTTATGAGGCATTCATGATGGATTATTCATTCATACGAGTAGTCTTATAAGTTATTAGACACCTGGTATACCTGGGGTGTATTGACAATCGACAACGCCGGCTCATTTCTATTTTAAAAGTCTGCTTTGGATATTTCGTATAAAGATCACCGCAGCTTGCTGGCGTACATCAAAGTGACTCACATTATTGTGATAATCTGCAAACAACAATCCTTATCTGTAGGATTGGATAGCATTTGAGGAACTTCATCGTCCTCTGTTTAGAGAACACGGGGCTATACACTTCTCCACTGGAAATAAATCATAGCAAGAATTGAACTATGCTTTTTGTGAGGTATGTGTATCAGTCTGCCTTCATGTTTGTTGTATGGCTCAACCAACTGGACAATCAATGACCATGCCTCCTTATCCACTTCCTCGCCTACCCGGGAATAAGCTAAATGGTCAAATCACGCAACTACGCACACTCGCACGAAATCTTGCCAAATTCAGTTTTGTACCCATGGAAGCATCCACTTAATCGCCAGTTCGAGGGACGGAAACACTTGTTACGCAGGCTACTAACTTGTTCATTCATTCATTCACCTCCCGTTCATTTTCTCCTGCATCCCTTCTCAGTCACTCACATACTCAATATTTTGCCTACGCTACACAACCGAACACACGAACAACACTAGAGACATGGGTACGTCGGTCAGCCAGGCCCAACTGGAACCATGAGAGTTCCCTTAGTGCCTTGGCACTGGCAAGCTTCATGTGCCGGATGACTTTGCACGTTAAGTAAACCGGGGACACAGCCAGTTGTTATGATGAAACCAATCTTGAGAAAAAACATTTACTCCACTTGAACCGGGTTGATAAAATCTGGATTAAAGCACTGAACTTTGGCATTGTACGGGCAATTGAACCTATCACAGGTATGAGGACCCCATAAGTCATCCAGAACATTGAAAACAACATCGTTGATAGTGTAATCATCGTGATCGATAACCTTGCTTTTGTCATCGGCTGCACTATTGAGATCTCTCGGTATCCACTGCATGTCAATGCTAACGCCATTAAGCAGGCAGCTCCGGCAGATATCCATTGATAGATCCTGTAATGTTGGTGCTTTAGACCCACAGTTAACGATACTGACGACATTCTGATTATCGGTAAATCAAGTTACCGACTGAGCCTGTAAGGACTCGGCGAAAGCTTTCATTGATAAAGAAACAGCAAGCAGCTCTCTGAATGTGGAACTTTGCGATTTCTCGAAATCGAAAGATTTTGCCTTCGAACTCAATGGAACTGCGGCAGGCTGGAGCGGATGCATCTAAATGGACAATTTTAGAAGGCTTATTCCTTTCCGGCCAAATAGGAATACTATCGAGGCTCATTACATTTGATTTCCAGAAAGTCAGTTCGGATGAAAGCTGAAAGAATCTTAGGGCGATGCAAAGTTGATTACGGCGAAAAGATTACTAGTCATAAGCCGAGAGACATTGCCCATACAGTTGCCAAGTGAAATAATTTTCCCGCAAACACTAGCAAGCTTGCGAACAGGAATACGGGAAGAAGAAACAGACAGAATTGAATTCAAAACATCCTGGAAATTCATAATCCGTTTGTCGGAAAACCAGAAAGAAAACCAGAACAGCATGGAGTGGCCATGTAGTTTAGGACTCCTTAATGAAATGGAATTGGAAATGTGTGATCAATCGCGACAGGCGTACTTTTTGTGACGTAGATAATAAATTAGGGGTTGCTGGATTGAACGCTTAACTGTAACAACACTCCGTTTACTCAAATCTCTTCCAGTTACGTTAAAAAACACACGATTACGACAGAGCCAGTCAGTAAAAATCAAGTTTCGATTTATTTTAGCAAAATTGATGAAGAAAATTAATGACATCTGGGCTCTACTTGACCCCTATTCCAGCAAGTTATATAACAAGGATAAATAGCGTATTTGACAATAATGAGTAATCTCGTAATAGAACATAGCCTGCCAACGCAGACGTATTTCCGGCTGTCGTTTCTCTCCGCCGAAAATATTTATATTATTTCCGCGGAGAGAAACGACAGCCGGAAAAACGTCTGCGTTCGCAGGCTTACTAGAACAATGCTTGTACAATGATTTCATTTCTCAAACTTGTATGATTGCTCTAGATTTCAGCCATCAAATAAAACGGAAAACTCGTTTTAAAGGGTGCAATAAAGTATTTTTAAGAGCAGCGATTAAACTCTATTTTACTAGAAAAACTATACCTTTAGTGCGTTTTCTTCGTAAACGCGATATATTTTGCCGATATGTTCAATTTCCCGTCTATATTCCAGGCTAAGCTGAAAATATCTGGTGATGAATGCCCAGAAAAGAACTATAGCAAAGATAACTAAGATCCCATTCCAAGTCCTCAAAAATTTCCCTTGTTCTTCTAGAGAAAAAGAATTACTCCTTCACAAAAATATTGTCATATTTGATGGTTTTACTAAACAACATTTGCCATTTTGCTATTGCTTGTTTCCCCATTACGTTTTTCACTATAAATGTGGATTGTAAAAATTCACTTGGAGGTTTTACGCATTTCATCTAAAATGGCATACGTTTGTTAATTTTTCTAATCACCGTTTGCTGAGGGACGGACCATTAACAATTAAAGTGCTGGGGCCGGGAGGGTGGGATTTTTCCCCCCTGCACTATTTTGGCCTCTTCTAGTACGCCTGCACCACTCTCACGTTTTATTTATTTTTGGGGGGAGGGGGTATTTCATCGTTTTTCTTCCTTCCTTTTTCCGACCTATGGGACTTGGTAAATGAAACAAAATTATTCTTAAATAAAGTAAATGCAATTTGCCAAAAAGGTTGTGTTGTGGCTATTCGTTTTTCCTTTGTTCTTTGTTATATATGTTAATGTTTTTTCTCGCTTTTGCATGCTTTTATTTTAATTTGCTATGTAAATTTCGTTCTGTTCATTTCACATTAAGTTT
>Ga0126336_10001205_pt1 | contig 12943 bp, 11 predicted proteins | sample SidCmetagenome_FD_92530 | JGI IMG/M metagenome (GOLD analysis project Ga0126336, IMG submission 92530) | Coral microbial communities from El Islote,Puerto Morelos, Mexico - Siderastrea C C metagenome | ecosystem: Host-associated > Invertebrates > Cnidaria > Coral | place: El Islote,Puerto... | reverse complement strand
TGGAATTCTCTCGTTCTTTTCCTTCTGTGACGTTTGCAGTGCTGACTGTCGATCAATCTGTTGAGCACGGTGTTGAGCCGTGTTGACAACAGAATCAGGATAGCCACGCTTCTTGAAGAAATGACGCATTTCCTCTGAATTGTTGGAAAAATCGGAGTCATCACTACATAAACGTCGAAGTCTAAGAAATTGAGAGAACGGGATAGCGTTTTGGACGTGGGAAGGAAGAGTGTTTGTAGTGCACACTGGTGGATAGGCCGTTGCCATTGATTGAAACTTTCATGTCAAGAAAAGCAATTGAAGTTTCGGAAATTGCCCAGGAATATTTCAGCCCCGGGTGAAAAAAGTTAACAGAAGTTAAAAAATGGTCAAGTTCTTCTCTGCTAGATGAAGTAGCGCCAATACAATCGTCGATGCAGCGGCCGTAAAGTTCAGGTTTGGTGCCATTAAATTGGTTGAAAAATTGATTTTCGTTGTAACCTACGAAAAGATTGGCGTAGCTAGGTCCCATTTTAGTACCCATAGCGACGCTGTTGACCTGTTTGTAGTGGTTATCGGCAAATGAGAAGCAGTTCAGTGTCAAAACTAGTTCGGCTAAACGGAGCAGTGTTTCCGAGCTGGGTTCTTTGATAGTGCGCTGGTCGAAGAAAAACCTAGGTGCTTGAAGTCCTTCGTTATTGGGAATTATCGTTTTGGGTAGCTGTCAAGGGAAACTATATTGTTCTCGAAACATTTCCAAGCTCCAGACGATAAAATTTCCCAGAAGTAAATTACCTAGGGTAAAATTGGTCATACTTAAAAAAATTCAGTTTCGCTAGGTCAGCAGTCAACAAGTCAAGTTTCCCTAGGTAAAAAGTCTGTAGTGTGAACACAGCTAATATCGAGAGACCCGAGATTTTATACCATAAGGCTTTGACATTAGTGTCCTTCTGCAAAAGAAACTCCTTGGTCGAAACAGATGGAAAAGAAAAGTTGAAAAAAGCTCATATCCTTTCAGCTTAAAAAATATCATAAATATCTCCAGAAAAATATTAGCTCAGTGGTGTAAAACGTACCTTTGATAATCTTTTCAATATTTTCCATTTCCGTCGGCATTTCTCTACATTTCTCACATTTACACCACGAAGAATTACGCAAGCGACAGGTGTTAATATTTACCGGCTTTTCTTACACAACTTCTTTATCCTCGAGTAGCTCTTCCTCGGAAGAATACTCTGGTTTCTGGATGAAAGGCTGAATTTGTGCCATATATAAATTTATGAGAACAACCACAAGGGAAAGAGCTTGGAACGAGCAGACGAGGGAGCAGTGAAACGTCATCTGCGTCTTCCAAGATGGCGGCCACTGGCGAACTTGCAGGGGTAAAAGCGCGAAATTTGAAGTCAATTTTCTGAAAGATGTTTGTGATCTACGAGATTTGATATATTTCGCTGGATTCTGGGAGAGATTCTACTGCAGCAAGACATGTCATCTAGTTGCCAAATATATACTACAGAATCCCCCTTCACACACACATGCACTCACACCTCACACTTATTCTTGTTTCTAGCCTTCAGGTTCTGGCATCGCCAGTTAATCATGTGATTACAGCTGATTGAAACTTTTTCTTTAAGGTAGAGGTCATGTCTGTTACTAAGGCACCTGACACAAGCGACTGGATGGTTAAATATAATCGACTTGTCAAAGGCAGTTTCAAAGTTGACGAAGAAACCGTTCGAGCTACGCATGTCATTATTGCTGCGGGGGCTCTTGGTTCTACCAAACTGTTACTGCGCTCTCGAGAGCGTGGCCTCAATGTTTCTGACCAGACGGGACAGCGTTTTTCCACAAATGGAGATGTCCTGGGTTTCAGCTACAATGGAGCCAAAAAAGCAAACTCGGTGGGGCTTACGACCAAACACATGACGCAACACAAGGGAGCAAAAATACCAGGTCCCTGTATAACCTATGCAATGGATTTCCGGAAAACAGCAAAAGGAAACGTGAAAAAGGGTTTCATCATCGAGGATGGAACACCACCATCAGTCCTTTCCGGAATCTACTCAGTTGGTCTGATGGTTGCTTCAAGACTGATTGGGGTCGATAAATACTCCTCAGAAGAAATGATGGAAAGGGCTTGGCAGGTAAAAGTAAAGGCTAAAAGTGGGTCTGTATCAATATATACCGAGAAAACAACATTCAATAGTAAAAGAACCACCTTGTACAGCATAATACACAACTTGACAGAATAGCATTTTTCATTTGAAGGATTGCATCCACAGTTGCAAGATAGATTTACTCGTAAAATGAACACTGAATATGGTAGTGAGTAGCTTAACGTGCATGGTAAGCAGATATAGGTAGCTAAGCACATAAATCTGATACATTTGCTCCATATATTTTTTTAGGAATTAAGAGGCAATGGAATTGACAACAGTCTTTCTTGCCTTTGTATGAGCCACGATGATGCAAGTGGTGTCATCTCGTACAACAAAAACATCGACAGTATTGACATTACCTGGGACAGAGTGGGCTATGAAGACAACTTCAAGACTGTCAATCAGGCGATGGAAAAAGTCACCAAAGGGCTGAAAGGAACGTTTGTAAAGAACCCCATGTGGACCAGTGCTCTTGGTAAAAGCATCATATCAGCTCACCCTCTCGGTGGCTGCCCCATGGGGGAATCTGGGCGAACAGCTGTTGTGAATCATGCTGGGCAAGTCTTTGATGGTAAGTAGCTCAATATGCTGCAGTATTAAAATGTAACACTCTTGGAAAAATTATACTTGTACAAAATCGACAAGGAAACGGTGCCACAGTCAAGTACTACTATTAAAGTTATTGTAAGTAGCTTTTATTTGAAGGGCCTCTCTTCGGAATGCATTTAGGAAAGACAAAATATTTTTCAGCCATGACCCTCCGAAACCCCCTAATAAGCTGCTGGACTGTCAATTGAAAGGAATTTCTGAACGTCCACACAGAGAAGGAAATATTGTTCCCCAAAATGTTTTCCTATTTACGGGCGCAAAAAAACAAACAAACAAACAAACAAAGAAAATAAAAAGATTTTTCGGTGCAAGCAAAATTATCCCGAATTTTGGACGAATATTTTGCTTCCGCGGCAAATGTTTCTACACAAACGGGGAAACATTCAGGCAAACATTATTCCCGCAATAATGTTTCCCTGTTTGCGGTCCTTTAAACTTGATATATAGGGATCATTTGAGGCGATAGTTGGGTCGGTGATTGCGCATGCTGTTCAGAACTCTTAGGCCACGGACAGTGAACCAGGTTAGTTACAGTGGTGAGACCACTTGCCTTCTGCTAGCATATCCTTGGTCCAAATGCCCTTCTCAGTGGGCCAAACATGGACGTTTGATTTTAGTCCTAGCCTTACTTTGAGGGTTCTCTCGATTTCCTACTTTAAAAAACTCAAAAGTTTTCAATACCATTGAGATCTGCAATCTGGATACAAAGTCCGAAAAGAACTTCAACTACCCCCGGAAGCACTAGTCTCCAACGATTGAGGCTGCGAGGGCAGTTCTGGTGTGCTCTGTAGCAGAAGGCAAATTCTAACAAATGTAAAACTTAGTACATTCGTTTATACAGTACTAGGTCTCATATAGGTACACATTTGTTATTTTTCTTATAATTCTAGGTGATTCTGACCAGGTTCTGGAAGGACTGTATATTGTGGATGGGGCGATTCTTCCCATAGCTGTGGGTGTTAATCCTACTCTGACCATTTCTTGCCTGGCCGAGCGCTGTATGCGGCTTCTTGCTGACAGAGAAGGGTGGCATATTGACTATGACACATTCCAACCACTTGGTAGGCTAACACTTTATACAATGGTATTAAAATTTCTGTGGAATGTGTTTCTTGTTGTTTTATGTTTGATGTACGTGACATTAAAATCCATCAGGTCTAAAAGTGGGTCAAAAAAAAGACTGCCAAGAACTAGTACAAGACAATTACATAAGATCGAGCTTTCGGAGTTCACGGTATCGACGGTAGAGCGTCTGTGCTATAGGGCAACACATCCAAGGGCTACAGCCTTTAGATGAGCCTTTATTTCACATGAAATAAAATTGCTTGCAACGTGTGCTGAGGACTTGTAAAATCCGTTTCTATTTCCACATACTCACTTATGCAAGTGATTTCAAACGTATTGCTGTGGTGGGATACTAGGCCCGCCATACGGATAATGAGTAACTTATGAGCTTTTCAAAAATCTAAATTAAACCTGGATACTATACAATAAACATCGACATACTTATATCGTGTTTGTAACTAAGGAGACAGAGCAGTGGCAAACTGAAGCGCTCTGATACTGGGAAAGTATTGTATTTATGCCTGAAAGTACTGTATTTTTTAAACTTTTTTTAATTAGTTGCTAAGGCCAATAGGTTTGTTATGGAAAGGTTGCAGAACCGTTGGAAATTTCGTTTTTGTTTGACTCAGTGACTGTTTTTAGTCTTGCAACCTTCTTGATTGGGAAGCCAGACCAGATATCAACTATATTTCCACCTCCGGCAATCATTGTTTGGACACATGAGTACTCAGTACTCTCATTAATCCACTTGGGTTCTTGATTTCGTGGAATCGACATAGGAAGGCCTTATTATCTTATTTTCCATGGCATGCACGTTTACCAAATAATTATGATACGGAGATACGAGTTTTATTGTCCTTCAAAAATGTCAATTAAGACGTTTACTAGAAGTTTTTCACGGTGGCATCATTTGCTCCAATTACCAGATTCATCTCGTCTTTTCTTGTTATTTAAAGTTGTTATTCCTGTTGCCTTTTCAGCAATGTGAAATCAGTGCTTCTTCCCGGGGAAATCCCTCTGGCATTAGCATTTTGAAAACAACCGGCAAATGATCCACGTAGGAGACAATTGAGTTGCTCAAATGACGCATGATGCAGTAAAAAAAACTCTTTTTTTATTTCGTTTCGCGGCATTCTCGTCCCCAGAGCCTACGATCCTTTTGGTCTGCGCCAGGGATCGAGACCTCTGGCAAGGGCCAGGTAACGCGCAAGCGCAATAGCTGCCCATTTTTTGTAACCGATAGTAACCGTTATTGTTTCAAATTTCAGAGGCTGCGCACAAAAGCCGGAAGCCAGTGATTTGCGGACTTCCTGCTTCGGTCCCTGTCAGAGGTCTCGATCCCTTGCGCAGACCAAAAGGATCGTGGGCTCTGGGGACGAGAATGGTTTCGCGGCTTATCGAAAATAAGTACCGAAAGTTAATTCTGGAAAAGCTAAGGCATAGAGAAGTCTCATTTCTCAGTATTGTCCAGTGGACGTTCCTTCTGCAATGGATCTATTAGCCCATCTATGCATGTATTTAGACACAGTTGCTCAATTAATTATTTTATCATCTTTGCTAAAGAGCTTTCGGCGAAACGAAGCCACAATTATTTAAGCTTATATGTCCCGAGAGAGACTTATGCCCGACTCCCGGAATGGACAAAATGGGAAAAAAATGCCTCACTTAAGCCCCGGGGGAGAGGCGGTGTACTGTCAGATGCATTAGAAAGCAAACAATAACAACATAAACAAAAAAGCAGAAAAACTGGAGGATTCTGGTAGATGTAGCAAAATGAAGCCATCGTGAAAATGACCAATTGAGGAGCGCGTGTATCAACTACAATACAATACAATACAATACAATACAATACAATACAATACAATACAATACAATACAATACAATACATCAGCACTTATCTCCAGTTTGAATCAAAAGGGGCATAGTTACAGCGTCCGTGACTGGCCTGTAGTTGTCTTACCTTTACTCCTCAGTCATCATCTCGGAAATGAACGGTAATGGATCACTTCAGGAATGATGTCATCACATTCAGATTTGCATGAAAGCATGTTTTACGACAGGCATTTTTCTTGACTAAAAAGTAACAAAGTTATTTTGGGAACGTTCATATTATGACAATAATTGCTCTTATAATTATTATTAGCGGCCGGTCTTAATGCACTATTATCTTGTTTGCAGACAAGGCTAGCTTTGCCAAAAAGAAGCCTGGAATTCGCTTCACGGAGAAGATGGTGGGCACATATGAGTCAACAAACAGCAAAGGAAAGCAAGTCCCATGTGAATTTACACTAACCATCGAGTCTGATAACGTAGAGCACATGCTAAACTGTGATCCATCTCACACTGCTAAGATAGCTGGAACAGTGACATGTCTAGCGTTGTCCTCTTCTCCATTGACGGTTTCTGAAGGTATAATCAATAGGCCATTTCCAAGTTGTCTTTTACCTCTTTTTCAAAGCGAGTCTTGGTGCTCAGCCTTTCAAATGAAAATGAGCTTTCATTTACATGGAGGTAAAACTTATTTTTATACGCAAGCTTATGCACTTGGCCTCGCTTTGAAAAAGAGGCAATAGACAACTCGGAAATGCTTAGCACCCTTATACTATCTGGGCGGTCAGTGTTCATGATAAAACTCTAAAAAGTAATTGCATCTTACCTGAAAGTATTATCAAAAGTATCTGCACCATAGTCCAAATAGTTTCATTGTCATGCCGCGTGGAGCTCTCTCCTACACTTGAGAATTCCGTTATTGTAACTTGGTCGCGCTTACTCCATCCCAGTCTCCCTTGCTTTGTGAAACAACGTTACGGAACTGAATTACGGAGTAAGACCCTGGCCTCGGTGAAACCAGAGATTTCCCAAGCACTTGATTCCTTGTTAGACGAACTCCATGCAAGTGATGATTCAAAGATCTTACGCTCTGCTCCCATGAACTTTGGAAGACGTGAGGCTCATATGTCTACGCAGTGAAACTTACCTTTCAAACCGCTTATCGTTAAGGCGTGCCCTCTTTGCCAACAGGCTGGTCGTGGCGACTTCCAATCACCCTTCCTGAGCAATTGCAAGTATTTACCAGAGTCTGACCGTCTATTTATGTCCAGAATTCGTCAAGTCGCTTACCTTACCAGTGATGATAATGCTTATGATTACCATGACAGCTTTGACCATACGGATTCTGCTGCCCTTCAAAATTGTAGCTCTGAAGTCTTACTGTCCGTAGATCACGCTGTTTCTCGCCGAGTGAATGTTTCCCAGTCTCCTTTACCTCATGCCTTCTACTGTCACCATCCCATACGTCTCACAATTGATACTGATGCAGAGACTTACACGATGAGAGCCTCACTTGCTAAGCAGATTGGCACTAACATTACCAAAAGCTCCCCATTGGCTGTGCAAGCCAATGGCCGCACTCCGTTGTACGTGATTGGTGAGACCCGTCTATCTCTGACACATCGTAGAACACTCCTTACACTAGAGGCCCTCGTTGTCGAAGACCTTGACGTAGATATTCTCGCTAGGACTCCCTTCATGACCACCAATGACATCGCTGTCCGACCTGCTAAACTCGAGAACATTATTGCCGGGACTGATGAAGCTTCCTATGAATATTCTGAACCCCCTCAGAACCATCACGCTGTCAGAGCTTGTCACCTTCTTCGCGCGCCTAACGTCCTAACGTGAATACCACTGTTTGGCCAGGAGAGTTCGTAGAAGTTGATGCCCCCCTGACTTACTTAAAGACTCACCACTTGCCATCGAAATCCGCACAGACTTAATCTCATCAAGCTACCTCAAGTCTACCCACGTCTGGCCTCATCCCGACATCATTCAAGCCGTCGGCGGTAAAAATGAATCCTTTGCGACACCATGGAACAACTACTGTTACGTAAGAACAACCACCTCTGTCAGGCTCGGCTCACTATCTTCTGTGATCCTTTTCCTGCGTCCGCACCTATCAGGTTTTCGTCATCTTCATCCAAACTCACCCCACCTAACCTTCTATCTGCAGACTCCGCACCGAACCTGATAGTACACTATCCCATTCTGAGAAAGACTCCTTCGTTTCACTTCTAAAAGAGTTCCAAGTCGTCTTTGATCCCCGCATCCCTGACTACAATGGTGCTGCTGGTCCGATCAAAGGAATTTTGAACATGGGCCCAGTCGAACCTCCTCAACGCCAACATTGCGCCATGGGCATCCCAGGCTCCAAGACAGCCCTTGAAGAGTTAATGTGCCGCGTTCTGGGCGAACTTTTTCAAGAAAGATCTGTTGCTAATATAGCATACTACCTATACTGCGGTAATAACACACCTCACGAACTCCTCGTTAACTGGCGGAAAGTCCTCTCGGCTCTGGGCCGGTTCAATCTTCGATTATCTACTGAGAAAACCGTCACTTGCCCAGCTTCCACTACCATTCTTGGCTTTTTCCGTTCCTGTCGAAAGTCCCTCGCGTCTAACAGATCCATTGCCCTCCTGAGGATCAGCTCTGGATCGTAACCTATGGTTCTGTCAAGGTGAGTGGCCTTGGTGCCACCCTTTATGTTCTTCGTGGCCAGAGTCCTCACCTTGCTGGGCTCTTCAGTGTCAGATTAAAAAAAACACTTGGTTGCCGTGTGAAATAGAGGCTCTATCCATTGCAACCGCTATTAAGCACTTCTCACCTTACATAATCCAAGCCAAGTCCAAGACTTATATGCTTACTGATAGCAAGCCTTGCATCCAGGCCTTCGGCATACTATGCCGTGGTCAGTTCTGCTCCAGTCCCCTCGTGACTACATTCTTATCAACAGTTAGCTGTGATCAGATTTAACTCCTTCATCTAGCTGGCTCTGCTAATCTTCCCTCTGACTTCTGCTAGCTGCGATGCATCAGCCTGCAATGACCCTCGCTGTTAAATCTGCTTATTCGTATCCGAAGCAGAAGACCTGGCAGTACGTTCCATTTCGTTCATGATGTATTTTCTCGCTCTGCCTCCCTACTGTTCACAGCCTGGCTCCAAATCCATCCTGAACGTCTAGACCTAAGGCGTGTTCACTCTCATCTTAAGCAAGGCACTCGCTGGCACTCGGGCTCCTGGTCGTAAAAACGTGATGAACCGTTCGTTCCCCCTCACGAGTGTATAGTCATTCCTCGACCTGTCATAGTAGGCTTCCTTTCTGTCCTACATGTGAAGCTGAACCATCCATCGTGCCACCTTTACTTCTTCGCATTAGACCTCGACAAAGTTCTAAATAATAATAATAATAATAATTATTATTATTATTATTATTATTATTATTATTGCAAAGCTTTGGATCGATGCTCCCAGTCTTGGCACCTGTGCTCGTTTCTTAAAAAAGTGCCTTCTAGCCTTGTGGAGCAGGCCATCTCTGATCCCCCTGAAGGAGTTGGCATTTTCTTTGCTGCAGACATCATAAAATGTTACCGTCAACTGACATTTGTTGTTCGTGAAACCTCCACTTCCTACACCTCTGCCTGCTTACTGTATAACGAGGGCACGAGTCGATCCGTGCAGGTCTCCTCCAACTTTGTCTTGAACTACGACCTCTGGCTGGCCTCCCATCTGTCATAATAGTGGATCCCGCTCCTGGCTTCTCTTCAATATCTTATGATGAAATTCTCCGTCAATATGTAAAAGTAAAAGTTCGGCGCGTCAAAAACCCAAACAAGAATCCTATTGCAGAAAAGTGCATTGCCGAACTGGGTGACACGCTCCTTCGTATTTGTCCAGAGGGCTGTTTCATCACTTCCCCTACCTTGGCTGTGGCTACTGCCAACCGTAATACCCGCATCAGTAACAGAGGCTTGTCAGCTCGCGAGATGTGGTTGCAGCGCGATCAATTCACTAACTCGCAAATTCCTTTATCTGACCTACAACTGCAGGGCCATGGGAGTCGAATGGTAGGTATTTGGTCGTGTGCGTAACATTGTGGTGCACATTTACTTCCACTCGGCCTTGCGGGAGGACTGTGGTATTAGTGTCCAGAAAGGAAATCGTTGGGTTGCCTGTGGATGTTGACGGCATCTCTAAAGTGAACTGAATGTGTGGGTTGAGTGAGTTTAGATGTTTATGGAAGGGCTCGACATCATCTCTCTTTAGGTAAGCATTGGGTCGTCGACGTACCGTCGTCCCCATCTTGGTTTGACAGGTGAAGAGGCTAAGGCTTCTTTCTCTACTTGCTCCACAGTTAACTCTGCATTAACAGCACTGACGGGTGAGCCCGAGGCGCGTCCCAAGACTTGACGGTATTGCCTGCCTTCAAACGCGAAAAGGCTGTTCTTTAACACAAATGAAAGCAGAACAAGGATCTGATCCTGCGTCAGGTTCGGTTTGCACTCTCCAGTCACCAGTCTCCTTGAGTTTCTGTTTTACTAATCTTATAGCGACGTCCACTGATATCGACGAGAGCAGGGAAACCACATCGAAAGACACTATTAGCATACCATTTGCTATTCTTTGACCGCTTATGAAGTCTGCGAATTCTTTAGGGTTCTTGACGGGATACCCGCTTTTGCTCTGAAGATGTTTCAGGATGGAGGCCAAATGCTTGGAGAGACGGTAAGTCGGGGTTCCGATGCAACTATTCATGGGGCGTAGAGGCTCTTGAACATTTTCGCCTATTGGGAGGGTGAAATGATTTTTCCGTCGTTGTAGTTGTATCTTGTGGATTTTTGGTTAGCCATAGAAGGATGCTGGATAATTTTAGTAATACTTTTAACGTCAGATGCAATTAAAGCCTACCATAAAGATTCACACTTCAGAACGTCAAAATTAAGTTAATTTATTTAATTGGTTTGAAGTAATTTCAGTCATGTTCGACTCCGAATTAGGTACTGGCGACGATAAAGAGGCTTACAAAACGAAAGTGTCTAAAACATACTTGTCCTCTAAACCTTGAGGTCCTGTGTTCGGATATAATTCCAGAACTTCTAGGTCGCAAAACCTACTACCTCTTACATGGTACGAGCGTGTGACAAAGAAAAGATCTGAGTCTCCTACGGAAATTGAACCCATGACTTTCCATACACCGGTCGGGCGCTCTAACCACTTGGAAAACTCGTGGCGAGCTAGGTCTTATTTACAAGGTTCGTTGACGGAGGTTAAACGCGTATTTCACCACATGAAATCTGGGTCCGAATCCGTAAAAAACTTTAATGACCATGTGATTGTGCTCGTGTAAACGACGTGTAACTTGTTTTGATTTCGTGGGTCCTATGACCCCACATGAAAAAACACACACACAAACAAAAATAAAACATTAAAAACACGGGTCGGGACCCATTTTTAAGCTTTAAGTAGCTATGTACGTAATTTTCGACCACTCAATTTTGATCAAAAATTCGATTTCCTTCAAACTTTTTGTACGAGACAAGGTTAGTATAGAATTTAATGAAAATACATATCGTTTGTTGGTAATCTTCCGAAGACCCGAAATTTTGAGGCAAATGTTGTTGACACCTAGAGCCCTCAAAATCGCCCTTTCGTCGAGTAGAAATTAGCCAATTTTGGAATGTCTGCTGCGGACCTCATATTTATCCCAAAAATCTAACTTTTATACCGGTAATATGTACATCATATCACTTCACAAATATGGTGGAAAAAGTTCAAATTATCGAGACTTGTTGAAATGACAGAGTCTCAAACTGGCCAATGTTAACGGTATCAGCAAGAAACTGGTGAAGCGGTAACACAAAAACAAAAGTTTCCCAAAACTGTTGTGATGCCACGTGACTTGGCACGTGACGTCATGGCAGATAACGCGTTTTTCTGAACTGATTGTTCTTGTTGTCCTGTTATACCTTTTCAACTGATTGCAGGGTGATAAGCACGATCTATTATTTAACAGCCAACACCGAGGATTATGTTTTACGCTTTCCATTATACTTAAAGCCAAAAGCTGGGCTTTCAACCTTTGAAAGCCACACGTTACATGGGTCAAAATGTCAAAGGCAACCACGGCTTACTACGAAAATTCAACATCTGTTTAAGACCGATCATACAGTTGCTACATGATGTGGAACTCAACCCTGGCCCAACTAACTGGTCCACAAACGCGAATGGCAAGAAGAGTGTTAATGTGAGCATAGCACACCTAAACGTTCGCTCTCTCATATGTCGAGATCATTATGTCCTCGTAAAAGAAACAGTGTTGGCGAACAAGTTCGATATTTTTACGGATACGAAACATGGCTCAATAGCACAGTTACAGACTTGGAAATTGAAATCCTCGGGTATGTTAGCTACCGCAAAGGTGGCGGTATCGGTGTCTATGTTTCCCGAAATTTTAAGACCGAGTACCTGTGTGACATCTTACGCAACACCGCGTCCGGCTTCCAGCAACTTTGGCTCAAAATCCAGGTCAGGCATTTTGAAATCCTTTATCGTCTGCGCGACCTAATAGACCGCCAGATACTCCATTGTCATGTTTTGATTCCGACCTAACCGAAAACTTTATTTATGCCTCGTCGTTTAATGTGCCTATTTATCTGCTGGAAGATATGAACTGTCCACTTGAGAATAGCGACAATCCTGAAGCAAAAGCCCTATTTAATTTTTGTCGCTCCTACAACCTGTCACATTACTCATTACTACACCAACACGAGTAACGGAAACCTTTAGATCGATTTTGGACCCAATTTTGGCATCAGATTCAAAACAAGTCCTGAAGGTTATGGTCATGGAAAGCTCGATTAACATCCACGACTTAGACTGCTTTACATTAAAATCAAAGGAAGAGCGTCCCAAGCCTGTTTATAACACTACCGGAAGCTACAAGTATTACAAGGCTGGCGCATTCTACAATGATGTTTTAAAAGCACCGTGGTCGACAGTTGATGTCTTTGATGATGTTGAGGAAAAACTCCATGCATTGAATGTACTCAGTTTTCTCCGATATACTCGACCAGCACGCTCCGATTAAAACTTTCAAAGTCCGTGGTAAGGCAAACCCATGCATAACTGGTATTATTAAAAACTAGACTAGGTATATTGAATTTCTACCATTCTGGCTGAACGGAGCCAGGCTATCAGCTCATATACCTGCTGTGACCAAATATGGACAATGAACACTCAACAACAAAATGAACAAAGTGAGCTGGAAGTTTTTTCCTCGCCAGCAACCCGGCGA